>Ga0070661_100001638_pt1 | contig 15496 bp, 10 predicted proteins | sample KBSC43metaG_FD_64663 | JGI IMG/M metagenome (GOLD analysis project Ga0070661, IMG submission 64663) | Corn rhizosphere microbial communities from Kellogg Biological Station, Michigan, USA - KBS C4-3 metaG | ecosystem: Host-associated > Plants > Roots > Rhizosphere > Soil ...
GGTGTTGGACATCGGATGACGCAGCGGTGGGCGGACACGCTCTACCAGCCGACGCAGTGGTATCCGCGCGTCGCGGTGTACGACGATCTCCGCGGCTGGGACACCGAGCTATACCTCGGTCCGTCGGAGTTCTACAACAACTTTGGCAAGTTCGACGTGCGAATCGACGTGCCGGCCGGGTGGATCGTCAGCGGCACGGGCGTGCTCCAGAATCCGGACGAGGTGCTCACGCCTAACGCCCGCGAGCGGATCAAGCGCGTTCTCTCGACCGACAGCATCACGCAGATCGTCGGGCCTGATGAAGTCGGGCCAGGGCAGGCGACGCAGCGCGGCGCCCCGATCGCGGGCGAGGAAGGCGACCGGCTCGTCTGGCACTTCGTGGCCGACACCGTCAACGACTTCGCTTGGGCGACGGCAAAGAAGTACGTGTGGGACATGACGCGCGCGACGATCCCGGGGAAGGGGCCCGTCCCCATCACAATGGTGTATCTACCGGGCCGAGCGCAGTTCTATGCGCGCGCGGGCGCCGTCGCGCGGCACGCGCTCGAGTTCTACTCGACGCAGTGGTTCCCGTATCAGTTCCCGCAGCTCACGCTGCAGGATGGCCCGAGCGCCGGCATGGAGTACCCGATGGTGATCAACTCCAACCAGGGCGCGGCCGACCACGAGACGGGTCACCAGTGGTGGCCAATGACGGTCAGCAACAACGAGACGTGGTACGGCTGGATGGATGAGGGCTTCAATCAGTACATGAACGTCCTGTCCGACGCGGACGCCAAAAAGGAGCCAGCCAACTTCGACGCCTACGGCCAGTCGTATGGAGGAGTCAGCGGCAACGAGGCTGAGGCGCCGATGATGTGGAACGCGAACTATGACGGTCCCGCGTTCTACGGCTTCACGACGTACGGGAAGACGCCGCTCATGCTCTCGATGCTGGGCGGGATCGTCGGTGACAGCGCGGTGCAGCGCGCGCACCGCGAGTGGGCACAGGCGTGGATGTTCAAGCACCCGTCGCCGTGGGACTACATGTTCTTCATGAGCCACGCGCTCAAGCGCGATCTGGGATGGTTCTGGTATTACTGGCTGTTCACGACGGAGAGTGTCGACGGCTCCATCCAGAACAGTCGGACGGCAGCCGGCAAGACGACGGTGACCGTTAGGCAGGACGGCCAGATGCCGTCGCCGGTGGTGTTGGAGGTCAAGTTCGCGCCGGGGTCGCAGGCCATTCGGCCAATGAAGAACGCCGTGATGAAGGACAGCCTCACGGCGATCGTCACGTATCCGGTGGACGTGTGGTTCGCGGGGAGCAAGACGTTCGACGCGGTGCTCGACTTCGGTGCCCGACCCATCCAGCGGATTCGACTCGACCCGTCATGTCGTTTCCCGGATCGCGATCCGTCGGACAACTTCTGGCCGCGTTCCGCTGCTCCGGCCGAGCCGGCACAGGGACAAGGCGGCCGACGCGGACCGAGTTGTCCGGCATAAACGGCGCAACCGAACAGGTTACAGGTTACTGGAGCTGGTTATTGGTTATTTGAACCCTCGGGATGCTCATCCCGCCGTGCGAGGCTATCCCGAGGGTTTCTATTACCTGTAACCAATTCCACGAACCAATTACCAGTTCTGTTGCGCCGTCAAAGCTCGGCTCTATCGTGAGATGGCCGAGCCACCCATCCGCCTAACGTCCATCGCCCGCGACATCTCCAGCCACTCGGCGCGGGTCGTGACGGCAGACGTGTCATCGCGATAGCGGGCCGCGGCCGCGAGTAGCTCCCGGCGTTGCGCTGCCCGATCTTGGGGGTGGGCAGCAAGGATGTCCGACACGACATCATGCATGGCGTGGAGATTGTCGAACACGATCGCCGCGTCGGGGTAGCGAGCCGCGAACGTCGGCGCGACCGCCGCGGTCATCGGCATGACGCTGGGCAATCCCCTGGGAGGATCGACCAGCATCGACGAGAATCGGTCGAGTACTCCCTTCACGAGCCGCTTTCGCTCGGCGTCCGTCGTTCCGGTGAGCAACGCCTCGTAGACGGCGACCTGCATCCAGTGATACGCCCAGATGAGACCATTGAACTTCGGCGCTTTCGCTCGGAAGGCGCCTGAATACGGTTGGCCGTCCATCAGCTCCATGTCCTTCGGCGTCGTGCTGAACGCCACGTCCCGGCGCGACCGGAAATAGTGCACCACGCGGGCGACCTCGGCGTCCTTGCGGTCAGATGGAATGCGATCGTCCGCGAGGATATCGTAGACCTGGCGATGGAGCATGTGCGACCACTCGAACATCTCGTGCACTTCGGGTGCGAACCGCGCGAAGTTCGGCTCGATCGCCTCACCGTCGAGCGGCAGCTTGGGCGGTTCAACGAGCAGTCGCTTGACGATCCAGTCGAACTCCTGGCTCTCGAGACGAGTCGCGCCATCGGCGGGCTGAGTGTAGAGCAGCTCCGAGAGCCGTGCGTGGCCGTAGTCGAATGCGTTGAAGAACCGATCGGCCCGAGGATAGCGGTCGCGGAATACCTGATTGTGATCGGCCGGCAGGTACGATTGGGAGTAGTACGCGTTGGCGGAACAGCCCTCGACCAGGGCCGTCGTCAGCGCCAGCGCGAGCATGGCGGGCAGCCTAACGAGCAGGATGTGCCTCACGGTCTGGTCTCAGGGATCAGCATGCGCGCAGCGCGGCTGGTCGCCACACCGAGCGACACGAACCATGCGGGGCTGGGTCCTGTGAAGCGCGTCCCCACGCTGGCTTCGAGCACAGTGCGGAGCGCGACCTGTCGCCGAAGCCCTGCTTCGACGGTCCAGTTCATGGGTCGATCCAATCCTCGATAGTCCTCGGCAAAGACGTCGGCGACGACCAGCAGCGAGCGAAGCGGGAGGGTCCGATCGACGGCTGCCCCGAAAAGCAGGCGCGAGCCACCGGGATCAACCTCCGAGGACGCCATCGCGAGTTGGCTCGCGGCCAAGCACGCGGCTGCGAGGCGCCCTCGCGAGCTTCCTGCGCTTCCGGAATTGATCGAGCATGGCGCATCGGGAATTTGCGGGGGAGCGTCGGGCGAAGGGATGGGAACGCGATACGTTCCATACGCCGCATTGGCGTGCACGCGATACTGCCCGAAGGTGCGAGTCGCGATGCCGCGAAGGGTGTACGTGTCACCGCGCGTCAGCGACCCGCCGCCGCTGAATAGCAGCTCCCCCTCGGCCGCGAGCGCGGGCATTCGTTCCGTCTCGACCAGGAAGTTGTGAAAGACTCCTACGCCAACTCCCACGAGCCCGCCGCGTGGTTCAGTGTTGGGCTCGCGGTAGGCGAATGGCGCGCGGAGCTCGAGCTCCGTCCGCGGAAACGCTGCGTATGACACGCGCGGTTCGAGCTGCCACCGGTAAATTCCGCCGGTAATGCGATCGAGACGCAGCGGCGCGATCTGAAAATCGAGTGAGTGCCTCGCGCTCGCCTCGGCGTCCTCAATGCGGACGGGTCGACCGCCATCGATGTTTCGATACTCGGGCTGAGCGCCGGCTACGGCGCCCAGCGCGGCACTCAGAAGAACGACCAGCCCAGCTACGTGAAGCATCATGCGCCGAAGCTACGCACCCGGGCGCGCTCCACGCGAGATGCGTCGAACGCCTCAGAACATGTATCTGATGTTCGCGACGAACGACCGCGGCTGCCCCGGGGCGACGAAGCCGCCCGCGCGCAGCTCCGCGTACTCGCGATCGAGCAGATTGCGCACGCCGAGCTCGAGGTCGCCTTTCGCGACCCGCACGCGACCCGACAGGTGCAGCAGCGCGTACGCCGGGAGCTCGAACCCGAGCTCCTCGTCGAACGGCGTGTAGGGACCGACGACGTTGGTCGAAAGGCGGACGGTCCACGTGCCGCTCGTCGGTTGTGAGACGGCGATCGCGGCGATACCGACGTAACGGGCGGTGTTGAACACGCGCACTTCATCCTTTAGTACGTCGCCGTCGTCGGTGGTGAAGCTGCGGTACTTCGCGTCGTTGATCGTCCAGTCCGTGGAAACGGTCACCGGTTTGGAGATGCGGGCCTCGCCCGACAGCTCGACCCCTCGGCGCCGGCTCGCACCACCGGAGACCGAACAGGCGCAGATCTCGCTGAACTGCTGCTCGTCGCTCACGTCCATCTGAAACGCGGCGGCCGTGGCCGAGACGCGCGACTTGTCGAACTTGAGACCGCCCTCGTAGGACCACGCGGTTATGAGGCCTAACGTCGGGAACGCATTGATGTTGTCGGGCGAGCGGAATCCACGCGACGCGTTTGCGTAGGCGGCGAGCACGGGCGTCAGCTTGACGAGTGCGCCGAGCTTGGGCGAAAAGGTGCCGTGGGAATCGCTGGACGACGTCCCATCGACTGGCTCGACGCGCGTCCACAGGGCATCGTACCGGGCGCCGATCGACAGCGTTAAGCGCTGGCGCACGTCGACGCGGGCCTGAATGAAGGGGGCGCCCGAGAGCTGCTCGCCTGTGCTGCGCTCCTGCGGCTCGACGCGCGTCCGTGCGCTGTCCTGCCAGTTCTCGTAGCGCGAATGATCGAAGCGTCCCTCGACGCCCGCCGTCACCTCGCCGCGCGAGAATCCGACGCTGTAGGCGCTCGTCGCGCCAAGGCCGTAGCGAGAATCCTGTTCCTCAGTCTGCGCACCGCTGCCCTCCTCGCCGCCGCCTTCCGGTGGCGTGGTGAGGAAGAGCTCCCAGCGGCTCTGCGTAGCGTACAGCGTCGACCGCCAGATCGAGCTTCCATGCATCGTCCGAAGGCTCACGCGCTCTTGGGCGCGTCGCTTGAACCCGCCGTCGGTCGGATTCGCGACCGTGTCGAACGCCGCGCGCTCGAATTGGTCGGCGGTGATGAAGCCCGGGGAGTCCCAGGTCGTGCCGTAGAGCTCGACGCCGGCGTCGACGGTCGCGTTAGGCGACAGGTTTCGCACCACCCGGCCATGACCCTGCAGGAGGTTGTACCCGCTGTTCGGACGCCATCCGTCCTCGCGCATGGCGCGGAGCCCGAAGACGCCGCTCGACGAGTCGTGATCGAACCCGGAGAGCACGGTACCCTCGAGACGACCGTACGCGCCACCCGTGAGAAAGCCCTCCGTTCCGCTCATGCGCTCGAGCGTTCGGACGTTGACGACACCGGCCAGGGCAAAGTTGCCGAACAGCGCGCTCGTCGGGCCCTTGATGACGTCCAAGTCGTTGATCGCCTCCGGGAAGATCAGGCTCCAGTCATTGTACCCCTCGGCGTGTCCGTTCACCGGCTCGTTGACCGGGACGCCATCGATCCACAGCGCTAGGTCCGTGGAATGGTCGGAGCTGAACGCGCGAATGGACGCGTCCGACGCGAAGCCAGGCCCCTGTCCCTGGTCATGCACTTCGATGCCCGCGGTCTGTCGAACGAGGTCCCAGGTGTTGGTTGCCGGCGTCAGCCGGATCAACTGCGGCGCGACATTGATCGCCGCCCTGGGCTCGTCGCGGTCCGCGCGTGTTGTCGTGATGGTCACGGCCTGGAGTTGCGTCGACTTGCGGGCGGTCGAGTCGCGCCTGGTTGTGTCGCGCGTGGCCTGCTGCGCGCGAATCACGCTGGACGAGCAGAGCAGGAGTGCGACGAGCGCGCAACGCGCCGGGCGCACGGTACGAACAATGGAACGCATGAGGTCCTCGCATCGGGATGGTGCCGCGACGCACGGGCGTGCGGAGCGGCGCGGCGCGTGGTGTCACGCGCGCGCTGACGATCAGCCGATGTAAGGTGCTGGAGGTCCGACCGAAGGCGGTCGACTGTGTTCTGGTTCCGATGGTACGTGGGCGGTATGCCTAACGGCAAACCGGGTCGCCGGCCGAACGGCTGGCGCGGGGAGCAGGGCACTCGTGTCGACTATTGCGACGGGAGCCGAATCACAGCACGGGCCCGGGCACGTACAACAATGCGAATGGTGCCCGTCATTGCCGTGACGCGTTGCCCTGGTGGCGTGGTGGGCTGCGTCGTTGGACCCCGGAGCGTGCGAGACGGTGGCCGACGCGGGCCCGGCCACGTGGGCGACGCCATCGTGCATGGCGCACGCGTGCAGTGCCGCCGGCTCCTCCTGAACCACGAAGGACCAGGCCGCGAAGACCGCGGCAAGCGTGCGACGACACGGGGCCCACAGCATTGCGAAGAGTACTATTGGCGGTTGGCGAGACCAGGGCCAGCGGTGTGTTCCAGTAACCCGACGAACCGATCGCCACACGGGCAACCCCGTCCTGATCGGACCGGACCTTGCTCACGGCAAGTCGCGCGCCGGTTGGCGTTCGCCCGCTAGCTATAACGAGTTGATTGGCATTGGCCGGCCATCGACCAGCACGCGCACCGCGCCGCCAGTCTTCGTCGAGTACCGCTCGTGCGATGGCGTATTGAGCTGGTTCGTTCGCTTTCCGACCACGCCGACGTGTCAGAAGCATGCGTTTCATCCGCCACCACCCTTGGGAGTGGGTTGGCAGAAAGGACACCTTCGCCCGAAGCGGCATGAGCGTTCGCTCGTACGCGGGCCTAACGAATCCGAAAACCGCACGCGCACGAGGGTCGGGGATCTCTATGGGATTTTTATGCGGCCCGCGGGAATCTTTGTGCGGTCTTTATGGCTTGGGCATTAAGTAAAGAGCGTCCGGGTTCTGGTCCGCGACCTAACCGCGCCCTATGCCGACGCCTTACGCGCAGCTCAAACAAATCCTCTTTGGCCGTCCACTCCCGAGCGAAAGGCTGGAGCATGAACGGTTGAACAAGAAGACCGCGCTCGCGGTGCTGTCGTCCGACGCAATCTCCTCGGTGGCGTACGCCACCGAACAGATCCTCCTCGTGCTCGCCGTCCTCGGCACGGCGGCACTCGGGTACGTCCTCCCGATCTCGGCCGTGATCGTCGGCCTGCTGGTACTCGTCGCACTCTCGTATCGTCAAACGGTATTCGCGTATCCGAATGGCGGCGGCTCGTACACGGTCGCCAAGGACAATCTCGGCGCGATGCCGGGGCTTGTCGCGGCCGCGGCGCTCCTCACGGACTACATTCTGACGGTCGCTGTCTCGATCTCCAGCGGGATCGCGGCAATCACGTCGGCGTACGCGTCCCTTGCGCCCCACACCGTACTGCTCTGCACGGTGTCGATCATCGTGCTCATGCTCGTCAATCTCCGTGGTGTGCGAGAGTCGGGCATGGTGTTCAGCGTGCCGACCTACGTGTTCATCGCGCTGATGCTGCTGCTGATCGTCGTCGGTATCGCGAAGCTGATCGGCGCCCATGTGGGCTCGGCGAGCACGGCGCTGCCTAACGTCAACCCAGTCTCGGCACCGCCGCGCGGCACGGGCTGGCCGCTTGGCTTCGCATTCACCTTTCTCATCCTGCGTGCATTTGCCGAAGGGTGCGTGGCCATGACGGGGACGGAAGCGATCTCCAATGGGGTCGGCGCGTTTCGGCGCCCGGGCTCGAAGAACGCGGCGATCACGCTCGGCTGGATGGCGGCAATTCTCGCCGCGTTCTTTCTCGGCACGAGCTGGCTCGCTCGCGGATTCCACGTCATGCCGACAGCGACCGAGACCGTCCTCTCGCAGCTCAACCGACAGATATTCGGATCCGGCGCGCTCTATTTCGCGTTGCAGTACGCGACGTTCGCGATCCTCGTTCTCGCCGCGAACACGGCGTTCGCCGACTTTCCGCGGCTGGCGAGCATTCTCGCGAACGATCGATACATGCCGCGCCAGTTCGCGGCTCGCGGCGATCGCCTCGCGTTCTCGAACGGCATCGTGGTGCTCGCGGTTGTTGCGATGCTGTTGACCTGGGCCTTTCGCGGCGACACCGCCGCGCTCATCCCGCTCTATGCGATCGGCGTGTTCGTCTGCTTCACGCTCTCGCAAGCGGGGATGGTCGTTCACTGGGTGAAGGAGCACGGCGCCGGATGGAAACGCCGCGCGCTTCTCAACGGGCTAGGAGCGACGGCAACGGGAATCGTGGCGATCGTGCAGGTGACAACGAAGTTCACGCACGGCGCGTGGATCGTCGTGCTCATCATCCCATTGATCGTCTGGCTGCTGCTGACGATTCATCGCCATTACGTGCGTTTCGCCGACGAGATCAGGTTCACCGGCCAGAGCCCGATCACGCCGCTCCACCATACGGTGATCGTGCCCGTGAGCGGCATCAACAAGGCTGTCGCGGGCGCGCTCGTCTACGCGACGACGATCTCCGACGAGGTAGAGGCGGTGTACGTCGAGAACGAGATCAACGTGACGCACCAACTCGAGAAGGAGTGGGACGATTGGGACATCGGCGTTCCGCTGGTCGTGCTGGCTTCACCCTATCGGTCGGTGCTGCGGCCTCTGGTCGATCATGTGGAAAGTCTCCGCATGCTCAGTCCCGGTGAGCTCGTGACCGTGGTCGTTCCCGAGGTCGTTCCCAGGCGATGGTGGGAGCATCTGCTCCACAACAAGACGGCGCTCTACATCCGGACGGCGTTCATGTTCAAGCCTAACGTCGTCGTGACAGCCGTGCCGTGCCTGTTAGGCCACGCGTATCGCCTTCGTGAGTGGATGGAGCATGACGAGGATCTCGACCTCGGGAGTGAGACTCGTCTCGGTGCCGCTCGGGCTCCCGTTCGGCTTACCGCCTCATGACGTGGCGAATGAGCGTGCGACCGAACCGCGGGCCCAGTTGAGGCCGGACGTCAAAGTCTTCCACGAGCGCCAGCGTGCTCGCTTCGGCGCGCCGCTTCTTCATTTCGCGATCGACCGCTTTGTCGGTGCGGTCCGCGAGCACGGCGTAGATGATGGCGGCGAGAACGACGTACACGAACATTTGCATGGCGGACTCCCGAAACACGGATCGCCAGCCTCGGCGTAGGTGTAGGGTAGGAGTTTCCGCGTAAAGACCGCACAAAAGTCGGCGCGTCGGGCCATAAAAATTGCGTAAATGTCATCCCGAGCCGACAGGCGCTTGTCATCCCGAGCCGCGGGAGCCCGCGAAGCGGGCAGATGAGGGATCCTCAGGTTCCCGACAGAGGGCTCTCGCTCGGGACGATGAGGATCCCTCGCTGCGCTTCGCTACGCTCGGGATGACTAATCTGCGTTAGGCGGGGAGTCCGCCGCCGGAAGCACCAGCGTGAACACGCTCCCACCCCCTCGCCGCGCCTCGTACAGCACATCGCCGTCCTGCTCGGCTGCCAGCCGCCGGGCGATCGCGAGCCCCAGTCCCGCGCCGCCTATGTCGGGGGCGACGTCCGGCGCCCGATAGAATGGCTCGAAGATCCGACTCGTCTCTGCCGCTTCCACCCCCGGACCGCGGTCCGCCACCGCGAACCGCAGCTGTTCCCCCGCGCGGGTCACGGTCAGGTCGATCGTTTCGCCCGGCGGGCTGTACTTGTCAGCGTTCTCCAGCAGGTTGACCAGCGCGCGGAGCGACTGCACAAAGTCGAAGCGGCCGAGTAGCATCGGGTCGGCCTGGCCGTTGCCTGACGCGCCGCTGGTCACCCGGATCCGCTTCGGGTCGATCGCGCCGGCGACGCGCCGGAGCGCGGCGCCAATGAGGTCCTCGGCCGCGTTGATCTCGGGGCGCATCGGCATCGCCCCGGCGTTGAGCCGCGACAGGTCCAGCAGGTCGGCAACGAGTCGGTTGAGTCGATCAGCCTCCTCTTCGATCGCGAGGGCTTCCGGGCTGCCCGCCTCACCTAACGAGTGGGCCAGGGCCTTGATGCTGGTGAGCGGCGTTCTCAGGTCGTGCGACACGCCGGCGATCAGCGCCGACTTGAGCGTGTCCGCCTGTCGAAACGCCTCCGCGCGTTCCGCCTCGGCCACGAGCTGCACGCGTTCCACGCCGAGCGCGGCGTAGAACGACAGTGCCCGGAGGAATTGCTCGCGCCCCGAGTCGAGCGAGTACGGCTTCGCGTTCGAGACGCGCAGGACGCCCACCGTACGGTCGCGGACAATGAGCGGAGCCAGTAGGGTGCGGATCTCGGTGTCCTCCGCCGGCCAGCGCAGCAGCTCGTCCGAATCGTCGCCCGCCCCGATCCACTTCGTGCCGTCGGCACGCTCCGCGGCGACCGCGCGCTTCTCGGCCACCCACACCGCGAGGCTCCACGGGCTCGTCACGTCGGCAGCCGACCCGGCCCCGTCGGAGCATGGGCCAGTCCGCGTGAGGAGGGCCAGCTGCGGCGGTGTCCCGCGCGGGACCAGCACCTCGCAGCAATCCACGCCGATCGTCGACCGAATCACCTCGGCGATCGCGAGCAACGCGTCTTCAGCGCGGCCGGCGTTGAGCGTCTCGGAGCCTAACGCGGCGAGTCGCTCCACCTCGATCGCTCGCTGGCGCGCGATCTCGGCGCGCTCCTGGGCGCGGTTCAACAATTGTGCGGCGACGACGCCCGTCGTGAGAAACGCCGCTAGCACGATCCAATCGAGCGGATCGCCGATGATGAACGTGTAGTACGGCGTCAGGAACAGGTAATTGAACAGCGTGAACGACAGCACCGCGAGCCCGACCCCGAGCGCGCGGCCGCCGGCGGCGCTGCCACCCAGCACGACGATGAGGAAGCCGAGGGCGACGTGGGCCTTTTCGAGCTGAGGGCGCAGCAGGAACATGACGCCGGTGACCACCGCCAGGACCCCGAGCCATGTCACCCACCTGACGACTGCGTGCATGACGGTTGGCGGCGCGTCGTGAGGCACGCCGTACGGGCTCAATCTGGGCTCGACCCGCGGCTGTTCCACCTCAGCCCTCCGGCTCGAACCGATACCCGACGCCCGGCTCCGTCACGATGTACTTCGGCTCGTACGGATCGGGTTCGATCTTCCGCCGGAGATGCGCCACGTACACGCGCAGGTACTGCTGCGCGTCCCCGTGAGCCGTGCCCCACACGGCCCGGAAGAGCTGGTGATGTGTGATCGTCTTGCCGGCACTCTTCACGAGGGCGATGAGCAGCCCCCACTCGGTCGGTGTGAGATGGACGGTCGAGTCTCCACGTGTCACCGTGCGCCGCGCGATGTCGATGATGAGATTGCCCACATGCAGCGGCTCGTCACCGCCCGGCACTCTGGCCATCCCGGCGCGTCTCAACTGCGCGCGCACGCGCGCGCGAAACTCCGCGGGCCCGAACGGCTTGGTCACGTAGTCGTCGGCACCGGCGTCGAGCAGCGCCGTCTTCTCGGTTTCGGAGTCACGCGCCGAGAGCACGAGGATCGGCGCGCTCGTCCACGTGCGGAGCCGCCGACAGACCTCGATCCCATCCATGTCGGGAAGCCCGAGGTCGAGCACGATGAGATCAGGGCGCTCGGCGGCCGCGATCGAGAGCGCTTCGCCGCCGGTCCGCGCTTCGAGTACGCGCGGCACATCGGGCCGCAGCGCGTCCTTCACGACTCGGCGAATGTTGGGTTCGTCGTCGATCACGAGGACACGTCGTTCGGCGGTCGCGAACAAGGGCGCGCGCGTCTCTTCGTTGGTGACCACAGCGGTAACCTATCGGCTTTTACGCTTTTTTTATGTGTCGGCGCCGCCCGGATCCCCGTCAATCGCTTAGGCTGCACGTCTAGCTACCGGATCCATCTCCGGTTCGAGCCCGCCACAACCCGCTGTTCCTCGATGCGGCCGAACGAAGTAACAACGCCTCTCGCCCCGTCCACCACCAGCGTGGCCGCGCCCGACGTAATCCCGGACGGGGAACCTAACACCGGCCACTCCGCCGCCCCTAACGGCGAGGCGGATCAGGACGACAGTCACGGCCATCCTCCGGCGAAGCCCGTCGGCAAGCGACTCGCCATCCTCTCCCTCACGGCGCTCGGCGTCGTGTACGGTGACGTTGGCACGAGCCCGCTCTACACGATGCGCGAGACGTTCTCCGCCGAATATGGCATGACGCCAAACCCGGCGAACGTCTACGGCATCCTCTGCCTCGTGTTCTGGGCGCTCATTCTCGTCGTCGTGTTCAAGTACCTCGTCTTCATCCTGCGTGCGGACAACCGCGGTGAGGGCGGCGTGCTGGCCATGCTCGCGCTGCTGCTGCAGAAGCAGTCCCGCGTGACGGATCGACGTCGACGGATGATTCTCATCATCCTCGGCGTGTTCGGAACGGCACTCCTGTTCGGGGACGGCGTCATTACGCCCGCGATCTCGGTGCTGAGCGCCGTGGAGGGCCTGGAGGTCGCGACGCCGGGCTTGCAACCGTTCGTCGTCGGCATCGCCGTGGTCATTCTGTTCGTGCTGTTCGTTTTCCAGAAGCACGGAACCTCGCGCGTGGGCAAGGCGTTCGGACCACTGATGCTGATCTGGTTCCTGACGATCGGGACACTCGGCCTGATCGAGATCGCGCGAGAGCCGCAGATTCTCGTGGCGATGAATCCGGTGTATGCGGTGCGCTTCATGGGCGAGCATCGGTTCGCCGGCTTCGCCGTGTTAGGCGCGGTCTTCCTGGCGGTGACGGGTGCGGAGGCGCTGTATGCGGACCTCGGCCACTTCGGGAAGCGGCCCATCCGGCTCGCGTTCTTCGTGCTCGTTCTCCCCGCGCTGCTGCTGAACTATTTCGGCCAGGGAGCGCTGCTCCTGCGAATGCCGCAGGCGGTCGAGAACCCGTTCTATTACCTCGCGCCGCGCTGGTTCCTCTATCCATTCCTCGTCGTCGCGACGCTGGCGGCGATCGTGGCGTCCCAGGCGCTCATCTCGGGGGCGTTCTCGCTGGCCCAACAGTCGATTCAGCTCGGCTACAGCCCCCGCCTGACGATCGTGCACACGTCGCAACGCGAGCACGGGCAGATCTATGTGCCCGAGGTGAACAAGGCGCTGATGGTGGGCACGCTGCTCATCGTGCTCGGGTTCCGGTCATCGGACGCGTTAGGTGCCGCGTACGGCATTGCCGTGACGGGCACGATGGCGATCACGACCATGCTGTTTGCGGTGGTTGCTCGCACGCAGTGGAACTGGCCGCTGTGGCGGGTAGTGTTGCTGTCGAGCTGCTTCTTCGTGTTCGATTTCGCGTTCCTCGGCGCGAACGCGCTCAAGATAGAGCAGGGTGGGTGGGTGCCGCTCGCGATCGCTCTGTCGATCCTCACGCTGATGACGACCTGGAAGCGGGGCCGAGCAATCCTGGCCGAGATCATGTTACGGTCGAGCATGCCGCTGGACCTGCTGCTCGCGGACATTGGTCGCAAGCGCGTGCATCGCGTACCAGGGACGGCGGTGTTCCTGACATCGGTGACCGACGGCGCGCCGGTGGTGCTGCTGCACCACCTGAAGCACAACAAGGTGCTGCATCAGCAGGTCGTGTTGATGTCGATCGTGTCCGCCGATGTGCCGGAAGTGGACGACGCGGAGCGTCTCGAGGTGACGGCCCTGGACCACGGCTTCTTCCGCGTAACCGCGGAGTATGGCTTCATGGAGACGCCTAACGTTCCGCGCATTCTCATGATGAGCGACCGGTACGGCCTTCGGGCGCGGCCGGGCGATACGAGCTACTTCCTCGGTCGCGAGCGGCTGATCCCGACTGGGCGGTCGCGGATGGCGCGGTGGCGGAAGAAGCTGTTCAGCTTCATGTCAAAGAACGCCCGCTCGGCGACGGAGTTCTTTGGCATTCCTCCGAATAGAGTGGTCGAGCTTGGAGCACAGATCGAGTTTTGAAACAGCGCAACGGAACAGGTAACTGGTTACTGGAATTGGTTATCGGTTATTTGACCCCTCGGGATGCCTCTCTAAGGCGAGATGAGCGTCCCGAGGGTTCGATTACCTGTAACCAATTCCAGTAACCAGTTACCTGTTCCGTTTGCGCCGTTCGCTAACAGCCGGGCATCCGGAACGCCCCAATCCGCGTCGAGTAGTTCACCGCATCCTTCTTCAGATAGTCGCCGACGTACCAGATGGTGCAATCGTCGCTCGGATCGACAGCCGTCTGCGTATAGTCTTCCCACCGCAGCGTGTTCGCTTGCGCTCCCTCGCCCTCCACGAGCACCGTCTCGCCTAACGTCAGCGTCCCCTTCGGGTCGTTCATGAGTCGGCCGGCAAAGCGCTGGCCCGCGAAGTGCGGCGTCCCGCCGAACGAGTAACCAATGCCGATGTTCCCGTGCTTGTCCATCGCCGGGCTCGCCATCCATCGGTAGAACCCTCCGGGCGCGTACGTGCCCTGCTGATAGACCGAGACCTGCCGTTGCTTGTCGACGCGTAGCTCGTACCAGCGCACGCCACCGCCACCGTTCGCCGTGTTCACCGAATGCACCGCGACGACGGACTCGCGGTTCCCGATCCGGCGATACACGAGGCGCGCCATGATCTTGTCGCCCTGCGCGTCGAGCCGACGATCGACCCCCGGTTGCGGCACGCAGTTGGAGAGCTGGCCGTCGCACAGATAATGGTAGGGCGCGACGGCGAGCTTCGACGGGCCCGTGACGTTGGTCTTCGACGGATCCTTCCAGTCGACGTGGAAGGACCAGACGTCGAGCGTCGAGTCCTCCATCACCTTCTTCAGCTGTGTCCCGCCGGCGGCGATCATGATGTTCGGCGCACCCGGGGGCGGCGGCTGCTTGCCATCGAGGTCGGCGTTGTTGAGGAAGTTCACGCCGTCGATGATCACGCACTGCTCGGTCGCATCCTTCCCCTGGAGCATGCTCGCGCGATCGGCGACGCACGCGTGCTTCTGAATGACTTCATCGCCAGTACTCGTAGGCACGTAGTATCCGTCGGGCCAGACTGCCGGCCGAGGATAGTCGGGGAAGAGCGGGCGCACGAACTCGTAACGGTAGTACGGCCCGAACGGGTCCGCGCCAATGCTCACCGCGTAGCACATGGCGTACACACCTGAATCGGACGGTGGTCGCTGACCAGGCGGGCGCTGGGCTGCCGCTCCCGCGCTCTCGGGGGGCGGCGGTGGCGGGACGTAGAGTCGAGCTGCGGCACCTGGCTGGCCGGGTTCGCCGCGGACGCTGCGTGCCGCCGGTTCTCCATCCTTGCCCGCGGGAGGTGCATCCTGCCTAACGGGGAGCCGGCTGAAGATCGGCATGACGATCAGCCAGCGATCGGCGAGCTGGTCGTACCGCACGACAGCGTCGCCGTTGTTGCGCGCCTCGCACCCGCCGCCAAATCCCTTGAAGACGTTGCGCGTCTCGCCGGGGCCGTAGAGTACGAGACCGGTGCTGTCGTACTTCGCGCCCTTCTTCGTGAAGATCGCCATCCGTGTGTTGACGATCTGCACGATGTGGTTCGGACCCACGGCGAGCGTGTTGTCCGACGGATTCCGCAGGTTCGTGGACCCCTGCGGTCCGCTGAACCCGACGCCCAACCCGTCGAAGCTCGCGACGAGCGTCGCTGGCGGTTTCGTCCCGAACGTGGTTTGCTCGACGGCCGCCGAGCCGGGTGGCGTCATGATGACTGGAAGGCTGGCGGCTCCGGCGCCGCTCGGCATCTCGTTAGGTTCGACCGCCATCACGCGATGTGCTCGGTCGAGGTCTGGATGGTTGCCCGATGCAGCGACGTCGAACGCAGCGACGTCGAACGCAGCGACGTCG
>Ga0070661_100001654_pt1 | contig 15430 bp, 10 predicted proteins | sample KBSC43metaG_FD_64663 | JGI IMG/M metagenome (GOLD analysis project Ga0070661, IMG submission 64663) | Corn rhizosphere microbial communities from Kellogg Biological Station, Michigan, USA - KBS C4-3 metaG | ecosystem: Host-associated > Plants > Roots > Rhizosphere > Soil ...
AACCTACATCGTGAAGGACGGGCAGCTGCTGGCCACGCAGATCGAGGGGGTGGGCCGTTGACCCTGCCCGTCCAGCCGCCCGTCTCGCCGATGCTGTCCAAGCTGGTGCGTGAGCTCCCGCCCCCGGGCGATGTCATGTACGAGCCGAAGTGGGACGGCTTCCGGACCATCGTCTTCCGCGATGGCGACGAGGTGGAGCTGGGCAGCCGCAACGAGCGGCCCATGACCCGCTACTTTCCGGAGCTGCTCGGGCCTCTCCGGGCCTCGCTTCCCGAGCGCTGCGTGGTGGACGGGGAGATCGTCATCGCCGGTCCCGGCGGGCTCGACTTCGATGCGCTCCTCAACCGGATTCACCCTGCTGCTTCCCGGGTCCGGAAGCTCGCCGAGGAGACACCCGCCTCCTTCGTGGGCTTCGACCTGCTGGCACTCGGCGACGAGGACCTCCGGACGCATCCCTTCGAGGAGCGACGGCGTCGGCTCGAGCAGGCCCTGGCCGGAGCAAGGCCCCCCGTCCATCTCACCCCCGCCACCCGCGACCGGCCCCTGGCCGAGGAGTGGTTCCGCCGCTTCGAGGGCGCGGGGCTCGACGGCGTCATGGTGAAGCCGCTCGCGCTGCCCTACCTCGAGGACAGGCGGGAGATGTTCAAGGTGAAGCATGCGCGTACGGCCGACTGCGTCGTCGCCGGATTCCGCTGGTTCAAGGGCGGCGGGGGCGTGGGCTCGTTCCTCCTCGGGCTCCACGACGAGGAGGGCACGCTCCACCATGTCGGCATCTGCTCCGGCTTCACCGCGGCGCAACGGAAGCAGTTCGAGGCCGATCTGGCGCCGCTGCGGGAAGGCGCGCTCGAGGCCCATCCGTGGAAGGAATGGGCGTCGCTCGCCGGCGCGGGCGAGCAGCGGATGCCGGGTGCTCCGAGCCGGTGGAACAACAAGAAGGACCTGTCGTGGGAGCCGGTGCGCCTGGAGAGGGTCGTGGAGGTCGGATACGACCATCTGCAGGGAGGACGCCGCTTCCGGCACGCGACGCATTTCCTCCGCTGGCGGCCCGACCGGACCCCGCCGTCCTGCACCTATGCCCAGCTCGAGGCGGTGGTTCCGGCCGAGCTGAAGGCGCTGTTCGGAACCTGATCTGATCCGGGAACTGACATGACCAGTCCTCCTCCGCCCATGCCGACCGGGGCGCTCGCGCGGCGATTCGACCAGATGTTTCCGGTCCTCCCGGCAGCCGAGATCGAGCGCGTCCGGCGCTTCGGCGAGCTGCGACGATTCCAGCCGGGGGAGCTTCTCTGTCGAGTGGGGAAGCCGAGCCCGGGGATGTACGTCATCCTCTCCGGCCGATTGTCAGTCGTCAGCCGCGATCCACTCGGCCGATCGCTGCCCATCGCCGAGTTCGCGCAGCACATCGGAGGCACGCCCGAGGAGATGGAGATCCTGCCGGGCGAGTTCGTGGCCGACCTGGGAACGCTCACCGACAAGCCGAGCGCGCTCGATGTCCAGGCCCTCGAGGAGGTGGCGGCGATCGTCGTTCCGCCGGACCAGCTCCGTGCGTTGCTCATCGAGGAAGCCGAACTCGGGGAACGCATCCTGCGGGCGCTGCTCCTTCGCCACGTGGCGATGATCGAGATGGGCTTCGGAGGGCCGGTGCTGATCGGGGCGCTCCGGTCTCCGGAGGTGACCAAGCTGTCGGCCTTCCTCGGACGGAACGGGACACCCTTCCGGGTGGTCGATCCCGAGGAGGATGCGGACGCATCGTCGCTGGTCGCTCGGTACGCCTTGGCCGACCTCCCGCTCGTCGTCATGCCGGACGGAATGGTGCTCAGGAAACCGACGAAGCAGGAGCTGGCACGGGCGCTCGGGCTGGTGGCGACGACCCTGCGCAGCGACCCTTATGACGTGGCCATCGTCGGCGCCGGGCCGGCAGGACTCGGGACCGCCGTCTACGGAGCGTCCGAGGGGCTCTCGATCCTGGTGCTCGAGGCCATGACCTTCGGAGGACAGGCGGGCGCCAGTGCGCGCATCGAGAACTACCTCGGGTTTCCCAGCGGCGTCTCGGGACAGGCGCTCATGGGGCGCGCCTTCGCGCAGGCGCAGAAGTTCGGGGCCCAGTTCAGCCTCTCGACCGAGGTGAAGCACCTGGACTGCACCTCGGAGAGCTCCGGTCCGGATCCGGTGCACCTCCTGCACCTCGCCGATGGCCGTTGGGTCCGGGCGCGGGCGGTGGTGGTCGCGACCGGTGCTCGGTATCGCCGCCCGGAAATTCCGAACCTGCCGGCATTCGAGGGTCGCGGCGTGTCGTACTGGGCGTCGCCGGCGGAGGCCCGCCTCTGCCGCGATGAAGACGTGGCCTTGATCGGTGGAGGAAACTCGGCGGGACAGGCGGCGGTGTTTCTTTCCAGCCATGCGCGCCAGGTGAGCATGCTGGTCCGCGGTCCGAGCCTCTCGGACACCATGTCCCGGTACCTGATCGACCGGATCGGGGCGTCCTCCAACATCGCGGTCCTCTGCGAGACGGAGATCGTGCAGCTCCTCGGTGCACCCGACCAGGGTCTGCACCACGTGCGCTGGCGCAACCGTCGCACCCGGGCCGAGGAGGAGCACGCCGTTTCGCACCTCTTCGTGTTCACCGGCGCCGATCCGGCCGCGAGCTGGCTGGAGGGATGCGGGGTGCTCCTGGACGGGAAAGGGTTCGTTCGAACGGGCGCAGACGTGGGCTCGACCGGGCGGCCACTGCTGCCGATGGAGACGAGCGTCGAGGGGATCTTCGCCGTGGGCGACGTTCGCTCCGGCTCGGTGAAGCGGGTCGGCGCGGCGATCGGCGAGGGCGCTGCAGTCGTCGCCCAGCTGCACTCCTTCCTCGCCCGCCGCGGTGCGGCGGCTGCTCGCAGCCAGCGTGCCGAGGCCCACTGACCTGTCCTCAGCCCTCGGGTTCCCTGCGCGCCTTGCTCGGCTGCACGCGCTTCGGCTCGCCTCGCTGCTTCGGGAAGTGCGGTGGCCACGGCGCGTCCCCCAGCCCCTGCGCCTCGTCGCGCGCGGCGAGCTCGAGGAGCGGAGCGAGCGAGAACGCGCGGTCGTCGATCCCTGCCCCCACGTCTCCGAGCTTCTCGAACCGGGCGGGCACGCTGGCCAAGGTCAGGTCTCCGGGCTCGACCGTCTCCATCTCCGCCCAGGTCACCGGGCAGCTGACCTTCGCCTCGGGGTTGGCTCGCACCGAGTAGGCCGAGGCGATGGTCCGGTCACGCGCGTTCTGGTTGTAGTCGAGGAAGACCCGCGTTCCGCGCTCCTCCTTCCACCACTTGCTGGTCGCGAGATCCGGGAGCCGCCGCTCCACTTCCCGGGCCAGCGCCAGCGCTGCGCGACGCACCTCCAAAAAGTCCCACCGGGGCTCGATGCGGACGTAGACGTGGACGCCACGCGAGCCGGACGTCTTGGGCCAGCCGACCAGCCCGATCCCCTCGAGCACGGACTTCACCTCGGCGGCGACGCGGCGGACCGTGGAGAACTCGACCCCCGGCTGCGGATCGAGGTCCACCCGGAGCTCGTCCGGGTGATCCACGTCGGTCCGCCGCACCGCCCACGGGTTCAGGTCGAGGCAGCCCAGGTTCACCGCCCAGACCAGGTGCGCCACGTCCACCGGACACAGCTCGCGGGCGCTGCGACCGCTGGGAAAGGTGACGGTCACCGTCTCCAGCCACTCGGGGAGCGGGCTGGGCACGCGCTTCTGGTAGAAGAATTCTCCGGCAGCCCCGTCCGGGTAGCGCTTGAGGACGGTGGGACGCTCTCGCACCCCGCGGAGCGCGCCCGCCCCCACGGCCAGGTAGTAGCGGACGAGGTCCAGCTTGGTCTCCCCCCGCGCGGGGAAGAACACCTTGTCCGGGTTCGAGATACGGACGTTCCGTCCATCGACCTCGACCTCGGTGTGCACAGTGGCCACGGATTCTCCCGCGAGGTGTGTTAACGCTCTATCCGGATGAGACTGGGGAAGTACCAGCTGCTCCGCAAGCTCGCCACCGGCGGGATGGCCGAGGTGTTCCTCGCCAAGACCGACGGCCCGATGGGCTTCGAGAAGATGCTGGTCATCAAGCGCATCCTCCCCCACCTCGCGGAGGATCCTCGGTTCGTGGAGATGTTCCTCGGCGAGGCGAAGCTCGCCGCGCGGCTGAATCATCCCAACCTGGTGCAGCTCTTCGACTTCGGCGAGGCGGAGGGCAGCTACTTCATCGCCATGGAGTACATCGACGGGCCCACGCTCCGCCTGCTCCTGGCGCGCTCCCGCGATCTCCGTTCGCCGCTCTCGCTGACCCTGGCCGCGCGCATCGTCTCCTCGGCGGCCGAGGGCCTGGCCTACGCGCACGACTACCGGGATCCGGTGACCGACGAGCCGCTTCACCTCATTCACCGCGACGTGAGCCCGGACAACATCCTCCTGAGCCGAAGCGGCGCGGTGAAGCTGGTGGACTTCGGCATTGCCAAGGCCCGCGGGCAGAGCCATCACACCCAGGCCGGCACGGTGAAGGGGAAGGTGGCGTACATGGCCCCGGAGCAGCTCCGGGGAGAGCCCCTCGACCGCCGCGTGGACCTCTACTCTCTCGGGGTCGTCCTGTACGAGCTCTGCACCGGGCGCATGCCCTTCGAGGCCAACAGCGACGCGAGCATGGTGCGCTCCGTTCTCTACGATGCCGCCATCCCCGCGGTGAAGCGCGTCCCCACCCTGCCCCGGACCCTCCAGTCCATCCTCGAGCGGCTGCTGGTGAAGGATCGCAATTCCCGGTACCCGGACTGCCGCGCCCTCCACGCCGACCTCGAGGCCTTCATCCAGTCCACCCGCGAGGCCACGAACGGGTTCGCGCTCTCGCGTCTCGTCGCCCACCTCGCTCCACCGCCGCCGCTCCAGCCCGTCCAGCCTGCGTCTCCGCGAGCCACCGGGGTGCCACCGGGCGTGACCGCCTCGGCCTTCGCGCCCACCTCGAGCAGCCCGATCCTCCGCAGCGAGCCGGTCGCCGGTGGCGGTGCGGCGGCTGCTCCGGCCGCCCTGGAGATCCTCGACCTCGACCGGACCGTCCGCTCGGAGCCACGGCGGATGCCCCCGCCACCGGTGGCGAACCTCGAGGTCCGGCCGGCGGCCAACGTCACGCCCGGGCCCTCCCCGTCCGCCTTCGTGTTCCCCACCGCCCTGGAGAAGGAGCGGGGCTCCGTGGCTCCGGTCCGGCTCGGCCTCGACAGGACCGAGGGACGACGGCGCACGACCACCGGCACCACGCGGCGGGTCCGGACCAGCGGCGGTGGCCTGCGAGCGCTCGGAGTGGTGCTGCTCTTCCTCGGGCTCGCAGTGGTGGGGGCTTACCTGGGGCTCGCCGTGGCGCACCGGACCGATCTCCTCGGCCGCGTGGGGCTGCCCGTTCCGGCGGCGCTCGGCCCGGCGCCAGCCAGCGTCCCGCCCGCGGTGACCGCGCCCGGTCCGAGCGCAGAGCCGGCGCCGGTGGCGAAGACCTCACCCGGCGCCGAGGGAGGAGCGCCGGGCACCGGGACACCGACTCCCGCGGGCGCGGGTCCCGCGGTCGCCATGAATCCTCCGTCGCCGCCGCCTGCGGGGCCGAGCACGCCCGCTGTCCCCGCCGCCCCCGCCGGCACGCCGCCGAGGCCGTCGGACGCGAGGAGCTCGGCAAGCGCGCGCCCGGCAAGTGCCGACCCCGCGGCGACTGGAGCGACGAGCGGCTCCGCCTCCGGGGCAGGAGCCCCCGCGCAGAGCGGACGTGCCGGTGAGCGCGGCGTCGCCGCAGGCGCCGGGGTGGCTGCCGGCACCGCGGCTCGCGCGGCGCCTTCTGCCGGCGGCGCGGAAGCCTCGGAGCCTCGAGCCGCCGAGGAGCAGGCGCCCGTCAAGGACACCAGGACCGAGTCGAAGCCCGCTCCTACCGCGAGCCGCGAGTCGGACAGGGAGAAGCTCCTCGGGGCCTTCGCTCAGCTCGAGTCCGCCAAGGAGTCCACGGTGCGGCTGGAGAGCACCCCGCGGATGCGGGTGCGCATGGGCGGCAAGATCCTGGGCACCACACCGATTCCGCTCACCGTCGCGGCGCAGGAGGCCCCGCTGGAGCTGGAGTTCTTCGACCCCGCCCTCGGACTGTCGAAGACCGAGCAGCTCACTTTGAAGCCGGGGGACAACGGCACTCACCGGGTGGTGATTCCCAAGGGCAAGCTGGTGCTGAAGCTCCAGGATGGGGTCTCGGTGAGCGTCGATGGAAAGTCCGCCGGAACGACACCGCTCGCGCCGCTGTCGCTCTACCAGGGCGAGCACACGGTGCAGCTCACGCGCGGCGAGCAGAAGGAGCGCCGGACCCTGGAGATCAGCGGCGAGGAGCCCACCGAGCTGGAGTTCAGCTTCCCGGAGGAAGAATGAGCACCTCCCATGACGCGGAGCACTGGCGGCTGCACGGGGTGCGCGTGGTGCGGGGCTCCGACCTGGACCCGAACACCGCACAGACCCCGGGCATGAAGCGCAGGGCGGCCATCAACCGCGCTCGCGCCGGCGCGGAGAAGCTCTGGGCCGGGGCGGTCACGATCGAGCCCAGCGCGAAGACCGGCGCGCACCACCACGGCGCGCTCGAGTCGATCATCTACGTGGTGAAGGGGCGGGCCCGCATGCGCTGGGGCCCGCATCTCGAGTTCACTGCCGAGGCCGGCCCGGGCGATTTCATCTACGTGCCGCCCTACGTGCCTCATCAGGAGATCAACGCCGCCGACGAGCCCCTGGAGTGCGTGCTCGTCCGCAGCGATCAGGAACCGGTCGTGGTGAACCTCGACCTCGTCCCGGTCGAGCCGCCGGAGACGGTCCACTGGGTGGATGACATCCACCCCGCCCCCCCGCGCTGATCACCCCCCCGGAGGGTCTCGATCCACCCCAGAGGAGGGCTGGACGCGGACGGTGCACCTTTGCTTCATTGTTCCGCCGGCAGCGTCACCTCATGGTCCCGACTCCCACAGCACGCGACGTGTGCCGCCATTGTGGGAACGAATGGCGTCCGGGCTGGGAGCGCTGCCGTCGGTGCGGCGCGACGCTGCGCAACCGCGTCACCGCGCCGGTCGCCGCCAACGAGGCGACGGACGTCTCCGGTCTCGAGCTGGATCGCCGCCCTCGCTCGTCGCCGAAGGAAGCGATCACGGCGCGGGTGGCCCGCGTCGAGCCTTCGGAGTCACCGACCCGCGAGCTGTCGACCGAGCCCGCGCCGTCCCGAGACCCGGCCACGCTCGTCTCCCTCACCCAGGTGCTGACCGGTGCGCTGGGGTTGCTGCTCCTGGCGCAGCTGCTCTTTCCTGGCGCCCTTCCCTCGCTGACCGGGCTGACCCTCCGGGCGATCCGCGGGGGGCCCGTGGCCGGGCTGTCGTGGTCCCTGGCCGCGGTTCCTTGGATCCTCACCGCGGGGGTGCTCGGGATGGCGCTGGCCGCGAGCCGGGCGGTGCGGGCCTCGTCGCGGATGCCCACCCCGGCGGTCGCCGCGGTGCTGGCGGTCGTTCCCGGGGTGCTGCTTCTCGGCTGGCCCGCCCTCCACGAGCATCTGGTCTCCGCGATCGTGCGCCGAGGCGGGCGGAACCCGGGCGCGCTCCTGACGGGGTGGAGCCGGGCGGTGCTGGGCTGCCTCTCGGCGGCGGTGCTGCTCACGTTCCTCCACGGGCTCGGCGTGCTCCCCCTTCCGCCCATCGCGCTCGGGGTGGTCACGGCCCTCGCCTTCGCCGCGCGGCAAGGGCACCTCTGCGCGCTCGCGATCACGCTGCCCGTCCTGCTCGTGCAGCCCGGCCGCGTCGGAGCGCCGCTGCCGAGCCAGCTCGTCTGCCCGCAGTGTGGCGACAACGCGCCGACGCTCCAGCGTTTCCGGGAGGGTCTGGCCGGGAGCGCATGCGCGCGGTGTGCCGGTGCGCTGCTCGGTCCGGGACAGGTCTCGACGCTGCTCTCCATGGCGCAGGTCGAGGACGCGATCTACCGCCGGGAGATCCGCCTCGGGTCCACCGGGACGCGGCCCCTGCACTGTCCGCAATGCGGCTCGGCGATGCGCGGCGTCCAGCTGCGCACGGTGGCAGCCCACGGGTGCCCGGCCTGCGGAAGCCTCTGGCTCGACCGGGTGGGCCTGGCCCGTCTCGCCGGCGGGCGGCCCGTACTCACCAGCGCGCCGGCGCGCCTGCCCCCCTCACCGGGGCGCCTCTGGCCGGCACTCGCGGCCGCGCTCACGCTGCTGGTCGCCGCCTTCCCCTGGGTGGCGGTCCGCGCCGGATGGTGCCGCCCCGCCGTGGGAGCGTGCGCCTCGGTCTCGCCGAGCAGCGACTGAGCTCGCCGGGGGCGACCGAGGCTTGCGCCAGGCCAGGTTTGCCGATACGAGAGCGGCTCCGGTCCGTCGTCCTGCGCGATTAGCTCAGCTGGATAGAGCGTTGGCCTCCGGAGCCAAAGGCCACAGGTTCGAATCCTGTATCGCGCGCTCTGAAGCCCCCGATTTCTCCTGAAGATTTTTTCGGAGAAGTCGGGGGCTTCGTCGCTTTCGTACCGTCAGCATGGATCTTCCACTTTCTTCCACCTGCGGGGCGAGTCGCGAGAGATCGAGCGGCATCCGATTGACCTGCGCGCGGAGCCAGCGAGGGTCGACTGCGGTGTAGACCTTCTCGGTCACCTGTTCGAGTCGCAAAAGCGCATTCTCAGGACCCAGAACGATGCTTCCGGAGGACGCTGACGTTCTGTCTGTGCGAGCGCTGGGCTCGGGAAATCTCCTCGAGCCACCACTCCATCAGCTCACCGAGCGCCCCGCCGCCATCGGCTCTGGGGGGCGGCAGAAGTCCCTTCATGGTCCGCTCGGCAGCTTCGGCGGCGTTGCGCTCCTCACCCTAGTGTTGCTGGCTTCGCCCCCTCTCGCGCCCGCGCCAGCAGTGGCCGGAGTTCCAGCCCCGTGCTCGACGCTGTAGCGATGGAGATTGACGGGGAGGTGGAGGAGGTCTCACGCGTCTGGACCGTCCATCCCTCGTTGGTGAAGGCCATCATCCATCGAGAGAGCGCCTTCAAGCCGAGAGCCCTCTCCCGGGCCGGGGCCGTCGGGCTGATGCAGGTTCTTCCTCAGAACGCTGAGCGCCTAGCGCTGAGGGCTGAGGAACTCTGGGTGCCCGGGCTTAACATCCTCGCGGGGACACGACTCCTCGCGGTCCTGTTCCGGCACTACCGAGGCGACGTCGTCTCCGCCCTCGTCGCATACAATGCGCGCCCTAGACGGATCTTCGCGCCTCTTCCTGAGAATGGAGAGACCGAGCAGTACGTTCGCGCCGTCCTGAAACGATGGAGATGGCTTGAACGCTGCACCGCATCCCAGAGTTCCAGAACTTCCTCCGGAACATCTCCACGCTGCGGGGCGACTCGACTCTTCGCCCAGTACACTTCATCGCGGGCCCGCCGGACTTAATGATCGCCGCGGTGGACGATCTCGAGCTTGAGGGCGTCGTGGCCAAGTGGGAAGCCGCCCCGTATCAGGGTGGCCGCCCCCCCTTTGGCAGAAGCTCGTCCTCAGGCGTCCAACGAAGGGCTGGCGCGTGGAGCAGTCGCCCCGGATCTGCCCGTAGATGATGCCCGGCTCAGCCCTACCGCCTCGGCCGCAGCACGGACCGACAGCAACGGGCCCGGGACAGCCAGGAGCGTCCAGATGGCTGAGTTCGAGACGTCCAGCCGCCTTGCACCCTCCGCGACGGTGAGCAACGGTCGACCGAAATCTTCCACCAAATTCCACCAACCGCGCGGCACACCCCCGCTCCCTCTCCCTGGGCCCCTTGCCGTGCGTGGCCTATGGCTACCATGTTGGGTTTCGGAATCTGCGTCGCGCGCCGGGGAACCACTGCCTCGCACCGCCACCCGACGCAAGGCGCGACGCTGCTGTCCCTTCACGTGCTCGGCGCCGGTGGGCTACAGCGGCTCCATCGTAGTCCCCTGTCGAGCTATTCCAGCGAGGCGATCCAGGTGTCCAGGATCTCGCGCAGCACCTCCGACGCGTCCTGGCGACCACTGCCGCGTTCGGTGGCCAATTCCATCGCCGCCCGGTGAAGCGCTGCCCAGTGCCGGCGTCTGATGCGAACGGTCGTCGTCACGATGGCCTCACTGGAGTCCGCCGCCTGCTCGCCCAGTGGCTTCGCTCGTCCGACCATTCCCTAAACCTCCGAGACCATTGTAGCACATGGACGGGGACGTACGAATACTCGCCTCTACGTTGCCACGCATCCGCGAACGTACGTATGTTATACGTGAACGTGGTTGGCGCCAGTCCGAGGCCGGGGAGTCGCGATGAGACAGTTCCGGGGAACGCTCGTCGGAGTGTATGCGTCGCTTGCGGTGGTAGCCTCGTCCTGGGCCGCGGAGCCGGAAGCACCGCGGCGTCAGCTCGGTCCACACTTGTTCATTCCACGGGTGGCGATCGACGACCCGTTCACCACCACGACGGTGGGCAGCGAAACGGGCTTCGGCTACGCGACGGCCGAAGGCCCGACGTTCGACCTGAACGGGAATCCGGTCACGCTCGCGGACTACAAGATCATCGCCTACTCGCAGGCGTTCAGTGGACAGTGGGGAATCTTCGATTGGTGGGCGCTGCGGGTCCGTGCCACCGGCTTGGTGTACAGCGGGGCGAACGGCTCGGCCGCAGCAGGGGTCGGACTGAACGGCGTGGTGAGAGCCGGCGCCGGCACGACCTTCGCCATTCGCCCGCTGCCCACCCTGCAACTGGGCCTGCTGTTCGATGTGAGCGTGGGACCCTCGGTGGGGCTGGACATCCTGCAGGCCATCCGGTCCAGCATCGCCGAGGACAGCGTACAGGCCCCGGTCGTGAGCACCAACTCCACGACCCTCACGCCTGCGCTTTCGGCTGCCTGGACGATCACCCGAGGCCTCGGGTTCGTCGCCAACGTCAGCTACACGCACAATTCAGTGTCTGCCGACGCAGCGTCGGTCGGCACCGACACACTTGCACTCGGAGGGGGGCTCGACCTGGACCTGCGGGAGCTGGGGACCATCCCGCTGGGCCTCACTCTGAGCTATCAGGCTGGATACAGCATCGGTGACGAGAGGTTTCGTCGCTACCGTCTGGCCGGTGGCTTCTTCTACACCAGGCGCGAGAACCTCACGCTCGGTCTCGAGCTCGCTTACACCCGCGCCCCGCTGGGTGCTCACGACGTCTTCATCAGCACGCTCCTGGCTGTAATCGTTCTCCGCTACAACTTCGATTGAGTAGCAGCGTCAAGTCGGGCGTCCGGACGACCCCTGGGGGTGTTCTTCCAGAAGGATCGTGAAATCGCTCCGGCGCTGTCCCTTCCTTGAAGGCGCATCACGCGTGGAGCGGGCGGAGGGCGCGCCGGTGCCATCCCTAGCCGTTTCGCAGTCCGACGCTGGAAAGTGAAAAGAGATACGCGCGACCGCCTCGAGGGCACGCCTTCGAGATGTTCACGGATGGCCAACCTCATCCGCCGATCTTCTTGTAGCCGGAGTTCTCGACGGCGATGCCCAGCTTCTGTTCGGGGATGTCCAGCTGGATCTTCGCCGGATAGACCCAGCCTTCCGGCAGGACCGCCCAGCCAATCTTGAGTCCGACCGGATCCTTCTTGTCGGTGAAGCTGGCAACGGTCATGCCCGCCATGCGGTCTGTGGCAGCGTTCAGGTCGATGGTGAGCGAGTCACCAGGTTTCAGATAGTCCTTGATCACCATCCGGACCTGGCCTCCTGAGTCGGGAGGCGTCACCGAGAGCTTGCCCGCCGCCTTGGCCGCCTGGATCTTGTTTGGATCGGGTGGGACGTACTGCTTGATGAGGCCGACGGCCTCCTTTGTGGCCTCGGAGATGTCGGCCTTCTTGTTCTCCACGACCTTGCCCTTCACGCCCCTCGGTTGCTTCCCCGAGTCGGGCGGAGGCGCCGAGAGCGGAGTCTTCAAGACCTTCCCATCGGGAAGGTAGGCGCACTTGTTCTGGGTCCGGGACTTCTCCTCCCCCTTCATGGACACGGCCGTGGTCTCGATCCACTCGTACTGCCGCAGGGCCGCCCCGCTCTTCTGGAGTGAGTCCTTGATCGCGGCGACGTGGTCCTTCTTCGCGGCGGCTGGGTCCGCCGGTGGCTGAGCTGCCGGCTGCTGCGCAGCAGCGGATTCGACTAGACAGAACGACAACGCTGCGATGAAGCCGAACGTTCGAACGAACATGAGACATCCCTCCGGGATGAAGCCGTGCCACGCCTCTCTGGAGCGAAGGAGGCTCTCCGTCGGGCGAATTTAAAATCAGACCAAGGTCCCATGCAGCGGCCGGTGGACCGGAGTGCGCTGCTCCCGTCGCCTCGAGCACGTGACGAGCCCGTCCGCGAAGCAGGTCCGTACGTCACGGCGCCCGCGGGGCGTAGCTCAGGTCCAGAAGCGCAGGACTTGGTTCGATGAGTAGCCCGGGAGCGCTCGCAGCCGGGACGGAACCGCTCCGAACCGCCGACCCCACGGGCGTCACGCTCGCAGCATGTGGCGAGACGGCGAGACCGCCAAGTCGGAAGGACTGACGGCCGGACGTCACGGCTCGACGTCCTGCATGTAGCGCGCCGCCCGGGCGCTGGAGCCGCCAGAGGAAGGCGTGGGCTTCGAAGAGGTCTGTCGAGGAACCCGCCGAGCCGCCAGCAGACGGCGCTCGGACGAACAGCGTCCGGTCGGGGTCGGCGATCTGGAAGCCACGCAGCGGAAATCGCGGATTCCACCGCGCGCGATACGGGATTCGAAGCTATGCCCTCGGCTCGGAGCCCAGCCTCAGCCTTTGGGCGTGTACCAGATGGGCGAGGTGAAAGCGCGCTCCTGGAGCTTCATCGTGACCTTCGGGTCCGCCTTCAGCCCGAAGAACTTCGCGTCGTATGCGGTCCACCGCGGGGTGGGAATCTCGATCACCCGGCCGTAGTAGAAGGCCGGCTGGCTCGGCTCGAAGTCCGGATCCTTCCAGACGGCGATCAGCTCCGTGCTCCCGATGGTGTTGGTCCAGGTGGCACCGGCGACGTCGACCGTGTCCCCGACCGACGGAAGCTTTCCCGTCTTCGCGTCCGGCTTCCGGTCCCCGGACCAGACCACCTCGTAGATCCGCTCCTGCACCTTCCCCGACTTGTCGATCCAGCCCTTCACGACCTGCAAGCGATCCAGGTTCGCGCCGATCGGGTCCTTGAGCGCCGCGACCAGGAAGGTCGGCGCCTTGCCCGCAGGCGCAGCGGCGAGATCCCCTCCCATCGGCACGCCCTTGGCGTAGCCCACGTCCGCCGGGACCCGGGACCGGGCGTCGGTGGGCACGAAGTCCCAGCCCCCGAAGAAGCGGACCACCATTCGCGGACCGGTGGTGGCGTACGTCTCGCGGCGCTCCATCGCGTCGAAGAGCGCCTCGCGGGTGTTCTCCGTGGCCCAGACCGCCGCGTACCCCGACGCGGAGACCTCCCACTCCATGATCGTCACCCCCGTCTTGTCGTTCTTGACGAAGACCTTGCTCAGCCGTTCCGGACCCGGTTCCATCGCCGACGTCTTCCCGAAGAAGTTGTCCTCGTCGGCCGTCGACAGACCGGTGTGCGAGTCGGTGCTGCCGACGAGCCCGAACTTGTAGGGGTTGACCCCCAGCTTCGACTCCAGCAGCAGGCCATTCTTCAGCGCCGAGCGTGCGTACTCGAGCGCCAGCATCTCGGGCTTCTTCGCCTCGCTCCCGTCGAGGTTTCCCTTGTCCCAGAGCTCGAAGTTCGCGAACTCGTCGTTCTTGGACAGGAAGGGATGGGCCTCGCCGCTCCCCTTCATCTGCGTCACCTCGTAGAGGCGTTCCCATCGTGATCGCCGCTCGGCATACCCTCGGTCGATCTTCTTCCCGAACGCCTCCACGGTGGGGAACATCCTCCCGTTGGAGAGGTTGCCGTTGTGCGCGATTGCCAGCACGTCCCCGCCGGTCTTCGCCTCGTAGTCGGTCATCCACTTCCAGAGCTCTTCCGGGTTGTCGCTGCCCAGCGGCTTCTGGGTGGTGAAGGGCTCGACCCGGCTGGCGCGGTCGCCGGCGTCGCGGAAGATCACGTTCCGGTGAAGGTTGTTGCCGCCGGTGTTCGACGTCCACTCGTAGCCGATGAACGCCGTGAACCGGCCGGGCTCGTTGGCCTCCTCGGCCGCCTTGATCGTCTCCGACCAGGCGCTCCGGTAGGCCGGCGTGCCGGGAGTGGGCAGGAGCCCCGGCGCCATCTTTCCCTGGCTGAAGCTGCCGATGATCTCCAGCGCCGCCGCGGCCCCCTGTCCCGAGTGGATCATCTCGTTCCACCGACGCCCCTGCGGAAAGGCCATCACCTTCGGGTCACCCCCGATGACCATCGGGAAGAAGCCCATCCCGTCGGAGTGATCGGAGACCACCAGGAAGTCGAGCGGACGGGAGAGCTTCGCCGGCTGGCCGGTCGAGGCGGTGACCTGCCTCCCCTTGGCGAAGAGATACGCCTCGCGCGGCCCCAGACGGGCTCCGAACGCGCCAGCATCCATCGAATACGAGGTGTGCAGGTGGGTGTCCCCGAAGAACGGGCGGACCGGGAAGTTGCGCCCCGTCGGCGGCGAGTAGTTGGGCTTCTTCGGAAACGCCCTCTCCGCCGCGGCCCCATCCAGGTTTCCGGTGTCCTGGGCGAGCGCCGGAATGGAGCCGGCCGCCATGAGAAGGAGCAGCGACCGCAGAAGGGACTTCACGGTGGGACGCACGGAGACTCTCGTTTCTGGGCTCACCGGCTGGAGAATCCGGTGACCCGCTGAATCAGCAGGAACATCGCGATGCTTCCGATGAAGTAAGGCACCAGCAGCCCGCTCGACCTCGGCAGCCGGAGTCGGGCCCTCGCCGTCGCTCGAAGCGCGAGGAGAACCGCGGCGACGAAGGCCAGCTGCCCAAGTTCCACACCGACGTTGAAGAAGAGGAGCGCGAGCGGGATGCGCTTCTCGGGGAGCCCGGTCTCCGCCAGGCCGCTGGCGAAGCCGAGCCCGTGCAGAAGCCCGAAGACGAACGCCACGAGCCACGGCCAGCGCTCCGCCACTCCGGCATGCCCGGCCCTCCCGCGGACGATCTCCGCCGCCACGAAGGCGATGGAGAGGGCGATCACCGCCTCCACCGGAGGCTGCGACACGTGGACCCATCCCAGCGTCGCCGCGGCCAGGGAGATGCTGTGGGCGACGGTGAACGCAGTGATGGTGGCGAGAAGCCGTCCACCGCCCGGGGTGAGGAGCAGCAGGGCAAGGACGAACAGCAGATGATCGACCCCGGTGAGGATGTGCTCGACCCCGAGCCGGAGATAGAGACCGGCGACCGCGAGGCCCGAGGGACGCGCGGGGATGGTGGCCTCGGGACGTCCGGGGGTCAGACGCTCGGTCCAGCTCGATCCATCGGCGAATTCCACCCGGACCAGGGCGTCGGTCATCGTCCC
>Ga0070661_100001659_pt1 | contig 15418 bp, 10 predicted proteins | sample KBSC43metaG_FD_64663 | JGI IMG/M metagenome (GOLD analysis project Ga0070661, IMG submission 64663) | Corn rhizosphere microbial communities from Kellogg Biological Station, Michigan, USA - KBS C4-3 metaG | ecosystem: Host-associated > Plants > Roots > Rhizosphere > Soil ...
AACCTCCGTGTATCGCCTGATGCAGCCGGCTCCCACGGTCTCCAACGTCTCGCCCGAGGAACAATTCCGGAACATCGAAGCCAGCGGCACAGCCACCGCCGACCAATTCTGCTTCCTCTGCGATTCCTACCCGCAACTCGCCGCGAAATACCTTCGCAACGGCACCCCCATCCACCTCACCGGCACGGTGCAGGACTTCCGCGTCGCCGGCCTGGACGGACGCCGCGTCGGAGTGAAGCTCTCACAATACCGTCAGCGGCCCCTCGTCGCCGTTTACGATCTCGACCACTATGCGGTCCTCGGGCTCGAGCCCATTGGAGATCATCGCGTGCACTACCTCGTCGTGGAAAACGAACTCCTCAAGATCATCCCCCCCGGCATCTACCGCGAAGGGCCGCATCGCTTCGAGATCGAGACGGAAATCCGCACGCCAATCTTCACCCGCGCCACGCCCTACGAGGATACCGTCACCCTCACCGCCATCAATCCCAGCGGCATCCTGGTCGCCGCCTCCGCCAAATAAGCGGGACCTCCGTCGCCCTGCCCGCGGCGAAAAAATTCCCCGCATTTTGGCTTCGCCCATCTTCGCTTTGCTACGATTCTCCGTGTCCTCCGCGCCCTCCGTGTGAGATATTCCCCAGCTCTCGCCATGACTGAACTCGAACGCCTCCGCCACTCCAGCGCGCACGTCCTCGCCACCGCCATCCTGCGCATCTGGCCCGAGGCCCAATTCGCCGCCGGCCCGCCCGTCGAGCAGGGCTTCTACTACGACGTCGAGCTGCCCCACCGCATCACCCCCGAGGACTTTGAACGCATCGAGGCCGAGATGAAAAAAGAGACGAAGGCGAACCACGTCTTCGAGCGCGTCGAGGTCACCCGCGACGAGGCCATCGCTATGGCGAAGGAAGGCAAACTCGCCGCCCTCGGCGCCCGCCCCGAGCCCAGCAAATTCAAGCTCGATATCCTCCAGCGCATCCCCGAGGGCGAGACCATCACCATCTATCGCAACGGCGACTTCACCGACCTCTGCGCCGGCCCGCACGTCATGCGCACCGGCAACATCGGCGCATTCAAGCTCACCCACGTCGCCAGCGCCTACTACCTCGGCGACGAAAAGAATCCCCAGCTCCAGCGCATCTACGGCACCGCGTTCAAGAACAAGACCGCGATGGACGAATACTTCGCCATGCTCGAGGAGGCGAAGAAACGCGACCACCGCAAGATCGGCCAGGAAATGGGTCTCTTCGCGATGGACCCCGAATACGTCGGCCCCGGCCTCCCGCTCTGGCTGCCAAAGGGAACCGCCATCGTCGAGGAACTCGAAAAGCTCGCCAAGGAAACCGAATTCGCCGCCGGCTACGTCCGCGTCCGCACCCCGCACCTCGCCCGGGAGAAGATGTATGCCACGAGCGGCCACCTGCCCTACTACGCGGAGAGCATGTTTCCTGCGATGGAGTTGGCATCGGAGGACTCATCCTCTCAACCATCAACTCTCAACTCTCAACCAGAAGCAACGGTCGCGACCGACCGTTACTTCTTAAAGGCAATGAACTGCCCGCATCACCACCGCATCTTTGCGGCGGAGCCGCATAGTTATCGCGACCTGCCGTTGCGCCTCGCGGAATACGGCTGCTGCTACCGCTACGAGCAGAGCGGCGAGCTCTTCGGCCTCATGCGCGTGCGGTCGCTCAACATGAACGACGCGCACATCTACTGCACCGAGGAGCAGTTCGCCGAGGAGTTCCGCGCCGTGAACGAGATGTATTTGAAATACTTCGCCATCTTCGGCCTCGGCAAATACCAGATGCGCTTCAGCACGCACGACCCCGCCAAGCTCGGCCAGAAATTCGTGGACGAGCCCGCGCTCTGGAAAAAGACCGAGGACATGGTGCGCTCGGTCCTCATCGAGAGCGGCATCAACTTCGTCGAGGTGCCCAACGAAGCCGCCTTCTACGGCCCCAAGATCGACGTCCAGGTCTGGAGCGCCATCGGCCGCGAATTCACTATCGCCACGAACCAGGTCGATTTCGCCGTCCCGCGCAAATTCGGCCTCGTTTACCGCGACCGCGACAACGCCGAGAAGACCCCGCTCTGCATCCACCGCGCCCCACTCGGCACGCACGAGCGCTTCATCGGCTTCCTCATCGAGCACTACGCCGGCAACTTCCCGCTCTGGCTCGCGCCGGATCAGGTCCGCGTCATCACCATCGGCGACGACGAAGCCCTCACCGCCTACGCGAAGGAAATCCACCGCGAACTCCGAGCGAACGAAGTCCGCGCCGACATGGACCTCGGCACCGACCCGATCAAAGCCAAGATCGCGAACGCCGAAAAAACCAAGGTTCACACCATGCTGGTCATCGGCAACCGCGACCTCGAAGCCGGCGCGGTCAGCATCCGCCTGCACGGCAAAGGCAACGTCGGCGCCAAGCCCAAGGCGGAAGCCATCGCCGACGTCCTCGCCGCGATCAAGGAACGTCGGGCGTAACCGATCTCAACCCATCGTCCCGGCAATCCGGCTCTCCGACTGGCATTTCGGCCCGTCCTGTGCAACTTTCAGGGCAACATGTCCTTGACCCCCGTGAAAAAGTTCGTCCTCGTCGCCTTGCTTGCCGGCGTTGCGCTGAACTCCCTTCCCGCCGCCACCCCGACCGCCATTGTCCGGCTCGACACCTCGATTGGCAGCATGACGATCGAGCTCTACGGCGACGCGAAGCCGGTGACGGTCACGAACTTCCTTCGCTACATCCGTGATGGGCTCTTCGTGAACAGCTTCGCCCACCGCCTCCCCCAGGGGTTCGTGCTCCAGGGCGGCGCGTTCACGCTCAATTCGAGTGGCAGCATCTTCAGCATTCCGACCTATTCCCCGATTGTGAACGAGGCCGGCCCCTTCCCGGAATACAGCAACGTCACGGGGACAATCACCATGGCCAAGGTCTCGGGCGATCCCAACTCGGCCACATCGTCCTGGTTCATCAATCTCAAGGACAACAACACCGGAGCGGCGGACGCCGGAAATCTCGACCTGCAAAACGACGGCTTCACGGTCTTTGGCAAAGTCACCTCCGGCCTGAACATTCTCACGCGCTTTGCAAATTTCACGAACTACTCGGGCAGCGGGGCCGCCACCGACACCATCGTCAATCTGGACGGCGGTGCGCTTTCCGCCCTCCCGATCCAATCCTATTCCGGCAGCGGCTATCCGCTCATCTCCGACATCATTTTCACGAATTGGACCATTCTCGACGGACCGAAGCCCGTCATCACCAGCCCCTCCTATGCCTTGGGCACGGTCGGCGAATCGTTCAGCTATCAGGTTACCGCCACCAACCATCCCACGGGAGGGATCGTTTCAAACGGCACGTTGCCCGAGGGTCTATCGTTCAATCCCAGCACCGGACTCATTTCCGGCACTCCGAAATCCGCCGGCTCGACGGACGTGACGATTCAGGTGACGGGCGATGGCGGCAGCGGCTCCGCATTGTTGAGCATCGTCATCGCGGCGGCAGCCCCAGCCGTTCTTCCCCCGGCCATTCTTCCCCCGACCGTCTCCACCAAGGCCAAGGCCATTGGCAAACATGGCAGCGTCACGTTGAAGGGAGCCGCCACGGATGCGACGAAGGTCGAAGTGAAACCCGGAAAGGGCGGTTTCAAGCCCGCGAAGGGCAGCCCGGCACAGTGGTCATTCCTCGCCAAAGGCCTCAAGCCCGGTTCCTACAAGTTCCAGGTGCGCGCGACCGGCGCCAGCGGCCAGATGGCCCTCAAAACGGTGAAAGTTTTGATCAAGGATTAACGTTTCCGCGTTTGGTCCGATGCCGCCCTTGCGCGCTCGTCGGCCAGACCGCACAATCGTTTCCCGTTTCATGACGCCCATCGAGCACACCGACCCCGTCAACTCCCGCATCCTCGCCGTTTCCGAGGACAAGATTCGCGGCTTTGTCCGCCAGCCCTTTCACGAGATCGCGCGCCTCTCGGGCGTGGAATTGCCCGTCGTGACCGAGCGCATCCGCGCCATGCTCGAGGCGGGAACGATCCGTCGCGTGCGGCAGACGCTCATCGCCACGAACCTCGCCGAGGGCGCGCTCGTCGCCTGGAAGGTGCCGGCGGACCGACTCGACGCCGCGTTCGAGTTCATGTTCCGCGAGGACCCCTTTTCCGGCCACGTCGTGATTCGTTCGACCGACGCGAAGATTCCCGGCGAGGCCTACAAGCTCTGGACCACCGTGAAAGTGCCGGCAGGCGAATCGCTCGCCGAGCATTGCGACGACTTGCTCGCCCGCACCGGCGCGGAGAGCTACCGCCTGATGCCCGCCAACGGAATTTTCGCCCTCGGCGTCGGCCACGTGCGCCGCAAGACCATCGAGCCCGGCGACAAATCCGAGGAACCCGCACGCATGCTCAAGGTCGAGACCGTGCAACTTACCGACGAGGAATGGGACGTGTTGATCGAACTCAAGCGCGAGTTTGCCCCGGAGGAAATTCGCGAGCCGGCGTGGGATGCGCGCGCCGCCGCGGCCGGCGTCTCGTTGGAACGCTTTTACGAGATCGCCGAGTCGCTGAATGCCCGCAAGGTGATCGGCCGCTTCTCGACGTTTCTCGAGCATGTGAAGCCCTCGCAGGGCGGCGTGCGGGTGACGCGGTTCAACGGCCTTTTCCATTGGGCCGTTCCCGCCGGACGCGAGATCGAGGCCGGCTCCGAGATCGGGCGGCATGAGATTCTCACGCATTGCTACTGGCGCGAGGGCGGGCCGGAGTTCAATCACGTGAACATCATGGCCGTGGCGCATGGATCGGACCGTGACCGCCTGCTCGAGCACAAGGCGGCCATCGACCGCCACCTCGAAACGGTGGGCATTCCGGTTTCCTACACGAACGTTTTCTGGGGCGGCCGCAGCGAGATCAAGCCCTCGGAAATCTCACCCCAAATCTATCGCGAGTGGCACGGCCGGAGCGTCGAGAGTCTCGGCGCCCCGGCGGTGTGAGCGGCTACGTGCCGGAGCCGACGTATTGCGCCTGCACGGTGTCGTATTTCGAGACGGTGCCGGCCTTCGGAGCGCTCTTCAGGTCGTAAACATTGTTGCCGACGAGCTCCTGCGACTTCGTGTCGTAGATCATCACGGCGGCCTTGCCCTTGTAACCCTCGGCCTGCTTCGTCTCGACGGCGATGTAGCGCGGCGTCGTGGTCTTCTTCACCTTCTTCGCGCTGGCCTGGCGGGCGGCGGCGGCTTCCTCCTCTTCCTGCTGCTTCGCCAGCTTGGCCATGTAAAGCCGGGCCCGCGCCTCGGCGATGCGGCGCTGCTGCTCGTCCGCCTGGTATTTCGCGACCACGTAGGCCGTCGTCGCCGCGAGCGCGGCCGCGCCGAGAGTAACCGGGATGGCAATGTTCGGATCCACACCCGTTGCCGCGAGCGGCACACCGACCGCAACGCCCGCGAGCGTGCCGAAGACTCCCGCGTTTTCACCCGGCGTCAGATTGGAACATCCCGAGGCTCCGATCGCCAACACCACCGCCACTCCCGCGCTTTTGAAAAGTTTATCGCTCATGACAGCGGGAAGCGTGCGGGCGACCGTTTTTACTGTCAAGTGCCGTATCAGGGCGTGGCGGCGGGCGTTGGAGAATCCGTCGGCGGGGACGGCGGAATGGGATTCCCCGTCTCGAGGGGCACCCCGTGGGCGAGGCACCAGTCCTGCGCTTCCTTGCTGCCGGCCTGGGCGGCTTTCACGAACCAGGGTCGGGCCGACTCCCGCACCTCGCTCTGCTCGTCCTGCTCGAGCGTGGAGGCGTAAAAATACATGCAGTTCGCGTTGCCCGCCTCGGCGCCTTGCTTCCAGAGCCGTAATGCAGCGGCGGGATCGCGATCCGTGCCATTGCCCGTAATAATCAGGACTGCCAGGTTGGCTTGCGCGTCGAGATTTCCCAACTCCGTGGCGCGTTTATAGAGTTCGATAGCCTTCTTCAAGTCGCGCTGCGGGACGCCGCTGCCTTTTTCGTAAAGTCGCCCAAGCATGCCCATCGCGCGGCTATTGCCAAGGGCCGTGGCCGCGGTGAGCAAATCCGCCGCCCGTTTGGGATCCGCGGTCACGCCGAGGCCTCGCAGATAGCAATCCGCCAGCAGCGTAATTCCGTCCGAATCGTTGCGATCCGCCGCGGCCTGGAACCATCGAACGGCGCCGGCATAATCGCGTGCAGCCACGCCCCGACCATTCGAGAGCATCAACCCGGCCTTCACCATCGCGTCCGTGCGCCCCTGCTTCGCCGCCATTTCCAGCCATTGCAGACCGACCGCCGGCTCCGGCTTGAAAAGCGCATTGCCGAGCAAATCCTGCGCGCTCGGGCTGCCCAGCCAACCGGCGGCCTCCAGCGAAGCGCGAAAGCTGGACAAGTCCTCGGCGCTCAGGCCCTGCGGATGGTCCGTCTCGATCTTCGCCGCGACGCGCTGCATCGAGGCCGCCAGCGCGCCGTCCTCGCGATGAGCTTCCACGAGCTTTGCGTAGGCGGCGAGCGCGGCCGCATCCTGCCCGGCGAGTTCGAGGTCGTGGGCCTGCGCGGTTTCGGCAGCGTAGGCGGAGTGATCGATCTCGGGAGTGGGAGCGACGGGCGTCTGATTCGGCTCCGAGACAACGAGTGACGTCGGGCTCGGGGACGCGGTTGCCGTGGGGGTCGCGGTTGCGGGGACGACGACGCGCGCCGTTTTCGGACGAACGAGAAAAATTCCGGCGGCAAGCGCGGCCACCGCCAGCAGGAGCCCGACCGTCACCAGAATGGAACGTCCGGGCGATCTCGATGGAGCCGGCGGGAGCAAACCCGGCGTCTGCTCCACCACGGGAACCGGAAGATCCGAAGCCGCGACCACCGGGCGCGCGATGGGCAGGACGGTGGACCCCTCTCCCGCGAGCGCCTCCACGAAAGCTCCCGCCGACGGAAAATGCCCTTCGAGCGCGCGTTGGATCACGAGATTGCCGCCCTGCGTGAGCTCGGCCAGCGGCGTCCAATGGTCGTGCAACGCGTCGAAGCGCGCGCCGCCGAGCACCTCGTAGGCGAGGACCGCAAAGGCCGCGCTGCCGCCTTCGCCACCCGTGGCCCGCCGCAGCGCTGCACCGGAGGATTGCACGACGGTGTGATCCGCCGGGAGGTCCAGCATGCTCTCGATCCGCAGCGCGTCGATTTTGACGGCGAGCTTTGGCCACTCCTGGAGCGGCATCGCAATGGGCGCCGACGGCGTGAGCAGGATTTCATGCGGCACGAGGTCGGGTCGCGCAGCGCTCGCGCGATCAAACGCATCCGCCGCGTCCGCGATCGGCCGCAGAATGAGAACCGCCTCCGGCAGCGACAAGGCCCGGCGCGTCTTCATCACCTCCAGCAACGAAACGCCCTCCATTTCCTCGACGGCAAAAAACCAGGCGCGCCCCGCCCCGCCTTGCGCGATCACCCGGCGGATCGCCGGTAGGTGCAGCCGTTCCACCACCGCCACCCGCTGCCGCACCTCGTCGCGCAACCCGGGAATCATCGTCATCGTCGGGTCAACCACGATGACCTCGACGCACGCGTCGGGTTGCTCGCTATCGCGGGCGCGGAACCGGGCGAACTCGCCCGCGCCACCGACGCGGGTTTCCAAGGTGAACCGCCCGTCGATCACCTCGCCGGCCCCGGGAGGCGCCACCGGCGCGCGCTTCGCCTCGCCGCCCACGCCCGTGAACGCCAGCTCCTCCAGGCAGGCCTCCACGCGCTTGCGCAGCTCGACGGCCGTTTGCGGACGGTCCTCTGGCGACTTCGCCAGCATGGACGCGAGCAGTTCCATCACGATGGGCGGCTGGTCGCTGAGCAGCTCCAGCGGCGGCTGGCGGTAAAGATGCTGGCTCATCACCTGCGCCATCGACCCGCTGAACGGCGTCTTCCCCGCGAGCATGTAAAATAGCGTCACGCCGAGCGAATAGATGTCCGACCGCGTATCGACCACGCCCTCCTCGAGCTGCTCGGGACTCGCAAAATGCGGCGTGCCCAGGAAGCCGCCCTGCGTAAGCGTGACGGTCGCCGAGTCCGGCGCGCTTTCGATGCTCTTGGCCAGGCCAAAGTCGATCACTTTCACGACCGGGTCGTCGCTGTCGTCGCTGGATGCGAGCATGATGTTCGACGGCTTAATGTCGCGATGGATAATGCCCTCCTTCTGCGCCGCCGCGAGCGCCGAGGCAACCTGCGCGACGATCTTGAGCGCGAGCACCGGCGGCATGCCGACTTCCCGGCGAATCCACGCCTCGATCGTCTCGCCCTCGACGTATTCCATCGCATAAAAAACGCTGCCCTCCTGCTCGCCGAGATAGAACACTGCGGCCACGTTCGGATGCCGCAACGCCGCCGCCGAACGCGCCTCACGCAGGAAACGCTCCCGCGCCGATTCGCTGCTCAGCACCGCGCCGTTGATCACCTTCAACGCGACGTGCACGTGCAGATTCCGGTCGAAGGCCTTGTAGGTGATCCCCATCGCCCCGCGCCCCAGCTCGAGCGGGTGCCCGTTCACCACCGGCACCGTGAAATGCTGGAAATGCAATTCCTCCGCACCGGCCCCGCCGGTCGATTCGGGATTCGCCCCGGAATTCGCTTCCATCATCTACGCGTTGCCCTTGCGGGAAATAAACCAAACCCCATTCATGATCTTCGTCCGGCCCGCAACTTAGACTCTCCCCCCTTCCCGCCGCAACGCCGCACTTTTCCCCTTGCATCATCCGCAAAGCTGGACAATTATCTGCCTTCTTTTCCATGAAGGCTGACACTCATCCCAACTACGTCGAGACGGTGATCGTCTGCGCATGCGGCGCCGCGTATCGCACCCGTTCGACGCGCGACAATCTCAAGATCGGCATCTGCGCCGCCTGCCATCCGTTCTTCACCGGCGAGCAGAAGTTCGTCGATACCGCCGGCCGCGTCGAAAAATTCGCCCGCCGTTACGGCAGCGTGCGCACCACCCGCGCCGCCAAAAAGTCCGCCTAGATTTCCCCACCCAAGAAACGGTGACGCCTGGTCTCATGCCGGCGTCACCGTTTCTGTTTTATGGACTTCACCGCTCTTGTCGCGCGCAAGCGCGATCGCTTCGCCGAACTCGACGCCGCCGTGTCGTCGTCCGATTTGTTCGACGATCCCAAGCGCGCCCAGGACGTCCTCCGCGAGCATTCCCGTCTGCGGGTCCTGCTCGAAAAGTGGGACCTTTTCCTGAAATCCCAGCGCGAACTCGCCGAGAACGAGGAAATGGCCGCCGGCGACGACGCCGAAATGGCCGAGCTGGCCCGCGCCGAGCTGGAGGCCCTTCGCGTGGCCATTCCCAAGCTCGAGCTCGAGCTCCGCGTCGCCCTGCTCCCGCCCGAGCCCGACGAGGACAAGGACGCCATCGTGGAAATCCGCGCCGGCACCGGCGGCACCGAGGCCGCACTCTTCGCCGCCGATCTTTACCGCATGTATTGCCGCTTCGCCGAGGTGAACGGCCTCAAGGTCGAGATGATGGAGAACAGCCCGTCCGATCTCGGCGGCCTCAAGGAAGTCATCTTCCGCCTCAGCGGCGAATCCGTTTTCCGCAAGATGCGCTACGAAAGCGGCGTTCACCGCGTGCAGCGCGTGCCCGCCACCGAGGCGCAGGGCCGCATTCACACCTCCGCCGCGACGGTCGCCGTGCTGCCCGAGGCCGAGGAAGTCGATCTCGTCATCCCCATGCAGGACCTCCGCATCGAAGTCTGCCGCGCCGGCGGCCCCGGCGGCCAGGGCGTCAACACGACGGACTCCGCCGTGCAGGTGATGCACATCCCGACCGGCCGCATCGTCCGGTGCCAGGACGGCCGCAGCCAGCAGAAGAACAAGGAGGCGGCGCTCAAGATCATGCGCTCGCGCCTGCTCGAGGACAAACGCCGCGAGGAGGAGGAAAAATATTCCGCGCACCGCAAGAGCCTCATCGGCGGCGGCGGACGCGAGGAAAAAATCCGCACCTACAATTTTCCGCAGAACCGCGTGACCGACCACCGCATTGGCCTCACGCTCTACAATCTCGACCAGTTCATCGCCGGCGACATCGGCGAAATGATCGACGCCCTCTACGCCGCTGACGTGGAAACCCGCCTGCAGGAAGCCGAAGCCGCCGTTTGATTTTCCGGCCATGACCATTCTCGAAGTCATCCAATCCGCCACGGGTTACCTCGAGAAAAACGGCGTCGAGGACGCGCGGCTCAATGCCGAGCACCTGCTCGCCCACGCGCTCGGCAAAAAGAAGCGCCTCGACCTCTACCTCGAATTCGACCGCCCGCTTTCCGAGAGCGACCGTGCCCCGTTGCGCGACCTCGTGCGCCAGCGCGGCCAGGGCGTCCCGCTCCAGCACCTGCTTGGCACAGCGGAATTCCACGGCCGCGTCTTCAAGTGCGACGCCCGCGCGCTCGTCCCCCGCCCCGAAACCGAGCAACTCGTCGAACTGGCCCAATCCAAAATCCAAAACCCAAAATCCAAAATCCTCGACGTCGGCACGGGCAGCGGTGTCATCGCGATCACGCTCGCCCTCGCGCTGCCCGAAGCCGTCGTCACCGCGATCGACGCCTCGCCCGACGCGCTCGCCCTCGCGCAGGAAAACGCCGCCGCGCTCGGCGCCGTGGTCACGTTCGTCCACGGCGACCTTTTGCCCAACGAACCGCCAACCTTCGATCTGATCGTCGCGAATCTTCCCTACATCCCGAGTGGCGAAATCGCGGAACTTTCCCGCGAGGTGCGGCGCGATCCGTCAGCAGCCCTCGACGGCGGCGCGGATGGCCTCGACCTCGTGCGCCGCTTGATCGAACAAGGCGTCACCCGCCTCGCGCCCGACGGAAAAATGTTCCTCGAGATCGGCCACGACCAGGCCGCCCGCGTCGCGGAAATTTTCGCGACGCACGGCTATCGCGACGTCGCAATTCACCGCGACTATCCCGGCGTGGAGCGTTTCGTCAGCGCCAGCCGCTAACCTCGCAGCGCGCGGACGTGCGCGGTGAATTCCCGCACCTTGCCGGCATCCACGGGCCCGTCCCATCGGCCGGTTGCCTTGAAATACGAGCCGACGATCAATGCGCTGGCGTGCGGAAACAGCGCCGCGGCATTGTCGAGGGTCGCCCCCGAGCCGACGAGCACGGGCAGGTCCGTCGATCCCGCCACCGCGGCCAGCTCGTCGAGATCGACCGGTTCGCCCGTCGCCGTGCCGGTAATGATCACGCCGTCGCTGCAGAAAAACTCCGCCGCATGGGCCGTCTCGACGAGACTCACATCGGCCGTAATCGCATGGGAGCTGTGCTTCTTTTTGATGTCGGTAAATATTTGCACGGATTCCGCGCCCCAGGCCTTCCGCGCGCGCAGCAGCCGCCCGGCGCAGCCTTCGATCAACCCCTCGTCGGCGACATGCGCAAAGACGAACCCCTCGGCGCGAATGAAATCCAACCCCGCGCCGAGCGCAACGGCCAGCGCCTCCTCGTTCGCGGCGGCCAGCACCTGCACGCCGCATGGCACTGAGACGCTTCGCCGCACCGTGCAGGCGGCCGCCGTCATGACGCTCACGATCTCGGGACCGACGGCGCCCCGCAGGTAGGGCCGGTCATGCATGTTCTCGATCAGCAGCGCATCGACGCCGGCAGCGACCAACTGCTCCGCCTCGCGGCACGCCGACGCGATGATTTCGCCGACCGTGCCCCGATGATGCGGCGTCCCCGGCAGGGCCGGCAGGTGAACCATGCCGATGACCGCGCAACGTTGGTGGAAAAAGGGATTCCTCATACCGCGAGTCCTACCCCGCTCAGGATGGGCGTGGCAAAGTAAACCGGACCGCAACCCACGGATTGAATCCGGCCTGATTTTCTGTGTATAAAGTCCGCAGGGCCCCTTCGGAATGACTTCACCCATGGCTTCGCACCAGCAGCCTCACCCCCGCACGATCGGGTGGGTCGGCACGATGGCGATGGCCATGGGCGGCAGCAACCAGATGCTGTTTATCATCTCGGCGCTCTTCGCCGGACAGGGCGCCATTTCGGGTCAGGGCAGCGCTGCGGTGCCGCTGCTGATCGTTGGCCTCCTCTTGAGCTACGCCGCCGCTCCCGGCTGGCTGGAACTCGTGCTGATGTATCCCAACCGCGTCGGCGGCATCGCGGCGACCTGCGCCGAGGCCTTCAAACCCTACAGCCCCGTGCTCGCGAACCTCACGGGCGTTTGCTACTGGTGGGGCTGGATCCCGACCTGCGGCGTGACCGCGCTCCTCTCCTCGGCCGCCATCCATGAATGGATGCTCCCGCACGTCCCGGTCCCCTGGCTGGCCTGCGGCCTCGTGCTCACCTTTACGTTTGTCAATCTCTGCGGCGTGAAATGGGCCGCGCGGCTGGCCATCATCATCGCGTCGCTTTCCGCGACGCTGGCCTTCATCTCGGCCCTCGCACCGGTGATCGCCGGGCAGGTGGACTGGCGCCAGGCCGTGACCTTCCACCTCACGCTGCCCTTTCCCGGCTGGTTCGGCGCGGTGACGAGCGCCATGGCGGGACTGTATCTCATCGGGTTTGCCGCGCCGGCCTTCGAGGCCGCGACGTGCCACGTCGGCGAAACCATCGACCCGGAGAAGAACGTCCCCCGCGCCATGCTCGCCAGCGGGCTCATGGCCGCGGTCTATTTCGTGATCCTGCCCGTCATCTGGCTCGGCGTGCTCGGACCCGATGCGTTGGGCAAGGATCTGATCCAGGTGCTCGGCCCGACGTTCGCCCCGGTCTTCGGCAGCTTTGCGAAGGCCGCGGCGATCGGCTTCATGATGTTCAACATGTTTCACGGCACGCTGCAGCCGCTGGCCGGCGCCGCGCGCACGCTCTCCCAACTCGCCGACGACGGCCTCCTGCCGGAATTCTTCAGCATTCGCGATTCCCGTGACGCGCCGCTGATCACGACCGCGCTCACGGCGGGATTTGCGATCTGGTTCCTGCTCATCGGCGATCCCATCTGGCTCATCGCGTCGGCAAATTTCACCTACCTCATCGGCATCGGCCTTCCGAACGTCGCCGTCTGGCTGCTTCGCCGCGACCGGCCCGACATGCGCCGCCCATTTTGTGCGCCGCGCGGCCTCGTCACCCTTGGTCTCGCCGCCGCCGGGGCTTGGGCACTCACCGCGATTCTTGGATTTCAGCAATTTGGACTGAAGACCGTTCTCATCGGCCTGGCATTCGCCTATTCGGGCTCCGCCCTCTACGCGTGGCGCAAATTCAGCGACCGACGCAAGGAAGGCCTGCCCGGCATCGCCCGCACGCTCCACATCAAGCTCACCGGCGCCATGTTGCTGGTGCTCGTGCTCGACGGCGCCGGTTATCTCCTCGCCGTGCAAAGCGTCGGCACCCACGAAACCGCCAAACTCGCCGTGCTCGAGGATATTTTCGTCGCGGTCGCCATGCTCACGATCACCGTCGGCCTCGTCCTACCGGGCATGATCGCGCACTCCGCCGTCGAGGTCTCCCGCACCGCGAAAAACCTCGTCGAGGGCACGCTCTCCGATTTTTCCCGCGCCATGCAGGCACTCGGCCGCGGCGACCTCGATGCCGCCCACGCCCGCGTGGACGTCCAGCCGGTGCCAGTCCACTCCCACGACGAAGTCGGCGAGATGGCGGCGAGCTTCAACCTCCTGCAGGTCGAGATTGCCCGCGGCGCCGAGGGACTGGCCGGCGCTCGCGAGGGCCTGCTGCGGGTCCGCGCCGCTCTCACGGACGCCAACCAGAAACTCGAATTGCGCGTGGACCAACTCGCCATGGCCCTCGTCGAGCGCGACCGCGTGGAAATCCAGCTCCGCCAGGCCAAGGAAGCCGCCGAGGCCGCGGACCGCGCAAAGAGCGAATTCCTCGCTATGATGAGTCACGAGGTGCGCACCCCGCTCAATGGCGTCCTCGGCTTCGCGTCCCTGCTCGAAACGACGCCCCTCGACAACGAGCAGCAAAACTCCGTCGAGATCATCCGCCGCAGCGGAGAATCCCTCCTCGTCATCATCGACGACATCCTCGATTTCTCGAAGATCGAGGCCGGCCGCCTGCGCCTTGCCTCCGAGCCTTTCGATCTGGCCGCCTGCGTCAACGAAGCGGCCGAGATTTGCCAACCGCCGCTCGAAAAGAACGTGCGGTTGGACGTCCGGATCGACCCCGCCGTGCCGGCAACAATCGTTGGCGACGTGAATCGTCTGCGCCAAATCCTGATCAATCTCCTCGGCAACGGCGTCAAATTCACCCATTCCGGAACCGTCGTCCTGACCGTCGCTCCGGCCGACCGACCCGACATCGTGCGATTCAGCATCACCGATTCCGGCATCGGCATCCCCGTGGAAAAACTCGACCAGCTTTTCAAGCCCTTCAGCCAGGTCGATACATCGAGCACCCGTCGCTACGGCGGCACCGGCCTCGGCCTCGCGATCTGTCGCAATCTCGTCCGCCTCATGGGCGGCGAAATCGGCGTCTCCAGCGAACCCGGCGTCGGCTCGACGTTTTCTTTCACGCTCCCGGTCATTTCGGCGGTCGCCCCGCCCGCTCCCGTCCCGGAAGACGTCACTCTCCCCACCATGCCCCTGCGAATTCTTTTGGTGGAGGACATCGAGCTGAACCGGGCCCTCACCGTCGCGATGCTGGCGGAGTTCGGTTGCGAAGCCGATGTCGCCGTGGATGGCGAGGAAGCCCTGAAATCCTTCGAGGCCCGCTCCTACGATCTCATTCTGATGGACCTCCGCATGCCGCTCATGGATGGCCTCGCCGCCACCCGGGAAATTCGTCGCCGCGAAAAATCCAACGGCGCCCCGCCGATGCAAATTTACGCGCTCACGGCCAATCTGATGCCGCAGGATCGCGAGGCCTGCTTCGCCGCGGGCATGAACGACATTCTCGCCAAACCCCTGCGCCGCGAAATGCTCGGCGCCGCGCTGGCTCGCGCCGCGGCAGCCCTCACAATTTCCTGAATCGACGCGCGCCCCGAATCCGGGTTATTTCGCAAAACGCTGGCGTCACCTCGCCGGCCGACACCTCGATCTCACATGGATAAAATTCTCGTTCACGGCGGCGCCACCTTGAAGGGCAACGTCCGTATCAGCGGTTCGAAAAACTCGGCCCTCCCCATCCTCGCGGCCACGCTGCTCACCCGGGAGCCCTGCATCATTCACCGCGTGCCCGATCTCAGCGACATCCACTACATGCTCACGATCCTCAGCGAACTCGGCGCCGAGGTGGAGCGCGCGAGCGGCACCGTCCAGATCAAAGCTGAAACCGTGGGCACCGACGCCCCTTACGACATCGTCCGCAAGATGCGCGCGTCCGTCTGCGTGCTCGGCCCGCTGCTCGGCCGCATGCAGGAGGCCACCGTCTCGCTGCCCGGCGGCTGCGTCATCGGCGACCGCCCGGTGGACCTGCATTTGCGCGGCTTCGAGGC
>Ga0070661_100001662_pt1 | contig 15408 bp, 11 predicted proteins | sample KBSC43metaG_FD_64663 | JGI IMG/M metagenome (GOLD analysis project Ga0070661, IMG submission 64663) | Corn rhizosphere microbial communities from Kellogg Biological Station, Michigan, USA - KBS C4-3 metaG | ecosystem: Host-associated > Plants > Roots > Rhizosphere > Soil ...
CTGAGCTTCCCCTGATTCGGTGGACGGGTGGGTTAAGCCGCCGCAGCGCGTCGGGTCTCCGCTTCGTACTCCATGGGCGTCCGGTAGCCGAGCGCCGAGTGGCGCCGGCGTGAGTTGTAGAAGTTCTCGATGTAGTCGATGACGCCAGTTCGGGCGGCGGCGACGGATTCGAAGTCGCAGTGGTGCACGTGCTCGTTCTTCAGCGTCCCGAAGAAGCTCTCGACGGGAGCGTTGTCGAGGCAGTTGCCGCGCCGGCTCATGCTGCAGCGGATGCCGTGCAGTTCGAGCAGCTTCTGGTAGTCGAAGCTAGCGTACTGACTGCCTCGGTCGGAGTGGTGGACCAGGCCCGCAGCAGGGACGCGAAGCGCCAGCGCCATCCCGAGGGCCTCGAGCGGCAGGGCGCGCTCGAGCGACGTCGCCGTGGCCCAGCCGACGATCCGGCGGCTGAAGAGGTCCTCCACCACGGCCAGGTAGAGCCAACCCTCGCGCGTGGGCACGTAGGTGATGTCGGTGCTCCAGACTCGGTTGGGCAGATGCGCCTGGAAGTCTCGGTCCAGGACGTTCGGGGCGACGGGCAGTGAAGCATCGGGCGTGGTCGTCCGCACAAAGCGGCGCTTTCGCTGAGCACGGATGCCTGCGGCACGCATCAGCCGCTCGACACGGTGGAGCCCGACGGCCCGGCCTCGGAAACGGAGCTCGGCGTGGACGCGAGGGCTACCGTAGGTCCGTCGGCTCTCCTCATGGATCGCGGCGATGTGCACCGTCAGCTCGCGGCTGCTCCGCGCACGGGCTGACTCCGCTCTTCGGCGCCAGGCGTAGTAGCCAGCCCGTGACACGCCCAGGAGCCTGCACATGCTCACCACCGACGCACTTGACTCCTGCGCCTTCTCCGCCTGCACCCGAGCAAACTTCACTTGCTCTCCTTGGCGAAGAAGGCCGCCCATTTTTTTAACAGGTCACGCTCCATCCGCAGTGTGCGGTTCTCCCGGCGGAGCCTCGTGAGCTCCTCCTTCTCCGCGGTCGTCATCGCCCCCTCCGGCCCTTTCCCTTCGTCGATTTCGGCTTGCCGCACCCAGTACCGAAGCGCCGTCTCGGTCAGATCCAGCTCCTGGGCGACCTGGCCGACGGTCTTCCCGCTCTCCCGCACCAGCTTGACCGTCTCAGCCTTGAACTCCGGGCTGAACCTCCTCCGTGCTCGCCTCACCATCGTGGACATGTACGCCTCCTGCGTGGTGTCCACCAAACGAGGGGAAGCTCAGTGCCAAACACCTCGTTCAAACACTTCGTTCAAACACCTCGTTCCAGCATCCACCCTCGCACCCGGAAGATGCGCCCTGCGCGGCCCTCGCCGGACGCTCTCAGCGCCCGTAGCTCGACCGAAGCATGAAGAAGATCGCGACGCCGGTCACAGACACGTACATCCAGATCGGCCAGAGCACGCGCGTGACCTTCCGGTGCCGCCGGAACTCCCGCCGCAGCGCGAACCAGAGCGCAGTCAGGGCGAGCGGGACCACCGTCGTCGAGAGGAGGACGTGCGTCGCGAGCACGCCCAGGTACACCGTCCGCATCGCACCCGTTCCCGCATACCGCGTGTCCCCGTGCACCGAGTGGTACAGCAGGTAGCAGACCAGAAAGAGCGACGACGCCGCGAACGCTCCAACCATCAGGGCCCGATGTACGCGCATCGACCCACGGCGGATCGCCACCCACCCCGCGAACAGCAGGAGCGCCGCCGTGGCGTTCAGGGTCGCATTCACTCCGGGGAGGAAGCGGAGGTCCACCGCACCAGGCTCCGCCCCTCGTCGCACCAGCAGGAGCCAGGCGAGAAGCCCAAGCGCCGCGACCGAGACCACAGCGTTGAAGAGATAGAACCGTCGGTCCGCAGCGGGATCGGCGGCTCGCGAGGAGACTGAGGTCAGATCACGCATCCCTCAGCGCTCGACTACCACACCGGGCGCCGGCGAGGCTTCCGCGCGACCCAACCCGCCGAATGGCTCCGTTCAGGCGCGGAACTCGGGCAATTGCTGCTTGCCTGCCAGCGCGGGTGCGAACAGGTCTCCTCGCTCCCGAAGCCGAGCGGGGAGCGTGCGGATGTTGAACTTCCCGGGATCCAGGCGCGCGTCCACCTCGTCCCACTCGAGCGGCGTGGACACCGGGGCCCCCTCGACCGCCCGGATCGAGTACGGGGCGACCATGGTCTTGAGCCGTCCATTCTGGTGCGCATCGAGATAGAGCCGGCCCCGTCTCCGGTTCAACGAACGCTCCGTCGTGGCCTGATCAGGAAAGCGCGCGGCGAGCGCTGCAGACACCGCCTCGGCAAAGGCCAGCGCCTGGTCGTGAGTGTGCCCCGGTCCGAGTGGCACGAAGACGTGCAGGCCGCGCTTCCCGGAGGTCTTCGGAACCGACACCAGCCTCAGCTCGTCGAGCAGCCCCTTCAGAGCTCGGGCCAGCGGGATGATCTGCTCCCAGCCGGTGGCAGGATCGAAATCGAACGCCACCCAGTCCGGGTTGTCCACGGTCGCCGCGCGGCTCGAGGTCATGTGGAGGGTCAGCGCCGACTGATTGGCGAGCCACGAGACCGTCTCGGGCCGATCCACGACGATGTGCTCGAGCGGGTGATCCGCGTGCTGCACCGTCACCCGCGGGATCCAGGCCGGAGCGGTCGTTGCGCCCTGCCGGAAGATCCCCGGCTTGCCTATTCCCTGAGGCCATTGCTGCATCGAGAGCGGCCGTCCCCGGAGCGCAGCGATCAGCACCGAGGCGACCGCGTCGTCATACACTCGCACATCACGCTTGGTGATCTTCGACACCGGAAAGAGCACCTTGTCGGGGTGACTGATGGCGACCTCGGCCGGAGGCGGCTCGGCAGCCGGCACCTCGGCCGCCGCTCGCGACGCCAGAGCCTCGGAGGCCTCGCCGCGGTTCGAGTGCCAGGTTCCGAACCCCTCCGCCGGAACGGTGCCGAAGAACCCCGTCGCGCCGTCCGGCTCACCGTCCCCAGCGTCGGGGCCGGACGTCCGGGACTTCCTCGGGCTGGATCCGCGACCGGCTGAGCCCTTCCGGCTCTTGCTGGCCCGACCGGCCGAGGTGGTCGTCGTCCTCGACCGTGCCGCCGAGACCGAGCGTCCCGCGGCCCGGCGTCCCGAGCTGGATGCCTTGGAGCTCGACCCTGATCGCCGCGTGGCCTTCGAAGATCGCTCCTGGTCCTCGCCAATCTCGGCTGGCCCCTTGTCCTCTCGAAGGCCCTGGAACGAGGGGTGCCGGAGCTTTCCGTCCCGCGTCCACTCGGTGAACTGCAGCTCGGCAACGTGCCGCGGCGTCACCCAGTGAGCGTCGCGCATCCGCGGAGCGTCCTCGATCGCAGCCCGGGGAACCTCCTCCTTCTTGAGGAGGGTCAGGAGCCGGCGACGCATCGCTCGATCGAAGCCCGTCCCCACCTTCCCCGCATAGACGAATCGGTCGCCGCGCCGGGAAGCGACCAGGAGCGCTCCGATCTCCGCTGCACCGTTGGAGATGGGGGTCCAGCCCGCGATGACCAGCTCGTCGGTTCCGAGCACCTTCAGCTTCAACCAGTCGGAGCTCCGGGTGCCGACGTACGGCGAGCCACGAAGCTTCGCCAGCAGCCCTTCCCACCCGCGTCGCTTTGCCTCGGCAAGCGCGGACTCCTCGTCTCCGCGTACCCGCTGGGACAGCTCCAGCGGTGGGCGAGTGTTGGCCATCACCGACTCCAGCAGCTCGCGCCGTTCCTCGAGCGGTCGCGTCCGGAGGTCCTCGCCGTCGAGCCAGAGCAGGTCGAACACCATGTACCGATGCTCGGCGCCGCGGTCCCCGAGCTTCTGGAACCGGGAGACACCCCGTTCGTCGAGTGCCACCAGCTCCCCGTCGAGAACCGCCTCGCCGACGACGATTTGAGACAGCGCCGGCACGACCCAGGGAAACCGAGCGGCGAAATCGAGGTCGTTGCGCGAGCGTACCGATACCTTGCCGCCGGAGACCGCAGCAACCGCGCGGTATCCGTCGTACTTCACCTCGTACACGTATCGTTCCGCGGGCGCCGGAGTGCCCTTGGCCAGCACGGCCAGCATCGGAGGCCATACCCGGGAGAGGAGCGTCTCCGGATCCGGGTGCACGCCCCGGAGATTCCTCTGCCGCGCCGGCCCCCGGGTCACGCGGCGTCCGCTCGCCACCGACTCCGGACGCTCGGCGACCACGTCGTAGCCTGGGCGCTCGGTGCCGTCCTTGGCCTTGAAGAGGAGCCACTGCGCCTTGCCGCCTTGAGGGCGCGTGCGCACCAGGTGCCAGCCCCCCTTGAGCTTCTGGCCGTTGAAGACGACGTGGAGATGCCCCTTGCGGAGCTGCTCCTGAAATTGTCCCGGCGGGACGGTGTCGTAGGTGCCACGGTCCCAGATGATGCTGTCACCCGCGCCGTACTCGCCGTCGGGAATGCGGCCTTCGAAGTCCCCGTAGGCGAGGGGATGGTCCTCGGTCTGGACGGCGAGCCGCTTCTGGGCCGGGTCGTAGCTCGGCCCCTTGGGGCAGGCAAAGCTGACGAGCACCCCGTGGTGCTCCAGGCGCAGGTCGTAGTGGAGCCGGGTTGCATCGTGCTTGTGCACCATGAACCGAAGGGCTCCGGCCGGTACGGGGCCAGGCCGCTCGGGGGAAGGCTCGGGCGTGACCGAGAAGTCTCGCTTCTGCCGATAGGTCTCGAGTGGGTCGGTGCGACGCGCCATGGTCTTTCCGCCTGGTGGGAAGGTCAGCACGCCGCCCCGGGTCGCGCAAAGGGCCGCAGCACCGGGAAGCCCCGCACCGGACTTCCTGGACTCGGTGCGCGACCGGCGTGCCCACCCTAGCTTGACCGGCGCATGGCTCGTGGACCGGAGGAGATAGTCGGCTGGGCGAGCTCTGGCCTTCTGGTGCTGACCATCGGTCAGCAGGTCTGGAAGCAGTGGAAGACCGGCACGAGCAAGGGAGTGAGCCGCTGGCTCTTCCTAGGCCAGATGACCGCCTCGCTGGGCTTCACGGTGTACAGCTGGCTGGTGAAGAACTGGGTTTTCGTCGTGACCAACGCTTTGATGCTGGTGAATGCCGTGGTGGGGTACGGCATCGTGCTGTATCACCGCCGCCGAGAACGCCGCCGAGTCGCTGCCGAGGCTCCGGCCTGACGGGACCGCGGCGTAGCCGGGGGGAACCCGCTCACGCATGCCCGTCCCGAGGTGACCGGCCAGGAGGTGCCGCCCAGGAGGTGCCCCACGAGGAGCCAAACACCTTGCCCCACGAGGTGCCAAACACCTCGTTACGAAACACCTCGTTACGACACGTCGTTGCGGGGCGTTCGCGCCCGTGGTGCCTGCCGCGGTGCGGTATCGGGCGGTGGTGCCTCGCGCGGTGGCGCCAACCACCCCGTTCCCCGGCGTAGAGGTGCGCGCAGAGGTGCCAAACACCTCGTTACGAAACACCTCGTTACGAAACACCTCATTACGCGGTGGTGCCAAACACCTCGTTACAGGCATCGGAACACCCGGACCGGACGTCCTTGGACTTGGGTGTGCGCGGCCCGCTTCGAGGTGCCAGCCACCTCGCTCAAAAGTGCCGTACAGAGGTGCCGTTCTGCCAAGCACCCTAACACCTCGTCACGGGCCTCGTTCGCCGCGCCTACAGCCCGGGCGTCCGGCTGGAGGTCGGGGTCCCACCCACGGTCGAGCCAACGCTCGCGCCCGCCCTGGAGCCAACCACCCCGTTCGGCAGCTCGCTCGTTGCCCGGGCCACAGACCCGGTCTCGGCCTGCATCAGCCGGTCGAAGGTCGCCAGGATGAGCAGCGAGGGCACCCACTGCCCGATGAAATTGGCGACTTTCAGCTTGCCCGCCACCGCGAACGCCGCCGAGACCGCCATCGATCCGAAAGCCAGCCCCACCAGCAGCGAGGGCGGAACCCGCCGGACCTGATCCTCCACCAACCGATCTGCTTCCATGAACGCCTCCTGAAAAGTTCCTCGTCGTTGGGCATCCCAGGGTGTGCACGTGGTCCACGCGTCGCATCTGCGTTGACGCGTGTGCCCGCCCCCTCGCTCCCGCCACGAGCGCATTGGTAGGGTGCCTGGCAGCCCATGGTTACCCGCTGGCTCCAGCCCGAGGCCCTCGTCTGGGGGGGCCGTCTCGTCCGCGACGTCGCGCTGGGCATCGCCGCCGACGGCACCTGCGACTCCGTCGCCATTCCGCCCCCGGGTGCGCCGGTCGAGCGCCTCCCCGGCAAGCTGCTCCTTCCGGGCCTGGTCAACGCTCACAGCCACGCGTTCCAGCGGCTCCTCCGCGGCCGCACCCAGGCGGCCGGAGCGGGGCCGGCCCAGGACGACTTCTGGACCTGGCGTGAGACCATGTACCGCGCGGCGGAGGCGCTGGACCCGGACGGTCTCGCCGTCGCCTCCCGCCAGTGCTTCCTGGAGATGGCCCACACCGGCATCACCACCGTGGGCGAGTTCCACTACCTCCACCACGCGCCCGACGGCCGCCCGTACGCGGACCCGCTCGAGCTCGCGCTCCGGGTGATCGCCGCTGCGCGCGAGGTGGGCCTGCGCATTCACCTCCTCCGCGTCGGGTACGCGCGGCCAGGCTTCAAGGCCCCACCCGAGCCACGCCAGCGCCGCTTCTACGATTCCGATCCCGAACTCTTCCTCGCCGCCATCTCCGCCCTCGGGCAGCGCGTGCGCCCCGATCCGCTGGTCACCGTCGGCGCCGCTCCCCACAGCGTGCGCGCAGTTCCGCGGTCGTGGCTCGAGGCGGTGGCCCGCGCACGACCGGCCACCGTGCACATGCACGTCGCCGAGCAGCCGCGCGAGGTGGAGGCCTGCCTCGCCGAGCACGGTCGCCGCCCGGTCGAGCTCTTCCACGAGCTCGGCCTGCTCGACGAGAGCTTCACCGCCGTGCACGCGGTTCACCTCACGCGTCACGAGATCCCGCTTCTCGGGCGCTCGAGCGTGTGCGCCTGTCCACTGACCGAACGCGACCTCGGAGACGGCATCCTGCCTGCCGATGGCCTCGCCGCCGCGGGCACCACGCTGTGCATCGGCACCGACGGACAGAGCGAGATCGATCCCTTCGGCGAGCTCCGCGCGCTGGAGGGCCACCTCCGGCTCCAGCGGGAGCGCCGCCTGGCCCTCCCCTTGACCGGTGAGGGTCCGGACGCGCTCGCCCGCACCCTGCTCGAGATCGGCACGCACGGCGGAGCGCGGAGTCTCGGACTCGACGTCGGCCGGCTCGCCCCCCGTAGGCCGGCGGACCTCTGTGCGGTGGACCTCGGCCATCCTGCGCTTCTCGGCGCCCCGGAGGACGCGCTCCTCGCGACCGTGCTCTTCTCCGCACCCGCGTCGGCCGTGACCGACACCTGGGTCCAGGGCGAGCGAGTGCTTCAGAACCGGCGTCACCCACTCGACGAGGTCTCGGCCCGTGAGTTCACCGCGCTGTGCCGGAGGGCGTTCGCGTGAGCGAGGTCGAGGGACGGCTGGAGGAGACGCTGCGAGCGCTGGTGGGCTTCGACACCACCAGCCGTCTCCCGAACGCAAAGCTGATCGACTGGATCGAGCTCCGCCTGGCCGAGCTGGGCTTCCGCAGTGAACGCCAGCGTTACCCCGACGACGCCGGAATGGAGAAGGTGAACCTCCTCGCCTTCACCCACGGCGCCGGGGAGGTGCCCGAGCTCGCGCTGGTGGGCCACACCGATTGCGTGCCCTACGACTCCGGTTGGGCCGAGGCGCTGAAGCTGACCCGCAACGGCGATCGCCTCTACGGGCGCGGTGCCTGCGATACCAAGGCCTTCATCGCCTGCGCGCTGATCGCCGCCGAGCGGACGCGCGGCACGGTCAAGAAGCCGCTGGGCCTCATCTTCACCGCCGACGAGGAGGTGGGTTGCCTCGGCGCGAAGATGCTCCTCGAGGCCCGCCGCGGCGCCGCTCGCAACGCCATCGTGGGCGAGCCAACCTCCCTCCGTCCGATCCGCGCCAACAAGGGCTACTGCCTCGCGGAGATCGAGGTCTCGGGCAAGGAAGGCCACAGCGCTTACCCGGACACTGGCGCCTCCGCCATCTTCCGCGCCGCCCGGCTCCTGAGCCGGATCGAGGCCTACGCCCGGGGCCCCCTCCGGGGCGAGACCGATCCCGCCTTCGAGCCTCCTTACACTACCCTGAACGTCGGGCTCATCGAGGGGGGCCGAGCGAAGAACGTCATCCCTGGCAGCTGCACCTTCACGCTCGAGTGGCGACCCATCCCCGCCCAGCCCGTGGAGGCCGTCCCCTACGCCATCGAGCAGCTGATGTTCCAGCTGAGACGCGAGGAACCCGGCTGCGAGGTCCGCATGCGCATCCTCCGCACCGACCGCGGCGTCGAGACGCCTGCGTCCGCCGAGGTGGTGACGTTCCTCGAGGCCCAGAGCGGCCAGGGCGCGGCGACGGTGAGCTTCGGCACCGAGGCCCCCCAGATGACGGCGCTCGGCGCCCGCTCGGTCGTCTTCGGCCCGGGGAACATCCAGGTGGCGCACCAGACCGGCGAGTACGTGCCCGTCCCCGAGCTGGTCCGGTGCGAGGAGATCCTCGAGGCCGCCATTCGACACTTCTGCGGATGAGCGATCTCGTCCAGCACTCCGAGGGCCTGTGGAGCGTCGCGGTCCCTCACCGCTTCTACGGGCTGCATCTCGGCACCCGGATGACGGTGATCCGTCTGCCCGGAGGCGGCCTGTGGCTGCACTCGGTGGTCGCGGTGGACGACATCCTCGCGGACGAGATCCAGGCGCAGGGAACCATCGAGCACATCGTGATGCCGAACCTCTACCACCACGTCTACGTGACCGATGCCATCCAGCGCTGGCCGGCGGCGCGGGTCCACGCCCCCACGGGGATGCGCCGCAAGCGACCCGAGGTGCGAATCGACGCCGAGCTCTCCGAGACGCCGGACCCGGACTGGGGCGGCGTTCTGGCCCCGGTGCACATCGAGGGCTCCATTCTCGACGAGACCGTGTTCGTGCACCGCCCCACCCGGACGCTGGTCTGCGCGGACCTGGTGGAGAACTTCGACACCAGTCCGCACCTCCTGACCCGCCTCTACCTCGACGCGGCAGGGATCCGCGGCCGGGTCGGCTTCAGCCGCCTCTTTCGTCCGGTGTATCGGGACCGCCGCGCGACCCGGGAGAGCCTCGAGCGGCTGCTCGCGCTCGACTTCGATCGCATCGTCCTCACGCACGGGCGAGTCCTCGAGCAAGGAGGACCCGCCGCGGTGCGCGAGGCTTACCGCTGGCTCGAACCCGCCACGACTACAGGAGGTTGAACAGCTCCTTGTCGTCGTAGAGAGCCGGGTTGTTGCTCATCGGGCCCTTGTTGGGGTCGGTGTTCTTGGTGTCGATGTCGTAGTTCTCCCGGTTGGCAGGGGTCTTGTTCGTCCCTTCCTTTCCGCTCAGGTTGGCCGCGGTGTCCGAGCCCGAGCCACCGACGCCGAAGCGCTGATCGGCGGGAAGTTGGTCGCGAAGCGCGATCCAGCTGGATCGGGCCGCCGAGGCGCTGGCCTTCGTCTGAGAGACCTTCGCTCGCTCCTGCTCGAGCGCCACGCGCGCGTCCTCGACATGCCTGGCGATCGCCTGCCCATCGATGTCGTTGACCGCGCGATCCCCCGATGCCTGGACGGCCTTGAACTCGGCCTGTTCCAGCCGGGCGTTGGCAAGGTCCACGGCCTTCTGCGCGGCGCCCACCCGTGCCGCGGTGTACTTGGCGAGTTCCTGGGCCGCGTTCACGTGCGAGTTGGCGACCTGCTCCCGCTGGCGAGCGAGGCCCATGGCGCTCTGAGACTGGGTGGCTGCAGGATCGTTCCGGGCGTAGTCCGCGGCCTTCTGGGCGGATTCGTTGCGGTCGATCTGAGCCTTCGCGATCGAGACCTCGTTGTTCGCGACGTCGATGTAGCGCTTGGCCTTCTCGTTCGCGAGGTTCTCGCGGGCGAGGGTGTCCTTCGCCTTCGCCACGTCGAGACGCGCCTGGTTCACCCCGCCCATCTGGTTGGGTGGCACCCGGGCGAGCACCTCGTCGCTGACGGTGTCACTGCGGGTGCTGCCGTGCGCGCACGCGCCCACGACGGCGAGTGCTGCGATTCCTGCCAACACACGAATCCTCATATGTTCGCTCCTTCCCCTTGAGAAAAAAGAATCGTTGACGCCGCACAACTTGGGTGCGGGGAGGGCGAGACGCACGCCCCGTTCGAGCGAAGCGGCATGAGGGCGGCGAGAGTCGCCCGCGCGCTCAGCAGGCGGCCCGGCGGCGCCCGTTCGGAGTTGCCCCCGCTCGCTCTGACGCCTGCTCCCCAAAGACGAGAGGCCGGCCGAATTGCTGCGGCCCGCCGGGAGGTGCCGCCGGAATTCTCGTTGACGCGTGTCTCGTGCCCGGCACGAGGTGCCTGCCCGGCACGAGGTGCCAGACACCTCGTTACGTGCCTCGTTACGTGACATCTCGTTACGTCCCCGGCACGAGGTGCCCGGCACGAGGTGCCAGACACCTCGTTACGGACACCTCGTTACGTGACACCTCGTTACGTCCCCGGCGCGAGGTGCCCGAGCGCATGCGCCAGATACTTCGTTGCCCGGACAGCTCGTTATCCGGGTGCCCAAGGCGGGCGTGCCAGACGCTCTTGACGGACCCCGGCGCGCGATGCCGTTACCCGGCCGAGGACACGCCCAAGGCGGCGGCGCAAGGCGGCGGTGCCAGACACCCCGTTACCAGCGGTGCCAAACACCTCGTTACCCCTCGTTACCCGACACCTCCTTAACGGACCATGGTGCCCGACCGACCTGCCGGACACCTCCTGAGCGCCCCTGCGGGCCCTCCCGGGCTCCGAAGGTCCCCCCGACTCCCCCAGAAACACGACGACCCGCAGCGCCGGATGACGCTGCGGGTCGGAAAGCTTCGTCCAGCGTCGGGAGGGTCAGTTCCCCACGGCGACCTGGACGTTGTTGCAGCCGCTCCAGGTGAACTTCCAGCCGACGGCCTCCGAGATGTGCTCGCCGCCGCCGCTGCCCTCCACGGCCCGGCCGACCTCGAACGAGCCACCGCTGATGCAGTGGTTCGTCGCGTCGACCTGGAGATTCGCGTTCCAGCCGGTCGTCGCGGCCAGCTCCACGTGCTGCCCCTGGCCGTCCGCGCGAATCGCGAGCTCGCTCCGGCCGCTGCCCTGCACCGTGGTGGAGGTCCAGGAGAGGTTGCCGAACCAGTGGAACATCCCCTTCCCGGAGACGCCCTCCATGTCGGCAGAGAACGTCGCCTGGATGTCCCAGTTCAGCGATGCCGCACCGACGGAGATGCTGCCATTGAGGGTCCAGGTGAAGCCCTCACCGCTGTACGAGCAGCTCGAGTAGGTGACCTTGGTATCCGTCTGGCTGATGCAGTTGCTGGTGCCGACGCTGAGCCCGGAGCTCCGGAAGGCGCGGGCTGCCGTCTCGGAGCTCGGAACCGCCAGGCTCCGCAGCGCCGCCTCGGGCGACGGCGCCGACTTCAGCAGCGCCGAGCTGGGCAGGTTCGACGCGAGCTCGTCCGCCAGAGTTGGAGCGGCGGTCGGCGTCACGGCGTTCCCGTCCGAACCGGAGGCGTCACCGATGCCGCTCTGCGCAGTGTTGGCGGCGTTGCTCTGCTCCGGCGAGAGGCTGCTGGTCGGCGAACCGTAGTTGAACGACGGGAGCGCGGGGGGCGTCGGCAAGCCGCTGCCACAACCCACGAGTGCACCGGCGATGCCGGTGAGAAAGAGAAGACGCTTCATCGTTGGAATCCCCTTGTCGCCCGCTTGGCCGGCGGGGCGAGGTGAGGACGACAGTGTAGAAGCGGCGATTCACGCCGTGACAGACCGAGTACGCCGCGACCTCGGCGCGAAGGAACGCAGCGGTGCGACACCCTGCGCTCCAGCACGACTCTTCGCACCGCCGGCGTGCGTGTCAGCCCGCAGCGCAGGCGGCGAGATCGCGAAGCACCTTCTTCGCCTCGCCGAGCAACGCCGCCGGCTGGTCCGGTCCATCACGCCGAGCGATCAGCTTGAGGTCCGGCGTGAGCCGGTACACGCCCTTGCTCTTCTGCACCAGGGCCGCGAGCTTCGCCCCGTCGAGCAGCGCGTCCTGCCCGAGCGTCACCACCAGCCGCCCCGCCCCGCTCTCCAGCGCACGGAGCCGCAGCTCGCGCATCTCCTGCTTCAGCAGCATCAGCTCGCTCAGCGCGTCCACCTCGTCGGGCAGCTCGCCGAAACGATCGACCAGCTCGGCTCGCAGATCGCTCACCTCGTCGACCGAGCCGACGCTGCTGAACCGCTTGTAGAGCACTAGCCGCTGGTGGACGTCGGGCACGTAGTCGTCCGGGATGAGGGCCGGGACGGGGAGCGTCACCTCCGGCTCGATCTCCACCCGCGGCGGCTCGCCCCGCATCTCGGCCACCGCCTCCTCTAGCAGCTGGGTGTACAGGTCGAACCCGATCTCCGCGATGGTGCCCGACTGGTCATGCCCCAGGAGATTCCCCGCGCCTCGGATCTCGAGGTCGTGCGAGGCGATGCTGAACCCGGCACCGAGCTCGGTGAACGCCTGGAGCACCTCCAGCCGCCGCTGCGCGTCCCGCGTCACCGCCCGCCGCGCAGGCACCAGGAGATAGGCGTACGCGCGCTCCTTGCTCCGGCCCACCCGGCCCCGGAGCTGGTACAGCTGCGACAGTCCGAAGGTATCCGCCCGGTTGACGACCATCGTGTTTGCCGACGCGATGTCGATGCCGCTCTCGATGATCGTGGTGGAGAGCAGGACCTGGAACCTCCGGTCCACGAAATCCGCCATCGCCTTCTCCAGCTGGCCCTCGCGCATCTGCCCGTGGGCGATGCCGATGGTCGCCTCGGGAACCAGTTCCCGGAGGAACCGCTCCATCGAGTGAATCGATTGCACCCGGTTGTGCACGAAGAACACCTGCCCGCCGCGCTGGATCTCCCGGAGAACCGCCTCGCGGATGGTCGGGGCATCAAATCTCGTGACGAAGGTCCGGATCGCACGGCGGTCCTGCGGCGGGGTGGCGATGATGCTCATGTCGCGCAGACCGGACATGCTCATGTGCAGGGTGCGCGGGATCGGTGTCGCGGTCAGGGTCAGCACGTCCACCTGGGTGCGGAGCTGCTTGATCCGCTCCTTGTGCTTCACCCCGAACCGCTGCTCCTCGTCCACCACCAGGAGCCCGAGGTCCCTGAAGGCCACCTCGGCGCCGAGCAGCCTGTGGGTGCCGATGACGATGTCGACCTTACCCTCCCGCGCGCGCTTGAGTGCCTCGCGCACCTCGGCGGCCTTCCGCATCGAGGAGACCACCTCGATGGTCACCGGGTAGTCCGCGAACCGCTTCTTGAAGGTGTGGAAGTGCTGCTGGGCGAGCACCGTGGTGGGCACCAGCACCGCCACCTGCTTCCGGTCCAGGGTGGCCTTGAAGGCGGCGCGCATGGCCACCTCGGTCTTGCCGTAGCCCACGTCGCCACAGACCAGGCGGTCCATGGGCTGGGGCTTCTGCATGTCGGCCAGCACTTCCTCGATGGCCTTGGCCTGGTCGGCCGTCTCGTCGAACTCGAAGTCGGCCTCGAACTGGCGGAAGTAGCGGTCGGGCTCGGTGAAGGCGAAGCCGGGGTGGGCGTGTCGGGCGGCGTAGAGCCGGAGCAGCTCCGCGGCCATCTTCAGCAGGGCCTCCTTCACCCGCTGCTTGGTCCGGAGCCAGCCGGTGCCGCCGAGCTTGTCGAGCGCGACCTTCGACGGATCGCCGCCGGTGAACTTCTGGATGAGCCGCATCCGACTCACCGGCAGATAGATCTTGTCCCGCCCGGCGTACTCGAGGACCAGGAAGTCTCCCGGGACTCCCTGCACCTGCATCTTGGTCAGACCGGCGTACCGCCCGATGCCGAAGTCGGTGTGGACGATGAGCTCGCCTTCCTTCAGCTCGCGGAACGCCGCACCGAAGGGCTGCTCCGAGCGCCGGGCCTTGACTCGCCGGTGTGCCCGGGCGCCGAAGATCTCCTCGTCGCTGAGCACCGCGAGCCCGCCAGCCGGGTCCACGAAGCCGTGGCTCACCTCACCGGTGAACAGGTGCGCCCAGATGCTCGGGTCGCGCAGCGCCGGCGAGTCCGTGAAGGGCTCGGTGTGCGCCCGCACCATCACGTTCCGGTCGAGCAGCAGCCGCTTCACCCGGTCCACCTGCCCGGCCGAGCCGCAGGCGATGGCGGTGGCGACGCGCATCTCTCGCCAGCGCTCCAGGCGCTGCACCAGAGGCGTCAGCGCGCCCTCCTCGCCGTGGTGACTGAGGATGGCCTGGCGCAGGTCGGAGGTGATCCCGAAGGTGAAGGCCACCTGAGCGCCTGACGCCGCGAGAGACAGGCCACCCCCTTCGAGCACCGGGTAGCGGGCGAGCCCCGCGAGCAGGTCGTCGTCGGAGGCAAAGTGCGCCTCGGGGGGGAGCCCCAGGTCCTTGCGCTTCGTGGCCTCGGCCCACACCTGGCCGATCTCGTTCCGGAGATCCTCGGCAGCGCGGCTCACTCCCAGCGGGTCGTCCACGTACACCAGCGGCTCGCGTGTCCAGTGCGGAAGGTAATCGAGCACCGTGGCGAGACCGCCGGCGAAGAACCCGGGGAGCAGCGCCTCCATCCCGTAGGCGGGGATGCCCTCGCGGATGCGGTCGAGCGTCTCGCGGAGCCGGCTGGTGGGGATGTCGATGCGCTCGGCGGCGGCGCGCGCGGCGGCCTCGGCAGCGCTCCTCGTTTCGTCGGTGAAGAGCACCTCGCGGGCGGGGATGAGCGTCGCCGACTCGAGGAGCTCGGCGGTGCGCTGGGTCGCCGGGTCGAAGAGCCGGAGTGACTCCACCGTGTCCCCGAACAGCTCGATGCGGATCGGGCGGCTGTAGAGCGGACAGAAGACGTCGATGATGCCGCCGCGTGAGGAGAACGTGCCCAGGTCCTCGACCAGCGGCGACGACTGGTACCCCATCTGGGCGAGGCGCCGGAGGAAAGCATCGCGGTCGAGGTCCTGGCCCACGCCGACCATCTCGCTGAGGCGGTCGAGCACGTCCGGAGGCAGGACCCGCTTGTGGAGCGCGCGCCAGCTCATCACCAGCGCCGGGAAGCGCGTCCCCTGGCGGAGATGGAACAGCGCCCCGAGCCGCTCGGCGACGACGGCGGCGTCGGGCGTCAGCTCGTCCCAGGGGAGCACCTCGTCCCCGGGGAGCTGGAGCACGTTGGGCTCGACCAGCGAGCCAGGTCCGCCGAGGAAGAACGCCAGGTCCGAGGCCAGCTGCTCGGCGGAGTCCTCGTCCGCGGTGATGCACAGAAGCGGGGTCCGGAGCTCGCGGGAGAGGCGGGCCAGGACGTGTGCTCTCGCCGCTCCCTGGAGCCCGGTGGTC
>Ga0070661_100001667_pt1 | contig 15398 bp, 14 predicted proteins | sample KBSC43metaG_FD_64663 | JGI IMG/M metagenome (GOLD analysis project Ga0070661, IMG submission 64663) | Corn rhizosphere microbial communities from Kellogg Biological Station, Michigan, USA - KBS C4-3 metaG | ecosystem: Host-associated > Plants > Roots > Rhizosphere > Soil ...
CGATTTGTTCCGGCTTGCGGGCGCTCTACAAATTCGGCTAAAGACAGGACGCAGCACCCGGTGTCCCGCTTCTGCCGCACCGGGTTTTTTGTTGCCTGCGTCCTGATGAGCTCTTCCGTCGGCGTCGTCCAGCCGCAATCGATGCACTTCGCCGCGCCGCTGCCACTGGCGAGCGGCGCGGTGCTGCGCGACTACACGCTCGCCTACGAAACGTACGGAACGCTCAACGCCGCGCGCACGAACGCCGTCCTCGTCTGCCACGCGCTCAATGCGTCGCACCATGTCGCCGGAACCTATGCCGGGCAGGCGCGAAGCGAAGGCTGGTGGGACAACCTCGTCGGCCCTGGCAAGCCGCTCGACACCGACCGCTTCTACGTGATCGGCGTCAACAACCCGGGCTCGTGCTTCGGCTCGAGCGGGCCGACGAGCCCGAACCCCGACCCGCGCGCGAACGGGCGCGCCTACGGCAGCGACTTTCCGGTCGTCACCGTCGAGGACTGGGTCGACGCGCAGGCGCGCCTCGTCGATGCGCTCGGCATCGAGCAGCTCGCCGCGGTGATCGGCGGCAGCCTGGGCGGCATGCAGGGGCTCGCGTGGTCGCTGCGATTCCCCGATCGACTCAGGCTCTGCGTCGCGGTCGCGACCGCGCCCAAGCTGTCGGCGCAGAACATCGCGTTCAACGAAGTCGCGCGGCGCGCGATCGTGAGCGACCCCGACTTCCACGGCGGCCACTACGCCGAGCACGGCGTCGTGCCGAAGCGCGGCCTCACCGTCGCGCGCATGATCGGACACATCACGTACCTCTCCGACGACTCGATGGAGGCCAAGTTCGGCCGCGACCTGCAGCGCGCCGCACTCGGCTACTCGACGCAGGAGGTCGAGTTCCAGATCGAGGCGTACCTGCGCCACCAGGGCGACAAGTTCAGCGAGTACTTCGACGCCAACACGTATCTGCTGATCACCCGCGCGCTCGACTACTTCGACCCGGCGCGCGCGCACGGCGGCGACCTCACGGCGACGTTCGCCAACGCGAAATGCCGCTTCGAGCTCGTCAGCTTCACGACCGACTGGCGGTTCGCGCCGGCGCGCTCGCGCGAGATCGTCAAGGCGCTCGTCGACAACCGCCGCGACGTCAGCTACGCCGAAATCGACGCGCCGCACGGCCACGACGCGTTCCTCCTCGACGATCCGCGCTACCACGCGGTGATGCGCGCTGCGTTCGCGAAGCTCGCCCGGGAGGTGGCATGAGTGAACGGCGCGACATCGAGGTGATCGCCGAGCTCGTGCCGCACGGCTCTCGGGTGCTCGACCTCGGCTGCGGCAACGGCGAGCTGCTCGCGCTCCTCGAGCGCGAGCGCGGCTGCAGCGGCTACGGCATCGAGATCGCCGACGCCAACGTGCTCGCCTGCCACGAGCGCGGCGTCAACGTCATCCAGCTCAACCTCGAGGAGGGCCTCGCCCTCTTCGAGGACAAGAGCTTCGACGTCGTCCTCCAGCTCGACACGCTGCAGCACCTGAGGAACACCGAGAAGATGCTGCGCGAGACGGCGCGCGTCGGCCGGATCGGCATCGTCAGCTTCCCCAACTTCGCGCACTGGCCCAACCGTTTGCACGTCGCCCTCGGCCGCATGCCGGTGACGCGCGTGCTGCCGTACGAGTGGTACGACACGCCGAACATCCGCGTCGGCACGTACGCGGACTTCGAGATCCTCGCCCGCAAGGACGGCCTGACGATCCTCGACGCGTTCGGCATCCAGGCGGGCAGAACGGTGCGCACGCTGCCGAACCTGCGCGCGAGCGTCGCCGTCTTCAAGTTCCAGTCGGGCTGAGGCGAAGCCGCGTCGCGCGCGCGGGCGCGACGTCGGGTGCATGATCGCCCCGACATGGACACGAGCGCGACCTCGGCGAACGACGGCGTCGCCGCCGACGACACGGCGGCGCGCCTCGGCCGCCCTGCCGGCGGCTGGCGGCTGCGGCTGTACCGGATCATCTTCGAGTCGGACACGCACGCCGGCCGCATGTTCGACCTCGTCCTCGTCTGGCTGATCGTCGCCAGCGTCGCTGTCGTCATGCTCGACAGCTTCGAGACGATGCACGCGCGCTGGGGGCGCGCGCTCGAGGCGCTCGAGTGGTTCTTCACGATCGTCTTCACCGTCGAGTACGTCGCCCGGCTGTCGTGCATCGAGCGGCCGGTCCGCTACGCACGCAGCGGCTTCGGGATCATCGACCTGGTCGCGGTGCTGCCGACGTGGGCGGCGCTCTTCCTGCCGGGCCTGCACGCGCTGATCGACGTCCGCCTGCTGCGCCTGCTGAGGCTGTTCAGGATCCTCAAGCTCGCCGAATACATCGAGGAGTACGGCGCGCTCGGCCACGCTCTGATGGCGAGCCGGCGCAAGATCCTCGTCTTCCTCAGCTTCGTCGTCATCGTCGTCGTCGTCATCGGCACCTTGATGTACGTCGTCGAAGGTCCCGAGCACGGCTTCGCCAACGTGCCGGTCTCGATCTACTGGGCGATCACGACGATGACGACGGTCGGCTTCGGCGACCTCGCGCCGCAGACCGGGCTCGGCCGCTTCATCGCTTCGGTGATGATGCTGATCGGCTGGGGCACCCTCGCCGTCCCGACCGGGATCGTCAGCGCCGAGTTCACGGCGATGCGTTTTCGCGGCCGCGGCGGCGAGCGCGCGTGCGACGCTTGCGGCGCGACCGGACACGAGCCCGGCGCGCGCTTCTGTCGCGACTGCGGAGAGCGGCTGCCGACGCTGCGCGCGACGGCCGCGCGTTCGGCGCGCGGCGACGCGCGCTGACGCCATTCAGGCGGCGAGCGCAGCCTCGGCTGCGACTGCCCGGCAGCGCGACGTCTCCGCGTCGCCCCGCGATCGCTCGTGCGCACGCTCGATCAGCACCGAGTCGCCGTACTCGTGCGTGCGGTAGCCGAACGCGTCGAGCGCGGCGTCGACGCGGGCGAGGGTCGAGGCCGGGACGAACGCCGCGAGCAGCGCGTGGTGGCTCGTCCCCGGCTCGTGCGTGCCGCTGACGATTGCATCGACGACCGTGAGCCGCGTCGCCGCGCCGATGCGGTTGTCGGCGAGCCCGCTTCCGGCGTGCAGGCCACCCGGCCGCGCTGCCGCGTGCTCGAGCGCGCGCGCCACGGTCGTGCCGACCGCGACGACCCGGCCCCCGCGCCGCCGCGCCGCCGCGATCGCCGCGACCGTCGTTGCCGAGATGACGTACGGCTCGTCGAGTGGCAGGCGCGCATCGAGCGCAGGGTCGCCGGTCGACGACAAGCCCGCGGCGTGCGTCAGCGTCGCGAACGCGATGCCGCGCGCAGCGAAGCGGTCGAGCATCCGCCAGTCGAGCGCGAAGCCGGCCGAGGGCGGCTCGAACGCCGCCGGCAACGCGGCGATCCGCGTCCAGACGTCCCAGAGCGCGAGTGGCGTTTCGACGTGCGCGTACTGCACCGGCCGACCGTGGCGCGCGATGCCGGCGCGGATCGTGTCGGCGTCGTCGTCGAAACGCAGCTCGACGAGGCGCGGATGGCCGAGCCCCTTGATGACGTGCGCCGTCAGCGGCCCGAGCGCGAGCGCGTCGCCGACGGTGAGCGCCGGCGGCAGCGGCCGCCGCTCGGTCGGCGTGCGGTGATCGCCGGCGCCGAAGACGACGGCAGAGAACGTCTCCACGTCGTCGGCGACCAGCGAGGCGCGTCCGGCGAGGCGCACCTCGATCGCGCTGCCCGTCGCGACGTGCGTGCCGACGAGGCTCGCGGGCCACGTCGCGGCGTCGTTGGCGACGACGAGATCGCCGGGCGCGAGCGTTTCGGCCAACGCGCTGCGCGGCCGCTGCGAGAGGCGTCCGCAGGCGTCGACGACGAGCAGCCGCGCGTCGCTCGGCCGCTGCACCGGTGCGGTCGCCGCCTTCATCGCGCGTCTGCCATGCGCGGCGCGGCGCGCTCGCGGTCGATGCGCTCGATCAGCTCGCGCGCAGCGTCGCGCGGGCGCTTGAGCGTCGCCGGATCGGCGTCGGGAATCGCGGCGGCGTGCATCGGCGTGTCCATGTCGCCGGGGTCGACGTCGATCACGGCGACGCCGTGCGGCGCGAGCTCTTCGTGCCAGATCCGGCCGAGGTGCGCGAAGGCCGCCTTGCTCGCTCCGTACGCGCCCCAGCCGGCGTACGGCGTGACTGCGGCATCGCTCGTGACGTGGACGACGACGCCGCGATCGCGCGACTCGCGCGCCGACGACGCCAGCAAGCCGAGCAGCGCCTTCGTGAGGCGAAACGGCCCGAGCACGTTGGTCGCGAGCGCTTGCTCGAAGTCTTCGCACTCGGTGTCGGCGAGCAGCGCGAGCGGCACCGGACCCAGCGTCGACGCGTTGTGGACGAGGACGTCGAGGCCACCGAGCGCGCCGCCGATCTGGAGCGCGATCGCGTGCACGCTGTCCTTGTCGGCGACGTCGCCGACGATGCCGTGGCTGCCGGGCACGGCGGCGGCGACGGCGCGGACGCGGGCGGCGTCGCGGGCGACGAAGGCGACGGCGTCGCCGCGCGCTGCGAACGCGTCGACGAGCGCCCGGCCGAGGCCGGACGTGCCGCCGGTGACAGCGACGCGCAGCGCCGTTCGTGCTGGTTCGGAGTGCGTCATGATGGTCGTCCTGTGGCAAGCGATGCCGCCAAGGTAGGGCCGGAGGACGCGAACGACCAGCGCGATGTCCGACGGCTTGGCAGAGAGTCACCATGACGACAGCGACGACGACGAACGACGGCGACGCCGCGGGCGACGGCGACCGCTCGGCGGCCGCTCACCTCGCGCGCAACCTCACCGGCCTGCGCCACGCGCGCGGCCTGACGCAGGAAGCGCTTGCGCGCGGCGCCGCGGTGCCGCGCTCGACGATCGCCAATCTCGAGTCGGGGACGGGCAATCCGTCGCTCGTCATCCTCGTCAAGGTCGCGCACGCGCTCGGCGTTCCGATCGACGAGCTGCTCGCGTCGCCCCGCGCGAGCGTACGCCGCTGGCCGGCCGCCGATGTCGCGTTTCGCGTCAAGGGTCGCGGCGTCACGATCCGCGACCTCGTTCCCGAGCCGGTCCCCGACGAGATGATGGAAGTGCTCGACTTCGCTCCCGGCGCGGCGATGGCGGGAACTCCGCACCTGCCCGGAACGCGCGAGTTCTTCACCTGCCTCGACGGCCGTGTCAACGTCACGGTCGCCGGCGAGCGGCACGCGCTCGCGAGCGGCGACGTCCTCGCGTTTCCCGGCAACCTGCCGCACTCGTACCAGAACGCCGACGCGCTTGCGCCGGCGCGCGGCGTCTCGGTCGTCGTGTTCGCGAAAGCGGGCGTCTGAGACGCGGCCGACGCGGGACACGCGGCTCGGCTATTCTCGGCAGCTTTGCCGCGCCACGCGGCGCGACCGTCCCCGCGGCACTCCGGATGCCAGCGATCGCGGGTCGGCGACAACACGGGTGCCCGGAATGAACCACGACCTGTCGTCGAGGCTGCGTCAGCCGCGCGTCGCGCAGCTCGCAGCACTCGCGCTCGCGCTGCTCGTGTCGGCGTGCGGACAGAAGAGCGAGAACGCGCCGGCCGCCGGCAAGGGCCCCGGCGGCGGCGGCCCACCGCCGGCCGAGGTCGGCGTCGTCACCGTGCAGCCGCGGCCGGTCGGCCTCGTCACCGAGCTGCCGGGGCGGCTCGAGGCGTCGCGCGTGGCGCAGGTGCGCGCGCGCGCCGCCGGCATCCTGCTGCAGCGCCTGTTCGTCGAGGGCAGCGATGTCCGCGCCGGGCAGCCGCTCTTCAAGATCGATCCGAGCTCGCTGCAGGCGTCGGTGTCCGCCGCGCAGGCGACGCTGTCGCGTGCGCAGGCGACGCTCGTGCAGGCGAACGCGCAGGTCGAGCGCTACCGACCCTTGCTCGAGGCCAACGCGATCAGCAAGCAGGACTACACCAACGCCGTCGCCGCACAGCAGACCGCCGCGGCCGACGTCGCTGCCGCGAAGGCCAACGTTCGCAGCGGCCAGATCAACCTCGGCTACGCGACCGTCACCGCGCCGATCGCCGGCCGCATCGGCCGCGCGCTCGTCACCGAAGGCGCGCTCGTCGGCCAGGGCGAGGCGACGCCGCTCGCGCTGATCCAGCAGATCAACCCGATGTACGTCAACTTCACGCAGTCGACGACCGAGGTGCTCGCGCTGCGCAAGGCGATCGAGAGCGGCAAGTTCCATCGCGCCGACGGTAGCGACTCGGCGAGCGTCGAGATCGTGCTCGAGGACGGCAGCGTCTATCCGCAGCGCGCCAAGCTGCTCTTCTCCGACCTCAGCGTCGACCCGACGTCGGGGCAGATCACGCTGCGCGCCGAGGTGCCGAACCCGCGCGGTCTGCTGCTGCCCGGGATGTACGTGCGCGTCCGCCTCGAGCAGGCGGAGACGCCGACCGGCATGGTCCTCCCGCAGCAAGCGGTGCAGCGTGGCTCGACCGGCGACAGCGTGATGGTCGTCGCCGCCGACGGCACGGTCTCGCCGCGCCCCGTCAAGGTCGGCACCGCGCAAGGCGGCGACTGGGTCATCCTCGACGGCCTCAAGACCGGCGAGATGGTGATGGTCGACGGCTTTCAGAAGCTGCGCGGCAACGCGCCGGTGAAGCCCGTGCCTTGGCAGCGTCCGCAGGCGGCGTCGGCGCCGCAAGCGACGGCGCGGCCCGCGTCGGCGGTGGCCGCCGCATCGCCGGCGTCACACTGAGGAAGCGGCGATGGCGCAGTTCTTCATCGACCGCCCGATCTTCGCGTGGGTGATCGCGCTCTTCATCCTCGTGATGGGCGGCGTCGCGATCACGCAGCTGCCGGTCGCGCAGTTCCCGACCGTCGCGCCGCCTTCGATCATCGTCTCGGCGGTGTATCCGGGCGCTTCGGCGCAGACGCTCGAGACGACCGTGATCAGCGTCATCGAGCAGGAGATGAACGGCTCGCCCGGCCTGATCTACCTCGAGTCGACGAGCCAGGCGAACGGCACCGGATCGATCGTGCTCACGTTCGAGCCCGGCACCGATCCGAACTTCGCGCAGGTCGACGTCCAGAACCGGCTCTCGCGCGCTGCGCCGCGGCTGCCGGCGGCGGTGACGCAGCAGGGCGTTCGCGTCGACAAGGCGCGCTCGAACTTCCTTCTCTTCACGATCCTGTCGTCGGACAACCCGGCGTTCGACCCGATCGCGCTCGGCGACTACGCGTCGCGCAACGTCCTCCCGGAGATCCAGCGCATCACCGGCGTCGGTCAGGCGCAGCTGTTCGGCACCGAGCGCGCGATGCGGATCTGGATCGACCCCGCCAAGCTGGTCGGCTTCAATCTCTCCGCCAGCGACGTCAACAACGCGATCCGCTCGCAGAACGCGCAGGTCTCGGCGGGAACGCTCGGCGATCTGCCGATCGCCGGCAACCAGCCGATCAGCGCGACCGTCGTCGTCGCCGGCCAGCTGACGACGGTCGAGCAGTTCGGCAACATCGTCCTGCGCGCCAACACCGACGGCTCGACGGTGCGGCTGAAGGACGTCGCCCGCATCGAGCTCGGCGGCCAGAGCTACGGCACGCAGGCGCGCCTCAACGGCAAGCCCTCGACCGGCATCGGCGTGCAGCTCTCGCCGACCGGCAACGCGCTCGCGACGGCGACCGCGATCCACACCCGCATGGCCGAGCTGGCGCGCTACTTCCCGCCCGGAGTGAAGTACGACATTCCGTACGACAGCTCGCGCTTCGTTCGCATCTCGATCCGCCAGGTCGTCGAGACGCTCGGCGAGGCGATCGTCCTCGTCTTCGCGGTGATGTACCTGTTCCTGCAGAACCTGCGCTACACGCTGATCCCGACCATCGTCGTGCCGGTGTCGCTGCTCGCCGCGTTCGCGGTGATGTGGGTGTTCGGCTACTCGATCAACGTGCTGACGATGTTCGCGATGGTGCTCGCGGTTGGCATCCTCGTCGACGACGCGATCGTCGTGATCGAGAACGTCGAGCGGATCATGAGCGAGGAGGGGCTGCATCCGCGCGAAGCGACCAAGAAGGCGATGGGCCAGATCACCGCGGCGCTGATCGGCATCAGCGTCACGCTCGTCTCGGTGTTCCTGCCGATGGCGTTCTTCTCCGGCTCGATCGGCAACATCTATCGCCAGTTCTCGCTCGTCATGGTGAGCGCGATGCTGTGCTCGGTCTTCCTCGCGCTGTCGCTGACGCCGGCCCTCTGCGCGAGCTTCCTGAAGCCGGTCGAGGCGGGGCACAAGCAGGTCAAGCGCGGCTTCTTCGGCTGGTTCAACCGCGGCTTCAAGGCGACGACGCACACCTACGAGGGCTGGGTCGCGAAGATCCTGCGCCACCTCGCGCCGATGCTCGCGGCGTTCGCGGTGATCGTGGTCGTCGTCGTCGTCATGTTCAGGAGCCTGCCGGGGTCGTTCCTGCCGACCGAGGACCAGGGCTACCTGATCGCCAACGTGCAGCTGCCGCCGGGAGCGACGCAGGCGCGCACGCTCGCGGTGATGCAGCAGGCCGAGAGCTTCTTCCTCAGCCAGCCCGAGGTCGACAAGATGGTGAGCGTGCTCGGCTTCTCGTTCTCTGGCCAGGGCCAGAACGCGGGGCTCGCGTTCGTCCCGCTCAAGCCGTGGGACGAGCGCAAGGGCCCGGAGCATTCGGCGCAGGCGCTCGCGGCGCGCGCGTTCGGCGCCCTCTCTCGCGTCCGCGACGCGTTCATCTTCGCCGCCGTGCCGCCGGCGATCCCCGAGCTCGGCACCGCGACCGGATTCGCATTTCGCCTGCAGGACCGCGGCGGCAACGGGCACGACGCGCTGGTCGCGGCAAGGAACCAGTTGCTCGGCATGGCGGCGCAGAGCAAGATCCTCTCGGGCGTGCGCCCCGACGGCCTCGAGGACGCGCCGCAGCTGCAGATCGACATCGACCGCGACCGCGCGAGCGCACTCGGCGTCTCGTTCGACGCGATCAACACCGTGCTTTCGACCGCGCTCGGCTCGGCGTACGTCAACGACTTCCCGAACGCCGGGCGGCTGCAGCGCGTCGTCGTCCAGGCCGACGCGCCCGACCGCATGCAGCCTGACGATCTTCTCCAGCTCAACGTCCTCAACAACCAGGGCAAGCCCGTGCCGATGTCGGCGATGGCGACGACGCGCTGGATCACCGGCCCGATCCAGACGATCCGCTACAACGGCTACCCGACGATGCGGATCTCGGGCGATGCCGCGCCCGGCTACTCGACCGGCGAGGCGATGAACGAGATGGAGCGCCTCGCGAGCCAGCTGCCGGCCGGCTTCGCGTACGAGTGGACCGGGCAGTCGCGCGAGGAACGGCTCTCGGGATCGACCGCGACGATCCTGCTCGCGTTCTCGATGCTTGCGGTCTTCCTCTGCCTGTCCGCGCTCTACGAGAGCTGGTCGATCCCGTTCGCGGTGCTGCTCGCAGTGCCGCTCGGCGTTCTCGGCGCGGTGATCGGCGCGACGTGGCGCGAGATGCCGAACGACGTCTTCTTCAAGGTCGGCCTGATCACCGTCATCGGCCTGTCGGCGAAGAACGCGATCCTGATCATCGAGTTCGCCAAGGACCTCGTCGCCGAAGGCAAGGACCTGATCGAAGCGACGCTGCAGGCCGTGCATCTGCGCTTCCGCCCGATCCTGATGACGTCGATCGCGTTCATCCTCGGCGTCCTGCCGCTCGCCGTCGCGACCGGCGCCGGCTCGGCGAGCCAGCGCGCGATCGGCACCGGCGTGATGGGCGGCATGATCAGCGCGACGCTGCTCGCGATCGTCTTCGTGCCGGTCTTCTTCGTCGTCGTCCGCCGCATCTTCAAGGGTCGCGTCCACGCGACCGCGGGCGCGGCGTCGATCGCGTCGTCGTCGTCGCACACCGTCACCGAGGAGCCCGGCCATGCATAGCGCGATCGGTCGCACCCTTGCCGTCGCCGCGCTCGCGCTCGCCGGCTGCTCGTTCATCCCGACGTACCACCGGCCGGAAGCTCCCGTCGCCGCGACGTACCCGCCCGAGACGGCGCCCGATTCGGTGACGAGCGGCACGCCGGCTTCGGACCTCGACTGGCAGCGCTTCTTCGCCGACCCGCGGCTGAAGCGCCTGATCGAGCTCGCGCTCGTCAACAACCGCGACCTGCGCGTGGCCGTGCTCAACATCGAGCAGACGCGCGCCCTCTATGGCGTGCGCCGCGCCGACGAGCTGCCGACGGTCGGCGTCGGCGCGTCGGCGACGCGGACGCCGGTCGGCAACAGCGTCGCCAACGTGTACGCCGTCGGCGCCCAGGTCGCGAGCTACGAGATCGATCTCTTCGGCCGCGTGCGCAGCCTCAGCCAGGCGGCGCTCGCGCAGTACTTCGCGACCGCCGAGGCGAGAAAGGCGGTGCAGATCAGCATCGTCTCGTCGGTCGCCGGCGCGTATCTCAACGTCCTCGCCGACGAGGAGCTGCTGCGCGTCACGCAGGAGACGCTGAAGACGCGCGAGGAGTCGCTGCGCCTGACCAAGCTGCGCTTCGACAACGGCGTCTCGTCGGAGCTCGACTACCGCCAGGCCGAGTCGCTGCTCGAGGGCGCGCGCGCGACGCTCGCGCAGTCGCAGCGCCAGCGCACGCTCGACCAGAACGCGCTCGTGCTGCTCGTCGGCCAGCCGCTGCCGGGCGACCTGCCACCACCGCTGCCGCTCGACAACCAGCAGATCGCGGTCGAGGTGCCTGCGGGTCTGCCGTCGGATCTGCTCGTCCGCCGGCCGGACATCCGCGCTTCCGAGCAGCAGCTCGCCGCCACCAACGCGAACATCGGCGCGGCGCGCGCCGCGTTCTTTCCGCGCATCTCGCTGACGGCGAGCTTCGGCACCGCGAGCACCGAGCTCTCGGGACTCTTCAAGGGCGGCTCGTGGGCGTGGACCGGAACCGGGCAGCTGCTGCAGCCGATCTTCGACGCCGGCCGCAACCAGGCCAACCTCGACGTCGCGCGCGCCAACTTCGACATCGCCGTCGCGCAGTACGAGCACTCGATCCAGACCGCGTTCCGCGAGGTCTCCGACGGTCTTGCCGGCCGCGCGACGTTCGGCGAGCAGCTGCGTGCGCAGGCGGCGCAGACGAACGCGCTCGCGATCGCGTACCGCCTCGCCGACCTGCGCTATCGCTCGGGCGCGGCGAGCTTCCTCGACACGCTCGATGCCGCGCGCACGCTCTTCGCGGCGCAGATCCTGCTCGTGCAGGCGCAGACGCAGCAGCTACAGAACCAGGTCGCGCTCTACCGTGCGCTCGGCGGCGGCTGGAACGAAGCGGCCGAGCTCGCCGCCGGCACGACGCCGGCGATTCCAGCGCCGCAGTGAGCGCCGCTCCGCCACCCTCGATTGCGCAACGTCACAGCGCGGCGGCGGAGCGCAACCGCGCGCCGATCCTCGCCGTGCTCGAGCGATTGCTGCCGAACCACGGCATCGCGCTCGAGATCGCGAGCGGCAGCGGCCAGCACGCGGCGCATTTCGCCGCCGCGCTGCCCGGCTGGCAGTGGCAGCCGAGCGACGGCGACGCGAGTTCGCTCGCTTCGATCGACGCTTGGTGCGCTGGCCTCGCCAACGTCCGCCCGGCGCTCGCGCTCGACGTCATGCGCGCGCCGTGGTCGGGCGTTGCCGAGCGCGTCGACCTGATCTTCTGCGCCAACCTGCTGCACATCTCGCCGTGGCCGACGTGCGCTGCGTTGATGCGAGGCGCGGCGCGGCATCTCGCGCCCGACGGGTTGCTCGTCGTCTACGGCCCGTTCATCGTCGACGGCGTCGAGACAGCGCCGAGCAACGTCGCGTTCGACGCCGACCTGCGCGCGCGCAATCCGGCCTGGGGCCTGCGTCGGCTCGACGATGTCGCGAACGAAGCCGAAGCCGCCGGGCTCGGCCTGCGCGAGCACGAGCCGATGCCCGCGAACAACCGGATGGTCGTCCTCGCGAAGGACTAGCGCGATGTGCCTGCGGCGGATGCGCCGTCGCCCGCGCTCCTGGTCTTCTTGCTGAGACGCGCGTGGCGATCGGGAAGCTCGACGATCCAGTCGGCGGGAATCGCGAAGTTGAGGTTCTGCGCGTCGCCGGTCACCGAGCCGAGTGTCGTCAGGCCGACGAGCGCGCCGCTGTCGTCGAACAGGCCGCCGCCGCTCGAGCCGCCCGAGATCGACGCCGAGGTCTGCACGAGGACGACCTGGCCGGCGCTGTTCTTGCGCAGCGACGAGACGAGGCCGGCGCTCATCGTCAGCTCGAGTCCGCGCGGGGTGCCGATCGCATACACGTTCGCGCCGACGACGACGCTCGACGTCGGCGCGATCCGCACCGGCGCCGCGCTCAGCCCGGCGGCGCGCAGCTGGCAGACGTCGCGCGGCGTGTCCCACAGCTCGAGCTTGGCGTCGAAGCTCGTCTTCTCGTGGCGGACGACGACGCGCTTGGCCTTGGCGAGGACGTGGCAGTTGGTCGCCAGCGACTCGGCGGCGACGACGACCGCGCTTCCTTGCGAGAGCGGCAGGCCATCGACGTCGTAGGTGACGACGCGCCAGACGCTCGGCGACACCAGCGCGTAGACCTCGGCCGGCGTCAGTGCGGCGGCAGCACCCGCATTGGCGGCGAGGCAGAGCGCCGCCGCGGCGCGAGCGGCGCGCTTCACTGCCCGATCAGCCCCTGCAGGTCGTCGCTGGTCGCGCCCGGGCGCAGCACGGCCTCGCCGCTCTGCTCGCTGCCTCCGACCGCATTCGAAGGGGCCGGCTTGGCGGCGAGCGCGCTGCACGCGCTGCCGCCGAGGTTGCGGCGCTGCGCGCTCGCCTCGGCCTTCATGCGGTCGGGGTCGGTGGCGTCGAGCAGGCGCGCGCTGCAGCCCTTCGCGTTCAGCGCGCCGGCGACGAGATAGGTCTTGCCGGCATCGGGCACGAACGACCAGCGCACGCGGCACGCCGTCTTGTCGGGATGCGCGACGACGAAATCGAGCGTCGTCGTCTTGCCGGCCTCGATGTCGGTCGCTTTCGGCGTTCGCGTCGAATTGCCTGCGCTGGCGAGCCGCGGGCCGGCGCAGTTGGCGGCGTCGTCGAAGACGATGACGCCGTAGGCGTCGCCGGCGTTCACCGCGCCGCGGCTGAGGAGCCGCGCGGTCTGGACGCCCGCGGGAGCGACGTACGCGGGCACCTGGACGGGCTTTTTCGTCGGCGTTGCGCATGCCGCCAGGAGCGCGCTCGCGAGTGCGACCGTCGTCCATCGTGCGCCGATGCGGCGGCCGGCCGGATCCGTCTGCTGACGCGGCGATCCCCCCATCGGACCAGTCTAGCCCGCGCGGCCTCGCACCTGCACGCTCGCGACCGGCGCGAGTGCGGCGAATTCGGCATCTCGCTTCGATTTCCACGCCGCGATCGCCGCCGCCATCTCGTCGGTGTCGAAGAGCGCGCTCTGCAAGAGCGCCATCTGCTCGAGCGCCGAAGCCGTCGAGTGGTCGCGGGCATGGTTGAGCGCGAGCTTGGTGCCGGCGATCGCGAGCGGCGACTTCGACGCGATCGTTCGGGCCAGCGCGAGCGCGCGTTCCCGCGCAGAGTCGGCGTCGGCGAGCACTTCGTTGACGAGGCCGATCGCGAGCGCGCGCGCGGCGCCGACGCGCTCGCCGGTGTACGCCATCTCGCGCGCGATGCCCTGCGGAACGATCTTCGGCAGCCGCTGCAGCACGCCGAGGTCGGCAGCCATGCCGATCGAGATCTCCTGCACCGCGAAGAATGCGTCGCCACTGCAGACGCGGATGTCGCACGCGGTCGCAAGGTCGAGCGCGCCGCCGACGCACGCGCCCTGGATCGCGCAGACGATGGGAAAGCGCGCTTCGTCGAGGGCGGTGAAGCAGTCCATCAGCTTTCTCAGCGACTGCTGGAAGCTCAGCCGCTCGCGCGGCGTCTTCGCGGCGAGCGCGAGCTCGTCGCCGGCGAAGACGTCGAGCGCCATGCCGGCCGAGAAGTGCTTGCCGGTCGACGAGACGACGAGCGCGCGCGTCTCGCCGCCGTCGCTGAGCGCGCGCACCGCATCGCGCACTTCGGGGAAGAACGCCGGCGTCATCGTGTTCATGCGCTCAGGGCGGTTGAGCTGGAGATGGGCGACGCCGCGTTCGTGAGACAGTGAGAAGAATTCGTTGGAGTCGTTCATGGCGGAGATGCCCTCGAGGGAAGCGACGGTGCAAACGCGCGACGGCCTGGCGCTGCGCCGGCGCGACTGGCCGACCGAACGTGCGAAGGGCACCATTGTCATCGTCCACGGTCTCGGCGAGCACATCGGCCGCTACGCCGACGTCGCCGCGCGGCTGAACGCGAACGGCTGGAGCGTCGTCGGCTACGACCAGCGCGGCCACGGCGCGAGCCCCGGCGCGCGCGGCCGCATCGCCGTCGAAGACGACTTGCTCGTCGACCTGGCAGCGGTGCTCGACGACGTCCGGCGCGACCCGCCGAAGCGCGTCGTCCTCCTCGGCCACAGCCTCGGCGGCCTCGTCGCCGGCCGTTTCGTCGCGGGCGGCCTCGAACCGTCGCGGCCGGCGTGGCAGCGCGACGTCGATGCGCTCGTGATGTCGTCGCCGGCGCTCGACATCGGCATGACTGCGGGCAAGCGCGCGCTCCTCGCGACGCTCGAGCGCCTGACGCCGAACCTCGGCGTCGGCAACGGCCTCGACGTCGACGCCATCTCGCGCGATGCAGCGGTCGTCGCGGCGTACCGCGGCGACGCGCTCGTCCACGACCGTGTCGCGCCGCGTCTCGTCCGCTTCCTCGCCGACGCCGGACCGCTGGTGCGCTCGCTCGCGCCGAAGTGGATCGTGCCGACGCTGCTGCTCTATGCCGGCAGCGACCGCCTCGTCGTCCCGGCAGGAAGCGCGGCGTTCGCTGCCGCCGCTCCCGCAGGCGTGGTGACCGCGCGCGCGTTCGCGCCGCTCTTCCACGAGATCTTCAACGAGCCCGAGCGCGACGAGGTCTTGGCGGTGCTGACGGCGTGGCTCGATACACTGGCCGCTCCGCCTTCGAGGAGCACGACGTGAACGCACGCGACCCGCTGCAGCCGATTCGCAAGGACGAGGCCGAGGCGCTCGGCCGCTTCGCCGCGCGCGCCTGGGACGACGAGATCGTCCCGCGCATCACCGACTACATCGCGGTCCCGGCCAAGAGCCCGATGTTCGACGCCGAGTGGCAGGAGCACGGCCACATCGATCGCGTCGTCCGCGACGCCGCCGCGTGGGTCGAGCGCCAGCGCATCGCCGGGCTCAAGCTCGAGGTGATCCGCCTCGAGGGGCGAACGCCGGTCATCTTCTTCGACGTGCCCGCGACGCGCGCGGGCGGCAACGATGCTGGTGCCGAGACGGTGTGTCTCTACGGCCACCTCGACAAGCAGCCCGAGTTCGAGGGCTGGAAGCC
>Ga0070661_100001670_pt1 | contig 15382 bp, 17 predicted proteins | sample KBSC43metaG_FD_64663 | JGI IMG/M metagenome (GOLD analysis project Ga0070661, IMG submission 64663) | Corn rhizosphere microbial communities from Kellogg Biological Station, Michigan, USA - KBS C4-3 metaG | ecosystem: Host-associated > Plants > Roots > Rhizosphere > Soil ...
TTCGTCGGCGAAATCGCTTTCCTGACCGAGAAGCCAGCCACAGCGACCGTCGTTGCCGAGGATAGCGTGCGAGCGCTCGTCTTCGAGAGGACCGAACTCAACCAGTTCTTCCGCAATGAAGCGGAAGTAGCGGGCCTTGTCTATCAGCTTCTGGGACGCGAACTCGCCCAGAAGATCAAGGTCAGCAACATCCGTATCTCCGAGGCAGCGTTTTGAAGAAGTTATTGAAATTGATGGCTTCGCCAACAACTGGAAAGCCAAAATGGCGCGATGCTAGCTGGAGGGAAGCCTGGAATGCATTTCGTGCCGCGATCTACTTACCGGGCTTCGTGAGGCGGGCTTCCTTGACCCGCGCTTCTGGAGTGTGACACATGCTCAATCCGCTGACGAATGTCCGCTTTTGGGAGCAAACCGGACATTTGACCGGGCCGCTGCTTACCAATCTCGATTTATGAGTACACGGCCTAGTTCGCGCATGTCTGCTTCCAGGCTCATACTAAACAAGGTTCATCTTCGACAATCAGAGCCCGGCTTCGCGCCGGTGGCGAGAATTGAGCCAAATCCATCCTGGGAAGCAGTTTCTTAAGCGGGTGACTGCTCCCCTTCCCTTTTCAATGTCCCAGATGGGAGGGCCTGCTCTAAAAGTTCCAGAAGTAGGGAGGGCAATTCGGCGCATCAGCGCACAATTTAGCGGCTCAAGTCTTTGTCTCCCTGTAAATTCAACCTGACCGCCCGCCTGGGCAATTGTGAGGAATGCGATGCGCGAAATGTTGGCTGGTAAAAACCAGCACTCGGCACCATCCAAAGCACTCACCACAAGGACAGCAAAAAATCTCTACACGCGTTCCTTTAGTTTAGTTTATTGGTACTTCGCCCGACGCTCGCGGATTCATGTCATAAACCATCATTAACATCGCCATCAGTGTTCCGGCTAAAAGCCCGGCCAATGTTCCAATTAAGACCGACGAACTGAGTTCGGCCACATTGGCGATCTGTACTGCCGCCGCGCTCCCAGCAAGAGAGGCTATCGCAGAGTAGATGATCACGCGAACAGGAATCCGCCGGTCAATGGCAACGGCGGTATAAATCATGATGAGCTTAGGCATTCCCGATGAGTCGGGTTCCATGCCTATTCGAGTGAGGATGGTGTTGCGAACGATGCCGGCAACAATCGTGGCCAAAAGACCAGCGATCATTGCCAGATAAAGCGCAGGGACCGCGCCCCCAATCGCCATTCCCGTAAGTGCACCGACTGCACTGCCTACAATCAGTACAATAATCAAATTGACGGACGCCATGATCTTCCTCCCCTTGATAGAGATCTTCGCTGTTCAACCAATTTTAGCACCAATTGTTTGGCCTACACGGTTGTGCCTAGGGCCGTTGCAATGTCTGTAAGAGTAGCCTTTTCGGCATCGCTTACTAGAACGCCCCCAAAACCGAGGAAACTATGTTCCATGGAGGCCTGAGCCACTTTTTGGCCAATGCCAAGCAGCAAGCCCTTGAAGGCAACTGCGTCGTGGGGAGCCTTGGTACCGAGGAGTGCCGAAACCTCACGAAGATCTTCGAGTGAACGCTGGAGAATATCAGCCGTTTCGGCACCGGCAAACCGCTTGTGCAACGCCTCCAGCACGACTGATCGCCCTGCCTTCGACTCAAAGTCGGTGATGACAGCCTTGATGAGTTCGTTGGACTCGCCGTCATGCTTCGAAGCAATTAAGGCCGACCTGCTAGCAAGGGCCTCTTTGGTTAGGCCCCACAAGCCGTTCGGATCTGCAGCCGAAACCGCGATGCCTACCAGCGCTACGCTTTCCAAAACCTTCGTCCATTCTTGTGGTGTGAAGTTTAGTTTGTCGGTCATGGCACCCTCCAGGCGTTTCGCGCGTCCTCGTCTCAGAGCCGATATTCAGGATCGGCAGGTGCGTCTTTATCGGCTAGTCCCCAATGTTTTTGGGAGGAAGCGGTGAACCAGATGCTGCCCTTGCGCTCTGCACCTATGGTGTGCCCGCGATTTGATTGGTAGCACATCATTTAGTCAATCCCACGAAGCCGAGGAAAACTTAGGCGACCATGGGCTGCACAAAGGAATGCGCAACGACGATCCACGTTGTGGCCAAGCTCAGGACGGTGCCGGCCAAGCTGCAGACCAAAACGTAAAGGGTGCTGGTGTCTGATTGCGGAGCCATGACTGATCCTCCGAAGTTCCTGCCCAAGACCTTTCTTGAGCATGAGGAGAATCGTAAAGCATCGCTCGATTTGGCGGGGTGGTAATTGCCACACCTGCTAAAAAATTTTCTTCCGTAATTGCTGTGAAATTCGTCTCCGAGTGACAATTCTCACAATGGAATAAGTTCGACTCGTTTCAGGTTAGCCCCTGAGTGGGTGCCGGTGGCGGAATGATCCTCCGGGCCATAGGCTCCTAGGTGCAGGGGGAGCAGCTCCTTGAAAAGAACCCTGCTCCTCCTGCCTTTTTATGCTGCTCTCGCATCCTGGTCGTGCGTGGGCACCAACAGATGCACCTGTTAGCCAATATTGAATGGCGGCCATTCGATTCGGCTGTCGGCAGTGCGGACAATAGATTTTTGGGTCCCGGACCGGCACAGATTTATCCCATGGCGGGGCCGCCACCAGTATCAAGCAGGCGCGCTGTAAGCCCGTTGATATTCAATGGCGATTTCGCGCGGTTTCTGGCTGTCCGGCATCTAGGGCCGTCCCGCACTATTTTCCTCTCGGTCATCGGTTATGCTCGCCTCTGAACCGGCCATGACGAAACGGATAGAGCCAGCCGTTGTGAGCTCTCAGCCCTTCGATCAGCTCTAGAAGCGCTTCTTAAGTTCGGGCCCTCTGGGGGCCAGCTGTCCTCTTCGCGGCTCTGATCCACGACCTTCTCGGCCATGGCTCGCACGGTTTCGGAAACGGAGGTGTCGAGACCGAGAAGGGTGACCGAACTTGGTCGTCACGCCGCGGTAAATTTTGCGCGCTTGCTCGGCAGCAGCTTGCGGATTGGAAGTAGCATTCACTTGGTACAATCGCAGGCGGTTTTCGTGGGCTGGCAGCCGCCGAACCACGCACGAATGAGGGGGCTTGGCCTGCTGATTTTTCGGAAAAGGGGGCGTCCACGGAGTTGGCAGGGTAGTCTTTACCGTCAGCGCCTAGGGTCCCGCTTGTCAGTGATAGTCCTATGGGCCTCGACTGAGGGCCTAACAAGCGTGAACCAATCGAGTTTGAGTTTCGTTGTTCAACCTGGAAGCATTTTAGAGAAGCAAGCCATGGTCGAGATGCAGAGAAAAACCCAAGACATCACCCTTGATACGTACGAACTCACTAATCGGATTGAGGACATACGCGACGACCTGCAAAAGCTGACCTCAATGGTAGGTCGCCTTGCCAACTCGCAGCTGAGTCGTGTCCAAGATGCCGTCGTAAGAACGGTAGAGGACTTTGAAGAGGCGATCAGGCGAAATCCGCTTTCAGCACTGGGGATCGCGTTGGGCCTCGGCTTCCTGGTCGCAATTTTTTTGCGCCGTTAGCCGAACCAGTTCAGCAGTTATTTCGCTTCCAAAGCCTACGCTTACGATGCTCGATGCATCTTTGCCGCATTGCAAAGTGAGGCTGTTAATGCGCGAGAGATGGCTCGTCATAGTCATAGCCCCACGAGATTGCGAGTAACCTACGGACTGGTGGTCGTGCCGGTGCTAGTGCTCGGCGTAGTTATGCCGGAAGCCGATGTCTCAGGTAGTGCAAGGGCTGACCCCGCTGGCAGGCAGCTACCGGAAAAGGGTGCCGCCTTGCGCTTGATGACATGGTCGCCTTGCGGGCATCCAGGCCGGATAGCCCCGAACAGAGGGCATGGCGACCATGGCCACCACCACGGTCATCACATCCCTGATCTGTGAATTAAGAGGCTTTAGGCAGCGAGTACCCTATCAACCCGGTACTTCGCCTCGGCGATAGCATCCGGTTCGGATTGCGCCGTCGCCTTCGAGCGGTAGCAACCCAGGATCGGAAGGTCGGGTGTTTTCGGAGAGGCAGTGATTAACCAGATGCTGCCCTTGCACTCCACACCGATGACGTATCCGCGATAAGTTGATCGATGACACAGCATCTAATCAATCCCGCAAAGCCGAGAGAAAGACTTAGGCGACCATCGAGTGCGTGGACTGAGCAATGACGATCCACGTTGCGGCTAGGCTCAGAATGGTGCCGGCCAAGCTGCAGACCAGGACGTAAAGAGTGGTGGTGTCTGATTGCGGGGCCATGACTGATCCTCCGAAATTCCCGCCCAAGACCTTTCTTGAGCATGAGGAGAATCGTAAAGCATCGCTCGATTTGGCGCGGTGGTAATTGCCACACTTGCAAAAAAACTTTATCCCGGAATTGCTGTGAATTTCGCCTCGGAGTGACAATTGTCACACAAACATTGATTTTTGCCTCATTATCCCTTCCTAGCTGCCATTGGCGGAATGATCATCCGCCACCGGTTCCTGGGCGGGGGGAAACAGTTTCTCAAGCGGGTCACTGCGCCCCTTCGTTTTAGGCTTCTTCTCTTTTCCATTTTGCGACATTGGACGACTAATGGAGAGCGGCTAGGGTTCTCCTCCTGAGCCGTTTCCAGTTGGCGGCCGCTGAACTTGGAAATGCCTGGAGCCCGAAGAAAAGCCCCGCCATTGAGGCTGAGTTGGTCAATATGAGGACGGACCTGCTGGGCCCGGCAGCCCCGAGCTGCTAGCGATCACTCACCCCACCAAGGGTGTAAAGGAGCAGTGTCGTGTCATTGTCGGCTTTCTGGTCGTCCGGAATGGCGAGTGCAAGAATGCGGTCACAAGAATCAATCCAAAGATAGGTAGGATTCGCGAAAGGCGGCCACCCGCCTTTTGTCAAATGTTGATTAGACGACCATCGAAGGGATGCCTTGAGCGCCCAGGTCGTGATATCGACAACATCGAGACCGAAATGCTCCATCCCTCCAGCTGTAACTCCGGTTGCCAACATTAGTGTTTCTCTTTCAGGCCCGACGGCCCCGAGCTTCTCGGGGTTGACCTTACCTAGGCGTTTTATCCTTCCCGTTATCAGCTGAGCGTCCTGATGCTCGAGCCCATCGGGGGATGGAGTCGGTCGTTTTTCCTTAATATGACCCTCTAGGTCTGTACAGTAATAGTCGCGGGATCCCCACGTTCCGAGAAAAAGCTCGTCCCCGTCCAAATTGGGTACGACCAAACCCACGTGGTCTGGAATACTGAACAGCTTTTCGTACGTCCACTTTTTGAGGTTAAATTTAATGATTGTGGCAGACGTTTCTGGTCCATACTGAGATAAAGCGATGAACATTACGCCGTCGATGAGTACCATCCCGCTAGGGTGGTATTCGTTTTCATTTTCGCTTCTAAGATTGACTGATCGTACGGTCTCTCCTTCAATGTTGCATTCGAAGAGATGTGCCCTGCCCGCACCCCAATATTGGCGAGTTTTGTCTCTATTTTCGATGATTTCAACCGCGGTTACGTAGAGAAGACCGGTTTCTCTATCGATCTCCATGCCCTGAGGATGAATCCGGAATCGAGAACGTGACTTCCCGGCTTCGCAGAGGCGCAACTGAGTTTCCCCAAGTTCGGTGATTTCAACATCACGAGACGAGAGGCTCAAAAGCCCGTCTACAAGTCGATATGATGCCCCCGCTTCATCCTTGATGAGATCTTGGATTGCCTGGCGGATGTGCGACGGGAGCTTCTTCACTGTGGACCTAGGGTGGTCTGCTATTCCCCGAGCTCAAGTTCAGAGCGACGCTTCTGACCTACTAATAGCGCTGCCATCTACCTCGCCTTAGCCGCGTAATACCAATGGCATTGATTCCACTTGTACTCGAGCTGCGATTGCCAAATTATGCGTATTGCGACGTGGAGGCCTCTACAAAATATCTGAGTTGAAAGCTAGACCATGAAAAGCATTGACGAGCATTTCTCAGAATTAGCAGTCAATTACAATGAGATTCGCACGACTGACACCCAACCGCTCGAGTACATCAAGACCTTGCTTTCCAATTATGAGAGTTGCGTCGCCGTAGACGTTGGCTGCGGTCCGGGCCGATATTCCCTTCTCCTACTGCAGACGATGCCGCAGCTTCATCTGACCTGCCTCGATAGAAATCAGAATATGCTTGCAGAGACCACTCGTCTCTTGCAAGTCGCCAACATATCCCGATTCAAGTGCGTCCTGGCTGATGCTAGCGAGTTCCCTCTGGAATCGAGCTCGATCGATGTGGTGTTCACCTTCAATGCAATCCATCATTTTATTATTCCTGCCTTTTTGCAGGAGGCCCAACGTGTTCTGAAAAAGGACGGTACAATCGTAATTTATACCCGCCTTCCCTCTCAGAACGCGGCAAGCATTTGGGGAAAGTACTTTCCAGACTTCACCACACTGGAACGTCGACTCCGGTCACTTGACAGCATGGAGGCGGCCATTCGGAATATCCCGCGCCTTCGGCTTGACTCGATCAAGCTCTTCCAATTCGATCGAGTCAGTTCCCTCGAATGTCTCACCGAAAAGGCCCGCGCTAGGCACTATTCCACCTTCAATCTCTACGAGAAACAACGTCTCGAAAGTAGCATTGCAAATTTTCGAGATCGCATAATTAGCAACTTTTCGGACTTAGACCGAATCCATTGGACTGACGGAAACGTCCTCTTGGTCGTAAAGACTCGTGATCCGGGGGCGAGATCGATTGTTGAGTCCAGAAAAAATAAAGAATGAAAAAGGTTGCTCCGGCGTCGGGACAGCTCGGCGTGCTGCTGCCGGGAATGGGTTCAGTAGCCACCACCTTTATGGCCGGTGTTGAAATGGTGAGGAAAGGGTGGGAAGTGCCGATCGGATCTGTAACTCAGTTAGGCCTAATGAGATGGGGAAAAGCTGCAAAACAGCAAAAAATCCGGGACCTTATTCCCCTTGCGAACCTCTCCGATTTAATCTTTGCGGGATGGGACGTATTTTCCGACGATTGCTACACCGCAGCTTTGAAGGCAAGAGTGTTGAACGAGACTCATCTGGAGTCGGTGAAGGAATTCCTTCAAGGAATCCAGCCTATGGCGGCAGTGTTCGACCCCGCCTACGTGCCAAAGCTCCGCGGTGGAACAAATATCAAGTCGGAAACGAACAAGATGGATTTGGCCCAAGGCCTTATCAACGACATCGAGCGTTTCCGAATCGAAAGGGGCGTCGAACGCATGGTCATGATCTGGTGTGGGTCAACAGAGGTCTTCATCGAAAAAGCTAAAGTGCACAGGGGAATACAAGAGTTCGAAGCCGGCCTGCAGAGAAACGATTTAGCGATAGCCCCGAGTATGGTATACGCGTACGCCGCCTTGAAATGCGATGTTCCCTTCGTCAACGCGACACCCAACCTATGCGCGGATATTCCGGCCCTTCTTCAACTCGCAGAAGCTAAGCGGATACCGGTAGCGGGAAAAGATCTCAAGACTGGTCAGAGCTTCGTCAAGTCGGTGCTGGCTTCAGGCCTGAAGGCGCGCCTTCTAGGCCTGAGAGGTTGGTTCTCAACGAACATCCTCGGCAATCTGGATGGCGAAGTTCTCGATCATCCGATGTCATTCAAGACCAAGCAAGCGAGCAAGCTCTCGGTGCTCAATCATATTGTCCAGCCAGAACTATATCCAGAACTATTTCGGGATTTCCATCACTTGGTGAGCGTCAGTTATTATCCACCGCGTGGCGATAACAAAGAGAGTTGGGATAGCATAGACATTACGGGCTGGCTCAACTATTCGATGCAAATCAAAGTAGATTTCCTGTGCAGGGATTCAATTTTAGCCGCCCCCCTTATCCTTGATCTGGCGTTATTCATCGATCTCGCGAAGCGCGCGGGAATGAAAGGAATCCAAGATTGGTTGTCATTCTACTTCAAGAGCCCGATGTGGGCTCCGGCGGTCAAATTAGATAACGACCTGTTTAATCAACTGGCAAAAATGAACCGTACACTTAGACGCCTCGTGCATTAACACGCTCGATGCGGTGTGCTCTGGCCCCAGCCTGTCTTGGCCAGATACTCCACGGCGGTGTGCTGCGCATCGTGGATTAATAGATCTGCGCCACGGACAACTCTGCATGTCGCAGATCTTGTCCGGCAAATGCGGCTACCGCGGTGTGAATGGGGTCCCTTGTAGCTGGGCTCTGTGCGGTCTGAGAAGCTCGGCGACCAGAGCTTCTGCGGCATCAGAAATGCTGTCAGCCCGATGGTGCAGACAATAGTCGTCTATCCATCGCGCAACACCTTGGGAATCAGTCTCTTTAGTGATATTAGAGGTTCCAGGAACGTAGAAATTGTAAGCACTCAAAAATCCCTGGACCCAACCAAGGATAAGCGTCTTCCACCAAACAGCATTCACATCGCCAATTTGTTGCGCTTGTGTCCATAGACCGCACTCAAGATTCCCCACGCCCAATTTCGTGTATTCGCCTGTTTCGTCGGGGAGTGCCTGAGCTACGTTGGGCGAAATCAAAATCGCGAGCGCCATAAACACAAAAGAACATATTTCCTTCTTCATGTCCGTGCACCCTTAAAACACAAGTCTTCGGCCGCCCCTCATCACGGCAGGTGACTATCGCGCCGGTGGAAGCATGGCGAAGTAGGCGGAGACGGCCCTGATGTCGTCATCGTTAAGCCGCTGAGCGATCGGTGTCATTGGGGCGGAAGCATCAGTGGAGGGACCGAGTCCTGCTTTCCGAAGCCGCAACTGCCCCACCATATGAGCCTCGTGCTGACTGGCGAGCCTGGTTTCGATCCTTCTGAATTGTGGCAAGTCGTGCCTGGTGGAACGCCAGCCTCTGGCAGGCTTTCGACAGCCAGTTTTCGTTGTTTGCCATGGCTCAGCCCTTGCAATACCTACTCTCGAATCTCGGTGGACAACAATCTGAAATTCCCAACCTCGCTGCCGCTACTTATCTGAACGCGCTAAATCCGGTTAGGAGCATACAGTATGTCAAACATGATTTATTCGCCAACTGCGTCGTGAACTATCAATTCCAAGCGGTCGACATCCTTGACCACTAGAACGTGGCCCTGGCGCTCGAGAATGCCCAGGCGGGTGAGGCGGGTAAGTTCGCGGGTAACTGCCTCTCGATGTGTACTAACCCGGCTAGCGATCTCAACATGTGTAGGCGCGGGGACAATTTGTGCGCACTTGCCTTTGCGTGGCGACAAATTAGCAATTCGCAATAATTCCGCTCGAATGCGGCTATTCACGGCCAGGGTACTAAACTCGTACACGCGTCTGTCGAGCATACGAATAGTCTTCACCAACTTGCGTAGCAGCTCGTTCAGGACACGCTCATTGCCCAGTAACTTTAGAAAGCTGGCTGCCGACAGGGAAGCGATTTCACAGCTCGAACGAGCCTGCACACTCGCGGACCTGGATTGTCCGTCAATGGCTGCGTACTCGCCGAACACCTCTCCAGTGCCCAGGTCGCAAAAGCTCACTGCTTTCCCCGAAACCGAGTAGATCGTGACGCGAACTTCCCCATTGGCAATGAAAAACACATCATTGGAATTATCAAGGTAATTGACGATCCAGTCTCCCGGCTCGTAGGAACGCCAGGCACAGTTCTTGTGAATCTGCTCAAGAACGTGAGATTCGAGACCCGCAAATAGCGAAATCCCCTGAAGGGAGGTCTTGAATTTTGTCGTTTGGTAACGTTCCATTAGCGTGCCGAAAGGCTAGTCTATCTCAAAATAAACCCAACTGCATCTGAAACGGGCGTGCTAGCGGAACGGAACCTTCAACGTGAAAGCTGGAGTGTTTTTGCGGCGCGAATGACAGTAAACTGAGTCAGTTCATGAGAAATCTGACTCGAGCAGCCATCTTTTTGAGCTCAGCGAGACTGGCGCCGTAGCGTGGTTGTCGCCCAAAAGAGCACGCTATGACGGTATCGGTCCCACAGCCGCATCATCCTTATCAATCGCTACTTCTACGCCGACCACACTCCCACCGGTGACGTTCTTTCATCGTTGGCTTTCGCACTCGTTCCGCAAGGATTTCGCTTCGAGGTCATCACCAGCAGACTCAGTTACGATGAGGCAAAGGTTTTCCTCCGTCCGCGCGCCGACGCCGACCCCGATACCCACGGTGCCGATCGATGTCGGGCCGAACCTCAGGTGACGATGTTTCATTGTCATTGCCGGGCTTGACCCGGCAATCCATTTCACTCGCGCCGCGTTATCCCGATCAGCCCTATTACGATGGCGTGGCGGGCGATATTGCCAAGGCCGGGCTCAAAGCAGTGCCGGTGCCCGTGGTCACGCCGGCGCCGATAGTCGTTCCAACGCCGACGCCGGTCGTGGTGCAGCCCCTGCCGCCCCCTACGCCCGCCTGCGCCGACACCAGCTCCGACGCCAATACCGACGGTACCGATCGATGTGGGCCCCAACCTAAGGTGAGCCGCCCCTCCTGGGCGCCCTTGTCAGAGGCGACGTGACCACCCAGATAGGGTGTCCGCCCGTCAAGCCTGCGCCATATCTGCCATTCGCTTTATCGACCTCAATCGTTTCACCGCTGCTTGCCGAGCGCTAAGATTGGCCTGCTCAAATTCTCGCAGGCACCGTTAAAGGTTGGCGTGATGCGTGATCCGAAAAACCACATGTGGGCGGAAGCGTGCACCCTGCTCAAGCAGGCCGAGCAGCTTCATCGCCAATTCTTCGAGCCCGCGCGCGGCGGAACGCGGACCGCCCGATGGGAGCCGCCTATCGATGTGTTCGAGACCGAGCGGCAGGTTTGGATCATCGCCGCGCTTCCCGGCGTCGCACCCGAGGCGGTATGCGTCGAGGTCGAAGGGCAGACGCTGCTCATCGCCGGCACCCGCCCCCTGCCGTCGCCCGGCAGGAATGCCAATATACTGAGGTTGGAGATCCCATACGGCCGCTTCGAGCGGCGCATCAAGCTGTTATCCAGCTTACGCCTCGCCGAACGGGAGCTCCGGCATGGTTGTCTCGTGCTCACCTTCACCAAGCTTGGTTGAGCCGAAATCCGAGTCCTAAGTCATGAACGATAGAGAACCAGTCCCGCATTCAGCGGAAGCCCCGCAGCAGCCGCCCCAGGCGAGCGAGGCTGCAGCACAAGCCGCGCGCTCTTCAAGCGACGCTCCACAGCTGGAACTGCCGCAGGGCGCCGTCATCCTGCTGCCCACGCGCAACGCCGTGCTGTTTCCCGGCATCGTGGCGCCGCTCACGCTCGGCCGGCCGCAGTCGATCGCCGGCGCGCAGGCTGCGGCCAAGGCCGACAAGGCCGTCGGGGTTCTGCTGCAGAACGACCCGTCGATCGATGCGCCAGGGCCAGAGCATCTGCATCGCGTTGGCACGGTCGCCGAGATTCTTCGCTATGTCACCGCGCCTGACGGCAACCATCATCTCGTTGCCCGCGGCCGGCGGCGCTTCCGCGTGGTCGAGTTCCTTCCCGGCTATCCTTATCTCGTCGCCCGCGTGGACGAAGTGGGCGAGGCCGAGGTCTTTTCGACCGAGGTCGCTGCACGCATGCATCAATTGAAGGAGCGAGCGCGCGAGGCGATTTCGCTTTTGCCCAACATGCCGGCGGAGATCGCCACTGCGATCGAGCAGATCCAGTCGCCGTCGGCCCTCGCCGACTTTATCGCGAATGTCTCCGACCTGAGCCCTGCCGAGAAGCAGGATCTGCTCGAGACCTTCGACGTGTCCGAGCGGCTCGACAAGCTGCTGCGCTATCTCACCCAGCAGATCGAGGTGCTGCGCCTGTCGAAGCAGATCGGCGAGCAGACGCAAGAATCTCTTGCCGGCCGCCAGCGCGAGCACATTCTGCGCGAGCAGCTTCGCCAGATTCAAAAAGAGCTTGGCGAGGGCGAGGAAGGCCAGGCCGAGATCGCCGAGCTGCGCGAGGCGATCGACAAGGCCGGCATGCCTGAGGAGGCCGAGAAGCAGGCGCGCAAGGAGCTGAAGCGGCTCGAGCGCATGCCTGAGGCCTCGGCCGAGCACGGCATGATCCGCTCCTATCTCGACTGGCTGATCGAGCTCCCGTGGTCGAAGGCTTCCGACGACCGTATCGACATTGCCGAAGCGCGCCGTATCCTCGACGAGGACCATTACGGCCTGCCCAAGGTCAAGCAACGCATCCTCGAATACCTCGCGGTGCGTAAGCTCAACCCCGAAGGCAAAAGCCCGATCCTGTGCTTCGTCGGCCCTCCCGGCGTCGGCAAGACGTCGCTCGGCCAGTCGATCGCGCGCGCCATGGGGCGGAAATTCGTTCGCTTGAGCCTCGGCGGTGTGCATGACGAGGCCGAGATCCGGGGCCACAGGCGGACCTATATCGGGGCGCTGCCTGGCAACGTGATCCAGGCGATCAGGAAGGCCGAGACGCGCAACCCCGTGATGATGCTCGACGAGATGGATAAGCTCGGCGCGAGTTTCCACGGCGACCCGTCGGCCGCGCTCCTGGAAGTGCTGGACCCCGAGCAGAACTCGACCTTCCGCGACAACTACCTCGCGGTCCCGTTCGATCTTTCCCGTGTCATGTTCATCGGCACGGCGAACGTGCTCGACGCCATTCCTGGTCCGTTGCGCGACCGCATGGAGGTGATCGAGCTTCCCGGCTACACCGAGGACGAGAAGGTCGAGATCGCCAAGCGTTACCTCGTCAAGCGCCAGCTCGCTGCCACCGGGCTCACGCCCGAGCAGGGCGAGATCACCGAACCGGCGATCCGCGCCATCATCAGCGACTACACGCGCGAGGCCGGCGTCCGCAATCTCGAGCGCGACATAGGTGCCATCCTGCACTATGCGGCGATGCGGATTGCCGAAGGCGACACCCAGCGCATGAAGATCGAGCCCGGGCAGCTGCATGCGATCCTGGGCGCCCGCAGATTCGAGAGCGAGGTGGCGATGCGCACGAGTGTGCCCGGCGTTGCGACTGGGCTCGCCTGGACGCCGACCGGAGGCGACATTCTGTTCGTCGAATCTGCCCGCGTGCCGGGTTCAGGCCGGCTGATTCTCACTGGCCAGCTCGGCGAGGTGATGAAGGAGAGCGCGCAGGCCGCGCTCAGCCTGGTCAAGGCGCGTGCGTCGCGGCTGGGCATTGACCCTGCCTTTTTCGAAAAGTCGGACATCCACGTCCATGTCCCGGCGGGCGCCATCCCTAAGGATGGGCCGAGCGCAGGCGTCGCCATGTTCACCTCGCTCGTGTCGCTGCTCACCGGGCGGACAGTCAGGAGCGATACGGCCATGACTGGCGAGATCTCGCTGCGCGGGCTGGTGCTGCCTATTGGTGGCGTCAAGAACAAAGTGCTGGCAGCGGTTCGCGCCGGCATCACCACGGTGATGCTGCCCGACCGCAACAAGAAGGACTACGAGGACGTTCCGGAGCAGGCGCGCAATGCAGTGCGCTTCGTCTGGCTTTCGACGGTTGACGACGCCATCGCTGCGGCGCTCGAGCCCGCTCAGGCGCCGGTGGCCGAGGCCTTCGCCGCCTCAGACGACCAGCGCCGCGCCGCCAGCGGTTAGCCTGATTTATCGGGGTCGCCACCTAGACGATTCTTTGGACCGCGACCGCTTCATGTTAGCCTCAACGGCTGGAGGAGGGCCGCTAAGCAATGGATTTGCCCGAGCATCCAAGCACAAACATCCAATGTCGTCGGCGGCGAAGAGCTGCTTGCTAAGCATTCGGCGGTGAGCGCTGAAGGTCGTTGGCTCCGCCTCGTTCCCATCGATGGCCTAATCTTTCGCCAGATCAGACCTGTGCCTCACGAATGTGGGCACGTGACAGAGGTGGCGCGCGCGAGCTGGCCCGAACTCGTTGATCCGGTTCACCACCACCTTGCCAGGACGCATCCGCGCCTGGGGCCTACATCAGAAGAGCACGGACACCTGTTCGTGGTGAGCGGGCTCGTTAAGATCGTCGTATTCGATGGTCGTCGGGACTCTCCGACTTCGGGACGCGTAAACGAGTTCACCTGAGCGAGAAAAATCCGGGGCTGCTCATCATCCCGCCCAACCTCTATCATGGTGGGAAAAACATCGGCACGTCGGAGGCCATCATCATCAACATGCCGACGCGGATGTATAACTATGAGGCACCCGACGCGCTCGACCTGCCCTGGGACGCGGAAGCTGCCGCCCTGATCGCTGGTAAGCCCGGCTCGCCGTAACGTCGGCGCGGACGATACGACCGCAAGTCGCTCGAATAATCGCCTCATCTGCCTGGATCGGCAGCAGAAACAGTCCCACGGGCTAGCTCAAGCCGAGGGCAAAGCAAGCAAGGCCAATCGACTAGGTACGACCACTCGGCCCCCTCCCAATACTGTTTAGATGCGAGCCTTCTTGCCGAGGCTCTTTCCCATCTCCCACCAGCGAGTGAAGGGAAGCATGAAGGCATCCGACATGTTGGACACCTCAATGCCGTCGATGCCCGTTTCGGGGAATTCTCCAGGTCTCGGCCGCCAAGCGGTGCCGAACATCACGTCGTACAAGGGGAACCACACCGCGAAATTCTTGTTGCGATGCTCACCCCTGATTGAGTGATGGATGCGGTGATATTGCGGGCTCGACAAGAGCCACCAGAACCTGCCGAACCCAACTCTAACATTGGCGTGCACGACATATGACCAAACCGTGGGCGCCAGAGCGATCCAGTAGATCGTCCGGTCGGGCAGCTCGAACAGCAACATGATCGGTGTGATCATGAAGAAGGACGTCAACAAGTGCTCGACAAAATGCACGCGATGCGTGGTGGTCACGTTGAGCGCCATGTCGCTGTGATGCAGCATATGCGCCTGCCACAGAACTGAGACGGTGTGCTGGCAGCGGTGGAACCAATAGAAGAAGAAATCCGTAACCAAGGCTTCGACCAGCATGGCGAGGACAACCAGCGCGATCAAGCCGTGAGTATCGAAGTTGAGATTGAAGATGTTCTGAATGCCAAGCCATCCCGTGATCGCCTCGGCAATGGCAATCTGAAAAGGAAAAATCGCGCCGACGAACACCAGCGCCAAGACGCTATAGGGGATATTGAAGAAGCGGTTGGACCCTGGCTGCTCGCGCGCAGGGATCAGCCGTTCCAGCGCAAAGCCGAGCAGCGCCATGCCGAACAGAATCTGCAAGGTGAAATCGTCATAGAGATTGCCAAAGAAATCCGCGAAGCTCGAAAACAATTGGTCGCTGAGGCTGCCCGCAGCTTCATCCGGATCCGCCCCGGTCCAAGAGAAGCCTATGGCGAGCGCGTTCATCGCCAGGAGCGCGAAGACCGCTGCGATGGAGCCCCACGGCAAATGCTGCGCCAGATTCCGCACCTGGGATAGCATCCCCCTCCCGCGGGCCGGCAACGAAGCCTGGACGATCTGATCCACTTGCGCGCGCTCC
>Ga0070661_100001672_pt1 | contig 15364 bp, 16 predicted proteins | sample KBSC43metaG_FD_64663 | JGI IMG/M metagenome (GOLD analysis project Ga0070661, IMG submission 64663) | Corn rhizosphere microbial communities from Kellogg Biological Station, Michigan, USA - KBS C4-3 metaG | ecosystem: Host-associated > Plants > Roots > Rhizosphere > Soil ...
ACCAGCGAAAAGCCGAGAATGAAGAAGATCGAGGTGAAAACGCTCTTCCGCCACAGCGCACCGGCGCTCGCGCCGTCGTCGCGCAGCTGCTCGAAGCTCGCCCCGCTCATATAGGTCAAATAGGGCGGCACGAGCGGCAGCACGCAGGGACTCAGAAAGCTCAGCACGCCGGCGCCGAAGATGATGGGAAAGGTCAGCCCGTTCATGACCGGGCTTTTCGCAGGGGGCATCTGTTAACGCAACGGCGTTCAAGCCGAGGTGATGCTTGCCCCCGCCCCCTGCGGCGGCTAAGGACCGGACACGGTTCCCGCGCTCAGAAAGCTCCTAATGGCCGGCCTGCCGATACGCGTCGCGCCCTCCATCCTCTCAGCCGATTTTTCGCGGCTGGGCGAAGAGATCAAGGCTATCGAAGCCGCGGGCGCCGACTACATCCACGTGGATGTGATGGACGGTCACTTCGTGCCCAACATCTCGCTCGGCCCGGTGATCGTCCAATGGCTGCGGCCCCTCACCGGGCTGCCCCTCGACTGCCACCTGATGATTTCGCCCGCCGATCCCTACATCGCGGCCTTTGCCAAGGCCGGCGCCGACATCATCACGGTGCATGAGGAAGCGGGCCCGCATCTCCACCGGTCGCTGCAGGCGATCCGTGCCGAAGGCAAGAAAGCCGGCGTCTCGATCAATCCGGCGACCCCGGTTTCGGCGATCGAGCACGTCATCGACAGCGTCGACCTCATCCTCATCATGAGCGTCAATCCGGGTTTCGGCGGCCAGAGCTTCATCCCTGAAGCGCTGGTCAAGCTCGAGCAGGCGAAAGCACTGATCGGCGGCCGCAAGATTGATCTCGAAGTCGATGGCGGCATCAATCCGCAGACCGCGGCGCAGGTCGGCAAAGCGGGTGCCAATGTTCTCGTTGCCGGCAGCGACATCTTTTCCGGCAATGACCCCAAGACCTACAAGCCGCGGATCAAGGCGCTTCGCGACGCAGCCTCCACCATTCGGGCCTGAACCATGATCCCTCGCTATTCGCGTCCCGAGATGGTGGCCGTCTGGTCGGCCGAGACCAAATATAGAATCTGGTTCGAGATCGAGGCGCACGCCACGACCCAGCTCGCCAATCTCGGTGTCGTTCCGAAGGCCGCTGCCGAAACCATCTGGAACAAGGGCAGCGCTGCGACCTTCGACGTCGCGCGGATCGACGAAATCGAGGCGACCACCAAGCACGACGTCATCGCATTCCTGACGCACCTTGCTGAGATCGTCGGGCCGGAGGCGCGCTTCATCCATCAGGGCATGACCTCCTCGGACGTCCTCGACACAACCCTCGCGGTCCAGCTCGCCCGCGCCTCCGATATCCTCCTCGGCGATCTGGATGCGCTTCTCGCCGCCCTGCGCCGCCGCGCCAAGGACCACAAATACTCGATCACCATCGGCCGCTCGCACGGCATCCATGCGGAGCCGACGACCTTCGGCATCAAGCTCGCCGAGGCCTATGCCGAATTCACCCGCGCGCGCGAACGGCTCGTCGCGGCCCGAAAGGAGATTGCGACGTGCGCGATCTCCGGCGCCATCGGGACCTTCGCCAATATCGACCCCTCGGTCGAAGCCTACGTCGCCAAGCAACTCGGCCTCGTGCCCGAACCGATCTCGACGCAGGTGATCCCGCGCGACCGGCACGCGATGTATTTTGCCACACTGGGCGTCATCGCGTCCTCCATTGAGCGCCTCGCGACCGAGATCCGCCATCTGCAGCGGACCGAAGTGCTCGAGGCCGAGGAATATTTCGCTCCGGGTCAAAAGGGCTCATCGGCGATGCCGCACAAGCGGAATCCCGTTCTATCGGAGAACCTCACCGGCCTCGCCCGGCTCGTGCGCGGCATGGTTACCCCAGCGCTGGAGGACGTTGCTCTCTGGCACGAGCGCGATATCTCGCATTCGTCCGTAGAGCGCATGATCGGGCCCGACGCGACGGTAACCTTGGACTTCGCGTTGGCACGTCTGACCGGTCTCATCGACAAGCTAATCGTCTATCCCGAGAACATGAAGCGGAACCTCGACCTGCTGGGCGGGCTCCACAATTCGCAGCGCGTGCTGCTCGCGTTGACCCAGGCGGGCATGAGCCGAGAGGACGCCTACGCCGCGGTCCAGCGCAACGCGATGAAGGTCTGGGAGATGCGGGGCGATCGCGCCGGGCAGTTCGCGAAACTGCTCAAGGCCGATCCCGATGTCACCAAGCATCTGAAGCCCGTCGACATCGACGGCATGTTCGACGATTTCTATCACCTCAAGCACGTCGACGCGCTGTTCGAGCGTGTGTTCGGACCCGAACCGTGACCATCGTCTACGCGCAGGACCAGTCGCTGTCGGTCGCGGACTATGTCGCGGTGCTCGGCGAGACGACGATGCGCAGCAAGCGCCCGCTGGCGAACACCGACCGCATCGGCCGCATGTTGGCAGGCGCGAACTTCATCGTCACCGCGCGCGAGAACGGCACCATCCTCGGCCTCGCCCGCTGCATCAGCGACGACGCCTGGATCGCCTATTGCGCGGAACTTGCAGTGAAGGAAAGCGCGCAGGGTCGCGGCATCGGCGCGGGCATTATCGCCAAAGCGCGCGAACTGCTCGGCCCGGGCATCGGCCTCCTTCTGGTGTCCGAGCCCGAGGCGGTCGGCTTTTACGAACGCATCGGCATGACTCGCATGGACCGGGGCTTCTTTCACGAACGCAGCGACCGCTCGTGAAGATTTCGGAAGCCGACATCCTGATCGCCCCGGGCCTGGGCAATTCGCCGCCCGACCACTGGCAGCGCCGCTGGGGCAAGCGCATGGCCAATGCCCGTTTCATCGAGCAGGACAATTGGGATCAGCCGGTGCTCGCCGACTGGATCGCGCGTATCCGGCAGGAAATCATTCTCTCGACGCGGCCGGTCGTCCTGATCGGACATTCACTCGCGGTCGCCGCCATCGTGATCACCGCAAAGACATTGGCCGACACGAAAGTGCGCGGCGCCTTCCTCGTCTCACCGCCCGATTTCGAGGGGCCGAACATTCCGCCCGAGGCGAAGCCCTTCGCGCCACCGACCGATCCCCTGCCCTTCCCCTCGATGGTCGTCGCCTCGACCACCGATCCGCTGGTGACGGTGGACCGGGCCCGTGGCTTCGCCGCGGACTGGGGCAGCGATTTTCAGCTCGCGGGCGACGCCGGTCACATCAACGTCGCGTCAGGCCATGGACCCTGGCCCGAAGGCCTGCTGATGTTCGGCGAACTGATGAAGCGGCTCAAATGACCCTGACGCTCTCGATCCTCCGCCACGCCAAGTCCGGCAAGGACGATCCGCGCCTCGCCGATTTCGATCGTCCGCTCAACGAGCGCGGCTATGGCGAGGCCGTCGAGATGGCCAACCTCATCATCGCCCGCGCCTGGCAGCCGGCCCGCATCCTCTGCTCGAGCTCGCGGCGCACCCGCGAAACGCTCGCACCGCTGCTGCCGCTGCTCAAGTCGAACGCAACCATCGAACTGACACGCCGCATCTACGACGCGTCGGCCGAGACGCTACTCGACCTCGTCCGCGAGCAGGACGGCGCTCCGCGCTCCCTCATGCTGATCGGCCACAATCCAGGGCTCGAAGAGCTGGCGCGCGTCCTGCCGGGCAGCGGCGACGGCGCCGCCCTCTCACGCCTGCGCGTGATGTTCCCGCCGGCATCGCTGGCGGTAATCGGCTTCGATATCGCGGATTGGTCCGATATCGCCCCCGGCCGGGGACGGCTCGAGGCGTTTGAGGTTCCGACCGGGTCTTAGCCCTCGGCCAGCACTTGCGCCCTGGCGGACACCGTCAGTTCCGCCATCTTGCCGCGAATCGTGGCTTCCGACACCGCGACGCCCTTGGCCTTGAGGTCGGCTGCGATCTTGCGGAACACGTCCTCTTCGCCGGCTTCGGCGAAATCGGCGTCAACTACCTCGGCGGCGTAGGCCTTGGCGCTTTCGCCGCTCATACCCATCTGCTCAGCCGCCCACATGCCGAGGAGCCTGTTGCGCCGCGCCTCGGCCTTGAACCGCAGCTCGCTGTCATGGGCGAACTTGGCTTCCTGGGCTTTTTCACGGTCGTCGAACTGGGGCATCGCGCATCTCCGGCCTCTCGTCTGAAAGAGGAGATAGCGGCGAAGACCGCGATAATCAACGGGCCGTGATCATCCGGCGAATTCTAAGGATTTTTGGCTAAAGCCTTTGCCGGTCAAAGCGATTCCTCCCCGCGTCGGAGCCGGCCCGAAACAGCTTGCTTTCGGCTCGTATTCTGGCGCATGAACGCCCCAACTCCCCACCATCATCGCCATCGAAAGCCCGCCATGAACCGCCGTCGCAAGATCTATGAGGGCAAGGCCAAGGACCTTTACGAAGGCCCCGAGCCCGGCACGCTGGTCCAGTATTTCAAGGACGATGCCACCGCCGGCAACGGCGCCAAGCACGAGATCATCGACGGCAAGGGCGTGCTCAACAACCGCATTTCCGAGTTCATCTTCACCAAGCTGAACACGCTGGGCATCCCGACCCATTTCATCCGCCGCATCAACATGCGCGAGCAGCTGATCAAGGAAGTCGAGATCATCCCGCTCGAAGTGGTGGTCCGCAACGTCGCCGCCGGCTCCCTGGTCAAACGCCTCGGGCTCGAGGAGGGCACGCAGCTGCCGCGCTCGATCATCGAGTTCTACTACAAGGACGACGCGCTCAACGATCCGATGGTGTCGGAGGAGCACATCACGGCCTTCGGGTGGGCCACCCCGCCCGAGCTCGACGACATCATGAGCCTGGCCGTCCGCGTCAACGATTTCCTCTCGGGCCTCTTCCTCGGGGTCGGCATCCAGCTCGTCGATTTCAAGATCGAATGCGGCCGCCTCTATGAGGGCGACACGATGCGGATCATCCTTGCCGACGAGATCTCGCCGGACAATTGCCGGCTCTGGGACGTCAAGACCCGCAACAAGCTCGACAAGGATCGTTTCCGCCAGGATCTCGGCGGGCTCGTCGACGCCTACCGCGAAGTCGCGCAGCGGCTCGGTATTCTTGTGGAAACCGAGAACGCGCTGACCACCGGGCCGCGTCTGGTCCAGTAAGCATCCCGGCACGATCAGCTAGGAATTCGCCATGCGTGCCCGCGTCACCGTCACCCTCAAGGCCGGCGTCCTCGATCCACAGGGCCAGGCGATCACCGGCTCGCTCAAGAGCCTCGGCTTTGGCGGGGTCGCTGCCGTTCGCCAGGGCAAGGTGTTCGACGTCGACGTCGCGGAAACCGATGCGACGGCTGCCCGCATGACCCTGGCCGCCATGTGCGAGAAGCTGCTCGCCAACACCGTCATCGAGAACTACTCGATCGAGTTGGTCTAGCGCCTCAGTTCTATCCAAACCGGCGCGTGGTCCGATGTTTTTTCCCAGCCGCGCACATTGGTGTCGACCTGCGCTTGCTTGAGGCGGGGCGCCAGGCTCTTGCTCAGCAGCAAATGGTCCATTCTGAGGCCGGCGTTCCGTCCGAACGCATTCCGGAAATAATCCCAATAGGTGTAGATCACCTCGTCTGGATGCAGCTTTCGAACGGCGTCGGTCCAGCCCTGCGCGACCAGCCGCGCATAGGCCTCGCGCGTTTCGGGGAAGAACACCGCATCACCAACCCAGCGTTCGGGCTTGTAGGCATCGAGCGGCGTGGGCACGGCATTGAAGTCGCCGCAGAGCGCAACATCGGCGCCGGATTTCAATAGCCCGTAAGCGTGCTCGATCAGCCGCTCGAACCACGCCAGCTTATAGTCGAATTTGGGCCCAGGCGCCGGATTGCCGTTCGGCAGGTAGATGCATCCGACGACGAGCCCCATCACCTCAGCCTCGAGATAGCGGCTATGGGTGTCGTCCGGATCGCCCGGCAGCCCGCGCTGCCGCTCCATCGGCTTGTCGCCGCGTGCCAGGATCGCGACTCCGTTATAGCTCTTTTGCCCGTGCCAGACGGCGCCGTAGCCGGCCTCTTCCAGCGCCGCGGCGGGAAAGGTCTCGTCGGAGGTCTTGATCTCCTGCAGGCAAACGACGTCCGGGGCCCGATCCTCCAGCCATCGTAGCAATACGGGCAGCCGGCCCTTGATGCCGTTGACGTTGTAGGTGGCGATTGAGAGCGGACCCGTCACGATCATTCCTTCTCGTGCGCAATCGAAAAGGGCGTCGCGAGGTTCCTCGGAGGCAGGAGCCTCGCTGCCCAGTATTCATGCTCACGTTGTCAGCGTTTGTGAACTGGGTGCGCGCGTTGGAAAGTTGTCGGCTCCAATGAGAAGGCGACGCGCAATATTCGCTGGCCGACACGCAATATCCACCTCCACGCCTTGCCGAAGCGGTTTTCCCGGGTATTCTCGGCATGCGGCTTGGGGGCCGCAGATGACAATTGAAGCCATAGCGCGTCGCGGCTGTCTGCTCCGCAGGCAGCCGGCGGACCCGCTTGATCGAAGTCGTCGCTAGGTCAGATTTTCACACACCGGAGACACCATATGACTCGGACTTCTCTGATCGTCGTAGTTTGCCTTTCGATGTTCGCCGCAGGCCCCGCGCTTGCCGCCAAAAAGCAGCTCGCCCTGGTGCTTGGCGGGCTGGACAACCCGTTCTTCCAGACCGTTGCCGATGGCTGCACCCAGTGGACCAAGGACCATCCCGATTCCGATTACGAGTGCGTCCCTACGGGCCCCAAATCGAGCAGCACGCCTGCTGACGAACTCAAGCTCGTCGAGGACGCCATCGCCGGCGGGGCAGTTGCGATCGGCGTGGCTCCGGCCACCGATGGCATCCCGAAGCTACTCAAGGACAAGGGCGTGACCATCCCGGTGATCACCGTTGCGGGCGACTTCGCGGGCGACGATCAGGCGTTGCGCAAGAGCTGGGTGACCGCGGACGATTATCAGGTGGGCGTCGAGATCGCCAAGCTTATCCAAAAGTTCCGACCCGATGGGGGCGTGCTCTGCCGCGAGCAGAACAACGCGAAAGCGCTCAACATCAACATGCGAGCCGCAGGCCTCTTAGACACGCTCACCGGCAAGGTGGGGGCGACGGAGCTTGCGGGCGAGAATGGCTGGACTGAAGCCAAGGGCTGCCCCCTCTACAACAACGACGACCTGGCAACCGCCGACAAGCAGCTGACCAAGGCACTCGCAGGCAATCCCAAGCTCAATACGATGGTACTCGTGGGAGGTTGGGCGATGTTCGATCAAAAGGCCTACACCAAGGCCCTCGCCAAGGTGACCAAACGGCTCGCGAGCGGTGATCTCGTCATTGTGGCGGGCGACGGCTTGCCCATGCAGCTCGACGAGCTGAGGGCCGGCTTGGTGCAGGGCCTCGCGGTGCCGCTGCCGTTCCAGATCGGCGTCTCCGCTGCGGACACGATGGCCAAGCTGGCGGCAGGAGAAACGGTGCCTCCGAAGGTCACGGCGGCCCTCGGCATCTGCACCAAGGAAACCGCGGACACCTGCACGGCGCACTGACGTCAATTGGGGAGGGCTCCCCGGGCCCTCCCCGCCACTGCGGCTTTCGAGTCACACCGTCCATCAATCCACGAGCGAAGAGCCTCACTGCGCTCGCGGGTGCCGGCGAATCCGATAGAGAAATCGAGTCAGAGTTATTCTTGTGTCGGTCATGCTCAAAACAGTATCGCTCTCCCTGCTCTTCCTCCTCACTCTGGGGCTCTTTGTCGCCGCTTACGCGACGCTTCCGACCTGATATTCAGGCCTTCCACGAAACTTGTGCGGCGCCGCCGGCGCCGCTCCGGCTTACCGCATGGCGAATATCGTCTTCCTGAGCGTTCCGGCCTGGGGCCATCTCAATCCCGTCCTGCCCATCATTTCCGAGCTGGTCCGCCGCGGCCACCGCGTGACCGTCTTCGACGAGCCGCCCTTTGCAGCTGCCGTCGAAGCGACCGGCGCACGCTTCGTTGCCTACCCGAAGGCCATCAGCATGGAGGACATGTCGGCCGTGCTGATGCGCGGCGACCTGATGGCGACGTTTGAGCTTTTCCTCAGAGGCACCACGACGCTTTATCGCTTCTGCCTCTCACAGCTCGTCGACGATATCCCCAACGTCCTCGTCATCGACGGCATCGCGCTCTGGGGCGAGATGCTGGGGCGGCGCCTCACGGTGCCCACGGTCGTCACCAGCCCGTTCTTTGCTTACGAGATCAACCGTAACAGCGCGCCCGGCGAGTTCGCGCACAATCTCGGACTTTTCGCGCGCGTGTTTCCGCAGCTGGTCTGGGGCTGGATCCGGATCGCGCTCAACGGCGTGTACCTCCTGCCGCTGCATTGGCCGCTGCTGCCCATGCGCGGCAACCTCACGATGATGCTCACCTCGAAGGAAGTGCATCCGCCCTCGCCCATCTTTCGCGACAAGCGGTGGGAGTTCGCTGGCGCCATGATCGACGAGCGCACGCGGCCCGAGCAGTTCGATTTCTCGAAACTCGATGGCCGGCCGATCATCTACGTCTCGCTCGGCACCCTGATCTTCGCCAAATCCGATTTCTACGAGCGCTGCATGGAAGCGCTGGGGGATTATCCGGCGCAGGTCCTCTTGTCCGCCGGCCGCGGCACAGACTTAAGTCGTTTTGGCCACGCCCCCGCCAATTTCATCGTCGCCGAGAGTTTCCCGCAGCTCGACGTTCTCCGTCGCGCCTGTCTGTTCGTGACGCCTGCCGGACTCAACAGCATGCATGAGGCGCTGTGGTTCGGCGTGCCGATGGTGGCCGTGCCGCAGCAATTCGAGCAGCTCCACAATGCCGAGGCGATGGAGCGTGGCGGCGCCGGCACCGTGCTCGACCGCGAAGCTTTCGGTCACAAGGTCACGCCGGACGAATTACGCGCCGCCATCGACAAGGTCTGGGCCGATCTCGACGGCTACCGCTCGCGCGCGGCCCGGCTCGGTGAGACGCTGCGGACCGCCGGCGGCTATGCCGCCGCTGCGACGCGCATCGAGGAGATGGCGCGCTACTGACGTTCAGATGTCATTCAGCCGCGCTAGAGCAAATGCGGCGCCGGAAGACAGCGTTACCGGCTGCTTAACCAAACGTCTCAAATGCCGATTAACGGCCTCACCCTATAACCACGCGATCCGCGCACCGCCGAATACGGCCAACCCGAACGACCTCCAAAATGCTCAAGACCTTTGTGCTGTCCGCCCTGTTCTTCCTCACCCTGGGCGTCATGTTCGCCGCCTATGCCTCGGTGCCGTTCGGCGCCTGATCCCGCGCAAGTTTAGCCGTTAAGCACACGCGCTAACTCTCAAACGCGTGAAGACGCGCGTTAAGGTCTCGTTTGTCCTATCCCAAAGCCTCTCATTTGGAGGCGCGGCGATGTCAGGGCAAGGTGACCGGCTCAACTGGGTCGATGCAGCCAAGGGAATATCCATCATCCTCGTGGTGATGATGCATTCCGCTTACGGCGTCGGCGACGACCTCAACGGCACCGGCATCCTCAACTGGATCATCGGCTGGGCCACCCCGTTCCGCATGCCCGAGTTCTTCATGATCTCGGGGTTGTTCCTGGGCGAAGTGATCGCCCGTCCATGGGCCCGCTTCGCCGACCGGCGTGCCGTCCACTACCTCTATTTCTACGTCGTCTGGGTCATCCTGCAGGTCGCGTTCAAGGTCGGCCTCGGCACCGGCAATCTGCACGACGCGGCGACGACGCTCGTTGGCGCCCTCGACGGATCGTATGGCGTACTGTGGTTCATCACGACCCTCGCGGCATTCGCCCTCACCGCCAAGCTGTTCTACACGCTGCGTGTGCCCCATTGGCTCGGCTTCGCCTTTGGCGCCGTTCTCATGCTGCTCCAGATCAGCAGCGGCATCGGCTTCTTCGATCACTACGCGATGTATTTCGTCTACTTCTACGCGGGCTACGCGTTCGCCCCGCTGGTGTTCCGGATCGTCGCCTGGGCGCAGGCGCATGCGGCGCTCACCGTCATCGGCCTCATCGTCTACGCGCTGATCGAGGGGTACCTCGTGTTCGCGGGCGGCTCGACCTTGCTGCCGCGCGGCATCGAGATGGGATACGCCGCGAATCCCTTCATCCATCTGACGTTGGGCTTCTGCGGTTCGCTGCTGATCTGCCTCACCGCCGCGCTCCTTGTTCGCTTCCCGTGGATGAACTGGCTGCGTTGGCTCGGACAGCACTCAATCGTGGTCTATCTGAGCTTCTCGATCCCGATGGCCGCGATGCGCACCCTGATCCTCAAGTTCGGCGTGCTGACGGACATCAGCACGGTCAGCGTCATCGTCTGGCTCGTCGCCCTCGTCTCGCCAATCATTCTCTACGGCCTCATCCAGTGGACGGGCCGCGGTAAGTTCCTGTTCGAGCGCCCGGCCTGGGCCCATATCCCCGGCACGCCCGGCAGCCGCACCTATCAGCCGGCGGCGGTTCCGGCGGAGTAGCTCGGCCCACGGAACAGGGTGGGACCAACCCGCCTTTCCGCTTGCATCGATGGCCAAGACTCGGGAAAAGCCGGGTCATGAAATCGGCCGTCATCGTCTTTCCGGGCTCCAATCGCGACCGCGACATGATCGCAGCGCTTGCCAAGATCGGCGGCGCACCGCCCGCCATCGTGTGGCACAAGGAAAGCGCGCTGCCGCAGGCTGACCTCTACGTCATCCCCGGCGGTTTCTCCTACGGCGATTACCTCCGCTCCGGCGCCATCGCCGCGCGCTCGCCGATCATGCAGGCGATCCGCGACAAGGCCGCCAAGGGCGCGCATGTGCTGGGCGTCTGCAACGGCTTTCAGGTGTTGACCGAGGCGGGATTGCTGCCCGGCGTGCTGATGCGCAACGCCTCGCTGCGGTTCGTCTGCCGCGAGGTCAAGCTCAAGGTGGAAAACACCGACAGCGTCTTCACCCGCAGCTACGTGCGCAACCAGATCATCCGCACGCCCGTCGCACATCATGACGGCAATTACTTCGCCGATCCTGCCACCCTCAAATCCATCGAGGACAATGGCCAGGTCGCGTTCCGCTATGCGGAAGGCACCAACCCCAATGGCTCGGTCAACGACATCGCCGGCGTGTTCAATGCGCAAAGGAACGTGCTCGGCCTCATGCCGCATCCCGAGGATTTGATCGAAGCCGCGCAGGGCGGCGATGATGGCCGCGCGCTTTTCGCCGGCCTTCTGGCAGCCTGAGGCGTGGACGAGCTCAACGTCTTCGGCGAGCCGATCGTGCCGTGCTCCTCCGATCCGGTGACAGGTTTCTTTCGCAATGGCTCGTGCTTCGCCGGTGCCGATCGTGAAGCCCGGCACCTGATCTGCGCCGAGATGACCGCCGAATTCCTCGCCTTCTCCAAGTCCCGCGGCAATGACCTCTCCACCCCGCGCCCGGACCTCGCCTTTCCCGGCCTCCAACCGGGCGACCGCTGGTGCCTCCTCGCGCCCCGCTGGGTCGAGGCCTTCAAGGCCGGCGTGGCGCCCCGTGTCGCGCTGCTGTCGACCCACCAAGCGGCGCTGGACTATACCGATCTCGCAACGCTCAAGGCCTACGCCCTCGATCTGAGCTGAATAACCCTCCGCTGGGCTGTCCTCAGTCCGAAGCCTGCGCTAAGAGCGCTTCGTCATTCCCGTGCGGCACCGACACATGGCCTTCGACAACACTCCCGAGATCACGCCCCAGCTCGTTGCCGACCACGGCCTCAAGCCCGACGAATACCAGAAGATCCTGACGCTGATCGGCCGCACGCCGACCTACACCGAGCTCGGCATCTTCTCGGCGATGTGGAACGAGCACTGCTCCTACAAGTCGAGCAAGAAATGGCTGCGCACGCTGCCGACCAAAGGCGCCCGCGTGATCCAGGGCCCGGGCGAGAACGCGGGCGTCGTCGACATCGGCGATGGCCAGGCGATCATCTTCAAGATGGAGTCACATAACCACCCGAGCTTCATCGAGCCGTACCAGGGCGCGGCAACAGGCGTCGGCGGTATCCTGCGCGACGTGTTCACCATGGGCGCGCGCCCAATCGCGGCAATGAATGCGCTGCGTTTCGGCGACCCGTCGCACGAAAAGACGCGGCATCTGGTCTCCGGCGTCGTCGCCGGCGTCGGCGGCTATGGCAATTCGTTCGGCGTGCCGACCGTCGGCGGCGAAGTCGAATTCGATGAGCGCTACAATGGCAACATCCTCGTCAACGCGTTTGCCGCGGGTCTCGCCGACATCGATAAGATTTTCTACTCGAAGGCCGAAGGCGTCGGCCTGCCCGTCGTCTATCTCGGCGCCAAGACCGGACGCGACGGCGTCGGCGGGGCGACGATGGCATCAGCGGAGTTCGACGACCGGATCGAGGAGAAGCGCCCGACGGTGCAGGTCGGCGATCCCTTCACCGAGAAGCGGCTGCTCGAAGCCTGCCTCGAGCTGATGCAGACCGGCGCTGTCGTCGCGATCCAGGACATGGGCGCTGCTGGCCTCACCTGTTCGGCAGTCGAGATGGGCGCCAAGGGCAATCTCGGCATCGCGCTCGATCTCGACAAGGTCCCGGTGCGCGAAGTCGACATGACGCCCTACGAGATGATGCTGAGCGAAAGCCAGGAGCGCATGCTCATGGTACTGCGTCCAGCACGCGAGGCCGCAGCTAGAGCGGTGTTCCAGAAATGGGAGTTGGATTTCGCGACCGTCGGCATCACCACCAATGACCTGCGCTTCCGGGTCAAATGGCAGGGGAAAGTGGTCGCCGACCTGCCGATCAAGGAACTCGGCGACGCCGCGCCCGAATATGACCGGCCGTGGACCAAGCCCGCGCAGGCGGTGCCACAGGGGGCCATTCCGCAGATGGATGTGGCGGAAGCGCTGGTGAACCTTCTCGGCTCGTCGGCCTGCTCGTCGCGCCGTTGGGTCTACGAGCAATACGACACCTGGATTCAGGGCAATTCGCTGCAGCGTCCCGGCGGCGACGCAGGCGTCATCCGAGTCGATGGGCCGAATGCAAAGAAGGCCCTCGCCTTCTCGTCCGACGTCACGCCCCGCTATTGCGAGGCCGATCCCTTCGAGGGCGGCAAGCAGGCGGTCGCCGAGTGCTGGCGCAATCTCACAGCCGTCGGCGCAGAGCCGATCGCTGCAACCGACAATCTCAATTTCGGCAATCCCGAGCGCCCAGAAATCATGGGACAGCTCGTCGAGGCCGTACGCGGCATCGGCGAAGCCTGCCGCGCGCTCGATTTCCCGATCGTTTCGGGCAACGTGTCGCTCTACAACGAGACCAACGGCCAGGGCATTCTGCCGACCCCCACCATCGGCGGCGTCGGCCTGCTGAGTGACTACAGCAAATCCGCCCGCATCGGCTTCGCTGCGGAAGGCGAGCCGATCCTCCTGATCGGCGCGCCCGACTGGTGGGGCACGCATCTGAGCCAATCGATCTACGCTCGCGAGCTGTTCGGCCGAAAAGACGGCCCGCCCCCGCCTGTCGACCTCGCAGCCGAAAAGAAAGCGGGCGACCTCGTCCGCCTCCTCATCCGTGATGGGCGCGCCACCGCCGTGCACGACCTCAGCGATGGCGGCCTCGCGGTCGCTCTCGCTGAAATGGCGATGGCGTCGGGCATTGGCGCCAAGGTCAACCAGCTCGAAGGCGGTGACCCGGTCGCGCAGTTCTTCGGCGAGGACCAGGGTCGCTACCTCGTCACCATTCGCCGCGAATTCCTCGAGAGCTTCTTCGATCAGATCTACCCCTATGCGGGCGTCTTCGCCCCATGGATCGGCACCACCGGCGGCACCCTGCTGAAACTCGGCGAAGCCCGCGGCATTCCCGTCAGCGAACTCCGCGCCGCGCACGAGGGCTGGTTCCCGAAATACATGGCGGGAGAGATCGCGGCCTGACCGCGTCGGGTCTGATAGAATTTGGCCCGCCTGTGACGACGGGTCGTCTGGAGCGCGACGATGCTGTCTCTGTTCGAACTGGCCACACTCCTGCTCGCGCTGAGCGCGCTCTTCGGTTTCCTCAACCGGCGCCTGCTTCATCTGCCCAATTCCGTCGGCCTTCTGCTGCTCGGGCTCCTTGCGTCCCTGCTGCTCGTGGCCGCGAATTTCCTGTTTCCGACCGTTGGTCTCTACGATCAGATCGGGCAAAGCCTGCGCCAGATCGATTTCACCCAGATCGTCTTCAACGGCATGCTCGCCTTCCTGCTGTTCGCGGGAGCGCTGAACGTCAATGTTGACGCTCTGCGGCGTCGGGCTGGGGCAGTCGCCTACCTGGCAATCGCCGGCACGTTGATTTCCACGGCAGTGATTGGTGTCCTGTTTTACTTCGCGACCGCATGGCTTGGACTCGCGGTCCCGTTGCCGTGGGCGCTCGTGTTCGGAGCCCTTATCAGCCCGACTGACCCGGTAGCGGTGCTTTCGATGCTCAAGGGGGTGCCTATTCCAGAGCGTCTGCGCGTCGAGGCGGAGGGTGAGGCTCTGTTGAACGACGGTATTGGCGTTGTGCTGTTCACGCTGCTTCTGTCGATCGCCACCGGCGCCGGCGATCTCAATCTCGGCACCATCGCCTGGGATTTTGTCCGCGAGGCCGGAGGTGGCATCGCGATCGGGCTCGTGAGCGGCTACATCGCTTATCGGGCGATGCGCGCGATCGACGACTTTCCCATCGAGGTTCTGATCACGCTGGCGCTGGTGACCGGCACCTACGCCCTCGCGCAACGGCTTGGGGCAAGCGGACCGCTGGCAACTGTCGCCGCCGGATTGTTGGTCGGTCATCGCGCTCCCCAGGATGCAATGAGCGAGCAGACGGAGAAATATGTCTCAGCGCTGTGGACGCTCGTCGACGAAGTGCTCAACGCGATGCTGTTTCTCCTTATCGGGCTCGAGGTCTTCGTGCTCGATCCGAGCCTGACGTCAGTGCTCGTAGCAGTTGCGGCTGTTCCGATTGCGCTTTTCGCGCGATGGGCCGCGGTGGCCGCTCCACTGCTCGTGCCATTCAGGGAAGGGGTCAATCCACGCTACGTGCCGTTCCTCACCTGGGCTGCGGTGCGAGGCGGTATCTCGGTCGCGCTCGCCCTCGCCCTGCCGCAGATCGAGGCCAAACCGGTCATACTCGCCGCCACCTATGGCGTGGTGCTGTTCTCGATCCTCGTTCAAGGGCCGACTCTGGGGCCGTTCGCGCGCCGACTCAAGCTTTAGCTTGATACGGTAAACTCCTGGATTTCCGGCCCTTTTCTGGAATTTTTACGCCATCTATCCATGCTGTTTCGGGGCCCATTACTATGCCCCCACCTCTCCGGCGCGGGATGCGAACGGCGCATCGCGGAGAGGGTTCGGGCTGGGAGCGGGCCGCCGCTTCCAGGGTTGGTCGGTTCCTGCACGCCCGTGGCGGTGCCGGCCGTCCTAAAACCGATC
>Ga0070661_100001674_pt1 | contig 15359 bp, 17 predicted proteins | sample KBSC43metaG_FD_64663 | JGI IMG/M metagenome (GOLD analysis project Ga0070661, IMG submission 64663) | Corn rhizosphere microbial communities from Kellogg Biological Station, Michigan, USA - KBS C4-3 metaG | ecosystem: Host-associated > Plants > Roots > Rhizosphere > Soil ...
GCGACGAGCACTTTGGCCATCGGGATCACGGGCGCGGCGACAGCGGCCGGTGCCGCGACGACGACTTCAGGCGCGGGAGCGGGCGAGCGGGTGGCGAGCCAGGCGGCGGCGCCGCCCGCGATGAGGGCGACGGCGACGAGCGCGATGCGCAGCTTCATGCCGAAATTGCCGGCGTTGGCGGGGCTCGGCAACGTGCCGTGCTCCTGGGCGAAGGCGAGGGTGCGCTGGAATTCGGTGCGGACTTCTTCCTGGCTGCGGCGATCGGCGCCTGAGCGGCGTTCGAGAAACAGCGGCTCGCTGATCGAGGGCTGCTGGGGCAGGATCGGCGCTTCCTCGGCGACGGCGGACGTCGGAAGATCGTCGTCGTCTGGCAGGGTAATGGTCTTGGAACGCCGCAGCACTTTCGCCTCTCACACGCCCGATTGGCACGCATGGCGAGAAAGACTGCCCCCCGCCAGCCCTGACTCCTAGCGGGGAAGATTCACTACATCGTTTCAAGACGGCGGGATTTTGAGCGACCGGAGTAACCCGGCGTTAGGGATGAGCCTCACTCAAACCAGGTGGTGCCGGGATATTGGTGGGCGCGCGCGACGTCCTCATCGAGGTCGAGGCCGATGCCGGGACGATCGGTGAGGGCGATGCGGCCGTTTTCGATGATGTTGCGCTTATCCGTTATAATGGTGTTCCAGTAGTCGCGGTGGAACCAGTGGTACTCGAGGACGAGGAAGTTCGGCACCGTGGCGCAGACGTGGGCCGAGGCCATGGTGCCGATGGGCGAGCTCACATTGTGCGGCGCGAACGGCATGTAATAGGTCTCGGCGAGATTGGCGACCTTGCGGCACTCGCTGAGGCCCCCGCATTTGGGGATGTCGGGCATGATGATGTCGACGGCCTGCTTTTCGATGAGCTCGCGGAAGCCGTGGCGGAGATAGAGGTTTTCGCCGGCACAGATGGGGGTCGATGTCGCCCCTGTGATTGTGCGCATGGCGTCGATGTTCTCGGGCGGCACGGGCTCTTCGAGCCACATGAGCTTCAGCGGCTCGAGGTCGCGGGCGAGGCGGATCGAGGAGTGGACGTCGAGGCGTGTGTGAAGGTCTGCGGCGACGTCGATGGTGGGACCGGCAGCTTCGACGACCATGGTCGCGAGCTCGACCATGCGATCGTACTCCCAATGGCCGGGCGTCATGTTGAAGCGATCCTTGACGAAACCTTCGGTCTCGCTGCCGTGGTTGTCGTAGGCGAACATGTCTAGGTCGACCTTGAGGGCGGTGAAGCCGGCTTGAAGGACCGTGTCGACGACCTGTTTGATCTCGCTCATGTTCATGCCGGGCTCGACCTCGCAGTCGCAATAGACCCGGATGTCGTCGCGGAACTTGCCGCCGAGCAGTTCGTAGACCGGGGTCTTGAGGGCCTTGCCTTTGAGGTCCCAGAGCGCGAGCTCGATGCCCGAGAGCGCGATGATGAAGGTGCCGCCGGCGGTGCCCTCGAAGACGAAGCGGCGGCGCATTTCTTCAAAGAGCGCATCGACCGCGAAGGGGTCGCGGCCTTCGAGGAGGGGGGCCAATTGCTGGATGATGGCGATGGCCTGGTGGCCGCCATGGACGCATTCACCGAGGCCGGTGACGCCGAGGTCGGTTTCGATCCGAACCCACAAATGCATGCCGTGGCCGCTGGTCGCGGCGGTCTTTACCGATGTGATCTTCATGGAAACTCCCTCGTTGGGCATTTCGTAATTGGCTGAGGGCGGTCCGTCGAGAGCGGCAATCGACAATTGTGCAAAGCACGGCTAGCGTGGCCGCGACCCTCGGGAGACCGGAATGGCCACCAAATTCGGCTATTTCCTGATCGCTGACATTAGCGGGTACACGCAATATCTGAGCGCGTCGGAGCTCGACCACGCGCAAAAGACGCTGACGGCATTGCTCAACCTGCTGATCAGCCACACCAAGCCGCCGTTGATCATATCGCGGCTCGCGGGCGATGCGGTGATAAGCTACGGGCTGCGCGATGGGTTCCTCTTGGGCCAGACCTTCGTCGAGATGCTCGAGGATACCTATGTGAGCTTCCGGCGCGCCATCGAACTCATGGTGCGCAACACGACATGCCAGTGCAATGCCTGCCGCAATATCGGTTCGCTCGATCTCAAATTCTTCGTCCACTATGGCGAGTTCGGCGTGCAGCGGCTGGACCGCCACGACGAGCTGGTGGGCTCGGACGTGAACCTGATCCACCGGCTGCTCAAAAATTCGGTGAAGGAAGCGACGGGCTTTGCCGCCTACACGATGTACTCGCAGGCGGCGATCGAGGCACTGGGCCTGACCGATGCGTCGACCGGCTTCGTGCTACACGCGGAGACGTACGATCACCTCGGCACGGTGCAAAGCTTCGTGCAGAACATGCATCCGATATGGGACAAGAAGCGTGCCGAACCGCTGGTGCTGATCGGGCCCGACAAGCAGCTGATGAGTCTGAGTGTCGAGATCCGGGTGCCGCGCGAGCTCGTGTGGGAGTATCTGTCGCGCCCCGATTTCGCGGCCCGGCTGCTGGGCGGGGCCAAGATCGAGATCGAAAAGCGCCGCTCGGGACAGATCGGCGAGGGCAGCCTCTACCAATGCTATCACGGGGAAGGGCTGATCTCGAATCTGATCCTCGACTGGCGGCCGTTCGAGCGAGTGGTGTTCCAGTTCAACATGCCGGTTCCGATCAAGGGCGTGATCGGGATGGTTGAGGCGAAGCTGGAAACGGTCGAAGGCGGGACCCTACTCACCCAGATCTATTCCAAGTGCACTGGGCCGCTGGCCGGCAGGGTGATGGCCGAGATGGGGCTTAAATCGATGTCGGGCCGGTTCGAGGTGCAGATGGCGGAATTCAAGGCCGCCGTAGAGGCCGATGCCGTCGCGCGACGGACGCCGCTGCCGGCGCCGGCGGTGACGGCGGAGACGATCATGGCCGCGGCGCGCGCAGCACTGCAGCCGGCATAAGAGCAGATTTTGCGCCCCAGGCGCGAGGCAGGAGGCGAAATGGCGGACGGCTTTATCTCCCGCGGATTTGCGGGCAAGGGGCGCGAGACGGGCGCGCGGTCGGCACGGATCCCGCCGGGCCAGCATGAGGTGAAGGACTTTCCGGTGCTCAGCGCCGGGCCCACGCCGCGGGTCAATCTCGATCGCTGGAGCTTTTCGCTGGAAGGGCTGGTGCGCCAGCCGGTCAAGTGGAGCTGGGCCGAGTTCCAGGGTCTGCCGGCGCAGGATTTCCTCTGCGACATCCACTGCGTGACCAAATGGAGCAAGCTCGATACGCGCTGGCGGGGCGTGAGCGTGGACACGCTGCTCGAGCATGTGGAGCTCGATCCGAAGGCGAAGTTCGTGACGGCGTTCACGATCGAGGGCTACACGACGAACATGCCGCTCGAGGACATCGTCAATGGGCGGGCGTTCGTCGCGTATGAGTATGCCGGCAAGCCACTGGAGCCGGCACATGGGGGACCGATCCGGCTCGTCGTGCCCAAGCTTTATCTCTGGAAGAGCGCGAAATGGGTGACGGGGCTGCGCTTCATGGAGCAGGATCGCTCGGGCTTCTGGGAATCGGCCGGCTACAACAATCACGGCGATCCCTGGAAGGAAGAGCGGTACACGGGCGACTGAGATGGCCACTCCGATTGCATGGCAGATCGCGAGCGTGGCGGCGATTCGGCCGGAGACGCCGGGGGTGAAGACGATCGCGTTGAAGTTGCCGCAATGGATGCGACACCGCGCGGGGCAGCATTACGATGTGCGGCTCACGGCGCCGGATGGATATCAGGCACAGCGAAGCTATTCGATTGCATCGGCGCCCGAGAGCGAGGGGAAAGTCGAGCTGACGGTCGAGCGCGTCGCGGATGGCGAGGTGTCCGGTTATTTGCACGAAGTGCTGATGCAGGGCGACCTCGTCGAGGTGCGCGGGCCGATCGGCGGGTATTTCGTGTGGGACGCGGTTCAGGGCGGCCCGCTGCTGCTGATCGCGGGTGGCTCCGGAGTCGTGCCGCTGATGGCGATGCTGCGGCATCGCGCAGCCGCGGGATCCCAAGCGCCGGCGCGGCTGCTCTACAGTGCACGCGGCGCCGAGGATCTGATCTACAAGGACGAGCTCGATCGGCTGGCGGCCGATGGCTGGGGGCTCCAGGTGTTCTACACGCTGACCCGCAGCCAGCCGCCGGGATGGAGCGGCTATGCGCGCCGGATCGACGCGGCGATGCTGCGCGAGGTGGCGGGACCGCTCGGTCCGTCGCCGATGGTCTTCATCTGCGGGCCGACGCTGATGGTCGAGGCGGCGGCGAGCGGGCTGCTGGCGGCTGGAATTGCGGAAGACCGGATCAAGACCGAGCGGTTCGGGCCGAGCGGGAGCTGAGGATGACGATGGATACTGTGCGCGACGACGCCAATGCGGCGCTGATGCTCGACGGCAATGCCGTGGCTGGGGCGTTGAGCGAAATCTTCGGGGCGGAGATGACGGTCAACGAGGCCGAGTGCGCGAGTTGCGGGCAGGTGCATGCGGTGGGCGCGATGCTGGCGTTCACGCAGGCGCCGGGGATCGTGCTCAGGTGCCCGAGTTGCGAGGCAGTAATGGTGCGGATCGTGCGTACGCCGCGCGGCACCTACGTGGATGTGCGTGGCGCGGCCTATCTGAGGATGCCGCCGAGCTGAGGCGGGCTCAGGCGGGGGCACTGCTCCGCGCCAGGGCCTGGTCGGCGGTGAGCGCCGTTTCGTGCGTGCCGGCAATCATCAGCTCGAGGATTTCGGTCTCGGTCGTGCTCTTGATGTAGCGGTCGCCGACGTTTTCGCCGCGCTTCAAGACCATGACGCGATCGCCGACCTCGAAGATGTCGACGAGGCGATGCGAGATGATGATCTGGGCGACGCCCTGGGCCTTGAGCTCGCTCATGGTTTCGAGCAGGCGGTCGGTCGCTGTGACGGAGAGGTTGGCGGTCGGCTCGTCGAGGATGACCACCTTGGGATTGAAGGAAATGGCGCGCGCGATGGCGACCGATTGCTGACGGCCGCCCGACAGGCTTTCGACGCGCTGATAGACCGAGTTCACATTGACCTTGAGGCGCTGCAGAACGTCGTTCGCCTCGGCGTACATCCGCTTGCGGTCGATGAAGGGACCGCGGCGGGGCCAGCGACCCAGAAAGATGTTCTGGCCGACGTCCATGTTTCCGCAGAGGGCGAAGTCCTGGTAGATCATTTCGATGCCGAGGTCGCGGCTCTCGTGCGGCGAACGGAAATTGGTGGGCTGGCCATCGACGATCACGTCGCCGCCGTCGCGGTGATAGGCGCCGGTCATGATCTTCATCAGGGTCGACTTGCCGGCCGAGTTGTCGCCGACGAGGCCGAGGATTTCGCCGGGGCGCAGGGTCAGGTTGACGTCCGACAGCGCCCGCACGGCGCCGAAGGACTTCTGGATGCCGCGCATCTCGATGAGGTTATCCATTTTTCGCTTCTCTCCGCCTGGGTCGGATACGATCCCAGAGCCGACTGATGATGGCATGCTGCCGTACCCAGATGTCGGCGAGCACGGCGATGATGAGGATGGCGCCGATCAGGCTGTTCACCCATTGCTGGGGCATGGTGTAGCCCTGCACGTTGAGCTGCAGCAGGGCGCGGAGCAGGGTGATGACGGCGGCACCGGCAAGCGCCCCAATCACCGTGCCGAAACCGCCGAAGATCGAGGCGCCGCCGATGATGACGGCAGCGATGCCGTCGAGCTCGCGGAACTGGCCGGCGGTGGGATTAAAGCTGCGGAAGTAAGCGATGTTGATGAGGCCGGCCATGGTGGCGCAGAGGGCGCAGAAGAGGAGCGCCATGAAGCGCACGCGGTTGGTGTTGATGCCGGCGTAGTCGGCGGCGCGGCGATTGCCGCCGGTGGCGAAGATGCGCTGGCCAATCGTAGTGTAGCCCAGCACGACTCCGGCAATAACGGAGACGAGCAGCAGCCAGACGGTTTGTACGCTCACGACATCCGCCCACGCACCGAGCCAGCCCGTGATGGGCGGCAGATGGAAGTAGGCGATGACGTCACCCACCTTGCGGCCGATGAGATTGTAGCCCTCGTTGAAGCCGGTCAGCTGCTGGCCTGCGGTGATCCACGCAGCGACGCCGCGGGCGACGTAGTACATGCCCAAGGTCGCGATGAAGGCGGGGAGGCCGAAGCCCACGGTGAGAATGCCGTTGAGCACGCCGGCGATGAGGCCGGCGGCAAGACCCATCCCCATCGCTTCGATCGGGCTCATGCCGAGGGCTTTGAGCGAGAAGGCTGCGGCGCTGCCCGCGAGGGCGAGGACCGAGCCGACCGACAGGTCGATGTCGCCGGTCGCGATCACATAGGTCAAGCCGACGGAGATCAGAGCCAGCTCGGTGTAGTTGAGCAGGACCGCGAAGGTGTTGGGGAGGCCGCCCCAGTAATCGGGACGAAGACCGAAGCCCACGAACCAGAGCACGATCGCGAGGAGGATGGCGAGGGTATCGCGGCGGACGAAGAGGCGCGCGACGCCGCGGGCGGCAAGGGCGCGGTCGGTCGCCATGGCGCCCTTGGTCTGTACGCCCTCGATAGCGACGCCGCCCAGATCGGGGGGCGGCGGCGGGGGCAGGCCTCGTATCTTAGCCCAGGCGCGCTGGATGAGCTTGCGGCGGATGATGAAGGGCTCGATGAGGACGGCGGCGATGAGCAGCACGCCGATGAGCGTGGGGACGGCGCCGGCGGGAAGCGAGAAGACCGCCTTCACGTCCGTCTTTTCGCCATTGACCATTACGGTGCGGGTGATGGGCAGGCCTTCGCGCAGGACCTTGTTGATGAGACCCACGAGCAGCGAGCCGACGAAACTGCCGATGATCCGGCCGCGACCGCCCAGGATCGATGCACCGCCGATGATGACGGAGGCGATGACGATGAGCTCGACACTCATGCCCGATTGCGGGGTGGCGCCCTTGTCCTGCGCCACAGCCATCAGGCCGGCGATGGTGGAGCAGAGCGCCGAGAGCAGGTAGGCGCGGACGCGGACCCAGCGCGTCGGGATACCGGCATAGATGGCGGCCTGTTCGTTGCCGCCGGTGGCGAAGGTCTCGTAGCCCCAACGGGTCGTGGCCAGTACGATCGCGCCGATGGCGACGATGACGAGGGCAATGGGGATCTGATTGTTGAACCCCCAGGTGTTGATTTCGCCGAGCTGGAAGAAGCCGGGAAAGTTCGCGGCCTTGTCGGGGAAATAGAGCGATTTGCCGCCGGTGAGGCCGAGGATCGCGCCGCGCCCGATGAGGAGCATCGTGAGGGTCGCGATGAAGGCCGGAACCTGCAGCAGGGTGACGAGGATGCCATTGATGAGGCCGAGCGACAGGCCGACGGCGATGCTGATGGCGAGGGCCTCAAAGAGGCCCGTATCGCCACGCGAGGGATCGAAGGCAATGGCGAAGGTGACGCCGACGAGGCCGTAGATCGAGCCGACCGACAGGTCGAGGTCCTTGTTGACGATGACGAAGGTCATGCCGACTGCCATCACGCTGAAGCGCGCGGTATCGCGCAGCAGCGAGTGGAAGGCGTCGGCGGTGCCGAAGAAGGCAGGGTTGATCAGGGCGCCGATCGCGTAGAGCGCGATCATCAGGCCGATAAGGCCGGCCTCCCACGTCCCGATGAATTGTCCTGGCCGGCGGCCAGGGCCTGGCAGAATGGTCGCGTCGGTCATTGATCCCTGATGGAAACGGTGGCCTGACAAAACCTGTCGCGGGAGAGGGACCCTCTGCCCGCGACAGGATGCACTTGCATTCGAGACTTAGTTCTCGAAGCGCTTGCCGACGTTGCCGACGGTGTCCTTGGTCACGAGCTGAGCGCGCGTGTCGAGGTTGGCAGCCGAGATGCCGCGGTCGATCTGCAGGTAGAGCTGCATGACGGGCCAGAAGCCCTGCAGGAACGGCTGCTGACCGAGCGAGCCCTGGAGGTCACCGCTCTTGAGGGCAGCCTGCTGGGTCGGGCCGAGGTCGAAGCCGTAAGCGCAAAGCTTGCCGGTGTTCTTGGTCTGCGCGACGGCCTTGGCGAGCGCCGGGGTGAACACGCCGTTCGGGGCGAAGGCACCGACGACGTCACCACGGGATTCGATCAAGGACACGATCGAGTTGACCGGATCCTGCTGGTCGGCCGGGATACCAACGGTCTCGGGGCCGGCGTCGACCTTGAAGCCGTCGAGCTTGCCGGCGGCCTTGAGCGAGGCGACGGTCGCATTATAGGCCGCGGTGACGCGATTGTTCACTTCGATGTTGCCGCCCGCGGTGTCGTTCGGGAAGATGATCGAGCCGGAGGTCACACCCTTGTCGAGCAGGCACTGGGCCAGAGCGTTACCTGCAATGGCGGCCGCCGAAGCGTCCTGGCCGGTGTGGCTGATGTTCAGCCGGTCATAGATGGTGGGATCGAACGAGTTGGTCGTCGCGACCGGGATGCCGTTCTTTTCGGCGGTCTTGACGATGTCGTTGTAGGCACCCTGCTGCGGGGTGGTGAAGATCAGGCCGTCGATCTTGGGATCGTTGACGATCTGGTTCAGGATTTCGATTTCGCGGGCCGGATCGTCGGCCGCGGCTTCGGAACCAAGGAGCAGGACTTTCGCGCCGATCAGATTGGCGGCCACCGTGGCGCCGACATAGACCGGGTCAAAGAAGCCGTTGCCGGCGGTGTGCGTCACGATCGCGAAGGTCAGCACGCCGTCCTTCGAGTGGAAATCCTTGGTGCCGGCAGCTTCCTTGGCGGCGTCGGCCCAGGAGTAGCCACCCACGGCCTTGTCGATGGCCTGGGCCATGACGGCGTTGGTGCCGGCGATAAGCAGGGCGATGGCGCTGATGCCGCCCAATAGACTCTTCATGATGTCCTCCCATTTGCCGGTTTTCCGGCCGGCGGACAGTTGCAGGATAGAAGCGCGATTGCAAGTAGAGGGATCGCCCGCAAGCCTCTGGGGTTAACGGTGAAAGCGTTAGCATGGGAGCCATTCGCGGGCCCTGCTGGCCGGGCGCGGGATCGGGGCGCAGACTCCTGGCGTTGAGTCGTAAATTGAAGAGGAGCGCCCCCGTGTCTCACACTCATCGGGCCGACGAGGCCACAATTCGCGAGCAGGCCTATTATCTCTGGGAAAAGGACGGCAGGCCGCATGGCCGCGAAACCGAATACTGGATGCGCGCCGTCGTCGCGCTGAGCGAGGAGCCGCCGGAGAAGGCCTTCCCATCGGCACCGCCGCCGAAGGCGAAGGTGCGGAGTTCGCCTTCGCCCAAGCTCGCGGCCGCCAGCAAGAGCAAAGCGGGTAGCGCGAAGACGGCCAAGGCCAGCGACAAGAAGCCGAAGAAGAAGTAGCCCCCCGCGGGAAAGCGCTTCACAGCGCTCGGCGATGTGATCTAGGAGGGCCGGAGGGGGAGGCTCTCCATGCGCAGCGGCAACCTGCTACTCGCCTTTCTGATCGAGCTCGCAATGCTCGCGGCGTTCTGCCTTGCGGGCTGGTCGGTGGGCGGGCCGATCTGGCTCAAGCTCATCATGGCCATCGCCCTGCCAGGCATTGCGATCGTTGCCTGGGGGATATGGGCGGCGCCGCGCGCGGGGGCGCGACGCCTCAAGATGCCAGCCCTGTTTTACTTCAAGATCGGTATGTTCGCGCTGGCGACCGTTGCGTGGTGGTTCGCCGGGCAGGGCTTTTTCGGCACGGTGTTCGCGGTGCTCGCAGCGGTCAACCTGATCGCGGCGTTGATTTTCAGGCAGGTGTGAAGTTCAGCGCGACGCCGTTGATGCAGTAGCGCAGGCCTGTGGGCGGCGGGCCATCGGGGAAGACGTGGCCCAGATGGCTGCCGCAGGTCGCGCAGTGCACTTCCGTGCGGGTCATGCCGTGGCTGCGATCGGTGGTCGTCTCGACCGAGCCGGGAATGGGGTCGTTGAAGCTCGGCCAGCCGGTGCCGCTCTCGAATTTTAGCGTGCTCTTGAACAGCGGCGTATCGCAGCCGACGCAGGAGAAGGTACCGGCACGCTTCTCGTAGAGAAGAGCACAACTGCCGGGGCGCTCCGTGCCGTGGTCGCGCATGATGCGAAACTGCTCGGGGGTCAGGCGCTGCCGCCACTCGGCGTCGGTGCGGGTCACAGGGTAGGTCGCAAGCATTCGGGTTCTCCCTTTTTGCTGCGATAGATAGGTGCCCGCCGCGACTTGCGCAAATCGCGGCGGGAACACGACGCCGCTAGTTCAGCGTGAAGTTGATCGAGTCATCTGGTGCATCGGGCGGTGGCGTGTCGTCGCCGCTGTCGCCGCCATCAGCACTATAGGAGGTGATCTTGTCGCGTAGCGAGGGCGGCAGGTTCTTGATCGAGTGATCGTAGGTCCGGCAATAGCCGCTCATGCCGGGTCCGGTGCAGACCTCGATGCTGGCGCCGCCCGAGATGAGGATCGACTCGATGGCGTTGTTGAAGCTGCCCGGGATGTTGTCGTCGGAGTCGCCTGGATTGACGCAGAAATTCGCGTCGGAGAATCCGGGGCCCTGGTAGAAACAAATCTCGGCATCGCCGGCGGGAGCGGGGCTGGTGTCGGGCGCGCCATCGAAGTCGATCAGCGATTTGGCGACGAAGCCATTGTTGTCGCCGTCGGCGGTAACGGCGCACCAGGTTCCGGTGCAGGCGTGGACGATGATGTCGGTGCCCGGATCGAGCGTGTCGATGACGGCATAGCTCGTGCCGGGGCCGTTGCGCAGATTGGCGTAGCCGCCGGTGGTGGCGGGCTGGTCGGCAGCGGCGGCAACGACGGTCATGCCGGCGAGCGCGAGAAGAGAGAGCCCAGCCAGGCGGGCGATGTTGGGCGCAATCATGGGAATGTCCTCAGTGGGCACCATGCCCAGCGAGAGCCGACACCATCAAAGCGGCAATGAATGGGCGGTGAACGCCCCTCAGTAGACGCGGATCGAGGTGATGGCGTGGTCGAGCAGGCCCTCGAGGTGGGGCGTGTCGACATCGATCACCTTGCAATAGGAGCGGAAGTCGCGGTCACGGCAGACCAGGGCGCTACCGGCACCGTCGATCTTCACCGAGCCGAAGGCGTTGTCGAGGCCGACGAGCTTCAGATCCTTATAGACGTGGCCGGGCGCGATGCAGGTCTCGGCGCCGCGGTAATTGCTGCCGGAGAAAAAGCACAGCGTGCCGCCACTGACCCAGTGCGGGAAGCGTGGGCCACTGAGCCAGCCGCTCGGACGCTGGCCGAAGCTGACGTTGTAGAGCGGGAGCCACCCGGCGAGATGGCCGACATGAATCTGGCACCAGAGTTTGCTGCAGCGATCGACGCGAATGCGGATGCCGGCGGCGACATTGCCGGTGCTTGAATATTCGGTGCCCGGACCGGAGTAGAGGATGCCGGTGTAGTTGGTCCAGCCGTCCGTGGTCCAACCAGCACTTCCCCGCGGCTGGACGGCATCGGCCGGAAGCACCGACACGAGCAGCAGGGCAGTGCCAAGGATGAACCGGGACAGCAGAGACATGGCAACTCCTGAATTTGCGAACAGATGCTAGCGGCTTGGCCCCGCGCCCGGAAGGGCGGGCGTGCCACAGTTGGGGATAAACGCCGGCTTCGTCAGGCGGGCGGTAAGGGCCGTTTCCGGCCATCTTCGCCGAGGGCCACGTAGACGAAATGACCGGCGGTCACCTGCTCGCGGTGATCCATGCGGTTGCGGCGCGCCCAGGCCTCGACGGCAACGGTGATCGAGGTCGTGCCGACGCGGGTTATCTCGGTGTAGACGCAGAGAATATCACCGACTTTCACGGGGGCGATAAAGGTCATGGCGTCGATCGCGACGGTGACGACGCGGCCCTTGGCGCGCTCGACGGCGGCGATGGCGCCGGCGATGTCCATCTGGCTGATGACCCAGCCGCCGAAGATGTCGCCGGCGGGATTTGTGTCGGCAGGCATCGCCAGCGTGCGGATGGTCAGGGCGCCATGCGGTTCGGCGATGCTTGTCATGCGGTGGGCCCCAATGTCGGCCAGCGGCCGGTTTCTTCTTCCCAATGCTTCCGGCACAGGGAGACGTAGATGGATTTTTCGATCGACACCTGGTTGCCCTCGGTGATGACGCGGCCCTGGCTGTCCTTGCGCACGACCATGGTGGCCTTGGCCCCACAATAACAGATGGTGCGAATCTCGCGCAGCGTGTCGGCGATGGCCAGCAGCGCTTCGGAGCCGGGGAAGAGCTTGCCCTGGAAATCGACGCGCAAGCCGTAGGCCATGACGGGAATGCCGAGGCGGTCCGCGACGCGCGCGAGTTGCCAAACCTGGGCTTCGGTCAGGAACTGGGCTTCGTCGATGAAGACGCAGTCGATCTTGCCCGAGAGCGTCTCCTCGCGGATGCGGTCATACATGTCGTCGCCGGCCGAGAAGAGATCGGCTGGCGCAGAGATGCCGATGCGGGATTCGATCTTGCCCTCGTCGCCCTCGGCATAGAGCGCGGACGTATAGAGCAGGGTGCGCATGCCGCGCTCACGGTAGTTGTAGGACGCCTGGAGCAGCAAGGTCGACTTGCCGGCGTTCATGGTGGAGTAGGAGAAATAGAGCTTGGCCATCGGTGCCCTTGATGCCCGATGGCGGCTATCGCGGGCAAGAGAAGCCGTGGCGGCGCACCAAAAAAACGGCCGCCGGGCGAGGGCGGCCGTGGCCGATCGGGATCGGCGCGAAGGGCTGCCGGTTGGCGGGGCGGCCCTGAGGCGGGTCCGTGCCAAGTGCGGCGGGCACGGGATGTCCGGTGGTTGGGGGGACCGGACGATCCGGACGCTAGGGGCGCGAGGTGACAGGGGTATGACATTGGAGGGCGCGCCACAGTTTGGGCCCAATCGGCCGGAACATCGTCCCCTCACATCACACTGAGGCTTGGAGACCATGCAGAATTTCCGTCAATTGATTGCCGCGACCACAGTGGTTGCTGTCGCCGCCCTGACGCCGGTCGCGACGTTCGCCGAAACGCCGCTCGGCATGTACCAGACGGCGGACCGGCTCGAGGATTATTCCGCGAGCCTTTGCGGCCAAGGTGACAAATATCTCTGCATCAAGCTGCTGGCGCTGCGCGGTGCGGCCCGCTCCGATGCCGGCAACAAGCTCATCGGCACGAATGTGCTCAATCTCGCGAAGCCGGCCGGGTCGAACAAATGGAAGGGCGTGATCACCATCGACGGCAAGACCGCAGACGCAACGGTCACGCTGCGCAAGGGCGTGGCGCTCGACGTACATGCCTGCGCCTATGTGGTGCTGTGCGCCTCAATCAGCCTGCCGGTGGCGAAGTAGCTTTCCGGCGCAGCTGAGGGACCAGCTCGACCAAAAGGATCGAGCCGAAAATGATGGCCGCTCCGAGATAGCCCAGGAGCGGCAATCGCTCCTTCAGGAAGAGCGCGCCGGCGAGCGCGGCAAACAGGCTCTCGGCCGAGAGGATGATCGCGGCATTTGCGGCCGGCACGTATTGCTGGCCGATAGCCTGCAGGGTGAAGGCGATCGCGGTGGCGCCGATGCCTGTATATAGAATTTCGATCCAGCCGGTGGCTATGCCATCGAGCGTCGGGTGCTCCGTGAACGGAACGCCGATCAGGGCGAAGATCGCGGTGCTGAGGAAGCAGATGGCCGAGAGCGTCACCGGCAGGCCCGTCTCCTGGACGAGGGGCGCCAAGGCCGCGATCTGGATGCCCCAACAAACCGCACAAAAGATCAGCAGCGCATCCCCTGATGTAAAGTGCGACAGGTCTGCTCCCGTGAGGAGATAGATCCCCAGCAGGGCGAGCGGGGCGCCCAGATAGACGATGGGGTGTGGGCGGTGTCGAAGGAGCACGTAGGCGGCAAGGGGCGTGAAGATCACGTAGAGCGACGTCAGGAACCCGCCATTAGTGATCGTCGAGGTCGCGAGCGCGACCTGCTGCGCCCACACACCGACGAAGAACGAGAGGATCAGGACCGCAAGCTGAAACAAGCGGGCGGGAGTCAGCAAAGCGATGTGCCTTTGTCGACGCCGGAACTCGGCAATCGCGAAGGGCAGGACGAGGACGCCGCCGATCGCATAGCGGATGCCGATGAAGATCAGCGGCCCCATGTAGGCGGCGCCGCCCTTCTGGAACAGGAAGGCGAAGCCCCAGAGGATCGTGCAGGCAACGAGCGTCGCGACGGCGAGCGGGCGGGACATGGCGGGGTTCGCTAAAGCTCGGCTTCGAGCGCGGCGATGAGGCGATCGATTTCGGCGGGCGTGGTGTAGTGGACGAAGGACATCCGCAGCACGCCGTGGAGCGGATTGATGCCGAGTGCTTCGAGCACGCGGTAGCCGTAGAAGTGGCCACCGCCGACGCCGATATTGTGACGCGAGATCATGCCCGCGACGTGCGCGGCAGGGCGGTCGGTCACGATCGAAACGGTGGGCACCTTGCGGGTGGGGTCGTCCGGTCCGATCAGGCGAATGCCGTTCTTCTTGCGCAGATAGTCGAGGAGGGGCGCGATCAGCGTGGTTTCCTGCGCGCGCATGGCGTTGTGAGCGCGGCGGAGCGGCGTGGCGCCTTCGACCGTGCCATCGGCGATGCCGGCGACCGTTTCGAGGTAGTCCACCACGCCGGCGCTGGCGGCGATCTGGCCGTGATCGGGGCCAGCGGGCACGAGACGATAGCGGGGCTTGGTCTCGTTGAAGAAATGCCCCTGGTTCGGCAGGGAGGCCGCGAGCGTCGGGCGGATAGCCATGATGCCCTGGTGCGGGCCGTAGGTCTTGTAGGCCGAAAACAGATAGAGGTCGCAGCCGAGAGCCTGGAGGTCGGGCAGACCGTGCGGCGCGTAAGAGACGCCATCGACGAAGGTGAGCGCGCCCACCGCCTTGGCCTTGGCGACGACCTCCGCGACGGGGTTGATTTCGCCCACGATGTTGGAGGCGTGCGGCATGGCGACGAAGCGCACCTTGGCGTCGAGCAGCTTGTCGAGCGCGGCGGGGTCGAGGTGCCCGGTCTGGCGGTCGATTTTCCATTCGCGGATCTCGACGCCGCGTACCATGAGTTTCCGCCAGATGCCGGAATTGGCCTCGTGATCCTGGTTGGTGACGATGATGGCGTCGGCGGGCTTCAGCCAGCCCTCGAAGGCGCGGCCGAGTGTGTAGGTGTTGGCCGAGGTCGAGGGGCCGAAATGGATCCAGTCCTCGGTGACGCTCAGGGCTTCGGCGATGCGGCGGTAGGCCAGGTCCATTGCTTCGCCGGCCGCCTGCGAGACGGGATAGGCCGCGTAGGGCTGGACCTTGGTGTGCCAGTAATAGTCGCGCATGCGGTTGAGCACCGCCGCCGCGGTATAGGAGCCGCCGGCATTTTCGAAGAAGGCGAAATCCTTGAGCTCG
>Ga0070661_100001692_pt1 | contig 15284 bp, 20 predicted proteins | sample KBSC43metaG_FD_64663 | JGI IMG/M metagenome (GOLD analysis project Ga0070661, IMG submission 64663) | Corn rhizosphere microbial communities from Kellogg Biological Station, Michigan, USA - KBS C4-3 metaG | ecosystem: Host-associated > Plants > Roots > Rhizosphere > Soil ...
TGGCGGCAGCGCATGCTCCTATCGCTCGCCAGGAGTGTTGGTAAACGTGAGCGTGCTCGACAAGGGTATTGAGGCGCAATTCACGAGAATCAAGGCTCGCGTGAGCAAGGTGCAGGATATTCCAGGTACGGGAGAGGCGGCCATCCTGTACGAACAGGGAGGTCTGCACGACATCATGGTGGCAAAGCGCGGTTCCGGGCTCGCGATTCTCATCAGGAGAGAAGGCACGGAAAGTATGCGAGAGGCTTTGGTCAAGCTTGCCAAGGTCGCACTCCCCCACCTCTAGGCAACAACTCTATTTCCGAAGGAGGAAGCATGATTCCGCAAGAGAATATCCGAATCGTTCAGAAAGCTTATCAGGACTTTACGAGCGGGAACATTCCGGCAATTCTCGAATCGCTCGATGAAGGTGTGGATTGGTTCATACCAGGGCCTAAGCAGGTGATTCCATTCGCCGGACAACGTCGAGGTCGCCACGAAGTAGCACAGTTCTTTTCGGAACTGGCAGCGTCGCTCTCGGCCATAGAGTTTGAGCCGCAGGAATATATCGCGGACACGGAGAAGGTGGTTGCGCTGGGACGCCAGAAATGGCAGGTCAAGTCGACCGGCCGCACCTATGCAGACGACTGGGCGCACGTGTTCTGGATCGCGAGCGGAAAGATCGTGAGGTTCAAGGAATATCACGACACCGAAGCAGAGGCGGCCGCTCATCGTTTGTGAGCTGAAAAACACTTCGCAAGAAAAACCATGCGCAGCATCTGAGCTGCGCAATTCACGGGTGTTCAAGAAAGACCGATCGAATGCCGCAAACCTGGACGAACTCCCGGCGGGGCGACCTAGAAATCTTTCGAAACGGAAGTTTTGCGGAGAAAGGGAAATCTGATGAGAATCGATGCAGCGGAAAAGACTCGAACCTGTGTGCTGGCCACCCTCATATGTTTGACTGGTACCCTGTGCGAGAGCCAGAAGAATCATTCGGAGGTGGCTGCAAGTCCGAATGCTCCACAAGTTATGACCACGCTCTATGAGGATCTCAAGTGGCAGGCAATCGTGCCCGAATTGGGCGAGGATTCACCACAGATTGCAATTCTCCGGGTCGATCCTTCAACCAAGGCCACGCAACTGCTGATCCGTACGCCCAGGAAAGTGCACGTTCCGATGCACTGGCACAGCGCCAACGAAACGCACACCATCATTCAGGGGACAGCGACCTTTGAACACAATGGCAAGCTCCAACTGTTGACTCCCGGCAGTTTCAATTACATGCCGGCCCATATGCAACATCAGGCGTGGGCCTCAGAAGGCGCAGTCATCTTTATCAGCGTTGATGGTGCCTGGGATGTGAACTGGGTGGGTAATCCTCCAGGCAAGTCCGATCTGAACCAGGAACCTCACACCCCGCAGTAAGCGCCGACAAACAGCGCGTTCCCAACCGATTTCCAAGACAGCGAATTGCAAATACACAGGAGAATCTCATGGTCACCCCAACACAGACACGCGAAGCGTTGGCTCCGCCACCAGTACAAGAAAGCCATTCACAATCTCAACAGCAGGTAACCCCGATGCGCCTGATTCAGATGGGCTGGGCCTTCGTCATGCCCATTGCTATCGAATCTGCAGTTCGCACCCGAATCTTCGATGTCCTGGATGAGCATCCAAAGACAATCGACCAAGTCTGCCAGGAGACCGCATGTTCTCCACGCGGAGTTGAGCCGCTACTCAATTTCCTAGTAGCCGTTGACCTACTTCACAGGTCGGCAGACGGAGTCTATTCACTCACTCCGGAAAGCGCAACCTTCCTCGTGAGCACCAAGCCGTCGTTTCATGGTGGTTTTATTTGCCATTTGACAGCTGACCTCATCCCGCGGTTCCAGGAACTTGAGCGAGTCGTGCGAACGGGACAACCGGCGCGCTCGGTTAATCGCCAAGCCGAGGCCACAGCCTTCTTCAAGAACTTCGTTGAGGATCTGATGCCGCTTAACTTTCCCTCGGCCCGAATGCTGGCGCAGCATCTCGCATCAACCCGCAAGACCGAAACCACGAAGATTCTGGACATTGCAGCAGGCTCCGGTGTGTGGGGCATCGCCGCGGCGCAGGCATTCGCGTCGGCGACTCTTACTGCTGTTGATTTCCCCGAAGTACTCGAAGTGACGCGATCGGTGGTGTCGCGATTCGGATTGAATGGCCGCTTCCAGGCCGTTGCGGGCGATGCATTGTCTGTCGATCTCGGAAGAGACTACTCGATAGCAACTCTTGGGCACATTCTGCACTCCGAAGGAGAAGAGCGCAGTCGTACCATGCTGAGTAGAGTGTATGAGGCGCTGGCTCCCGGAGGCACGGTTGCCATTGCGGAATTTGTCCTGAACGAAGACAGGACTAGCCCTCCTGCCGCCGCCTACTTCAATTTGAACATGGCCGTGAACACCGAAAATGGTCGGGCATTTACAAGTTCGGAGCTTCAGCTCTGGCTCCACGAAGCTGGTTTTCGCAATGTTCGTTGGCTAGATGTCCCAGGACCGTCACCGTTGGTTCTTGCAGATAAATAGCATGAGGAGTAAGACGCTGCGATTGATGCACGCGATCGTACGTACCAATGTCTTCCGGAGCCAGAACGACTGCATCAACTTCGGAACAAGAAGAAGAGGGGGTTGATACCGATGACGATTGAAAGCAACAAATTGCTTGTACGTCGTTTCTACGAAGAGATCGACAAGGGAAACCTGGACGCGATGGATGAAATCGTAGCGATGGATTACGTTGATCACAGTCCTCCTCCGTTTCCCGGATTGGCTCCAGGACTGAAGGGACTGAAGCAGGGGTTCGAAATCTTTTGGAAGGCAACGCCTGGGCATCACCAGATCGAAGATCAGATCGCCGAAGGCGATAAGGTTGTCACTCGCCTTTTGTGTATTGGGAAACATGAAGGCGATCTGCCTGGAGCACCGAAGACGGGTAACGATTTGAAGATGACCTCCATCACCATTCATCGAATTGCCAATGGCAAGTTGGTCGAGAAGTGGGCGGAGAAGGACGTGCTTGGATTCCTGCGGCAGATTGAGGTCGTACCTCCAATGCAGCATGGCGAGAACTAATCTTCTATATTTGAAGGCCTGGGCACCTCCGCAGAAATGCTCGACGAACCAGTGATGTACTTCTGGAGCTCTCCCGATAGTCAAACTCTCGGAGGGAATCGAAGAGGATGGATCGTGCCACTTGCGAATTCGTCGATTTGTGGGTGATCGAACGATGGAATGGAACTTTAGGAGACAGACCGGTCGTCACGATCGGAATTCCAGAGTTCTGATGCCGCGGATAGACGATACGAACTCGCAAGTTCGAGAAGCAGCTTGGTGCGCTCACTCAGAAGTAAAGGCCTTTCTCTCCGTTGCAAGACGGGTGCGCAATGCGGGAGCTTCGGTCTTTGCAACTCTGTCAGGAACTTTTCCATCGTTGATCTATCAACCCGCAGATTCTCCCCGAAGGCTGACGCGATGGCTTCGTCATCAAAAAGCGCGATCGAGAATTTCATCTCGTGCTCCTCACGACGGACAACCATGGCCTGAACGGTCACATGTTCGGACGACTCCATTCCATCCCATTCTTCCCGTTGTGATGGCCATTTCAGTGCCAGGAGTCCAAAACTGATCGCTCACCATCCGGAACCCTCCGACGCTTATGTCAGCGATTCGGTGAGGTCTGGAATTCTGCGCTTTGCCATATAATTCAAAATTACCTCGCTCGCTCACCTTGACAGTCTACCCGAAGCAGCAATATGATCGCCTAGAATGTCTACCCGAGAGCAGAACGAACGGATCGAACTTCTCCAAGGCACGTTGGATCTCCTGATTCTACGTACCCTGCAACGCGGGCCCATGCACGGCCATGCCATAGCGAAGGCGATCGAATTCAGGTCCGACGAAGTGCTGCAGGTCGAACAGGGGTCGCTGTATCCGGCATTGCATCGGCTGATCAAGCGGCGATGGATCTCTGCAGAAGAGGGCACTTCAGAAAACAACCGCCGTGCCAAGTTCTACGCATTGACGGCCAAGGGCAAACGACAACTGACGGTTGAAACCGGCAAATGGGACAAGCTGGCGCGAGCAATCGCGCAAATTCTTCGGCCTGGAGAACAGGAGGAAGCATGACACGGCGCAAACGCATGCTTGCGGACCTCGAGCAGGACATTCGCGACCATCTCGCAAGGGAGACCCAGGACAACATAGACAGGGGAATGTCTCCGGAGAACGCTCGTTCCGCGGCGCTGCGCAAGTTCGGCAACGTCGCGCGGATCAAAGAGGAAACCTGGGAAGTGTGGAGCCTCGTGTGGCTTGAGCAGCTGCTCCAAGATGTTCGCTTCGGCATTCGCACATTGTTGCGAACTCCGGGTCTTACAGTAGCTGCAGTAATGGCTATCGCCCTGGGCATCGGAATCAACGTGGGCATTTTCTCGGTTTTGAACGGGCTGGCGCTGCGGTTATTGCCACTTCCACGCGCGCACGAACTGGTGAGCGTAAACCAGATCTTCCATTTTCAAGGGCGTGGGGATCGTTCGATTCACAATGATTCGAGCTGGTTTTCCTACTCTGAATATCTCGATTACCGCGATCACAATCATGTGTTCGATGGATTGGTGGCCTATGAGCCATTCGTTGAAGCAACCCTTCGGGGAGTCGATGCCCGGCAGGTTCTGGGCACTGCGGCTTCCTGTAACTACTTCAGCGTTTTGATCGAGCATCCTGCGTATGGACGAGGATTCGTGGAATCAGACTGTGCAGGTCGCGGTTCGAATGCGGTTGCTGTGCTCAGCGACGATCTTTGGCGGGGTAAATTTGCGGCGGATCCCGCTCTAGTAGGGAAAAAGATCATCCTCAATCAGACTGCCTATACGGTGATTGGTATTGCACGACCGGGATTCACCGGCACGGAGCCGATTCCGAGCGCGTTTTGGGTCCCTATCACGATGCAACAAGCCCTGGAACCTGGCAGGGACCGGCTTTCGGACGACAATATGAGTTGGCTGGCTATGCTCGGGCGAATACGACCCGGCGTAACAATGCAGGAGGTGCGTGCGGATCTTGGCTTGATTGCAGGACGCCGTGACCATGGCCACACTGGCCCGAAACGCACGACTTCGTTGGCAATCCATGCTGCGACGTTCTTCTCGAGCCCCGAGCAGCGAAGCACCCTGATTCCTATTGCTTCCGTAATCTGTGCCGCTTTCGCCCTCGTCCTGCTCATTGCGTGCGCAAACGTGGCCAATCTTCTGCTCGCGCGTGATTCCACGCGACAGAAAGAAATCGCGCTTCGGCTCTCGATGGGTGCGGGCCGGTGGCGCCTTGTTCGTCAACTGCTGACCGAGAGCCTTCTGCTTTCCCTTGCCGGCGGCACGGTTGGATCTGTGATTGCCTTCTGGTCTTTCATTCGGATCACCGAGCTTGTGACTTCTCATTTGCCGAAGGGTTTTCCGCCCCTTGCCGTGAACGTCGGGCCTAATCTTCAAGTGCTCGCATTCGCGCTCGCTCTTTCCCTTTTCACAGGAATCGCATTCGGCTTATTGCCGGCACTGCGGAGCTCGAGGCCTGATCTAAACACGGCGATCAAGGGAGACGGAACTCAATTTGGAGCGGGCAAGAAGGGCGGGCGTCTTTTACTCAATACGCTGGTCGGCTCTCAAGTTGCCGTGTGCATGACCTTGTTGCTTGCTGCCGGATTGCTGCTTCGCGGCCTTTACCAGGCACAGACCATTGATCCCGGATTTGAAATCAAGGGCGTTGCGACGATGTTCATGGATCTGGGCAGACAGGGTTACGATCGAACCCGGGCCACTGAGTTTATGCGGCAGTTCCGAGACCGGATTCAAGATCTTCCAGGAGTGACGGCGGTTGCGCAGGCGGAGTGCGCGCCATTGAGCCACGACTTCAGCGGTTCACAGTTTACGATTCCTGGTCGCACCGGAACTTTCCCCTTCGAATACAACCATATTTCGCCCGCCTATTTTGCCTTGCTTGGCATTCCCATCGTCCGGGGACGAAACTTCAGACCGGGTGAAGCGCATGATGCGCAGGGAATTATCGTCACCGAATCGACCGCACGCAGAATGTGGTCGGGGCAGGACCCTCTCGGAAAAGCATTGCGCGAGGAATCGGGTCGCGAATACTTCGTGATCGGCGTGGCGAAAGACGCGCAGGTCGCGCATCTCGGTCGATCAGATACGAACTATCTCTATTTCCCAGCCGGACCTGAAGAAGACTCGCGAAGCTATGTCATGGTTCGGTATTCAATCAGGTTCATGGACGTAGCAAAAAGTATTCGCGAGGTGGCGCAATCGATCGACCCAAATGTGTCTGTCGATGTGAGCCGGCTCGAAGACTATCTCGAAATCTGGCGCGCCCCGTCGCGAATCGTCGCTGCGCTGTCAGGAGCGCTGGGCGCGCTGGCCTTGCTGCTCTGCTCCATTGGCGTATACGGGATGGTGTCCTATAGCATCGGCCGATCCGTCCGTGAAATCGGCATTCGTATGGCGCTCGGTGCGGATGGCGCTAAGGTCATGCGCCATCTGCTTTGGCAGGCCATGCGGCCTGTTCTGATTGGTGGAATTGTTGGTGTGGTTCTGAGTGCCGCCGACTCGGGCGTGCTCTCCAGCATGATGTTTGGGCTCGGTACACATGACCCGATCGCATTCATTTCCGTCCCGATTTTTCTTCTGGGAGTCGCCTTCGTTGCGACTTTCATTCCTGGCCGTCGGGCATTGCAGGTTGATCCAATGGTAGCGCTGAGATGCGACTAACTATCCAGTTCGCAGATCGATAATGTCTGTTGACGACAAGGGGCCCAATCCTTATCGCGGAGGCTTGTAGAAGAAGAATTCGGATTGGTGTCCGAAACGCTTATTGAGCCAGGTTCTCGAACAAGAGAGGGAGAGGAGGCTCGCACCCCGACCGTTGGGGACAAGCAGCTAAGGATCTTCAGTTGCTCGGCGTCACCCGTAGGTCGGCGAAGTGCGCTACGGTGTCAGTGCCTACCCATAATGCTATTTTCCCGTGCTCCTGTGTCGGGTCAGTAACGACTAAGGCAGGCTGCAGCGCATCACCGAGAAAGAGATTTGCTTTCTTGCCGCCGGCCTCGATGCGCATCTTGATCCATTCACCGGCTACCATATCAGCGTAGCTCTCGTACTTGCCGGGGAAATCCTTGCGTAGTTCGAACCATGGACGATCCGGAAAGGAAATGTACTGCGTGGCGTGGTTCCGCCGCCACCTGATCTTCTGTGCGCCCGTTCGTTGGCCGCACGTAGAAGCAGTCATAGTGAGGCGCATTCGCGGCATCCGTCGTCAAACGAAATGCAATACCTACAAATCCGCGAGCCGCACTGTTTTCAGCGTTCTCCTTTGGCGCCGCTGCCATCTTCCACACCAGATGATACGCGCCTGAAAGCAACAGAAATCCAAGGAACGCTCCTACTCTTATTTTTATAGTTGACAAATTTTTCTTTCGCCGTTAGATTCCTATTCGAAGTCTTAATTCCATAGTTGTCGGAGATGTTCGTGGCGCGAAAGAAATCTCTTAACCTCACCGAAGCCGAGCTCCGCCTCATGGATATCGTCTGGGACAAAGGCCCGGTCACAGTCGGGGAAGTCGCCGCAGCGCTTCCCGGCGAACCCCCTCTCGCCTACAACACCGTCCTCACGACGCTTCGCGTTCTTGAGCAGAAGGGCTACGTCCGACATACCAAGGCTCGGGAGGGTCGCGCCTTTATCTATCGGGCCGTCGTTGGCCGCAAGCAGGCAAGTCAGAATGCTCTACGTAATCTGGTCCGCGGATTTTTCTCGAATTCTCCCGAATTGCTGGTCCTCAATTTGCTCGATGACGGCGATCTGTCGGAGCGGGAGCGAAAAAAGATTCGCAATCTCCTGGTCGGAGGTGAAAAATGAACGCGATCCTCGCATCCCTGAATGCTTTTTCCGCTGCCGGACTGGCGGCGGTTCTGAACACGCTGTGGCTGGCGCTGGCCGTCGCCGCTTTCCTCTGGCTCGCGCTCCGGCTAACGCCACGGGTCAACGCTGCGACGCGCCATGCGGTCTGGTGGGCGGTTTTAGCGTTGGTGGTGCTCATGCCGTTCGCGACTCTTTTCGTGCGGCCGACTCCGACCGTTTCTTCTCCCGTGAGGACTGAAGAGCAAATCCGAACGCGCGTCCTATCTTCTTCCAGAAAGCTTGTACCTCTTGGAGATACGCATCGAGCTGCGCCGCCGCTCCCATCCGGCACTCTTGATCAGCAACCTTCTCGCGCCCCACGGCTCCCTCACATAATCATTCCCCTCGAAGTTCATCCAGGAAAGTGGCCATCTAACCTGCTGTTTCTGTGGATAGGGGTCTCGTCGGTTCTCCTCGCCAGAATTGTGCTGAGTTATTTGCGTCTACGCGGCCTGCTCGATCGCGCCCGGCCGGCTGGCACGGATTTGGTGCTGCGCTTCAAGGAGCAAATACGCGGCTCCGGAACCTCGCGTGTCCCGCAGCTTCTTGTCTCTCGGGAAGTGATCTCGCCATTCGCCGCGGGATTCCTCCACCCGGTGGTCATTCTTCCCGAGATTCTTCTTGAGGAAATTGGCGAGCCTGAACTCGACTACGTGCTCGTTCACGAACTCGCGCATATTGCCCGCCGCGACGATTGGACCAACCTTATGAGTCGACTGGCCTCCGCGATCTTCGTCCTCCATCCTGTGGTGGCGTGGGTTTTGGGCCGCATCCAGCGGGAGCGGGAGATCGCCTGTGATGACTGGGTTGTTGCCCAAACCGGATCGGCCGTCCCCTACGCGGAGACTCTCGCTCGATTGTCCGAATTCTGCGCTACCCGTCGGCGAGAATTGCTGGCGACGGGAATGGCATCATCAAACCTGAGCAAGCGCATCGAGAACCTGCTTCGCCCGAGGTCCGAGTGTTCTCGGGGCGCATCCCTCTCGCGCGTTCTTCTTTCGGTCGCGACAGCCCTGGTTCTTGTGAGCTTAGGGGTGCGCATGCCGGGATGGATCGCCCTCGCCAAGGATGCGACCGTAGCTGTTCAGAACAATCGGGCAATACCGAAACCTGAAATCTCCGCGCGACGGATCGGGCTCGCGCCGGAATTATCCCCAAGGGAGGCGCCTCGGCTCGTGGCCACGCTTTCTCAAAAGGATCAAACTCAATCCGCGGTCCCGGACCAGGACAAGACCTGGCGTCACGAATGGAAGCTCAGGCGTCATGATTCGAGTTCGAGCAAGGTCGAGCTCTCTCTCGTCAGCCGCAATGACGATGGCAACGATCGAATGAGTACCGAGGACGTTCCGCTCTCGAGTCTATCCGGATTCTCTCTTTCCATGCTCGATCATGACGGTCCGGTGAAGTTTGAGTATGTCCGGAAGGCGGGATCAATCGTCTGTGAAGGTCAGGTGGTCGGCGGCCGCGCATCTGGGCCATTCACCGTCGCTCTCAATCCTACCTTCGTTTCTGCTCTCGAGAAGATGGGCTATGCCGCTCCACATGATAATCAGGGCTTTTCTCTCGTGACCTCGGACGTGAATCTCGCGTATGCCCTGTCCATCAGGAATACGGGACTCACATCGTCCCTATCGGATCTGATCGAGCTACAAGATCACGGTGTCAGTTCGGACTACGTTCGCGCCATGAGGCAGGAAGGGTTCACCGATCTCTCGGCTGGGAATATTTCATCACTTCGGGATCACGGCGTCGAACCCAACTACCTCAAAGCCATCAAGGCGGCGGACTCCAACCTCTCCATCGAGGAGATCGACAGTCTTCGCGACCATGGCGTCAAGCCCGACTACTTCAAATCCTTGAAGGCTACCGCTCCCCAACTCACCATCGAGCAAATCGACAGTCTCTTCGATCACGGAGTTGAGCCGGGGTCCTACCAAGGTTTCGCCTCGGTCAACCCCAAGCTCTCCATCGAAGAGATCGACAGTCTGCGCGACCATGGGGTCAAGCCGGAGTACTACCGGGGCCTGAAATCCGTCGATCCCAATCTCTCCGTCGAGAAGATGGACAGCCTCTTCGATCATGGTGTCGAACCAGGTTCTTACAAGGGCTATGCCTCTGTTGACCCCAAACTCTCGACCGAGGAAATCGACAGCTTACAGGACCATGGCGTCAAACCGGAATACTACCGGAGCCTGAAATCCGTTGATTCGAACCTCTCCATCGAGAAGATCGACAGCCTCCACGATCATGGCGTGGAACCGGAGTTTTACCACGGCATGAAGGCAACCGACGCGACCGTATCGATCGAGCAGATCGATGAGCTGCGAGATCACGGCGTTGAGCCGGAGTATCTCAAGGAGATGCGCGAGCTGCCCGATCAATTCTCGATCGCCGACGTAACCGAGCTCCGCGACCACGGCATCACCGCCAAATACATTCGCAGGCTGCACGAGATGGGGATGAAAAATCTGAAGGCGGCGCAGATCGTTCATCTTCGCGAAGGCGGAGATTAGCAGCTCAGATCTGTAAACCGTTGACTGCGGATAGAATGCGGCACTTCCGCCGATCCGCTGTCAGGCTTTGCATGTAAAAAAAACTCAGAATCGAGCGCGGCGCCAATCCTCCTGCGAGCTAATCGCGCTTCTCTCGGAACGCGCTTACCACGCGGAAGTAAAAGGAAGGGCGCAAATGTTTCTTCCCGCAACCAAACAATTCGGACCAGAAGACTCCCATGCGCTCCAAATCTTTCGCGCCGCGCTCGCCCCGAGTGTCAAACCGCACACTTCGCGGCCTATCGATCAACACAGCCAGCAACATCGCGGTATCACCTCTCTCGCTGGCACGAGATGAAATCTTCGTTGCTTCGACGCTGGACCGGGCGAGGGGCGTGATCGCCCTCGCTATGAGGCTCTGTCCATACCTGGCTTACTCAGGAGCGGTCAGGCCAGTTGTGTTGGAATTCATAAAGCCTTGTTGGGTGTCCTCCAAACGCTCGCAGGATGGATGGCGTTTCGCAGCGGCGAGCGCCTCGGAATCGCTCTTACCAGAACCCACTGTCTGGAAGCACCTTGGGCAAATCAGATCAATTGTCGAATCAGGATTTTGGCGACGATGGAATTCTCCGGTCGTACTCATGGAAAACACCTCGAAAGAAAATCCATAATTATAGACGTTCTTTGTAAAGAAAATGGTTGCGCGCTACAAGTCCATTAATTAGAGACTGGATATCGGCGGCCATCGATCGCCAGGACTTGTCGAAGATGGACCCGTCACTCCTCATCACCCCCTATCTGTCCGTAATAACAATCCTGAGGAGCAGTCTCAAAGGCGCTAGAAGGAAGTTTGTGTCTGTCGGTGTATCGTCGACGAGCCGCACATCACATCAGATTGTTTTCGAACATCGCCGAATTAGAGTGTGTCTGATCACCCCTGCATCAACCTACTATTCGTGTTCCGCTTCTGTCGAAAGCGGCGGAATTTTCAAATCGTCAGAGCATTTTTCACAGTAGTGACGGTCTGGGCTGTCCTGGACGATTTCTATCAGCAATTCCAACGAGAACTTGCCTTCCAGGGAGATGGGTCCTTTGCAACCGTCGCAGAAAAGCTGGCCTTCTTGGATCATGATGAGTACCGTGCGCTTCCGGCGCGCAGAAAATTGCGATGCCAAGATGGAGCCGGCGTGTTGCCTGTCAGTATGGGACTGGATGGAGATGCCAATATGATTTCTCACTGTGCCTCGCCGCGAGACAAAGTGTCCATTTCGCGGATTCAGACAGTCTCCTTTGCAACTGGGAAATTCGCCGATCTAGTAAGTGTTCTAACGGAAGCGTGCCATACAAAGCCATGACAGGTTTGAATGATATGGATGATATTGAGGTTCTACGTCGTAGCGGGAGTTTGGTTCGATTGTCGCGCGCTCTCATGGCCAAAGGTTGGAATGGGGCTGGGGCAGATTTGAGCTGATAGAGGTCCGTGGCGCATCATCGACAAGACCATCGATATGATTCACAGCAGCAACCACACGATTGAGCTCGGCGAACTCCACGCCAAGAGTGTTCTCGCCGAACCCGCTCTCGATGAGCTGGTGCTTCACGACGTGGGTATATGTCCCTCTAAAATCGAAGCCCGTACTGCCGTTCTTCGGCTTCATGCGCGAAGAGAATGTTCCCCCCTCGCGCAGGTCAACCCTAGCTGCTGTGGTATGACAGTCATGGAGGCCGCATTCCACTGCTGGGTGTCTTATGGATTGTTCCAGGCTGCCCAGACCTCTTCGATGAGCGCCGCGACGGTCGTTTCTACGGTGATCTTCATCGTTTCTCCTCCAGGGGTGTTGAATTCATAAGATGGGCGTTTGGGCTGGACCCGGGGACAGCCGCGGTCATGATAAAAGCGCCCGCAGGCGTGCGTTGCGCAGGTAAAGGGCAGTCCAGGTCAGCGCGGCGAACACGACAGGGAAAAGTACGTTAAACGATGGCGCCCCAATGCGTACCTGCGAGGCGACAGCGCCACCGAGATAACCGGTGAGGAGAACGGCGCCGAAGATGGCGGTTCGAGGAGCGAAATAGAGCAGGGTGCAGACCAGGAGTGCGAAGCCTATTGGGATAATCGACGACTCGCGAAATCCCAATTGCAGCGTGGCCGTGATAACAGGCGCAGGCTTGACGAGTTTCATGACGGCGTCAAAAAGATAGAACGCTCCCAGCAGGATGCTCAGGATGCGCCCCGTCCAGAGCTTCCATCTCGCGGGGATGGTCTGATGCTGGCTGAAGTTGTCGGTGGCAGTTTGTGCGATGGCGTTCATGGGTCATGTTCTCCTTCTGAACCTATGACCGAGGGAGCTCCAGAAACTCATCGGCTTGGCGCGACTTTTTTTGTTGATTCATTGGGGAGCCAGCTCGAGGGGCAAGCCGAAACGAGGGAATAGCCTGTCAACGTCGAGAAAGCTATTGACTCCGGCGATCTGATCGGCAGCAAGCTCTAGAACAATCAATGCCCACGGTTTGTGTCCGCCAGCCGGATTGGGCCGATACTGGGCGAAGGCAGGCCAACCTGAGGCGAAGGTCGAAATCAGGCGAGAACCGCGACAGCCCGATCCGAGGCCAAGCATCCACGTCTGAACATCCTGCGGGCCCTGCATCCATAGCGAGTAGGGAGGCATGCAGAACGTGACCTCCTGCTTCATCAGTCCTACCAGGCTGTGGACGTCATAACTCTCGAAGGCAGCGACATACCGCTCCAGCATTCGACGCTGGGAGGGAGTCAGATCGGCTGGCTGATCGACACTCCTTTTGGCGAGTGAGCTTCGTGCGCGCTGCAATGCGCTGTTTACCGAGGCAACTGAGGTATCCAGGGTCTCGGCGACTTCCACAACCGGGCACTCCAGAACCTCTGCCATCAAAAGCGCAGCGCGCTGTTTGGGCGGTAGCTTTTGAAGCGCAGCCACGAAGGCCAGACGAATGCTCTGACGAAGCGAGGCTTTCTCATCAGGTCCCGCATCGGTCGCCGCAATGTCTGCGTCCGGGATTGGTTCAACCCAGTGGCTGCTGGACTGCTGAGTCAGCGCTTCGAGGGGTGGGGCTCCGGGTGCAGGAGAACCTTCTTCGATCGGGTGAGCACGGCGGCTGCGCTTATTCAACTCATCGAGACAGACGTTGGTTGCTATCCGGTAGAGCCAGGATTTGAGGGAGGCGCGCCCGTCGAAGCGATCGTACCCTCGCCATGCACGGATCATGGTTTCCTGCACGGCATCATCTGCGTCGAACGTTGAGCCCAGCATCCGATAACAGTGGCCCAGAAGGGCGGGCCGGTAGGCCTCAAATTGGAAGGCGTCTGCGGTCACGTCAGAAAATCGTCAGAGCCAGTATAGATGGAACCGTCATGAAAAGGCCGATGCCGATTGTGGAACCAGGACATGCAAACAACGAACGGGAACGGCAGCGCGTACATAGTGGAAGAGCAACCCTTGCCGTGGCTCGCAAGATGGTTGCGCACATGCTGGCCGTCGAACTGATCAGATCAAAAACGCGCCCTCCAGAGCGCGTACAGGAATCTCGTGCTTTTCAGTTGACAAGTGACTTAGATGGCGGCCGGTCACTCAACGAACCCAACGGGGAATGGTGCGTTTCTCTGGCTCCCCTTTCAATCGAGGGCTGGTTATCCTACTCTGGTTTGCATGATCGAGAATGATGTGATTGAAAATGGGCAGACGGTTCGTGTCGGGCTCATTGGCTACGGTTATGCAGGAAAGACCTTCCACGCACCGCTGATCCGCTCAGTGCCAGGGCTTGCGTTGTATGTAATCGGGTCTTCCAAAGGGGAGATTCTCGAGGCGGAACATCCTGGCATCGTGGTCTGTTCGGCTGGGGAAGTACCGGCACATCCGAACGTCGATCTGGTTGTGGTCGCCAGTCCCAATGAAACCCATTTCCCTCTCGCCGCTGCCGCTCTCCGTGCAGGGAAGGATGTTGTCGTTGATAAACCTTTCACCGTGACACTCGCTGAAGCGCGGAGCCTTGCGGAGACTGCTCAACGTCACAACCGGATACTTTCCGTTTTCCATAATCGACGTTGGGAAAGTGAGATTCTCGCCACCAGGGCAATCCTGGAGACAGCCGTACTCGGTGAGGTGATTCATTACGAGTCGCGCATCGATCGCTTTCGCCCGGATGTGCGCCGGCGCTGGCGCGAGGATCCAGGTCCGGGCGCGGGATTGTGGTTCGATCTCGGTCCGCATCTTATCGATCAAGCGTTGTATCTGTTCGGAATTCCGCAGACCGTCAACGCCAACTTTGGAATTCTGCGCAGCGGAGGACGGACCGACGACTGGGATCATGTGCAGCTGAACTACGAGCGCCTGCGCGTCGTCCTTCATGCATCGTTGCTGGTGTCGGGCGGCGGTGCGCGCTCTGTGCTTCACGGAACGCGAGGCAGTTGGGCCAAGTATGGCTCGGATGTGCAGGAGCGGCAACTTATGAGCGGAATGCCTCCTACCGATCCGCAATTTGGCTATGATCCCGATCCGGGAATCCATTTCGACGGAGAGACTGGCATGCACACTGAAATCCCGGCACCGGCCGGCAACCAGCGGGAGTACTACGTTGGCATTCGCGACGCCATTCTTGGGAGACGCCCGGTTCCGGTCCCATTGAAATATGCGATCGCCGGCATGGCGATTCTGGAGACATCGTTCGAGTCGGGCGTCCGGGGCCAGACGCTTCCTATCCCGCTCACGGCAGAGGAGCGGGCCGAATGGAAGTAGTCTGAGCTGCCGCACGCATTCCCGAACTTGCATCGACTAAGCGATGAAGGAGC
>Ga0070661_100001698_pt1 | contig 15263 bp, 16 predicted proteins | sample KBSC43metaG_FD_64663 | JGI IMG/M metagenome (GOLD analysis project Ga0070661, IMG submission 64663) | Corn rhizosphere microbial communities from Kellogg Biological Station, Michigan, USA - KBS C4-3 metaG | ecosystem: Host-associated > Plants > Roots > Rhizosphere > Soil ...
CCATGAAATAGTGACGCTTGTAACGCAGCACGCAGACGATCTCGGTCGCCAACGCTTCGTTCAACACCTTGCAGACGAGCACCGGATCGGCGCCGTAGTTGGACGTGACCGCACCCGCCTGGATGTGCTGGCGTGCACGTTGGCGCAACGTTGCCACGTCGGTGAGAAAAGGCGTCTCCGTACCCGCTTTCGTGTCCGGCATCGTCGTTCCTTCGATCAGCGCGACATGATGAGACCGAGGAGCGCGCCCGCGGCAACGGCATAGCCGAGCGCCTTCATCGGCTCGCGCCGTACATATTCCTCGGTCGACGCGCGCGTCCGTGCCGCACGATCGTTTGCGCTGCTGCGAACTTCGTCGAGCTTGACTCTCGCGGCAGCCATCCGCTCGGAGAGCTGAGCGCGCGCGACGGTCGCGCCGGCGCCGGACAATGTGCCGGCGTTCTTCAGCAGCGTCTCGCAATCCGCGACGAACGTGCGGAAGTCCCGCGTCAACTGATCGAGGTCAGGCGCGACGGCCTTGGTCATCTGCGAAATACCCCCACCATTGCCCATCGGTGCGAGCGGCTCGGTCTTGTTTTCCATCGTCAGCTCCTTATCAGCGTTTCGACAGCGACAGCAGGAAGGTTACCAGCGAAACGATCAGGAATACGACAAACAGGATCTTGGCGATGCCGGCCGCACCGGCGGCAATGCCGCCGAAACCGAACAACGCCGCGATCAGCGCAATGACAAAAAACACGACGGCGTAATACAGCATTTTAGTCTCCTCGGGGAAGGTGAGCGAGTCCTTTTGAAGTACGTCGAGCGCTTGGGCTCCGCACCTTTCATGCCACGGAAAAAGATGGCTAACCTTCGTATGAACAAGCCGTTAGACCGCACGCGCGAACATGCATTGCGTTGGTTGCGCGTGTGCGTTCGTAAATGCTGCGTGAGCGTGGGGAACTTCCTACAACGAAATGAGGCCGCGACCGCTACACCCCCCCGTGCACCCGCCGTAACGTGCATCCAGATCAGCGCACGCCGGCTGCATGCGCTCGGACAGGCTTTTCCCCACGCCGCATTTCCAATGGAGCCCGCATGAAGACAACGAGACTCACGCTGCTGCTCGTGGCGACCTCGGTCGCCGTCGGCGCCTGTAACGCACCGGACACGAACCGGACGACCAAAGCGCCGCCGGGTGTAGACAAGCCAACGGCAGTGGTCGAGCCACTCGTATCGAAGAGCGCGCCGCCGGCTCCCGCCGATTACCGCGCTCCGCCACCCAACGCAAACGACGCAGCACCCGGCACCGACGCGTCGAAGTCACCGGCGGTCACGTCAACTGCGCCAGCGGCCGCGGCAGCAAGCCCGAAATCGACGGCCAGCACCGAAGCCACCGCCGCGGCATCTCAGCAAGCTGCAGCGCAAGCCCCCGACACAGCCAGCGCGGATGCTGCCAAGGCCGCCGCGGCACACGCAGGTACGAGAACCCCGGGCGGCGCGCTCGACACCGCGGCCAACGCGCCGCGCACGGGAACGCTGACGAAGGAAGAAGAGTCGTCGCAGATGCCCAAGGCGGGTCAGGCCAACAATCACTCGAGCCCAGCGCTCGAGACAGATAGCGGAAGGACGCCCAAGCAATGAAGACCATCATTCGCAGTCTCGTCTTCGCAGCCGCGGGTTTCGCGGCCGCGTCGATGTACCGTCAATGGACCGGTAACCAGCAGCCCTCAGGGCGCCGTCCAAAGCAGCCACTCGAGAATTGGGAAAACGAGGGCGGTGCCCTTCCCGACGCTGCGACGACGGCTGACAGTCCTCCTGCGTCGCGGCAATCATCCGCCGTGGACCGCTGGTAGCGACGACCCGAAACCGCCAAAAAAAGACGCCGCTTGGGTAGCGGCGTCGAGGACCCCTCGTTTTGGGCGCGAGGGGGAGGGAGACGATAAAGCTATTCGTTTCGCGGAGTCTTGCCCGGGTAATCCACGAGCTGCGGATCGATCGATCCCAGCACGGTGAATACGACGAACAGGATCACGTTACCGAAGAAGAAGATCTGCGCCAGTCCCGCAGTTGCGCCGTGCGTATCCATGACGCCGAGGACGCCGCTAGCCACGGCCAGAAGAAAGTACACGAGTCCCCATTTAAGCATCGCGTCCTCGCCGCGGTACATGCGTGAGCTTATTGAACGATGTCCCGACTTTAGGCGTCGGAACTCAGGATCGGTATCGGCTCGTCGCCGATCCTCGCGTCGGACAAAAGCCGACAACCGTGTCGATGGCAACTGCTGATCGGCGTGTATAGTCAGGCACCATTTTCGCGATGAAACGACTCCTTCCGCTTCGCGTCCTGCTGCCCCTGGCGCTCGGCGTCATCGTGTCGCTGGGCGTGCTCGGATTTGCCGAGATCGGGTATCGGCGGCTCGAGTTCGCCAATCGCGCGATGTCGGCTGCGCTCGAGATGGAGACAGCCGTCAACGAGACCCTCGCGCTGATTGGCGAAGCCGAGTCGGGACAACGCGGGTTCCTGCTGACAGGCGATCCCAGCTACCTGAAGCCGTATAACGCGGCGCTGCCGAAGATCGATCACGCGTTTGGCAGGCTGCGCGACCTCGTCAACAGCAACGGCACCGCCGTGATGAACGATCACGCGACGCAACTGAACGCGCTGATCGGCAAGAAGCTGAACGAGCTCGAATCAACACTGGCCCTGAACGAGCGCAGCGGCCGCGAGGCCGCTTTTCAGCTGATCGACACGGGCCTCGGCCAGCGCTTGATGGACGAGATCCGCGTCCAGGCGCAAAGCATCCTGGATGAGCTGCGCGAGTCGTCGCAACGCGGTGGTGCGCGCTGGGCGCGCGACATCGAGTTCGGCCGCGTCGGCATGCTGACGATGACGGCGTTCACAATCGCGCTGCTGTTCGTCGTGCTGATGCTCGCGCGACGGGAGATCAGCTCGCGCGAAGCGAAGCGGCGAATGCTCGTCGAAGAGCAGCGCAGGCTCGAGCAGGAGGTCGCCACGCGGACCGAGGAATTGTCGGAGCTATCCACCTATCTGCAGACGGTTCGCGAAGAGGAGAAGTCGCGGCTCGCGCGCGATATTCACGACGAGCTCGGCGGCATCCTCGTGGGCGCGAAGATGGATGTCGCCTGGGCCGCGCAACGCTGCAAGGCGGCATTGCCCGAAGCCGCCGAGAAGCTCGAGCGCGCGATCGCCGTACTCGACGAAGGTGTGGAGATGAAACGCCGGATCATCGAGGAATTGCGTCCGACGCTGCTCGACAATCTCGGCATCTCGTCGGCACTCGACTGGCAGGTGCGCCAGGCATGCGAGCGAGCAGGACTCAACTGCGAGCTGAACCTCGCCGATCTCGAGCTGCCATCCGACGCTTCGATCGCGATCTATCGGATCGTGCAGGAAGCGATGACGAACATCGCGAAATACGCAAGCGCGCGCAACGTCGACGTCGAACTGCTCGGTGACACCGACGGCGTCTCGCTGATCGTTCACGACGATGGCGCGGGGCTTCCTGCCGGCGTGGAATCGAACCGGTTGTCGCACGGCATCATCGGGATGCGCCAGCGCGTGCGCGCGTTGAACGGCACGTTCAAGATCAGCAGTCGTCCCGGCACCGGCACGACGATCGAAGTGTTCATTCCACTGCCCACGCCGGGCCTCACGCGAAGCGCAACGACCGACGACGTCGAAGAGCATCCGCTGGCATCAGCGCCAGCGCCTGTCGTCTCCCCCGCCACCGTCGACAATCCCGCTCGTTGAACGGAGTCGGCTCGAAAAAAAAACGGCCGGGACTCGCCCGGCCGTTCTGTTTCAACCCTCGACGCCTGCTTAAGTCTTGCCGAAGCGGGTCTTCGCGTTCTTCACGCACGTGTCCTTCGCAGCACCAGTCATCGCGTCGCACTTTTCGACGGCCACCTTGTACTGCGCGTCACGCGTATCTTCCGTCGCGTCCTTGCGGGCGTCCGCACGCTTCTCGGCGGTCTTGTCCGACACCTTCATCACTTTGGCGTCGCCCTTGCCCTTGACGTGCGCGGCCTTCGCTTCCTTCACGCAAACGTCTTTTTGATTGCCTGACAGGTCGTCGCACTTTTCCTTTGCAACATCGTATTGCGCATCGGCCTTGGCCTTCACGACCTCGGCGCGCGCCTTGTCAGTGTTCTTGTAGTTCGCCTCGAGCTCGGCCTTCGCGACCTTCTCCTTGCCCTTGGCTTCCTTCTGGCAGACGTCCTTTGCGTTACCCGACATCGATCCGCAATGGTCCTTGTCGACCTTGTATTGCGATTCGATCTTGTCCTTTTCGGCCTTGTACGCGTCGCGCGACATGCTCTTGTTGTCGGCAGCATTCGAAGCGCCGGCGAACGCGATGCCGGCAGCGGCCAACAGGCTGATCATCAGTTTCGACATGATGGTTCCTCCGGATTAATGGCGTCCGCGCAGGTCGCGCGAGACGTCGTCAGCTTCGTAATCGCCGTAGCTGTCGGCAAACGTGTCGATCTGCCGCTCGGCTTCGTCTTTCGTGATCCCGTACGACTCCTGGATCTTCCCGGCGAGTTGATCACGCTTGCCGGCGATCGTATCGATCTGATCGTCGGTGAGCTTGCCCCACTGCTCCTTGACCTTGCCGGTCAGTTGCTTCCAGTTGCCTTCGATACGATCCCAGTTCATATCCCGCTCCTCTCCTATGGACCGACTGGCCCAGTCGTATTGACTGTGTGCAATGCACGTGCCAAGCCGAAAGCTCGCAAAATCAAATGGTTGCGAACGATCTTCGGCGTACGAGCGGAAATTTGCACAGCCGGAAATGAAATCTCGCGCGCGCTGTAGGACTAGGGCCTGTTCAAAGCCTAGTGTGAACAGGCCCTAACGCTTTTCTGCGATGGCCGCCGGCGCCGTTTTCGGCTCATCGGACAGCAACGGGATGAACCTTTCGAGCGATGGCAAACGATCGATCGTCGTCTTCGCAACTGCCAGCAGCGGAACACCAACGAGCAGCCCCCATCCGCCCCACAGCCAGCCGAAGAACAGCAGCGCAACGAACACCGTCACCGCATTGATCTGGAACGCGCGGCCCTGTATCCACGCGGAAAGCCCCATGCCGATTGCCGTTGCGGCGACCCCGACGGCAAACGCGACGAAGAGCGCGCGACCGACGACCTCGAACTGGACGAACGCGGCAAAACCCGTCGCGAGAATCGTGAGCGCCGAACCCGCATAAGGAACGATGTGCAGCACGGCCGCGGTCACGCCCCACAACGCGGCGTGCTCCATGCCGAACGCAGCGAGGATGCCCCACGTCGCGATGCCGATCAGCGTATTGATGATCAGCATCGTCAAAAGATAGCGCTGCACCTGCGTGTCGATCTCGTCGAGGATCTCGACGGTGATCCTGCGGGCGGTCAGCGTGGGCCCCGCGACGCGAACGAGCTTGCGCCGGAACGCATCGCCGACAGCCAGCAGGAAGTAGGCGAGCAGTCCCGCAATTCCAATGTCGACGATGACGTCGAGCGCCTTCGACGATTGCTCGGTGATCCACCGCTGGATCTGGGTAGGCTGCGGCGCCGGCGCAGCTGCGGGTGTCGTCGTCTTGCCGCCGCTCGTGGCCTCGGCGGCTGCGCGATTCAGCTCCTCCGCTGCCGCGCGCACGTGGCCGATCGGTCCTTCAGGCTTCTGCGCGTTTTCGCGCGCCGCCATCCGCACCTTGCGTGCTGCGTTCGGCAGCTCGGCAAGCGCGGCGTTCGCATCATCGCGCAGCAGGAAAACGCCGCCAGCGATGACAGCTCCGAGCAGCGTCAGCACGACCGCAGCACCGATCACGCGATGGATGTGCACGCGCTCGAGCATCGCGACCAGTGGCTTCAGCGAATAACTGAGTAGCGTGCCGACGATCACCGGCACGATGAATGGCTCGGCGATTTTCGCCGCGGCTATGACGGCAAGGATCGCGAGCACGACGAGCGCCGTCTCGGCGGGACGCCGCCGCCGCACGACGACGGCTTCGTCAGTTCGGGTGGCCATATGAGGAAACGGCGCCTGGAGCCGGTGGTACGACTCCAGACGCCGTCAGCGGAAAGCTTCCTTCGGCGCGATCAGTACTTCTTGTTTTCCTTGGCTTCTTCCTTGATCTTTTCGCCGCCCTTCTGAATGTCCTTGCCGGCGCCTTCGACAGTGTTGCAACCGGACAGCAGCGCAAACGAGGGAAGAGCAAACGTCGCGGCGAGCGCGAGTGCGAGCAAGCGTTTCATGTTGTCCCCTTTCGGTGAGTTGATGGTCACGCGATAAGCCGCGTCGTGGCGGTCAGCCGCACCCCACATATGCAGCGGCCGTGCCATTCATAAAGTCATTGCGCTTCAAGGGCTTGAAATTGCTCGGCCCCCGCGAGTTGCAAGCCCGCGTTGGGCCATCGGCAATTCTTACGTGATGCGTCAGCGGATCGCCGATGACGAACCGCCTTTGACCGTCAATGGACGTCGGTGGGACGACTCGACGCGAGATCGTCGAGGACCTCGCGCACGCGATGATATTCGCGCGCCTTGTCGAAGAAATAGTCGGCGCCAAGCGCCATGCTCTTCGCGCGGTACTGCGGGAAGGCGTAGTTCGTGAGCACGATGACCTTGACGTTCGGCGGACGCCGCGAGATCAACGCGCGAAGCACGCCAAGACCGGTGCCATGGCGCAACTGCAGGTCGAGCACCATCGCATCCCACGGTGCCGCGGCGAGCATGCCGATCGCCGCCTGCTCGCTGTCAGCCTGTCCGACGATTTCGATGCGGCCGGGATCTGCGATCGATTCCGCGAGCCGTTCGCGAATCAGCGGGGAATCCTCGACGAGCAGCACGCGCAGCGGCGCATCGGCCTCGGTATCCGAACGACTCGCCGATCCGGCGCTGCGCGTCGTTTCGTTATCGATGTTGTGTGCTCCCGTCAGTCGCATTGCATGCCGCCCTTCGCTGCCAGCCTACGGACGCCGTATGCGCCGCGTCCGATTCATTCGATGAGGCCGTTCTTGATGGCGTAATACGTGAGATCGGCGTTCGACTTCATCGCCATTTTTTCGAGAATACGCGTCCTGTATGTGCTCACCGTCTTCACTGACAGGTTGAGCTCATCGGCGATCTTCGACACGGCCGCACCCGACGCGAGCTTGCAGAAAATCTGGAACTCGCGCTGCGAAAGCTCCGCGTGCAGCGGCTTGTCGCCATCGCCCGAGACACCATCGGCGAGAATTTGCGCCAATGACGGGCTGACGTACTTGCGCCCCTGCACAACGGTGCGGATCGCGCCGACGAGCTGCGTCGACGCGGCCTCCTTGTTCAAATAACCTGACGCGCCAGCGCGCAACAAGTTCACCGCATATTGGTCTTCGCCATACGCCGACAGCATCAGCACCGGCAGCTCAGGCTTCACATGGCGCAGGAGGCGGAGCGTATCGATGCCGTTCTTGTCCGGCATCGAAATGTCGAGCAGCACGACATCGAAGTCGGCCGCGCGCACGGCGGATACGGTTTCGGATCCGCTCGCAGCTTCGGCCGTCACTTCCATGTCGACCTGGTCCGCGATGAACTGCCGCAACCCGGCCCGGACGATTGCATGATCGTCCGCGATCAAGATTCGGATCATCGAATGTCCGTAAAGCCGCGAATCGCGCGATTCTAGCCTACAGTGAGGCGAGACGAGCACCATCCGCCTGGTACGCCGTGAGCCGGTTGTAAAGCGTCTTGAGGCTCACCCCCAGCATCTCCGCCGCGCGGCGCTTGTTGCCGCGGCAGTGATCGAGTGTTGCAAAGATGGCCTGCCGCTCCATTTCCGCAAGCGAGGTCCCGACCGCCATACGCAAGCATTCGCCTTCGACGGCCGGACACGCGAGTCCCGACAGGTCTAGCTCGACGAATTCCTCGGCCATGATGAACGCGCGATGGACGGCGTTCTTCAACTCGCGAACGTTGCCCGGCCAGTGGTACGCGCGAATCGTCGTCAACGCGGCACGCGAAAATCGCTTCGACAGTCCCGCCTCGACGTTCAGGTTCTGCAGGAAATGCTCGGCCAGAAGCTCGGTGTCGCCATCGCGCTCACGCAGCGGCGGCAATGCAATCGGGAACACGGCGAGGCGGTACATCAGGTCCTCGCGCAAGCGCCCGTCGCGGACGGCGTCGAGCGCGTCGCGATTCGTCGCAGCGAGCACGCGGACGTTGGTGCGTATCTCGCCATCGCCACCGACGCGCACGAAGCGTCCCGTCTCGAGCACGCGCAACAGGCGCACCTGCATCTCGAGCGGCATCTCGGTGATCTCGTCCAAAAACAACGTGCCGCCTTCGGCGCGCTCGAAGCAGCCACGATGCTGACGATTGGCGCCGGTGAACGCACCGCGCTCGTGACCAAACAATTCGGCCTCGATGAGGTTTTGCGGAATCGCACCGCAATTGATGGCGACGAAGGCGCCGCGAGCACGTGCGCTGCGCTCGTGGATCGTGCGCGCGACAAGCTCCTTGCCGCATCCGGACTCGCCGGTGATGAAAACGGTTGCCTCCGTCGGGGCCACCTTTTCGATCATCCGGTACACGTCCTGCATGACCGTCGAGCTGCCGTAGAGCCGGCCAAACCGTCCCAGCGCAGGCGCTGATGCGGCGCGCGCGGCGGCGACGAAAGGCAGCGTCACGACGATGTCGTCGGTTGTTGTATCGGACAGCATTTCATCGAGCGGCATTGAAGTCCTCAAGCAGGTGTTTTCAAGATAGACGGATGCTAGGGAAAACTTTGCACGACCCGTATCAGCGCCGTGCGGAAGCTCTTGTAGCCGTTTGTCCTACAGCTTTGTCTAAGCTAAAGTGAGGGCTCGTGACAACATCTTTCCAGCAATGAATTCGAAGCTGTTACCTGTCATTCTTTCCGGCGGCGCCGGCACGCGTTTATGGCCGTTGTCGCGCGAAGCAGCACCGAAGCCGTTCATGCCGCTTCCCGATGGCGAGACATTGCTCGGCAAAACCGTCGCACGCGCCCTCGCGCTCGCCGGCATCGATACGATCGTCACGATCACCAATCGCGACTATTACTTCCATACGAAAGACACGTATTCGGCGATGGGGACGCCGGAGACGGCGACGGCGCTTTACCTGCTCGAGCCGTTCGGTCGCAACACCGCACCCGCCATTGCGGTCGGCGCGCTCGTCGCGCAGGCGCGCGGACTCGGTCGATCCACGTTGCTGGTGATGCCGGCCGATCATCTGATTCGCGATCAGCGTGCATTCGCCGATGCCGTCGGACGCGCAAGCGAGCTTGCACAAACGGGCACGCTCGTGACGTTCGGCATCACCCCTACGCACGCCGAGACCGGCTTCGGGTACATCGAATGCGGCGACACCCTCGTGCCGCAGGAAGGTGACAAGCCCGCTGCATTCCGTGCACGCCGCTTCGTCGAGAAACCGCCACTCGCACTCGCGCGCGATTACCTCGCCGCCGGTCACTACGTGTGGAACTCCGGCATGTTCGCGTTCACCGCCGATGCGATCATCGATGCATTCGCGCGGCACGCGCCGGGCGTGCTCGCGTCTGCGCGTCCCGTTGCGCAGGCATTCGCGCACGCCGAATCGACGCCGATGCTCGAGATCGATGCTGCGCTCTTTGCCGCAGTGCCCGACATCTCCATCGATTACGCGATCATGGAGCCCGCGGCAGAAGCTGGTGAGGTCGCCGTCGTCCGCGGCGCGTTCGACTGGAGCGACGTCGGCTCGTGGCAAGCGGTTGCCGCGTTGAGTGTCGCCGACGACGATGGCAACCGCGGCCATGGCGAGCGCGTCGCGATCGCCACGCGCGGCACGTACGTGCACGCGGCCGACCGCATCGTCGCGACTGTTGGCGTCGAGAATCTCGTCATCGTCGACACACCGGATGCCGTGCTGATCGCGCATCGCGATCACCTGCAGCGCGTCAAGGACGTCGTCGGCGAGCTGAAGGCGCGCGGCCACGATGCGTACAAGCTGCACCGGACCGTCAGCCGCCCGTGGGGTGCTTACACGGTGCTCGAGGAGGGACCCGGGTTCAAGATCAAGCGCATCGAGGTCCGCTCCGGCGCTGCGCTGTCATTGCAGCTGCATCACCAGCGGAGCGAGCATTGGGTCGTCGTCCGCGGCGTTGCGCGCGTGACCAATGGCGAGCGCGAGTTCGACGTGCAACCGAACGAGTCGACCTACATCCCGGTCGAGACGCGGCATCGACTCGAGAATCGCGAGTCGGAGCCGCTCGTCATCATCGAAGTGCAATGCGGTGCGTATCTCGGCGAGGACGACATCGTCCGGTTTGACGACAAGTACGGACGAACGCCCGCGCAAACTTCCTAGCCAAATAAGCTGCGCGGCCGGCTAGCTTTGGAGAGACCGCTAGTCCGTGCCGACCGGCACGACCGCCTCCGCCCTGCGACGGCTTGCACGGTGCGCGAACCGGCTCGTCACGTAGATGCCGCAGAGGATCAGCGCGATACCGATGACGTGAAACAGCGCTAGCCGTTCGTCCAGCACGGCCCAGGCGAGCACGATGCCGAACACCGGCATCAGGTGGACGAACAGTCCGGCGACGTTCGCGCCGACCGCCTCGACGCCGCGATTCCAGAAGATGTACGCGAGCACCGATGAGAAGAGCCCGATCGCGGCTAGGGCCAGGGCCGAGTTGATCGTCCATTGCATCGGCTGTCCGAGTGCTGTCTCGATGAGATAGAACGGCAGGATCGCGGTGTCGCCGATGCAGCTGATGACGAAAAGGAATGACAGCAGATGCATTTTCGGCGGTCGAAAGCGCAAGCCAATCGTGTAGATCGACCACATCGCCATCGACAAAATGATCAGGAGATCGCCCACGTTGAGTTGAAACGACGCGACTGCCGCCAACGATCCCTTTGACAGGATCGTCAGCACGCCGGCAAGCGACATGACGATGCCGGCGAACTGCAGCGGTTGCAGGCGCTCGCGCAGGAGCAGCCACGACAGCGACACGATCATTACCGGGATGAATGAATTCAGGATGACGCCGTTCATCGCCGTCGTGTAGCGCAAGCCGAGATACGCGAGCGCGTTGTGCGTGCCGATGCCGACGACGCCGAGGCCGAGCAAGGCCTTCCAATGACGGCGTATGAGCGGCGCGTCCTTGCGCACGCGCGGCAGCGCCAACGGCGCGAGAATGACGAGCGCGAAAAACCACCGGTAGAACGTCATCGCGAGTGGCGGCACGTCATCCGACAACGCGCGACCGACGATCCAGTTGCACGACCAGAACAGCGGCGCGAGCGTCAGCAGCAGATACGGTGATGCCGTGTCGGTGCTGCGCAACGTTCGCATCGTTCGATTATGTCATGCGTATAATCGGCGTCGCGAATCCATCGCCTCCGTTCCTCGATGCCGACGGCCCCGACCGATGCCGCGACGGCCGCCTCCGCGCATAAGCTCGTAAGCCGCGAAACCGCCGTCGCCCCGCTCCCGCGCGCAACACCGTTTGCAGCGCTGCCTTCGCTCGCGCCGCCGATTCCGCAGAACGGCCAGCGAACGCGCGTCGCTCCACTCACGGAGTCGGCTGATTCGCTTGCGCTGACCGAATTAGCACTCGCCGCGCGCGAGCAGCATCGGACGCTTGCGATCGTCTGCGCCGATGCACTCGCGACGGCGCGACTCGCCGCAGAGATCGCGTGGTTTGCGCCCGACCTCGTGATCAGCGTGTTCCCGGATTGGGAAACGCTTCCTTACGATCACTTCTCACCGCATCAGGATCTCGTATCCGAGCGGCTCGCGACGCTGTACCGGATCACGCGAGGCGAATGCCACATCGCGCTCGTCGCGGCGCAAACGGCGCTCTATCGCCTCGCACCGCAGTCGTACCTCGCTGCGCATACGTTCTTCTTGACGCAGGGCGAGAAGCTCGACGTCGACGCGTTGCGCTCGCAGTTGGCACTCGCGGGCTATACGCACGTGACGCAGGTGGTGTCACCTGGAGAATTCAGCGTCCGCGGCGGACTGATCGACTTGTTCCCGATGGGCGCTGCACTGCCTTACCGGCTCGACCTTTTCGGCGACGAGATCGAGAGCATCAAGACGTTCGACGCGGATACACAACGCACGCTCTATCCGATGCGCGACGTGCGGCTCCTGCCGGCGCGCGAGTTTCCGCTGGATGAAGCCGGGCGCACGCAGTTCCGCAGCCGCTTTCGCGAAGTGTTCGAAGGCGATCCGTCGAAGTCGACGCTGTACAAGGACATCTCGGCCGGCATGGCGCCCGGCGGCATCGAGTACTACCTGCCGCTGTTCTTCGACGCGACCGCGACGTTCATCGACTATTTTCCGCGCGACGCGGTCGTCGCGCTGCACGGCGACGTGGACGCGGCGATCGACCGGTTCTGGCAGGACACCGAGTCGCGCTATCGGTTGATGCGCGGCGACAAGGCTCGCCCGTTGTTGCCACCGCCGCAACTGTTTCTGCCGCACGACGAGCTCCGGGGATCGCTGCGGCCGTTTGCACGCGTCGACATTCCGCTGACCGCTCCTGAAGCTGCCGTCGACGTCGACGGACCAGCGCGCAGGATCCCGTCCGTGCAAGTGGATCGCCGCGCTGACGATCCGCTCGCGGCGCTGAAGCGAACGCTCGCTGCGCTCGACGGCCGCATGCTGATCTGTGCGGAAGGTGCCGGTCGTCGCGAGACGATGCAGCAGTATTTCGCCGAGTACGGCGTGCGTCCGGCCGTCGTCGAATCGTTCGCGCAATTCGTCGCGAGTGACGCGAAGGTCGCGTTGACGGCCGCGCCGCTGCACGCCGGCTTCGCGTGGCCCGCTGCGCGACTTGCGTTCGTCACCGAGGCCGAGTTGTACGCGAACGTCGTTCGACGCGGCGCGCGCGAGGGCGGACGCCGCTCGAACGTCGACGCGATGGTCCGTGACCTGTCGGAGGTTCGCATCGGCGATCCCGTCGTTCACGAAGAGCATGGTATCGGCCGCTACCTCGGGCTCGTCACGCTCGACGTCGGCGACGGCGCGACCGAGTTCCTCGAGCTCATCTACGCGAACGACGCGAAGCTGTACGTCCCCGTCGCGAATCTGCACGTGATCAGCCGCTACAGCGGCGCTTCACCGGATGCGGCGCCGCTGCACGAGCTCGGCAGCGGCCAGTGGGAGAAGGCCAAACGCAAGGCGGCGGCGCAGGCGCACGATACGGCGGCCGAGCTTCTGAATCTTTATGCGCAACGCGCGGCACGAACGGGACACGCGTTCTCGTTCAAGCCGCACGACTACGAGGCATTCGCGGAGGGCTTCGGCTTCGACGAGACGCCCGACCAGCAGGCAGCGATCGATGCGGTGATCGCCGATTTGTCCGCAGGCCGTCCGATGGATCGGCTCGTCTGCGGCGACGTCGGCTTCGGCAAGACGGAAGTCGCGCTCCGCGCGGCGTTCATTGCGTTGAGCGACGGCAAGCAGGTGGTGCTGCTGGTCCCGACGACGCTGCTCGCCGAGCAGCACTTCCAGGTCTTCTCCGACCGCTTTGCCGACTGGCCGGTGAAGCTCGCCGAGCTGTCGCGATTTCGCTCGACGAAGGAAGTGAAGACGACGCTCGAAGGACTCGCTGAAGGTCGTATCGATCTCGTCATCGGCACACACAAGCTTCTGCAGTCGGACGTCAAGTTCAAGAACCTGGGGCTCGTCATCATCGACGAGGAGCATCGATTCGGCGTGCGTCAGAAAGAGCAGCTCAAGCGATTGCGCGCCGAAGTCGACGTGCTGACGCTGACGGCGACGCCGATTCCGCGAACCCTCGCGATGTCGCTCGAAGGGATCCGTGATTTCTCCGTCATCGCGACGGCGCCGCAGCGGCGGCTTGCGATCAAGACGTTCGTCGCGACGTTCTCGACGGGCATCGTTCGCGAAGCAGCGCTGCGCGAATTGAAGCGCGGCGGGCAGATCTACTTCCTGCACAACGATATCGACACGATCCGCACGACGGCGGAGCGCCTCGCGCAGTTGCTGCCGGAAGCGCGGATTGCCGTTGCGCACGGCCAGATGGGTGAGCGCGAGCTCGAGCACGTGATGCGCGATTTCTACGCGCAACGGATCAACCTCCTCGTCTGCTCGACGATCATCGAGACGGGCATCGACGTGCCGACGGCAAACACCATCATCATCGATCGCGCCGATCGCTTCGGACTCGCTCAGCTGCATCAGCTTCGCGGTCGTGTCGGGCGCTCGCATCACCAGGCGTATGCGTACCTCCTGACGCCGCCGCACGAGGCGCTTTCGGCGCAAGCGAAAAAGCGGCTCGAGGCGATCCAGATGATGGAGGACCTCGGCTCCGGATTCTTTTTGGCGATGCACGACCTCGAGATTCGCGGCGCTGGCGAAGTCCTTGGTGACGAGCAATCGGGTGAAATGCAGCAGATCGGTTTTCAGCTCTACGCCGACATGCTTAAGGCAGCCGTATCGGCGCTCCGCGCAGGGCGCGAGCCGGACCTGTCGCAGCCGCTTGGTGTCACGACGGAGATCAACCTGCACACGGCTGCGCGCCTGCCCGAAGTCTATTGCAACGACATTCACGAGCGGCTCGTGCTCTACAAGCGCCTAGCGAGCGTCGATACGATCGACGAGCTCGAGCTCCTGCGCGAGGAGCTGGTCGACCGCTTCGGCCCGCTGCCCGAGCCCGCCCAAGCGCTGATCGCATGTCATCGCTTGCGTCTGACGGCGAAGCCACTCGGTGTGACCAAGATCGACGCGGGCCCGGAGCGGACGACGCTGCAGTTCATCAAGACGCCGCCCTTCGACGCCGGCAAGTTGATCCTGCTGGTGCAGAAGGACGGCCGTATCCGCTTTGCGGGCCCGGATCGCGTGCGTATCGAGCGGGCGGCGCCGGCGCTCGCCGAGCGCGTCTCGCTGGTTCGCGATTTTCTCGGTCGGCTCGTCGCGTGACGAAACCGCGCAGTCGGAGCATCGAGGTTACTGCCGCACGATGACCCGCCCGCTGCTCCCGCCGCAGATGCACGTGTTCGTTCGCGACTGGCTGTCGGCGAATCACGTCGTGCTGCGCAGCGACGACGGCTCGGTCGTCATCGATTCGGGCTACGTGAAACACGTGCCGCTGATGCTGGCGTTGATCGCATCGCGGATGGGGCTCGACGGGCGACCGCTTGCGAAGCTCGTCAATACGCATTGCCACTCCGATCACATCGGCGGCAACGCGGCATTGCAGCGCACGTACGGTTGCACGGTTGCCGTGCCTGCGGGTGAGGCGCCGCTGATCGACGCGTGGGACGAGCG
>Ga0070661_100001721_pt1 | contig 15161 bp, 14 predicted proteins | sample KBSC43metaG_FD_64663 | JGI IMG/M metagenome (GOLD analysis project Ga0070661, IMG submission 64663) | Corn rhizosphere microbial communities from Kellogg Biological Station, Michigan, USA - KBS C4-3 metaG | ecosystem: Host-associated > Plants > Roots > Rhizosphere > Soil ...
TCTACCTCGGAAGCCTGACCGAGATCGGCATCGACCCGCTGAAGCACGACATCCGCTTCGTGGAGGACGATTGGGAAAGCCCGACGCTCGGCGCCTGGGGACTCGGCTGGGAAGTGTGGTGCGATGGGATGGAGGTGACCCAGTTCACCTATTTTCAGCAGGTCGGCGGGTTCGAATGCCGGCCCGTCACCGGTGAGCTGACCTACGGGCTGGAGCGGCTCGCGATGTACATCCAGGGCGTCGACAACGTGTTCGACCTCAAGTTCAACAGCGAGGGCGTGACCTATGGCGACGTCTTCCTGGAAAACGAGCGCGAGATGTCGGCCTATAATTTCGAGGTCGCCGACACCGACGCCTTGTTCGACGCCTTCCGCAAGGCGGCGGCAGAGTGCGAACGCTGCCTCGACAGGAAGCTTCCCATCCCCGCTTACGAGCAGGCGATCAAGGCCAGCCATGTCTTCAACACGCTGCAGGCGAGGGGCGTGATCAGTGTCGCCGAGCGCCAGGCCTATATCGGCCGAGTTCGCGATCTTGCGAAGGCGGCGTGCGGCGCGTGGCTGGAGCGCGCCGCCTGATGGCCGACTTCCTGCTCGAGCTGTTGTCGGAAGAAATCCCGGCCCGGATGCAGGCGGGAGCGCGCAATGAGCTTGCGCGGCTGTTCGCCGAGTGCGCCGCCGAGGCGGGCCTCGCCACCGGCCCGATCGACGCTTATTCGACGCCGCGGCGGCTCGTGCTGATCGCGCGCGACGTGGCGGAGACGACCGAGGCGAGCCGCGAAGAAATCAAGGGCCCGCGCAGCTCGGCGCCGCCACAGGCGCTCGAGGGCTTCCTGCGAAAGACGGGGCTTCGTCAGGACCAGCTCGAGGAACGCGACGGAGTCTATTTCGCGATTGTCGAGCTGCCCGCAAGGCCGGCGGCCGAAATCCTCGGCGACGCGGTCAAGCGGATCATCTCCGATTTTGCGTGGCCGAAGTCGATGCGCTGGGGTTCCGGCTCCCTGCGCTGGGTGCGCCCATTGCACGGCATCGTCGCGATGCTCGGCGAAGAAATCGTTCCGGTGGAAATCGACGGGATCGTCTCGGGCGCAACGACCGTGGGACACCGTTTCCACCACCCCGGCGACATCACCATCGGCGGCGCGTCAGATTACATCGAGAAGCTGCGCGCCTGCCATGTCATCGTCGACCAGGAGGAGCGTGAGCGGATCATCCGCGAGGGCGCGGAGGCCGCGGCTGCGGGGGCGGGGCTATCGCTACTGGCCGACGAGGGGCTGGTGGTCGAGAATGCCGGCCTGACCGAATGGCCGGTGCCGCTTCTAGGCGAGTTCGACGAGGATTTCCTCGACGTGCCCCGCGAGGTGATCGTGCTCACCATGCGGACCAATCAGAAATATTTCGCCTGCACTGCGTCCGATGGCGGGTTGGCGCCAGCTTTCGTGTGCGTCGCGAATGTCGCTGCGAATGACGGGGGCGCCGCAATCGTCGAGGGGAACCGCCGGGTGCTCGCCGCGCGCCTGGCCGATGCCCGCTTCTTCTGGGAGCAGGACCTGAAGGTCCCACTCGAGGAGCAGGCCCGGAAGCTCGACGGCGTCGTCTTCCACGAGAAGCTCGGAACGATTGCCGACAAAGTCGAGCGCGTCGCCAGGCTCGCGCGCTGGCTGGTGGAGAGCGGCGTGATCAAGGCGGACCCCAATCAGGTCGAACGCGCTGCACGCCTGGCCAAGGCCGACCTCGTCACGGGCATGGTCGGCGAGTTCCCCGAGCTGCAGGGCGTGATCGGCGGCTATCTCGCCGACGCGCAGGGCGAGCCTAAGGCCGTCGCGGACGCGATCCGCAACCATTACAAGCCGGCGGGGCAGGGCGACGCAGTGCCCTCCGAACCCGTCAGCGTTGCGCTCGCCTTGGCCGACAAGCTGGACTCGATTTGCGCCTTCTTCGGTGTCGGACTGAAGCCGACCGGATCGAAGGACCCGTTCGCGCTTCGTCGAGCGGCGATCGCCTCGATCGAGATCATCGTTCGCAACGGCTTGCGCTTGCCCCTCCTCCAGGCCCTTCGGGGATCGCTGGCCAACCGGGCCGGGCAGGTCACCGATAGCGCGGCCGCCCATCAGCTCGACCGGACGGCCGGCGAGTTGATCGACTTCTTCGCGGACCGTTTGAAGGTGCAGCAGCGCGAGGCGGGCGTGCGTCACGACCTCATCGACGCCGTGTTTGCTCTCGGCGGCGAGGACGATCTGGTGCGGTTGCTCGCCCGCGTCCGAGCCCTCCAGGAATTCGTTGAAACGGGTGAGGGCGCTGACCTGCTGACGGCCTACAAGCGTGCCGCGAACATCCTGAAGAAGGAGAATTGGGACCTGCCTCGGGTCATGGCAACGCGGGGCGACCAGGGCATTCCGCAAACCGGCGAGGAGGATCCGCTGGTGCTGGTCGAGGAGCCGGCGATCGCCGAGGCGGTGGCAGAGATGGCGACCGGCTCGTCGGCGCCCGCTAATGCTCCTGCCGAGGAAAAGGCTCTAGTCTCCGCGCTCGGCGCCGCGGAGCCGAAGGCCAAGGCGGCGGTCGAGGCCGAGAACTTCACAGCGGCGATGGCGGCGCTCGCGAGCCTCCGCGCGCCAATCGACGCCTTCTTCGAGAAAGTGACGGTCAACGATCCTGACAAGGCGACGCGGGCCCGGCGGCTCAACCTGCTGACGAGCTTTCGCGACGCGGTGAACGCCGTGGCGGATTTCTCCAGGATCGAGGGCTAGAGCGGGCGGTCGTCTTCGGGGCCGCGCCCGCTTTTGATGGCCGCGGCGCGCAGGCTGTCCCGCTCGCGCCATTCCTTCTCGCGCGAATCCCAGTCCTTGACGCGCTCCGCGTGGTCCCGCTCGAGCTTTTCGCGGCGGTCCACTTCAGATGCGTAACGGGTCTTCCACTTGCGCCGCCCGCCAGCGGTCAGAAACACGCCGATCAGCAGGCCGAGCAGGAAAACGAGGATGCAGATCGCCCAAAGGTTCGGGTCGGATGTGATGTTCATTGCGCGTCCCCAACGTAAACGGATTCGCGGCGACTACGCCTGAGCGCGCCGCCGCGTTCCCTTTTCTCCGTCCGGCGGGCCGGGCGGAACGTCAGCCGTGCATGAAGTTGTCGTTGATCGAGCAGCTGGCGGGGCCGAGGATGACCACGAACAGCGTCGGCAGGATGAACAGGATCAGCGGCACGGTCATGATCGCAGGCAAGCGGGCCGCTTTCTCCTCCGCGCGCATCATGCGCTGGTGACGGAATTCCGCCGACAGCACGCGCAGCGCAGAGGCGAGCGGCGTACCGTATTTCTCGGTCTGGATCATGGTCGTGACCACACCGCGGACGGCTTCCAGATCGACGCGGTTGGCGAGGTTCTCGAAAGCCTGGCGGCGCTCGTTCAGGAACCCGAGCTCGATCGCGGTGAGGCCGAACTCGTCGCCGAGCTCTGGATAGGCTTTGCCCAGCTCCTTTGCGACGCGGCCGAACGCCGCATCCACGGTCAGACCGGCTTCGGCGCAGATGACGAGCAGGTCGAGCGCATCGGGCAGGCCCTTGCGGATCGCGTTGCTGCGCTTGCCGACCCGGTTCTTGAGCCAGATGTCCGGCGCCTTGTAGCTTCCGATCAGAACGCCGGCGACGGTGATGTAGCGGCGCAGCGCCGACCATTGCGGCTCGAAGCCCAGGACGTAGAGCATCACCACGGCGGTGATCCCGAGCACGACCGGCAGGACGAAGCGCGCGAAGATGATGAAGAATGCGAGATCCTTGGTACGGATGCCCGCCTGCATCAGCTTGGTCTGGGTCTTCTTGATCTGGTCGTCCTGAAGCATCCTGAACTGCGACAGGATCGAGCGGACGCGGTCGGCCGCCTGGTTCTTGTTCGTCAGCTTCTTGCGCTTGTTGGTGGACGCAACGATGCCCGCCTTGAGCTGCTCGCGCCGCTCGTTGAGCGCCTTGACGCGGCGCGCCATCGGGTCCTTGACGGTGGTCGCCGCATAGATGGCGAGCAACACCGCGAAGGTCGCGACGGCGCTGAGCATCGTCGCAATCCAGATGACGTCGAAGCCGAGGATGTGCGGTCCGGTTACGGGAGCCTGCTGCATTGTCGTCAGTCCCCCATCAAATCTCGAAGTTGACCATTTTGGCCATGATTCCGGCGCCGATTCCCATCCAAATCATGCCGCCGATCCCGGCGACCATCAGCCGCTGGTCGGTGAAGAAGCCGCCCATGTATCCGGGGTTGATCATCCACACGAGCGTGAACACCACGAACGGCAGCGAGCCGACGATATAGGCCGAAGCCTTCGACTCCGAGCTCATCGCCCGGATCTTGAGCTTCATCTGGGCGCGCTTGCGCAACACGTCCGCCAGGTTCGACAGCGTCTCGGCGAGGTTGCCGCCGGTCTCGCGCTGGATGGCAAGCGTGATCACGAAGAACTGAAACTCGGCCGTGCCGAGGCGGTCGGCCGTATCCTGGAGCGCAGCCTCCATCGTGCGGCCGATCTTCATCTTGTCGGAGACCATCCGGAACTCGATCCCGACCGGTCCCTGGATTTCGCTCGCGACGATGCCCAGCGTCTCGGTGATAGGGAGACCCGAGCGCAGGCCGCGAACCATCAGCTCGATCGCGTCGGGGAAGTTCGAATTGAACTTGGCGACGCGACGTTTGATCATTTTCCCGACGATGAAGTGCGGCCCGCCGAGGCCGAAGAACAGGCCAAGCAGCAGCGACAGCAGGAACGGCGCTCCGCGGAACATCAGCAGGATGCTGACAAGGGCGACGATGCCGAGCGACACTGCGGCATATTTGACGAGGGTAATGTTCTTGCCCGTCATCTCCAGCCGCTTGCGCAGAAGCGCCGGCTTGGGGATCAGGGTCGTGGCATAGCCCTCCCACTTGCCCGCACGCTCGGCGAAAAGCTTGCGGATCTGCGCCTGGGCGTTGCCCGTAATGACGTCGCCGTGACGCTCCTTGATGAGCTCGACGCGGCGCTTGAGCGATTGCGCCGGCGAGGGCCCGCGCATCGCCATGAAAGCGAGGCCGAGGGCGCCGAAGCCGCCGATCAGGAGTACGTAAAGAAGCATCCGTACTTCGCCTTCCAACTCTTTGCCGCGGCAAGGGCGCCGAGGCGTTACTTAGGCCGCTTTGTCCTTCGGCTTCGAAAGCATCGACTTCAGGTTGTCGACGATCGACTTCGCAGCTGCCGGCGACTTGTCCGGCGCGGCGACTTCGTCGCTGGCGTGGCTGAGGACGAGGTTCGAAAGGGCGTTGAACGGCCCCGCCATCTTGCCGCTTGCGACTTCCGCCATCGGCTTGCCGAGCTTCGCCGCCTGCGCCGCAAGCTTGGCATCGAACGGAAAGACGATGTCGACCGAACGCTCGATCGACTGTTCGAAATCCTTGCGGCTGATCTCCAGTGCGCCGCCCGACGGAACGCCGTTGGCGACGACAATCACCTTGGTCTGCGGCGCGTTCGACTTGAGCCAGGCGAGGACCCGGATCGTGTCGCGGGTCGCTGCAAGCGTCAGCTCGGCGGCGACGACCGCGACATGAACGTCGTGAACGAGGTGCGGATGCTGGATGAGCATGTGGCGTGGGAGATCGAGCACCGTCGATTCGAACGCATTCCGCATCTCTTCCTGGAGCGCGAAGAAGGCGCTCCCGTCCGTGACCAGCGGCTGGTGGATCGGCGCTTCGGCCGACAGCACCGACAGGCGCTCGTTGGCGCGAACCATCGCACGCTCGATGAACAGGCCGTCGATGCGGCTCGGGTTCTCGATGGCGTCGGTGAGGCCGCGGCCAGGCTCGAGGTCGAGCGCGAGCGCGCCGGTGCCGAAGTGAACGTCGAGATCGAGCAACGCCGTCGAGCGGTGCGCCCGCTCGCCGAGCAGCCAGGCCAGCGACGTCGCGATGGTCGATGCGCCGACGCCGCCGCGGACGCCCATCACGGCGGCCATGACGTGCGGTTTATCGGCCTGCGCCTCGCCGCGCGGACCCGACAGGATCATCTGCGCATGAGCGAAGGTGTCGCGCAGTTGGTCGACGGTGAACGGCTTCAGCAGATAGTCGTGGATGCCGCTGGCGACGAGGTCGCGATAAAGGCGGACATCGTTGACCGTGCCCGAAGCGATCACGATCGTTCCGGGCTCACACACCTCCGCAAGCGCGTTGATGTCGTTGAGCGGGTCGGCGGATTCGCTGAGGTCGACGAACAGGATGTTCGGGCTGGCCGACACCGACAGCGACTGCACGGCGTTGCGCAGGCCACCCTTGTTGACCTTTTCCGGAGACCAGCCGTGCTCGACCGCGACCGGCCGCAGCATGTCGGCCGTGGCATCGTCGCAGACGAAGGCGGTGAACGGGTCGCGAAGCCCCGCGCGGGGATGCATTGGCGCGTTCATCAATTGTCGCCCTTCTTGGTGTTGACTTCCTGCAAGCCCTTCGCGCCGCTCGGCGGTGTCGAGCGGTACAGAATGACAGCCTTGGAAGCCGCGTTGACGTCACCCGTGGCGGCGCCTTCGCGGCCGTGGATCAGGTCCTCCGGGTTCGCGACCATCGCGGCCATGTTCGAGTTGACCCCGCAGCCGAAGTTCGGACCCGTGCGGTTGTCGTAGTTCGGGTTCGACGGGCGGCTCCAGTTGGGGCAGCCGGGAACCTCGGCGCGGCGGCGGCTGACCACCACTCGAACGGTGCCGGGCTGGACCGCGCCGGCGGTGACCGGCGCTCCTGCGGAAACCATCATGCCGTACTGGCCGGCGATCGCCGCGACCTGGCCGCGAGCCGCATCGGCGTAGCCCCCGTCGACATAGACCGAGTCGCCGTAACCGAGGCCGAGGCCCTGGAACCAGCCGTTGAGACGCTCGGCCTCGCCCTGGGCAAGCGCGCCGTCCGGCGCCGCTGCATCGAACACATAGTCCGCGCTGGTGACGACAGGAACGTTGATCGCCGCGACGCCCTTGTCGGGCATCTCAGGAGTCGTCGTCGAGCAGGCCGCCACCGTGGAGGCGAGCGCCATGAGGATCACTTTCGAACGCATCGTCCAATCCTTCTCTGTCACGCGGCGGTTCACAGCTTGAACCCGGGAGCGGCAGCCGCTCCGGCGGCAACGGGGGCGACCGGAGCCGCCTGGACCGCGGTCGGCTCAACCGATCCGCTCCTGCCGTTGTAGGTCTGTCCGAGCAGATAGCTCTGGCCATCGTTGGGCGCCCGATAGCCGTCGGCCGGCGTGGCGAGCTGACCCGAGACCGGCTTCACGAGGTAGGGCGTCACGATGATGACGAGCTCGGTCTCGTTGCGCTGGTACTTGGTCGAGCGGAACAGCGAGCCCAGGACCGGAATGTCGCCCAGGAAGGGCGCCTTCTCGACGCTGTTGTTGCTGCTGTTCTGAAGCAGGCCGGCAATCATGAACGACTGGCCCGAGCCGAGCTCGACGGTCGTCTCGGCGCGGCGCGTCGTCAGCGCCGGCACGGTATAGCCGTTGAGATTGACCGAGCCGGCTTCGCTCAGCTGGCTGACCTCGGGGCGGACGCGCATCGAGATGCGGCCGTCGCCAAGGACGATCGGTGTGAAGGCAAGGCCGACACCGTACTGCTTGTACTCGATCGTGACGCTGTTGAGCGCCTGCGAAACCGGGATCGGGAACTCGCCGCCGGCGAGGAAGCTGGCGGTTTCGCCCGACAATGCGGTGAGGTTCGGCTCGGCGAGCGTCGTGATGACGCCATCTTTCTCCAGAAGGTCGAGCGTCCCGAGGACGTCGAGCCCGAGGATCTTGCCGAACAGGCCGAGCGTCGTCCCCCCGGTCAGGTTGTTGAAAAGCACCGAGGTGCTTCCGGCCGGAAGGCCGCTGTCCGGATCAATCGTGCCGGGCTTGCCCGGAACCGTGTTGATCGAACCGGGATTGCCGCGGCCGATGTTGCCGAGGACGCCTCCGCCCGAGCGGTCGCGAGTGAGGAGATTGACTCCGAACTGCTTGACCAGCGAACGGTTCATCTCCGCGATGCGGACCTTCAGCATCACCTGGAGCGGGGTGGCGACCTTGAGGCGGCTCACCGGAACGATGGTCAGCGCAGCGTCTGCCTTGCTGACATCGACTCCCGGGTTGAGCGCGGCCTTGACCAGCATCTCCGCCTGTGCGGCCTCCTCCGGAGAGGCGACCGTTCCGTTGAGAACCGCAACCTGACCGACGTTGGTGACACTGATCTGCGTTTCCGGCATCGCCTGGCGCAGGATGTCGTTGATCGAGGTAACGTTCGGGGTGACCCGGACGTTCGCGCCGTAGACGACCGATCCGTCGGCGGCAGTGGCGATCACCGTGGCCTGGCCGGTCTTCTTGCCGAACAGGTTCATCTGGCGAGTGCCGTTCATGTAAACGTCGGCCACGTCCGGGTTGGACGTCCAGACGCTCGACACGCTGCGCGGCAGGTTCATCATCTGGCCTTCGCCGGTCGAAAGCTGGACCTGGGTCGAGGGCCGATAGCTGCCCGAGGTGTAAGCCTTGGGCTGGGCCGCTGCCGGGGCGGGGGTGGCGACGGCGACGATGCCGACGGCCAATGCCGCGAAAGCGGTGCCGAGACGCGCCCGGCGGGTGATGGCTTGAGTCTTCATTTTAGCGAGCTCCCACCGGAACCGTGGTGATTTCATTGCCGCGAGCGATGCGGACTACCGGACCCACAGGCGCGGACTGGCCAGGCGCAGCGGCCGGGCGAGCCTCGACCGAGACCGGCTTGCCGGGGACGCTGCGGCGCTGGAAGCGCGACACGTCGCCGCCCGTGGTGAAGGTCGTGGCGCTGTCGTTCGGCCGATCGGCATAGGCGAGCAGCATCTGCTTTTCCTGCGCCGGGCTGGCGTTTGCCGGGACCTTGACGTCGCCGGCGGCAACCGCGCGCTCCAGATCGGCGCTGTTGTCGGCGATCGAGCGAAGCGACAGCGACAGCTGGCCGAGGCTCTGCGCGACGGCGATCTTCTCCGCGATTTTCGGAGTCACCTCGAAGGTCACGTTGGAGGCGGTGCGGACCTGGGTCTTGCCGTCCTCGTCCTTGTCGGTGAAGCGCTGGTCGGTCGCGAGAACGCGAACATTGCGGACGATGGTCTCGGAAACCTTGAGCGGGGCGCCATCGCCGCCGCCGACGACCTGCTGGGTCAGCATGAGGTCGACATGGTCTCCCGGGAAGATGAAGCCGGCGACGCCCGAGGTGGTATTCACGGGGACGGTGACGGCGCGCATGCCCGGGCCGAGCGCCGCAGCGAGGAAGCCGCGGTCCTGCGGGCCGACGAGCGAGCCGCGAGTGACCGGCTGGCCGGCCGCGATCGCATAACGAACGACGGTGCCCGCGAGGTTTTTCGAGTCAGGCTGGCCTTCCGTGTAATAGGCGCCTTGCATCAGCTCCTTCGGCCAGGGCTGGAAGCTGAAGCTGTCGGCGTCGATGATCGTGCCGACGGGCATGGCCTTCTTGGCAACGAGCACCTTGGGCCCGGTGGGCACGGGTGCCGCCGCAGCCTGCTGGGTGCCGGCACCGGCGAACATGTTCTTGGCCATGACCGCGGTGACCACCGCAATGACCAAGGCTCCAACGAGCAGAGCGAGCTTCTTCACATCCATGGCGCAGTCGCCTCCCCCAGACGGGTCTTCAAAACAGCCTCACACATCAGGCAAATTGGTTAAGAAAGCGTTGGGTGAGAATCGGCCCGAGCACGGCGAGCGCGCCAAAAGCGATGGCGACCCCGTACGGAATCTCGGGCCTTCCCTCCCTTTTATTGGCGCGATGCCAGCCGAGAACGACGAGCGTCAGCACGCCTCCCGCGAGCGACATCAGCACCAGGAACTTGATCGTGACGAGCGGCGGGAACCACAGCGCCAGCGCCGCCGCGAGCTTGACGTCACCTCCGCCCATCATGCCCGCAAAAAATGCGGCGGCGAGCAGCACGAAAACAATCGCGGCGGCAGCCAGCTGGATTCCAATCGCGGGCCAGGACGCCAACGGAATCGAAAGCCAGTAGAGCGGCGCACCCAACGCGACGGCGAGATTGAGCCGATTCGAGATCGTGAACGTGCGCACATCGACCACGGCCGCCACGATGAGCGTCGCAGCAAGCGCCAGGAGCAGCAGCGCGGTAAATGTGCCGTTGAACATGACGCCACCACTAGACGGCGCCGCTTTCCAATTCGTAACCGCCTCGCAGGAATGACCGATTTCGATGTCATTATCGTCGGCGGCGGAATCGCCGGCGCGAGCCTCGGCGCCGAGATTGCCGGCCAGCGCCGGACGCTGATCGTCGAGGCCGAGGATCACTGCGGCTACCATGCGACGGGACGGTCGGCGGCTTTCTATCTCGAAAGCTACGGAGGCCCCGAAGTCGCGAAGCTGACGCTGGCGTCCCGCTCCTTCCTCGCCGAGCCGCCCGTGGATTTCTCCGAGCACGGCTTCTTGCGCATGCGAGGAGACGTACATGTGACTCGCGGCGAGCTGCCGCAATTGCCGGCAGCGGTCGAAGCGCACCCCATCGACCGGCAAGAGCTCGAACGGCTGATTCCGGGGATCAGGCCGGAGTGGCGCCGGGCGCTGTTCGAGCCGGGGTGCGCCGACATTGACGTGGCGGGGTTGCACGCCTGCTTCCTGCGGCGATTCCGGCATGCGGGAGGGAGTGTTGAAACGTCCGCCGAAGTGACTCGCGCAGAGCGCGTGGGGGATTCATGGACATTAAGTCTCTCGAACGGCTCGACGCGCACCGCGGCGGTTCTCGTCAACGCCGCCGGAGCCTGGGCGGACGGCGTTGCGGCAATCGCTGGCGCGGCGCCGCTTGGGATTGCTCCAAAGCGCAGGACGATGGTCCAGCTTCGCGTGGGCCGCCGCGGGCTCAAGGACCTGCCGCTCGTCGATTCGGCTGACGGAACTTTCTATTTCAAGGGTGAGGGCGACAGCACCGTGTGGCTCAGCCCTCACGACGAGATCGACAGCGACCCCTGCGACGCGGCGCCCGAAGAAGAGGACGTCGCCCTTGCGATCGAGCGATTCCAGGAGGTCGTCGACTGGCCCATCGAGGCGGTCGAGCGTCGCTGGGCCGGCCTCAGGAGCTTCGCGCCCGACCGGCTGCCGGTTTACGGATTCGATTCGGTGGTCCCGGGATTTTTCTGGTGCGCGGGGCAGGGCGGGTTCGGGATCCAGACCTCTGCGGCGGCCGCGATGCTCTGCGCCGCGCTATTGCTCGAGCGCGATCTTCCGCCGGCCTTGGAGCACGTCGATGCGGCGGTGTTTTCGCCGGCGCGCTTCGGTCGTTGAAGGTGAAATGGGAGGCGCGCGCTTCGGAGGGACGGCGCCTCCCCACCAACTTTTTCAGGGGCATGAGAGAGTCGGTGCGACGACTCTCTAGGAACAGCCGTTCGCCCATCCAAATGAACTTAGTTTAATCAAAGGCGGTGGTGACGCCGCTGCTCGTCAGCGGCGGTGCAGGCGAGCGCGTCGGCCCGATCGTTCTCGGGATGGCCACTGTGGCCTTTGACCCAATGCCATTCGATCTGGTGCGGCGCGGTCGCGGCGATCAGCTCCTGCCACAGCTCGGCGTTCTTGACGGGCTTCTTGTCCGAGGTGCGCCACCCGTTGCGCTGCCAGTTGTGGATCCAGCGTGTGATTCCGTCGCGGACGTAAATGCTGTCGGTGTGCAGCCGTACCCGGCACGGGCGCGTGAGCGCCTCGAGACCCCGGATCGCGGCGAGCAGCTCCATCCGGTTGTTGGTGGTCAGCGGGTCCCCGCCCGACAGCTCCTTTTCCTTGCCGCCCATGCGCAGCAGCACGCCCCAGCCGCCGGGCCCTGGGTTGCCGCGGCAAGCGCCGTCCGTGAAGATTTCGACGACGGGGAAATCGTTCACGTCAGGCGACGAGTTCGCGCGGAAGCTTGAAGGTCATGCGCTCCGGCGTGTGGTCGGCGATTTCCTCGGTCACCTCGAATCGCTCGGCGAGCGCGTCCACGACCTCGCGGACGAGCACCTCCGGTGCCGACGCGCCGGCGGTCAGGCCGATCGTCTGCGGTTCGCCGAGCCACTCCCAGTCGATGTCGGACGCCCTCTCGATGAGGCGTGCGGGGACTCCCATGCGCTCGGCAACCTCGGCGAGGCGAAGCGAGTTGCTGCTGTTGGGTGCGCCGATGACGAGCATCCGCTGGCATTCCGGCGCGACGGCCTTCACTGCCGCCTGCCGGTTCGATGTCGCGTAGCAGATGTCCTCGCTGCGAGGCGCGCGAATCGCGGGAAAGCGCGCCTTCAGCGCCTCGACGATCGCGGAGGTGTCGTCGACCGAGAGCGTGGTCTGGGTGAGGAAAGCGAGATTGGCCTCGTCGGGAACCTCGATTCGAGCCACGTCGCCGACCGTCTCGACGAGGGTGATCGCACCCACGGGCACCTGGCCGAAGGTTCCGATCACCTCAGGGTGTCCGGAATGGCCGATGAAGAGGATGTGGCTCCCGTCCTCGATCAGGCGCTGCGCCTGGCGATGGACCTTGGAGACGAGCGGGCAGGTCGCATCGACGTAGGCCAGCCCGCGGCTTTGCGCCGCCTCGGGCACCGCCTTCGGGACTCCATGCGCCGAGAAAACGACGGGCCGGTCGTCCGGCACCTCGTCGAGCTCGTCAACGAACACCGCGCCGAGATCGCGCAGCCGGTCGACGACGAAGCGGTTGTGGACGATTTCATGGCGGACATAGACCGGCGCTCCGAACCGCTCGAGCGCGAGCTCGACGATCTGGATCGCGCGGTCGACTCCGGCGCAAAAGCCGCGGGGTGCCGCGATCAACACTTTGAGGGGAGGGCGGTTCAGCATTCGGACAGCCATCTAAGGCTTCGCTTGCAGCCTTAGAAGGGGGTTCCTATGAACGCGTTCACTCGATTTCGCCCTCGTAAGGACTCCATGTGAAGCTTCGCCTCGCCGCCCTTGCCGCCGTGACCCTGCTCAGCGCCTGCCGGCACGGCGGCGATCTCACCTCTGAGAACGGCGGCGGCGTCTATGCCGTTCGGAGTGCGTGCCCCATCGCCGGCATTCCGGCAGGGACCGGCGATATTACGCTGTTCAACCCGCCGAGCAGCACCGATTCCCGTGCCATCGACGTCAGCGCGACCATCAGCGACTTGCGCACCACTTGCCAGGACTCGGGCAATGACGTGATCTCGACGGCGACCTTCACCGTCGTGGCCTTGCGCCGCGACGCGGGCCCGGCGCGCCAGGTCGTGCTTCCCTATTTCAATGTCGCACTGCGCGGCGGCTCGCAGATCGCGGCGAAGCAGGTGGGCCAGGTCGTGCTCAACTTCGCGGCGGGCGATCTCCACGGCTGGGCCCGCGTCCAGGCCACCGTCCGGGTGAACCGAGGGGCAGCGACTCTTCCCGCCAATGTTCGCGCGATCCTCACTCGTCCGCGGAAGGCGGGCGAGGCAGAGGCTGCGGTGGATCCGCTCGCCGATCCCGCCGTCGCGAAGGCCGTCGCCAACGCGACGTTCGAGCAGCTGATCGGCTTCGAGCTGACCCAGGACCAGCTCAAGTATAACGCGACGCGCTAACGCGTTGACTCGGCTGGCGCGCGCGGCCAAGGCACGCGGCGTCGCCGGCGGCTCGACCGCTGCCGGAAGGCCGCACGGGAGAGTGTCCGCCGTTGCCGTCAGGCGAGGGCGGAACGCCGAAGGAGCAACCGCCCCCGGAATCTCTCAGGCACAAGGGACCGCGCGCGCCTGACAGTCTGGAAAGCGTCCGCCGAAAGGCGGGCCGCCGAAGGGGCAAAGCTCTCAGGCGCTAGGGACAGACGGGGGCGGCAGCCGGACGGCTCATGGCCGGGCTTCGGCGGTCGCACCCATATCCGGAGCGCATCGAATGAGCAGGGAAGTCCACAACGGCCCGACCGACGACACGCAGGCGCGCGGCACGCCCTACAGCGGCGATCCCGAAGGCGGCGCGGGGGCGCAGACGCAAGAGCTGGACAAGCTTCCGCTCGATGCATGGCACCGCGCTCGCGGCGGCCGGATGGTCCCGTTCGCCGGCTACGAAATGCCGGTCCAGTACGAAGGCATCATGGCCGAGCATTTATGGACCCGCGAGAATGCCGGCCTGTTCGACGTCAGCCACATGGGCCAGCTCCTTGTCCACGGCCAAGGCGTCGACAAAGCGCTCGAAAATCTGATGCCCGGCGACTTCCAGGCTGCCGCCGACATGAAGCCCAAATATTCGCTGCTCCTCGATGAGGAGGGCGGGATCGTCGACGATTTAATGGCGACCCGGCGCGGCGACGATTTCTACATCGTCGTCAACGGCGCGACGAAGCACACGGATATCGCGGACATGGAACGGCGGCTCCCGCGGGAGATCGTGATCGACCATATGAAGCAGCAGGCGCTGCTCGCGCTCCAGGGGCCGCGCGCTGCCGAGGTGCTTGAAACGATCGTCCCCGGCGTAAGCGAACTTGGCTTCATGCAGGGCGCGCCATTCAACTGGAAGGGTCGCAACCTGTGGATCAGCCGTTCGGGCTACACGGGCGAGGACGGCTTTGAGATTTCCGTTCCGGCGGTCGCCGCCGCCGACCTCGCCGACGCAATCACGGCCCACGAGCTCGCCAGGCCGATCGGCCTCGGTGCCCGCGATTCGCTTCGGCTCGAGGCTGGGCTGCCGCTCTACGGCCACGACATCGACCACCGGACGACGCCGGTCATGGCGGGCCTGACGTTCGCCATCAACAAGCGCCGTCGCGCGGAAGGAGGGTTCGCCGGCGCCATGCGGATTCTCGCCGAGCTCCAGAACGGAGCGCCCCAGAAACGCGTCGGGTTCGAGATCGAAGGGCGGCAGCCCGTGCGCGAAGGCGCTCTCGTCCTCGACGGCGAGGGCAATGAAGTGGGCAAGGTTACGAGCGGCGGCTTTTCGCCTTCGCTTCAGCGGCCGATTGCCATGGGTTACGTCGCCTCTCATTTGGCGGCCGAGGGAACGCCGCTGAAGCTCGAGCAGCGCGGCAAATTGTTCGACGCGCGCGTCGCGCCCATGCCCTTCGTCCCACACCGCTATCACCGCAAGGGAGCCTGAAGCATGAGCCTTTATTTCACCAAGGAGCACGAATGGGTCCGCGTCGAGGGCGACACCGCGACCGTCGGGATTTCGGATCATGCCCAGGAACAGCTCGGCGACATCGTCTTCGCC
>Ga0070661_100001740_pt1 | contig 15096 bp, 8 predicted proteins | sample KBSC43metaG_FD_64663 | JGI IMG/M metagenome (GOLD analysis project Ga0070661, IMG submission 64663) | Corn rhizosphere microbial communities from Kellogg Biological Station, Michigan, USA - KBS C4-3 metaG | ecosystem: Host-associated > Plants > Roots > Rhizosphere > Soil ...
AGGCGCTCGAATACGTGACCAGCCAGAATCTGGATCGGCGAGCCTTCTCGCTCTTGAACTGCATCACGGTGGTGCCGGGGGCGGTGGGTGCCTGGCGCCGGGCGCTCGTGCAGGAGGTGGGCGGCTTCAGCGAGGACACGCTGGCCGAAGACCAGGATCTCACGCTCGCCATTCGCAAGCGTGGCTACTCGATTGCGTATGCGGATGAAGCCATTGGCTATACGGAAGCGCCCGACACCTTGCGCGCGCTCGCGAAGCAGCGCTTCCGCTGGTCGTTCGGCACATTGCAGTGCATCTGGAAGCATCGCGACGTGTTCCTTCGCCCGCGTCACGGATCGCTGGGATTCATCGCCATGCCCAACGTGGCGATCTTCCAGCTCTTCTACCCGTTCGTGTCGCCGATCGCGGACCTCATGTTCGTCTGGGCTCTCGTATCCGTGTGGCTGGTACGCCAGCAGCACGGCGCGACGTATGCGCTCACGAGTCTGCAGCACGTGCTCACGTACTACGCGGTGTTCCTGCTCGTGGACTGGTTCGCGGCAGTGGTGGCGTTTCTGCTCGAGCCCGGCGAGGATCGCTGGCTCACGTGGCTGATCTTTCTCCAGCGCTTTGCGTACCGCCAGGTGATGTACTGGGTGGTGGTGCGCAGCGTGTTCGCGGCGCTGCGCGGGCGGCTGGTCGGGTGGGGCAAGCTGGAGCGGAAGGCGACGGTTGCGGCGGCCTTTGGCCGGTTGCGGGAAGCGGCGCCTGATCCCGGCCCCGCCACCTCGCCCGTGGGAATTGGCAATCGGGAATAGGGAATCGGGGAGGAAGTCCTCCCCACGCCACACCCCACCGCGTTTTTCTCACCGCCGCCCCACCCCGCTTCATCATTCCCTTGTCCCACGATTCCCCATTCCCGATTGCCAATTCCCACGGGCGGGGTGGTGGGGCCGGGACCAGACGCCGCTTCCCGGAGTCACCCGTCCTCCCCCTCGATCTCCCTGGCCACCTCGTTGCGATTGCGCCAGGTAACCAGGAAGACAATGACCGCGACGAGAATGACCAGGCCAATGGCGATCTGATCCTCGTGTCGGCGCACATGGCCGATCATCACGACCGCGGTCTGGCCGAAGCCCCAGCCCAGCGCGGTGAAGATGCCGCTCCACACCCAGGCGCTCACACCGCTGCCAATCACGAATTGCGTGACCGGAATTTCGGCCGCGCCGCACGTGATGGGCAGCAGCAGCCGGGCGCCGTACGCGAAGCGCACGGCCAGCGACGCGCGCCACGGACGATGGCGAACCGCATGAAGCAGCTTCGCCATGGGTGCGGCCAGCCAGGGCCAGCGCCGCGCCACGCGCCCGGCACGCCAGCGACCAAGGGCGTACAGCACCACGTCCGCTGACCAACTGCCGATCGCGCACGCCATCGCGGCTCGCACCGGATGCAGGTGCCCCTGGTGGGCGGCAAAGCCGGCGATCACGGGCGCCGCCTCCTCCGTGAAGATGCTGGTCGCGCCCAGGGTGACATACGCCCAGAGGTGCGACAGCTTGCTCAGCAGCGAGTGAGTCGCGACGATGGTCAGAAACATGGATTCGGGAAAGGTAGCCTCGGACTGGCGCTCGCCGAACATCTGTACGCAGCCCATATTTGGCAACCACAATACCGGCGGTTGCCGGCGGTCCATCACACGCTCTGCGCGCTCTCCGAGGCGGACCATGCGGAAGTCTCCCTTCTGGCTCGTGCCACTTCTCGTCGCCTGCCACGATGCCACGAGCCCCCGTCAGTCAGCGCTGACGTGCGGGCTGACGTCGGGCGCCTCCGTGCCCGCCACGGTGCTCGACCTGTCGGTGGGCGATCCGGCATTCCTGAATCTCTCGGCGGCGCAGGCGAGCTGCCTGCAGTTCGCGCCCCACGCGAACAGCGTGTACCTGCTCACGCTGTTCAACACGGACACGAGTTCGCGGAGCGCTGCCCTGGTGAAGCTGCACGGCAGCTCGCCGGACAGTGCGCAGAGCGCGCGTGTAGTCGCGGCCTCCCCGGCGGCATTGGCGGCAACGACCTCCAGCAACGGGCTGGCACTGAGCGCGCAGATGGCCGGCATGACTCCGGCCGCATTTGCCGCGGGCCAGGCGCTTCACGCTCGCCTGCTGGAAGCGGATCGTCAGCTCGTGCAGCGCCGCGGCGGGCCCGCCGCGCTGAAGATGCGCGCCGTGGCCAATCGTCTGGCATTCGCGCGCCGCGACAGGATACTCTCGCGAGACGCCAGCACCGTCAAGGTCGGCGACACGCTCTCATTTCGCATCCGCGACATCCGGTACGATTCCGACTGTTCGCTGTCCTTTTCCGTGCAGGCACGCGCCGTCTACGCCGGCCCGCACAGCGTGATCTACGAGGACGTCACCGCGCCACTCGCCGGCACGATGGACGATGCGTATGCCGCGATTGGCGCCGAATTCGATTCGCTCACGTACCCCATGCTTGTGCAGTACTTCGGCGATCCGCTCGCCTACGGCCCGCAACTGCGCAATGGCGCAAAGGAGGAAATGCTCTTTTCGCCGGTCGTGAACGATGACTTCTCCGGCGTGGCGGGCTTCGTGACCGCGTGCGATTTCTTTCCAGTCGACACCACCGCCGGTCCGGACTTCGACCTCGTCTCCAACGAGGCCGCGATCTTCTACGCCTATCTGCCGGAGCGTCCGGAAGACGAGGCGCGCTGGTTCGGCTACATTCGCGGTGTGCTCGCGCACGAGTCCAAGCACATCGCGTCGTATGCCGCACATCTGAACAATGGCGCCGCCTCCTTCGAGGAGGAATGGCTCGAGGAGTCAACGGCCCAGACCTCGGCGGAAATTTTTCAGCGCCGCTTCTCGGGCACGTCATGGAAGCACCAGGCGACCTTTGCGGCGACGGTCGGCTGCGAACCCCCGCTCACTCAGTCGAACGGATGCACCGGTGATCATCCCGAAGTGATGCTCGATCACTTCGCCTTTCTGTACGACTACCTCTCCAATGTCACCTCCGAGAGTCCGATCCTGGGCGGTGGCTCGGCGGATTATGGCGGGTCGTGGTCGTTCGTGCGCTGGGCGCTCGATCAGTACGTGCCGTCCGAGGCCGCGGCGCTCCATGCGATGACACAGAGCGTCACCCTCACGGGCATCCCGAACCTGGTCGCGCGCACGAACCAGCCGTTCAGTACGATGGTCGCTGACTGGTCGCTCGCCAGCGTGCTTGCCGGATATCCGGAGGTGACACCCACGTCCTCCCGATACGTGTTCCGGGGGTGGGATGACGCCGGCATCTTCCAGGGCATGCACGACCAGCTTTTCTATACCACCGGTGGCCGGGCCTTTCCGCGTGTGTATCCGTTGCGACCACAGCAACTCCACTTCGGGGAATTCGACTTCGCGGTGCGCATGCCCGGTGGCGGCAGTGCGTACTTCGAGCTCGACAGCCCCACGGCCATGCGGGAGAGTGTGCAGCTCGTTGACCCGTTCCACGACACACTGCTCACGAGCGGACCGATACGGGCCGTTGTGGTACGCGTGAAGTGACGAGGACCGCGGAGCACGGGCATTCGGAAGCGTGATCGCGTACCCGCTCGGCGCCTCACCGCTCCCGTAGTGCACCCATCGCCGTTTCGGCGAAGACGTCCCGGCTGCTCCACAGCCCAATGACCAGCGTGAGCAGCGTTGCACCGGCCGCGAGCGCAATGATGGGCCAGGGTGACGGCGCGAACGGAGCATCGAACACGAAGCGCATGAGCGCCCAGGCCGCCACCACGGAGAGCACGACGCCGGTAGCACTCGCCAGAATGCCGAGCATGGCGTACTCGCTGAGCATGATCCTGCCGATCTGGCCGCGCGTGGCGCCGAGCGTCTTGAGCAGCACGCCTTCGCGGATGCGCTGACGCCGCGACGCGCCGACCGCGCCAAGCATCACGAGAATTCCGGTGGCCACGCTGAACAGCGCCATGAAGCGGATCGCGACCGCGATGCGCTCCACGATCGCTCCCACCGCGCGCTGCACCGCCGATAGATCAATGCTCGAGACGTTCGAGTAGCGCTCGACTACCGTGCGCTGCAACGCCGCAATCGCGGCAGGCGCAGACGACCGGGTGAGCATGACGAATGTCGCGGGGGCGCCTTCGAGCGCACGGGGCGAGAAGATCACGAAGAAGTTGGGCTCGAAGCGCGCCCAGTTCACCTCGCGAAAGCTCGTCACGACCGTGGGAATGCGCACGCCCTGCACGTCCCACGTGACCGTGTCACCCGGCGCCAGTTGCAATTCGCTGGCGACATCCTGCTCCACGGAAATCCACGGCAGGCCAGTGCCGGGTGCATCGGCTCCGTGAACCCAATGGCCCGCGGTCAGCGTTTCCGAGTGGTTGAGCGTGTCGCGATAGCTCGACCGATACTCCCGGCGCAGCGCCCATGACGGCCGCCGGCGATCGCCGCGCCGCGGTTCCGCTCCCGGCGCGGCAGGCGCTCGCGCCTCGGGTGCGGACCCCGCCCGTGCGGCGGTGTCCGTTCCGCTGATGGTCGCGATGCGCATGGGCACGATCGGCACCTGCTGCAGCAATGGCATGTTCGCGTCGGCAATGAGGGAGTCCAACCCCCTCACCTCATCCGGCTGCACATCGAAGAAGGCGAGGTTGGCGCGCACGTCGGAGTCGCCGAGGGAAAGGCGCGCGACCAGGCTGCGCTGCACGAGGAACACCGTCCCGAGCAGGAAGGCGCCGAATCCGAGCGCCAGCACCACCGCGCGCGTCTGGTTCGACGGACGATACAGATTCGCGATGCCCTGCCGCATCACGAATGGCCAGTTCTCGCGCAGCATGCGGCGCGCGAGACCGCCCAGCGCAGCGGCCGCGAGCCAGAGCAGGGCGATCGCCGCGCCAACCCCGATGCTCATGAAGATGCCCCGCTGCGTGGAGCCCGAGCGCCACACCGCGATGCCGACGACGCTCGCCACGAGCGCCACCACCGCGAGCAGCCGCGCCACATCGTGCGCGGCGCCCTGCGCCGACTCGGCGCCCGCGTCCTGGCGCAGCGCCTGGAGCGGCGTGATGCGCCGCACGCGAAGGAGCGGCAGCAGCGCGAACAGCGCGGCCACCCAGGTCCCAATGACAAGTCCGGTGATCACCGCGCGCGGAACGATGGCCGGCTGCACGGTGACGGGGATGAAGCTCCCGAGTGCGTGCGGCAGCTCGAACTGCACGGCGATGCCGAGCAGCGCGCCAGCGGCAGCGCCGACCAGCCCCAGCGCTGCCGCCTCCGTGAGGTACATCGCCAGCACCTGGAGTTGCGTTCCCCCGAGACAGCGGAGCATGGCAATCGTGTCGGTCTTCTCCGCGACGTACGCATGGATGGCGCTGGCCACGCCGACACCGCCGAGCAGCAGAGCGACGAGCCCCACGAGATCCAGGAAGTCGTGCAGCGTGTCCACGGCGCGCGTGAGCGAGCGTTCGGTCTCGGCGACGGTACGGGCGCGGACGCGGGCATCGGACAGTGTGGCCCGGTACGTCGTGATGAGCTGTGCGGCATCGCGACCGTGTGGCAGCGCCAGCAGCGCTTCGTAGCTGACGCGGCTGCCGAACACGACGAGCCCCGTCTCGCCCAGGAAGCGATGGGCGATGTACACGCGTGGACCGAGCGCCGCGGCGATGCCGATGTCGCCCGGAACGTTGGTGAGCGTTCCGATGACCGCGAACCGTGCGGCGCCGAGCGAGAGGGTGTCACCGACTCGCGCGCCCGTTTCCACCAGCAGCGACGAGTCCACCAGTGCGGCGTGCGACGTCTGCAGGGCAGCCCATCGGCCGGCCGGGCTCGTGCCGATGGAGCCGTAGAAGGGAACGCCCGGCCCCGCCGCGCGCACCTGCACGAGGCGCGTCGCGTTCGCGCGGGGCAGCAGCGCCATGGAGGCGAATGACGTCATGCGGCCGACGCGGATGCCTTCGCCGCGCAGCGTCTCGAGCAGGGAGTCCACCGATGCCGGGAAAGGATCGCGCGACGAGAGCGAGACATCGGCGCCCAGCAGGTCGCGTGACTGGTCATGGATGGCGCGAAGGATGTTGGCCGTGTACGAATCGATCGCGACGAGCGCCGCCACGCCAACCGCGATTGCCGCCATGAAGGTCAGCAGTCGGCGGCGCGATGCGCGGCTGTCGCGCCACGCGAGGGCGGGGACGAAGCGCCAGCGCCCCATCACGACGCGCCGTTCGAGTCGTCCACCACGGCGCCATCGCTGAGGCGGATGATGCGGCCGGCGCGGCTCGCGAGCGCGGGGTCATGCGTGACGAGTATCACGGTGGAGCCCGCATCGCGATTGAGCGACTCGATGAGCGAGATGATGCGCTCGCCGGTGTCCGAGTCGAGATTGCCGGTTGGTTCATCGGCGAAGAGCACGCGCGGCGCGTTCGCGAAGGCACGCGCCAGCGCGACGCGCTGCTGTTCGCCGCCGGACAGTTGCGCCGGATAGTGATGTGCCCGGTCCGCGAGTCCCACGCGGTCGAGCAGGTCGTGCGCCTGCGCGCGTGCACCGGTCGTGCCCCGCAGCTCCAGCGGCACCTGCACGTTCTCGGCGGCGGTGAGCGTCGGGATCAGTTGAAAGTTCTGGAACACGAACCCAACTTTCTCGCCACGGAGTCGTGCGCGTGCATCTTCGCTGAGCGGGCCCAGGTCCGTCCCGTCGAGGAGCACGGTCCCGCTGGTCGGTGAGTCGAGTCCGGCGAGCAGTCCCAGGAGTGTGGTCTTGCCGCTCCCGGATGGCCCCACGATGGCGACGAACGCGCGCGCCGCGATGGAAAAGGACACGGTGCGCAGCACGGTGATCAGGGCCTCGCCGCTGCGATACGTTTTTGTCAACTCTCGAGCAACGAGCATGCGTGCAGTCGTGTGGGTCGTGGGAGTCTGCGTCAGCGTCGTGGCGTGCGGGCGCAGCAAGGCGGACAACGCGAGCGCGGGGAGACAGCCGGCCGGGCAGGTGCCAGCAGCAACAGCCCGGCCGGCATCCGCGGCAACCAGCGTGAACGCCGGCGCCCCGACCATTCTCTTCGTGGGCACCAGCCTCACCGCGGGGCTCGGACTCGATCCGGACTCCGCCTACCCGATGCTCATCCAGCAGCGCATTGATTCGCTGGGCGAAAGGTATCAGGTCGTCAACGCCGGAGTGAGCGGCGAGACGTCGGCAGGCGCGCTGCGCCGCATTGGCTGGCTGATGCGTGGGCCGGTGAATGTGTTCGTCCTGGAGACCGGAGCGAACGATGCGCTGCGCGCGCTCGATGTGGATTCGTTGCGCGCCAACATGCAGGCCGTGCTCGACAGCGTGCACGCGCATCATCCGCAGGCGCGGGTGGTGATCGCCGGCATGATGGCGCCGCCGAATCTGGGACCGGCCTATACCACGGCGTTCGCGCGCGTGTATCCCGACCTCGCGCGCGCGAATCACGCGGCGCTGATTCCGTTCCTGCTGAGGGGCGTGGCGGGAGTGGACTCGCTGAATCAGTCGGACGGCATTCACCCGAACGCGCGCGGTGAACGGATTGTCGCGGCCAACGTGTGGCGTGTGCTGGGGCCGCTGCTGGAGAAGCTTGACCCGTCTACCTGGCAGGACTAACTTTAAATGCTAAACATTTTGTGATCTTGTCAGGCGACCGGCATTGCGCGCAGCAGACGTGAGCGCGCCCACGCCGGCCGTGTTTACCCGAACGTCAGGTTGCTGATCATGGCGTTGCCCGCTACTCAGATCCGCCGCGGCATGGTGCTCGTCTTCGAGGGCGATCCCTGCCGGGTTATCGATTTCCGGCATCACACGCCGGGAAACCTGCGCGCGATGGTGCAGACGAAAATGAAGAATCTGCGCACGGGCTCGAACTTCGAGCACCGCTTTCGCGCGGCCGACGCCATCGAGAAGGCGCAGCTCGACACGCACGAGCTCGAGTTTCTCTATCAGGGCGGGGATACGTACCACTTCATGAATACGGAGAACTACGACCAGCTCGAGATGGACAACGAGATGCTCGGCGACTTTGCGCAGTGGCTGCAGCCGGGAATGAAGATCCTGGCCGAGTGGTATGATGGGCGGCCGATCGGCATCGAGCTGCCGAACTCCATCGAGCTCGACATCGTGGAGACGTCGCCGGTGATGCGGTCCGCGACGAAGACGGCGAGCTTCAAGCCGGCAAAGCTGGAGAATGGCGTGACGGTGGACATTCCGGAATTCATCCCGTCGGGCGTGAAGATTCGAGTGAATCCGAATACGGGGGAATATCTGGATCGGGCGAAGTAGTCGCGCATCGCTGAGCGCCCAGCGGTGATCGTGGAGCCGGGCGCCGCCAGCGACTGGCGACTGATACTCGCCCTCACTAACATTCGCATCCTGCCCCGGTGAAACGCGGCAGGCATGGTGACCGTAGCTCAATTGGTTAGAGCACCGGACTGTGGCTCCGGGGGTTGTGGGTTCAATTCCCATCGGTCACCCTGGAAGAGCGGTGCGTGCTGGATGTGACGAGCGCGGTCCCGCGGCCGAGATAGGTCCGTAGCTCAATTGGTAGAGCACCGGTCTCCAAAACCGGCGGTTGGGGGTTCAAGTCCCTCCGGGCCTGTGCGATGATTGACAAGCGTTCGCGAGGAGCAATGACCGCTGTGGCTCGCGTCACGTGCGGGTATCGTGGCGGTATCGTCTAGGGGACCAGGACGGAGCCCTCTCAAGGCTCAAACACGGGTTCGAATCCCGTTACCGCTATGTGGAGTGGTTGCACGCGGCCCCATCGTCTATCGGTTAGGACGGCACTCTTTCAAGGTGCAGAGAGGGGTTCGACTCCCCTTGGGGCTATGGGGAGAGGCGGGGATGAGATGAAGTGGATGCGGGAAGTGTGGAAGGGCAGTGCAGTGCCAATGGAGTTGGGGCTGTAGCTCAGCTTGGTTAGAGTGCCGGTCTGTCACACCGGAGGTCGCGGGTTCGAGCCCCGTCAGCCCCGTTTCAATCGCTGTTCGAGCTTGCCGGACAGTGTGTGTTGCGCCCTGGTGGTGAAATTGGTAGACACGCCATCTTGAGGGGGTGGTGCCGTAAGGCGTCGCGGTTCGAGTCCGCGCCAGGGCATGCAGCGGTGATCACGTGCAGTGAGTACCGTGACGATGCAGGTTGCGCCAGCGTAGCTCAGTGGTAGAGCACTCGATTCGTAATCGAGCGGTCGTCGGTTCAATCCCGACCGCTGGCTCTCGGGGAAATCGCTCGATCACGAAGACCACGATGTGCGGCACGGCTCGCCCCCCCGGCGAGCCGTTCGCGTCTCCGCGGGCACGCCGGCGGCATTGCGATATGACCAATCCCCGGGCAGATCAGTCTGTACTCCGGGCGCTTCGAGCGCCATGTTCCCCGCCGCTGCAGCACACTTCCCCTCCTCCCGCGAGTCATCCGCATGCGCAGTGTCGTCGCCCTTCTCCTCTGCGGCATCACCGCCACGTCTGTCGCTCAGGCGCCGAACATCACGCCCGCCGGCGACCCATCCGTGAAGTCGGATTCGATCTACCGCCTGGCCGTGAATCCCGCTGACCACCAGGGCGAGTCCTTCGTCTACCTGCTCGATGATGGTGTCATCGTGTATCAGGCGAACGGCCAGAGCAAGCAGACCTTCCGTCAGGTCGCGCAGATCCTCACGCAGGATGCAGTGGACGACTGGGCCGAGCAGCGCTTCTCGTACGAGCCGGGCCATCAGAAGCTCACGATCAACTGGATCCGCGTAGTGAAGCCGGACGGCGAGGTGATCAGCGCCGCGCCGTCGCACGTGCAGGACTCCGACGTGCCGGCCACCATGGGCGATCCTGTGTACGCGGATCGCAAGGTACGTCGCGTGTCGCTGAGCGGCGTCGCGGTCGGCACGCTCGTGGACTACAGCTACACCCTGGAGGAGCTCAAGCCATATCGTCCGGACGACTTTCTCTTCACGTGGTCCATCACCACCGGTCTCCCCACGCGCCGTTCGCGCTACATCGTGGACATGCCGGCCAGCATCCATCCGCATATCATCGAGCGCAACGTTCGGAACCCGGTACAGATCACCACGGCGAACGGCCGGCGCGTGTACGAGTGGGCGGCGTCCGACCTGCCGAAGCCGAAGTCGGAGCCCTTTGCCGCCGATTCCAACGGTGTCTATCAGTCGGTGGCGCTCTCGTCACCCGCGAGCTGGCAGGAGATAGCGAAGTGGTATGCCGGCCTGGCGCACGATCGGTACACGCTCACGCCGGAGCTGGAACGCAAGCTGCACGAGCTTGTCGCGGGAGCGCATACACTCGACGACTCGCTCAGCGCCGTGCAGCGCTGGATCGCGCAGGACATCCGCTACGTCTCGATCTCGCTCGGCATCGGCGGATACCAGCCACGCCCTCCCGCCGAGGTGTTCAAGACTCAGTACGGTGACTGCAAGGACAAGGCGACGCTGTTCGTCGCCCTGGCCCGGCGCATGGGCGTGGACGCATACCCCGTACTGCTCAGCGCCGGCGGCAAGGTGGAGCGATCACTTCCATCCATCGATCAGTTCGACCATGCCATAGCCGCGCTCAAGCGAGGCGGTTCGTATCAGTTCGTCGATCTCACATCGGAGCTCACGCCGTTCGGGGAGCTCCCCGGTGCCGATCAGGGTGAGTTCGCGCTGGTGGTGCATCCCGATGGCCACGCGGACGAGGTCACGCTTCCCGAAGATTCCGTCGCGGTGAACCTGTCGGAAACCACGTACCGGGGTGTGCTGACGCCGGACGGACTGGCGAACCTGCACTATACCGAGCGCGCCACCGGTCTCCGGCAGTACGGACTGCGCGAGCTCTTCGCCACGCCGATGGACTCCACGAAGCGTGACCGCTTCATCCGGGCACTGGCGGGCAAGACGTATCCCGGCGCGTTGGGCGACAGCCTCGTGATCTTTGACGGAAGGGATCTGCACGCGAAGGCGCAGCTCTCGATGTACATCCACGGCGGACAGGCGGCAAAGGTCTCCGGTCAGAGCGCGATCCTGAGCCTGCCCCCTTCGTTCCCGTCCCTGGCCGGTCTGCAGACGCTCGCCACACAGCTCGAGCAGACGAAGCCGCGCGTGTACCCGATCGAGGTGGCGGGCGTGGTGGGGACCATCGTTGGCGTTTCGGAACTGGATCTGGCGCTTCCGGCCGGGTGGCAGGCGGATCTGCCGCAGAACGTCACGGCGGTAAGTGACTTTGGAAGCTACACGGCGGAGTACTCGCAGAGCGGACGTGAGCTCCGAGTGTACCGGCGGATGGCAGGACGGCGGGGTGTGAAGCCGCCGGCGGATGTGGATGCGCTGATCGCGTGGCTCAGGGCGGTGGCGAAGGACGATGCGCAGTACATCGTTCTGCAACGCGGGACGACGGTGGGGAAGTAAGCGTGTTACTTGTACCGCGGCGGGCGGCGTACTAGCTTTTCGGGTCGAGTGGCGACGCCGCTCTCCGCGGGCGTAATTCAGTTGGTAGAATGCCAGCTTCCCAAGCTGGACGTCGCCGGTTCGAGTCCGGTCGCCCGCTCTGGATGTTGTTGCAGTCAGGAAACTTGCGAAAACGGCCTGCCGATCCCGGCAGGCCGTTCTCAGTGTCTGCGACGGTCCCCGCAACGGTCCCCAGGCGATTCGCGCGTGGGGGCCGTTGTGTTTCCGGCGGGTGGTTCATGGCGACAACCATGTGGGGACGCCCCATTCAGGATATTCGAGACACGGTCGGGACGGCCGCGGAATCGCGCTGGCAGACGATGCGTGCGACGAGCAAGCCAGGGGACATGAGCGCCCTCATCTGTAGTGCGAGCAGCCCCCTTGCGCTTCTACAAGAGCGGCTGCATACTGTCCCCGACCTGTAGATGCGCAAGAGGACCGGGAGGACATCGTGCTCTCTGAATTGATGAGCGACATCCGGCATCGCATGCGCGCGGTGTTTGCTCGCGCCTCCGTCGAGCAGGAGCTGGACGACGAGCTTCGCTTCCACGTCGAGCACGAGGCGGAGAAGTACGAGCGCCAAGGCATGTCGCATGAGGCGGCGCTGCGCCGCGCGCGCCTCGAGTTCGGCGGCGTCGAGCAGATGAAGGAAGCAAGCCGCGATATGCGCGGGACCGCGCGCCTCGAGTCCGTCATGCGCGATCTGCGCTATGCGATTCGATCACTCAAGAGCCGCCCCGCCTTCACGCTCACGGTCATCGCCACGCTCGCACTCGGTATAGGCGCGAATACGGCGATCTTCACGCTCGTCGACGCGCTCCTGCTGCGCCCGCTTCCGGTATCGCATCCCGAGCAGCTCGTGATCGTGAGCGATCCGGCCGACGTGGATGAGAACTGGAACGGCTCGCCTGTCACCGACGTCGTTTCCTTTCCGCTCTATCGAGACGTGCGTGCTGGCAACACGGTGTTCTCCGACATGTACGCGAATGGGGAAACGGGCGACCTCGACGTGACGATCGGCGCGGGTAATGATGCGATCGAACACCCGCACGCTCGCTTCGTCACCGGGAATTTCTTTGCGGTGCTCGGCGTCTCCGCATACGCCGGCCGCACGTTTACGGCCGCGGAAGATCAAACGCCGAACGAAGATCCCGTCGTCGTCATCACGTACGACTATTGGCAGCGCCGCTTCTCGGGGTCGAGCGCCGCGATCGGGAGCGTCATGCGCGTCAACGATGTCGCCGTGACGATCATCGGCGTCACGCCGCCAGGCTTCGGCGGCGACATCGTGGGCCAGCCGCTTGACTTCTGGCTGCCGATGATGATGGAGCCGGCGATCAATCCACGTCAGAAGATGCTCGACGATCGCGCGTGGTCGTGGGTGGTGATGATGGGTCGGCTGAAGCCGGGCGTCACGCTCGAGCAGGCACGTCCGGAGGTCAGCGCGATCGAGGCGAATGCGATTCGCGAACACGTCTCCGGCCGCCTGCTGTCGCAGTTCGAGGATGACCTCAGGGAAACTCCCATTCCAGTCGTGTCGGGCGCCCGTGGGTTCTCCGAACGGCGCGCCGAGTATGGAAAGGCGCTATGGGTGCTGCTCGCGGCAGTCGGCCTGGTCATTCTCGTCGTCTGCGCGAACGTCTCGAGCCTGATGCTCGCCCGCACCGTGGCGCGCAGCCGCGAGATGACCATGCGCATGACGCTCGGCGCCGGTCGCGGGCGGTTGATGCAGCAAATGCTCGTCGAGGGCACCGTGCTCGCGATCGTGTCGGGCGTGCTCGGGGTGTTCGCGGCGACATGGGGCACCCGCGTGTTGCTCGCGACCGTGAGCGCGTCGAGCCCGATCGCCATCGATCCGACACCCGATGCGCGCGTGCTCGGCTTCACGGCGACGATGACGCTCGCGTGTGTGCTGCTGTTCGGCCTGTTGCCTGCATTCCGCGCGACCCGTGTCGATCTCGCGGCGTCGTTGCGCGCGCAGGGACGCAACCTGATGGGCGCGGCGCGCGTCGGCCGCATTCCGTTCGGGCGCGCGCTCGTCGTGGCGCAGATCGCGTTGTCGACGCTGCTGCTCATCGGCGGCGGCTTGCTCGCGCGCAGCATGCAGCAACTCCTGCATGCTGACCTTGGAGCGGATCGCGATCACGTTGTCGCCGTGCGCGTGCGGACGGCGCGATCGCCGTATATCGGGGCGCGCCTGGCTCAATTGCGGCGCGACCTCGTGGACCGCGTCGGCCGATTACCTGGTGTGAATGCGGTCGCGTTCGCGGATCACGGATTGTTCGGTGGGGGCTCGTCCAGCCGCGACGTCGATGTGTCGGGTTTCATTCCGCAAGCGGATTCGGAGCGCCAGGTTGCACTCGATCGCGTCGGCCCGAACTTTTTCCATGCCATCGGCGCGCGCCTGATTCGCGGTCGCGACATCGAGCCGAGCGATCTCGAGACCGGGCCGCCCGCCACGGTGATCAACGAGACGATGGCGAAGCGGTATTTCGGCGCTCGCGATCCACTCGGCGGTACGGTGACGGTCGACAGCGTTCCGCACACCATCGTCGGAGTCGTGAGGGATTTTCAGAGCAGCGACGTCCGCGATAAACCGCGTCGCGAGATGTACGTGGTGTTCAACGATCCGACCACGGGCGCGGCGGGGCAAGCCAAACTCTTCGTGCACGTTCGCGGGGATCCGTCGCGCTTCGTGGGTCCGATTCGTCGCGCGGTCGAGGACGTCGCCCGAACGCTGCCGATCTCCGTCGATCCGGTGAACCACCTCGTGCGCGAAACCGTTTCGAAGGACGTGCTGCTCGTGCAAGTGACAATGTTCTTCTGCCTCATCACGTTGGTGCTCGCGGCACTCGGTCTGTACGGGGTTACGGCGTACTCGACCAGCCAGCGCACCAGCGAGTTCGGATTGCGCGCGGCGCTCGGCGCGGGGCCGGGCGATGTGACGAGAATGGTGCTCGGCGAGGCGGTGCGCGTGGCCATTACAGGAGTCGTCATCGGCGTGCCGGCGGGACTCGCGGCAACGCGGTTGATTCGCGCGCAGCTCTTTGGCGTCGGAACGATCGACTTGCCCTCGCTCAGCATCGCGATCGTCGTGCTGGTGGCGACGGCCGTCGTCGCGAGCTATCTGCCGGCGAGACGAGCGGCGCACGTCGGGCCATTGGAAGCCCTGCGAACCGAGTAGCGGGCGGAAGTCGTCGTGCGCATGCTCGATGCCGTCCTGTCGTGCGACTGCTCGCAGCTCGAGAGGTGTGTGGACTTGTGCCGCCCCACCGCGATCGTGACTGGATGCGCCTGGCGACTACTGGTCTCCAGGCGGTCTTCCTGGACATATCCAGTGAGTCGGCGCGTACCGGATGAGATCACGCGACCGGCGATGGTCCGTCAGCATCCGTCGTGTTTCGCGTTCACCTCTTCGCTTTCCTCGAAGCTTTCGCCTTGCCAGACCTGTTGAGCGCGACCGCCTCGCGAACGAGCGCCTTGAAGGCGGATGCGTCAACTTCTTCTCCCTGGTGGATGTCGATCGCCCTGCGTACTCTGCCGTCGAGACTCGAGTTGAAGAGACCGGCCGGATCCTTCAACGACGCGCCCCTGGCGAAGGTCAGCTTCACGACTTTTTTGTAGGATTCGCCAGTGCAGATGATGCCGTCGTGCGACCAGACGGGAGTGCCCATCCACTTCCA
>Ga0070661_100001742_pt1 | contig 15094 bp, 10 predicted proteins | sample KBSC43metaG_FD_64663 | JGI IMG/M metagenome (GOLD analysis project Ga0070661, IMG submission 64663) | Corn rhizosphere microbial communities from Kellogg Biological Station, Michigan, USA - KBS C4-3 metaG | ecosystem: Host-associated > Plants > Roots > Rhizosphere > Soil ...
TTGCTCGATCACGGGCTTCGGCCAGACCGGACCGATGCGCAACGTCGCGGGCTACGACTTCATCATCCAGGCGATGGGCGGCCTGATGAGCATCACCGGTGATGCAGACGGACAGCCGGGTGGGGCGCCGCTGCGGGTCGGCGTCGCGGTCGCCGATCTGTCGACGGGCATGTACGCAACGATGGCAATCCTCGCCGCGCTGTTCCATCGCGCGCGCGCCGGCGAAGGTCAGTACATCGACATGGCATTGCTCGACACGCAGGTGTCGATGATCGCGAACATGAACATGAACTACCTGGTCTCGGGCCGCGTGCCAAAGCGCATCGGCAACGCGCACGCCAACATCGTGCCCTATCAGGTGTTCGACGCTGCGGACGGCAAGGTCGTGCTGGCCGTCGGCAACGACGGTCAGTTCGCGAAATTTTGCGAAGCGGCGGGTTGCTCGCTGCACCAGGATGCGCGCTTCCGCAAGAACGCGGATCGCGTCCGGCATCGCGAAGTCGTCGTGCCGCTGCTCGCAGAAATCATGCGTCGGCGCACGGTCGACCAGTGGGTGAAGTTGCTGGAGCCGGTCGGCGTGCCGGTCGGACCGATCAACGATCTGGAGCAGGTATTCGCGCACCCGCAGGTGCAGAGCCGTGGACTGCAGCTCGAGCTGCCGCATCCCCTGTCGGGCTCGGTGCCGAGCGTTGCCAATCCGATCCGGATGTCGGCAACGCCGCTGCGCTACGAAGCTGCGCCGCCCACGCTGGGCCAGCACACACATGAAGTGCTCAGCAGTCTCGGCATCGACGAGCGCGAGCTGCAAACGCTGGCGCGTGACGGTGTCATCTGAAGAAAAAAATCCCTCCTCCGCTCCACGCGGAGGAGGGTGAGCTGCGGGGGTCGCCGCGCAAAATTCAGTAGCTGTCGTTGTGATACTCGACCGCAACGACGTGGGTCACTGGCAGGTCTTTGCGCTCGCACGCCGACACGTCGAACACCCAGTTCTCGACGGCGCTGCGGGTCGCCGCAGCATCCAGCCGGCGATAGCCGCTCGAATGATTCAGGTCGGCGCTCTTCGCGCGGCCGTTCTCGTCGATGGTCACGTTCATGTACACCGTGCCTTCCTGGCCGCGGATCTGCGCGCCGAGCGGAAAGCTGGTCTGTTTCTGGATCAGGTGGGGCTTGCAGACAGTGTCCGCGGATGCCAGCGGGGCAGTGAGCAGGGCAGTCGCAGCGGCCAGTGTCGCCAGGCTAGAAACGAACAAGGTCTTCATGGGGATCTCCAAACTCGATACGGGGCCAGGGGCTGGGACAGGTCGTCGCGTCGCACTTATGTCTGCCGGGTTGCACTGGCCGGGTGCCGGCGCTACATTAACGCGCGCTACAGACCTGTCTGTTCGCGATGGTACGTACAGGTCTGTAGCGTGTCAAGAACAGAGTACATAGATGTCGGGGGGTTGAGATGGTCAAAGCCGGGCGGGCGCGTGCGGCCGACGAGGTCGTAAGCAGTACGGAGAGCGTGCGGGATCGAATCCTCAACACGGCGCGCGAGTTGTTCTATCGCGAAGGCGCGCGCTCGGTGGGGGTCGATACGGTCGTGGCGCAGTCAGGCGTCGCCAAAACCAGCCTCTACCGCTGGTTTCCCTCCAAGGACGCGCTGATCGCGGCAGTGATCGAGGCGGAGGCGAAGGATCGCTGGTCAGGCTGGGACTACACGGCCCAGCGCAGCCCACCGGATCCGCGCGAGCAACTGCGTGCGCAGCTCGCGGGCATCGCGAAGTTCGTCAGCAGCCCGAAGTATCGTGGCTGTCCCTTCATGAACGTCACGGTCGAGTTCGCCGACGATCAACATCCGGCGCGCTTGGTCGCGCGCGAAGTGATGGAGGAATTGCGGCGTCGGGTACGCGCGCTGGTCGACCAGATCGGCGTGCCCGAGCCGGCGTTGCTCACCGAGCAGATCGTGATGCTGGTGGACGGCGCGTTCTCCAGCGCGCAGGTCTTCGGCAAGAACGGTCCGCAGCACCTGCTGGTCTCGGCTGCGGATGCGCTGATCGACGCGCAGAAGAAATGAGCGACTGATCAGTCCGTCGCTTCGTTGCCGTTCGTTTCGCGCAAGAAGAACGTACCGACCACTGTCGTCAGCAGGCAGACGACCAGCGGGTACCACAGTCCCGAATAGATGTTGCCGGTGTAGGCGATCATCGCGAAGGCGATGCTCGGCAGAAATCCGCCGAACCAGCCGTTGCCGAGGTGATAGGGCAGCGACATCGACGTGTAGCGGATGCGTGGCGGGAACAACTCGACGAGCCACGCCGCAATCGGTCCGTAAGTCATCACGCCCAGCACTGACAGCACGAACAGCAGCAGGAACACCATCGTGTAGTTGATCTGTTGCGGGTCCGCGCTGCCCGGATACCCGGCACCCTGCAACGCTGCCGTCAGCTGTTCCCTGAACTGCGCACTGCGCGCTTTGAACTCGTCAGCGCTCAACGTTGTGCCGTCGAACGCAGCGATCGATGTTCCGCCGACCTTGACGAGTGCTGCAGTTTCAGCGGGCGCCGCTGCGTTGGAATACGGAATGCGTTGACCCGCGAGCGCGCTCTTCGCGACGTCGCACGAGCTCGTGAAGCGCGCGCCGCCGACTGGATCGAACTGAAAGCTGCACTCGCGCGGATCGGCGACGACCACGACCGGACTGCTCGCCTGCGCCGCTTCGATCTGCGGATTGGCGTAGTGCGTGAGCCCGCGGAAGATCGGGAAGAACGTCAGCGCCGCGATCAAGCAGCCAATGACGACTTGCGGCTTGCGGCCGATGCGATCGGCAATCCTGCCGACGGCCAGATAGAACGGAGTCGCTGCAAGCAGCGACGCAGCGACGAGCAGATTCGACGTTGACGCGTCCACCTTCAGCGTCTGCGTCAGGAACAGGTTCATGTAGACGAGCGATACGTAACCGATCACCGCCTGACCTGCCATCGCGCCGAACAGCGCGAGCAGCACCAGCCGCAGATTGCTCCAGCGTCCGAGCGATTCGCGCAGCGGGTGCTTCGCCAGCTTGCCCGACGCACGCATCTCGCGGAACACCGGCGATTCTTCGAGCTGCAGTCTGATGTACACGGAGATCGCGAGCAGGATGATCGACAGCAGGAACGGCACGCGCCAGCCCCAGGTCTCGAAATTCTCGCCGAGCAACCAACGGCAGCTGAGGATCACGATCAGCGACAGGATCATGCCCGCGGTCGCGGTGATCTGAATCCAGCTCGTGTAATACGCGCGGCGGCCGGGCGGCGCATGCTCCGCGATGTAAGTCGCAGCGCCGCCGTACTCGCCGCCGACCGCGAGGCCTTGCAGCAGTCGCAACGTGATCAGAATGATCGGCGCCGCAACGCCGATCGTCGCTTGTCCTGGCAACACGCCGACGAGCGCGGTCGCGATGCCCATGATGACGATGGTGATCAGGAACGTGTGCTTGCGACCGGCGAGATCGCCGAGCCTGCCGAAGATCAGCGCGCCGAACGGCCGCACAGCGAAACCCGCGGCGAATGCCAGCAACGCGAAGATGAACGCGGTCGTCTCATTGACGCCGGCGAAGAACTGCTTGCCGATGATCGAGGCGAGCGAGCCGTAGAGGTAGAAGTCGTACCACTCGAACATCGTCCCGAGCGACGCAGCGGTGATGACGCGTCGGTGCGCGCGGTCGATGCCCAGGCCGGGGCGGGCGGTAGCGTCGACTGTGGTAGCCATGAGTGGGGGCCGAGTAGACCACAAAGCAGCAACGCGGGGTACGACCCTTGGCCGTTCTTGTCAGTCGGTCACGTCACTCGGATGAGGCGGCCAATTCGGCGTCGAGACGCTCGCTCGCAGCGACCCACGCGTCCTCGCCGGCCTGCAGATCGCGACGCAGTTCTGTCTGCGACTTGAGCAATTCCTGCAGGCGCTGCTTCGCTTGTTCGCCGTAGATCTCGGGGTTCGCGAGCTGTGCTTCGATCTCCTGGCGCCGCTGCTCCAGTTCTGCGATGCGCGCCTCGCAACGCGCGACGTCGGCCCGCAGCGGACTGAGGCGATTGCGTCGCTCAGCCTCTTCGCGCTTGCGCTGCTTCTTCTGTTCAGCTGCCGGCTTCGCCGTGGACTCGGCTTCCTGCGCGGGTTCCGCGGCGGTGAGGAACCAACGAGCATAATCTTCCAGGTCGCCGTCGAAAGGCGCCGCGCGCCCGGCGTCGACCAGGATGAGCTCGTCCGCAACCGCGCGCAGCAAGTGCCGATCGTGCGCGACGAGAACGACCGCGCCGTCGTAGTCCTGCAAGGCAACTGCGAGCGCCTGACGCATTTCGAGATCGAGGTGATTGGTCGGTTCGTCGAGCAGCAACAGATTCGGCCGACGGAAGCTGACCAGCGCCAGCACCAGCCGCGCCTTCTCGCCGCCCGAGAACGGTCCGACAGGCTCGAACACACGATCGCCGCTGAAGCCGAAGCCGCCGAGAAAGGAGCGCAGCTCTTGCTCCGTCATGCGCGCGGCAGCTTCGCCGCCATGACGGCGCAAATGCTGAAGCGGCGATTCCTGCACGTCGAGTTGCTCCAACTGATGTTGCGCGAAGTAGCCGATGCGCAGGTCGCGCGCCTCCGTGCGCTTGCCATCGCGCGCTTCGAGCTCGCCGGCCAGCAGCTTCATCAGCGTCGACTTACCAGCACCGTTGCGACCGAGCAGCGCGATGCGCGCACCCGGCACGATCGTCATGTTCAATGACTGCAGCACGACTCGCTCGCCGTAGCCGACGGACTGCTTCTCGAGCGTCAGCAGCGGCCGCGGCAATTTCTGCGGCGCCAGGAACGCGAACTCAAATGGCGAATCGACGTGCGCCGGAGCGATGCGCTCCATGCGCTCCAGCGCCTTGAGACGGCTCTGCGCCTGACGCGCTTTGCTCGCTTTCGCGCGGAAGCGCTCGACGAAGCTCATCATGTGGCGGATCTCGCGCTGCTGGCGCTCGTACAGCGATTGCTGTTGCGAAAGCTGTTCTGCGCGCTGTTCTTCGAACGCCGAATAGTTGCCGGTGTAGATCTTCGCCGCACCCTGCTCGATGTGCACGATGCGATTGACGCTGCGATCCAGGAACTCGCGGTCGTGCGCGATCATCAGCAGCGTGCCGGGATAGCTGCGCAGCCATTCTTCCAGCCACAGCACTGCATCGAGGTCGAGGTGATTGGTCGGTTCGTCGAGCAGCAGCAGGTCAGAGCGACACATCAGCGCCTGCGCGAGATTGAGCCGCATGCGCCAACCGCCCGAGAACGCAGCGACCGGCCGTGTCTCGTCGGCGGCCGAGAAGCCGAGGCCGTGCAGGAGGCGACCGGCGCGACTGCGCGCGTCATAACCACCGAGCGCGGCGTAGCGAGCATGCAGCTCGCCGAGTGCAGCGCCGGCATCTCGGGCTTCGGCCGCGGCCATCGCTGCTTCGGTCTCGCGCAACTCAGCGTCGCCGTCCATGACGAATTCGACGGCGTCGCGCTGGGTGGCATCCATTTCCTGTGCGACGTGCGCGACGACGAGCTGCGTCGGCATGTCGAAGCTGCCGGCGTCGGGTTGCAGCTCGCCGAGGATCAGTGCCAGCAAGCTCGACTTGCCGCAGCCGTTCGCGCCGACGATGCCGACCTTCTCGCCGCGATAGATCGTGAACGACGCGTCGGAGATCAGCAGCCGCGTGCCGCGGCGGAGCGAGAGGCCGGAGAAGGTAAGCATGGCGGCATTGTAGAGGAGCTGTAGGTCGGGCTTTAGCCCGACAATCCGTGCGAGAGCAAGAGCCGGAGTCGGGCTGAAGCCCAACCTACAGCGCCCTTAAGCAAACAGCTGTGAGACCTTGCCGCGTCCGCTCTGCTGAGCGAGCAACAACCCGAAGAACTCATCCGCGCTCATGGCATCGCCAAACAGGCGCCCCTGCGCGTAGTGACATCCGCGGCCACGCAGGAAATTGAACTGCTCTTCGTTCTCGACGCCTTCCGCCACCACCTCGACCTCGAGCGCTTTGCCCATGTCGATGATCGTGCGCACGATCGTCGCGTCATCCGAATTCACCGCGGCATCGCGCACGAACGACTGGTCGATCTTCAGCGTGCCGATCGGGAACTGCTGGAGTGCGCTCAGCGAGGAGTAGCCGGTGCCGAAGTCGTCGATCGACAGGTGCAGGCCCATCGCGTACAGCTCGTCGAGCAGCTTGATCGTGCGCTTCGGATCGGCCATCAACGTCGTCTCGGTGATCTCCAGCTCGAAGCTGGTCGGCGACACTTCGTGGCGGCGGAACACCGAGCGGCAGCGGCTGATGAAGCTCGCCTGCCGCAGCTGTTTCAGCGACAGATTGATCGAAACGCGTCCGGGATTCTGGATGCGCTCGGTCCAGCGCCGGTAATCCGCGCACACGCGGTTCAGTACCCATTCGCCGATGCCGAGAATCAGGTTCGTCTCTTCGGCGAGCGGGATGAATTGCGAGGGCGAGATGTCGCCGTGACCGGGCAGACGCCAGCGCAGCAGCGCCTCCGCGCCGATGATGCGCCCGTCGCGCAGATCGACCTTCGGCTGGTAGAACATCACCAGCTCGTCGCGTTCGAGCGCGCGACGCAGCTTGCTCTTCAGCATCAGCCGCTCGACCGCCGCTGCGTTCATGTCGGGCGAGTAGAAGGCGAAGCTGTTGCCGCCGTTCTGCTTCGAGTGATACATCGCGGCGTCGGCGTTGCGGATCAGGTCGATCACGTTCTCCGCGTCCTTCGGACAGAACGCGATGCCGACGCTGGCGGTCAGGAACACTTCCTGCTGATCGACGTAGTACGCCTTGCACACTTCGGCAAGCACCATGCGCGCGAGATTTGCGGCCTCCGCCTGCTCGTTCTGTTCTTCAGCGAAGCCTTCGATGAACAGACCGAACTCGTCGCCCGCGAGGCGGCCGACGACGGCTTCCTTCGGCAGGATGTGCGTGAGCCGCTCGCTCAGCACTTCGAGCGTACGATCACCGGCGGCGTGACCGAACGTGTCGTTGATCTCTTTGAAGCGATCCATGTCCAGATACAACAGCACGATGCCGCGATCGTTGCGGCGTGCCCGCGCAATCGCCTGCTGCAGCATGTGCTGGAACTGCATCCGGTTCGGCACCTTGGTCAGCGCGTCGTAACGCGCCAGGTAACGGATGCGGCGCTCGGCGCGTTTGCGGTCCGTGATGTTGCGCACGACGAAGATCGTGCCCTGGAACTGCGGATCCTCGGCGGCGATGGGCGCGCCGGACAGCGACACTGGAATCGTCTGGCCGGTGCGCGTGGCGATCACAGTCTCGCGCGTTTCCAGCGCCGCCGCTTCCATCGAGAACGCTGCGCGCTCGTTCTCGGCGAGCAACATCGTGAAGGGGCGTCCAGCGAGGTCTTCCTCGCTGTAGCCGAACAATCGCACGGCTGCGTTGTTGATGCGCTTGACGATGCCGTTCGGCGCAGTGACGAGCACGGCGTCGTTCATGCTGTTAAGCACGGTCGTCAGATAGTTCGTGGTGATCGTCGTCTGCTGCAGCTTCTGCCGCATGCGGTCGAGCGCGACTTCCAGGTCCGCGATCTCGTCGTTGCTCATGACCTGGTGCGGCCGCGTATAGTCGCCTTCGCCGATGCGCTCCGCCGAGCGGATCAGCTCGACGATCGGACGCTCAAGTCGTTGCGCGAGCATCCAGGCGACCAGCGCCAGCATCGCCGTGATCAGCGCACCTGCGCCGAAGATGATCCACACCTTACGTCCGAACCCGTGCTGCTCGACGCTCTGGAGTTGCGTGCGCAACGCAGTCGCCGAAGAGTGCAAGCCGGGACGCGCGACCGTCAGCTCGAGCGTGCCGAGCGGCTGCGCGTCACCGAGCTCGCGTCGCACGGTGCGCTGCTCTTCGGTAGTGAGCGTGCTGGCCCACGCATTCGAACGTCGCGTCTCGAATATCAGCGAGCCATTGGGACGAAGCACGCGGACGGCCACCGTCGCGTGATTCTCCAGCAACGCAGCAGCGATGCGACTGACGGTCTCTTCATCGCGAGCTCGCAAGGCATTTTCGAGTGAGGGCGCGGTGGCAGAAGCGAGATCGCTGGCGAGCGAGTCGAGACGTTGCAGCTCGGCTGTAAGCAGCGAGCGCTCGCCCTGATCGCCGACCGCGGCACGCGTCTGGCGATAGTCGAGATACTCGAGCATGAACAACGTCGCGGAAATGCCCAATCCCGCGAGTATCGCAATCAAGAGTAGACGAGCTTTGAGGCCGTGCGATTTCAACGCAAACTCCGCCGCCGCCGATTACTCTGCGCGCGCGAAGTGCCCCGGCTTCGACGCTGCATCGTTCAGACGCTATTCGATGCTTACATTAGCGCAAGATGATACCCGCGTTGCAGTCGTGTAACCGCAATACATCGATTGTCGGGTTTTTTGACAGGATTTTTTGCGATACTCACCGACTTTCGTACAGGTGGGGCTGGATGAACGAGTTCGAGCTGACCGGACGCGCGAGTACCCACATCGTGGAGCTGGCTCAGCCGCGCTGCGCTCTGCACTACGAGGCCGCTGCCTCCTTCCTGGCGATGCGCGATGCGGCCCAGCGCGACGGCATCGACCTGGCAGCCCGCTCCAGCTTCCGCGACTTCGACACTCAGCTGACGATCTGGAACGCCAAGTGGTCCGGCGAGCGGCCGCTGTTCGATCGCCAGGGCCGGCCGCTCGAACGCCGGCAGCTGGCGGACAGTCAGGCCGTCGACGCCATCCTGTGCTGGTCGGCAATTCCCGGCGGCAGCCGGCATCACTGGGGCAGCGACGTCGACGTCATCGACGCTGCCAGCGTGCCGGCAGGTTATGCAGTGCAGCTCGTACCTGCGGAGTACGCGCGCGACGGCATATTCGGCCGCCTGTCAGCATGGCTGGACGCGAACATGCAGTGCTTTGGCTTCTTTCGGCCGTACCGCACAGATCGTGGCGGCGTGAGCCCGGAGCCCTGGCACTTGAGCTACGCGCCGGTGTCGTTGCCCGCGCTGGAATCGTTGAGTCTGTCGATGCTGAGGCACGTGCTCGAAGGCAGTGCCATCGCGGGCCGACCGCACGTGCTCGCACGGCTCCCAGAGATCTACACGCGCTTCATGCTTGCGGTGGATTCGCCTGTGCAGACCTCATCTTTTCCCGCAACGCCAGCACTCGCTTGAGGAAGAAGCGCGGCGCCCAGCGCTTGATTCGCCACAGCATGCGTGCCGAGCCGGGCAGCACGATGTAGAGGTGTCCCGCAGAGGCCTGCAGAAGAATGTCGCGAGCTGCGTCGGTCGCCGCGTACTTGGATTCGCGCAACGCCTGAGTGGCACGCTCGCGCGCCTCCGCAGGGCCGCGAAACGATTCGATCAAGTTGGTCGGCACGAACGTCGGCATCACGACCGACACCTGCGTACCGCTCCCCGCCAGCTCGCCACTGAGCGTCTCGCTCAACGAAAGCACTGCGGCCTTGGTCGCGTTGTACGAAATCATTCCGGGCGCCGAAGCGAAGGCGGCAGCGCTCGCGACGTTGATTATCAGGCCCGCGCCGTTACGCTGCAGATGCGGGATCGCGGCGCGCGCACCGTGCACTACGCCCATGAAGTTGATGTCGACGATCCAGCGCCAGTCCTCGAGCGACACTTCCATCAGTGTGCCGGAGCCGGCGACGCCGGCGTTGTTGACCATGAGCTCGAGCCCGTCTTGTGTCGCCGCGAACGAATTCACTGCGACCGTGAGCTCGTCCGCGTTCGTGACGTCGCCCGGATAGGCCAGCACCGCGAAGCCGGAGCCGGATAATTCCTCCTCGACGCGCGACAGGCGCTCGACGTTGCGATCGAACAGCCCGAGCTTCCAGCCGTCGCGTCCGAGAGCGCGTGCCAATTCCAGGCCCAGCCCGCTGCTGGCACCGGTGATGAAAGCGCGCTTCGCGGGAAAGCGGCGCGCGAGAACCTCGAAGGTCGTTGTCATGCCAGCAAGGATCTCACGAACCATCCGGCCCACGCAGCCAGCACCATCAAAACGATTCCCGGCAGCAGCTGGAATGCGAAGCGGCGGTCGCCGAGCGAGAAGGCCACGACGGTCTTGCTGATCGCGTTGGTGCTGAAACCGATCAGCACCGCCACCGCTGCCATCTTGACTTCGGTCTGGCCGCCGGCCGCGAGCGACGCTGCCGAGATCGCTGCGGCATGCGAGTCGCCCAATCCGGCGACTGCGGTTGCGAGCAGCAGGCCGTTGTCGCCGAGCCACGTCGTGAGCGCGGTGGAAACCGCAAGCGCGGCGCCGACTACGAGCACGAACAACAGCGCGGTTTTCGGCGAGAACGGCCGGCCCGGAGCGATGTCCGCCTCAGTCGTTTCCCGGACGCTGCGCAGAGTGAACAGTGCTGCGTACCCGAGCGCTGCGAGACCCGACAGGAGCAGCGACGGCACCAGTATTTTGAGGGTCGGGATGCTCACGAGACCTACGACGATCCCAAGCTGCACGACTGTTGCAACCGACGAAGCGGCGGCGCCGGCAACTGCGCCGCCACGCAGCTCAGCGCGTGTTTTCGCCCGCGAACCCATCGCGCCGATCGTTGCCGTGCTCGAAACGAATCCGGAGAACAAGCCCGCGAGCGCGAGTCCGACCTTTGCGCCCAGCGCACGGACTGCGATGTAGCCGAGACCGTTGATCGCCATCACCAGCACGGCGAGCGTCCAGAGCTTGCGCAGGTCGAACACGCCCCACTGATCGACGGGCTTCGCGGGCAGCAGCGGCAGGATGACGAGCGCCGCAGCGAGCAACACCAGGCCGTCACGGATTTCCTCGTCCGTGAGCAGGTTGTTGATCCAGTCGTGAACCTTGGTGCGCGACGCCAGGATGATCGTGACGACGACCGCGAGCGCGCCGGCGATTTGCGGCTCGTTCAGCGCGAGGCCGCCAAGCAGCACGGTGACGACCATCGCGACCTCGGTCGTGAGACCGGCGTCGTGCCGGAAGGTCCGCACGTAGCTGATCGCGGCGAACAGGCCGATGACGCCAGCGACGAGGAGGAACGCCGGCGGGCCACCGAGCTCGAGGCTGATGGCGCCTGCCAATGAGATCAAGGTGAAAGTGCGGACGCCGGCTGCGGCTCGCCGTGGTCCCTGGCCTTTGTGTCGCTCGCGCTCGACGCCGATGAGCAGGCCGACCGCGAGCGCCGCAGCCAGCCGGATTATCAGCCGTTCTTCCACACCTGCTTCAGGTGTCCGATGACCAGCGAGCGGATGTTCTGCACCGGGTTGCGCTCCCAGGTGAAGCACGGCGGATCGCGCCGGAGCATCGGCCAGCGGCCGGTGCGCAGCACTTCGCCGAGATAGTCGAGATTGCGCTCGATCGCTTCCATGTACGGATTGCGGCCGTTGAACAGCGATTCGAGATAGCGATAGGCCGCGCCGAACTCGCCGTCCAGCCGCGTGCGGCGCACGTCCTCGACGAACTCCGGCGTCCGTCGCAGCACGTCGAGCCCGGAGTTGTAGCGCACCTGGGTCTTGCCGAGACCGTCGCTCGGCATCGCGATGCCGCCGAGCACGAACTCGGGATAGAGGCGGTCGCGGCACTTCTCGAGATAGCAGCGGTCGGCCATCTGCGCGATCAGATCGCCGGTGCCGATCAGGTGACCGAGCTTGCGATCGCGATGATCGTCGAGACGGATCTGGTCGAACTGCACTTCGTAGCCGGTGAAGTGCACGATCTTGGTTGCCACCGGCACCCACTCGGCCATGCCGATGGTCGGCAGGTAGCGGCTGATGAAGTGTGCGCTGCGGCTCACGTGACTGAGCGTGAACTCGGCGCCGTTGCGATGCGTCTGGTCGTCGGTCTGGCGGATGTAGCCGGCGTCGTGGAACAGCGCGGTGACCACGCCGACGATCGCGCGCTCGGGCCCGAGCCGCTCGTCGGCCAGATGCGTGCGGTCATAGCTGACGATCAGGCGTGCGACCGCGAGCGTGCCGTCGAGCGAATGCTGCAGGTCGTGATAGACGGTATCGCAGCCGTAGTAGCCGGGAAACTGTCCGTTGAACAGCCGCTCGAAATCGCGGAACGCGGTCTCGACGCGGTCGAACGGATAGTGGGGCCAGTTCTGGCGGAACAGCTCGCAGACTGCACGGCGCACCGCGTCGGTCGAGCTGACCTGTACGGTGTTGGTGACGTCGAAATCGCTGCGCCGATACTGCATGTTCGTGGATTTGGACGGCGCGTAGCCCCGCGCGCGTGTCGGCCGGAGTCTAGCCGCTCTAGTTGCATTGTCCATGTCGAAAAATTTGCCACCGCTCGTGTCCGGCGCGGTGTCCCCAACGGTTTTCCTGCGGATTTATCGCTTCCGGTGAGACCACGCCGGTGCGCTGGCGTGCCCGTGGCTTATCGCAGATGTGACCCGTCTCACACTATTTATTCCGCCCTGACCGGCGCAAACGTCGGGTCCGCGAGCTTCATCTCCGTGATCGGTCCGTACTTGCGCAGGCCGTCGCGGATCGCCGCGGCGTTGCCGATGACCACGATGGAGAGCGCCGTGCTGGGTGGGATCACCTCGTCGATCACCTTCTTGGCGTCGGCCGACGTCACTCCCCCGAGCTGCGCCGAGTAGTCGTCGATGTAGCGGCGGTCCAGGCCATAGAACTCCAGCGTCGCGAGCTGCGCCGCCCACTGCTCCGAAGTCTCCAGCGCCAACGGGTACTGGCCCTGCACATAGCTCTTGCCGGACTCGACCAGCGCCGGCTCGAGCCCCGACTCGTGCAGCTGGTCCAGCGTCGCGAGCATCAGGTCGAGCGCCTGGATCGTCGTCTCCGTCTGCGTGAACGAGCTCATCTCCCAGTTGCCCGGCTGCTGCAGCCGGTCGAAGTGCGAGCTGGCGCCGTAGCTCAGGCCGGTGCGGATCCGCAGCTCGGTGTTGAGCATCGAGGTGAAGCGTCCGCCGAAGAGTGTGTTGGTCACGTCGAGCGACGGCCGGCGCGGGTCCTTCTTCGCCACGGCGACGTTGCCGGCCCAGAAGTAGGACTGCACCGATTCCGGCGCGTCGATGAGCAGGACGTTGCGGCTCGCCACTCGCTCCGCTTGCGGCAACTGCTGCAGCGGCGTGCCGGCTTTGCGCCAGCCGGAGAACGCACTCGAGATGCGCTGCTGCAACTGCGCCGTCTTGAAGTCGCCGGCCACGGAGATGATCAACCGGTCCGCGCCGACCTGCTCCTGGTAATAGCGTTGCAGATCCGCGTGCTTGATCGCTGCGAGGCTCGCTTCGCTGCCGTCGACGGGCCGGCCGTAGGGATGCGCGCCGAACAGATGCGACTCGCCGTAGATCGGCGCGAGCGCCGCGAGGTCGGACTCCTTCGCGGCACGAATGAATTCGATCCGGCGCGCGCGCAGGGTGTCGAACTGCTCCTGCTCCAGTCGCGGCCGCTGCAACATGTCGGCGACGAGCTCGACCATCAGCTGCTGATCGCGAGCGAGGAACGAGCCGCTGACCGAGATGCTCTCGGTGCTGGCCGCTGCCTCGATCTGGCCGCCGACCGACGCGACGGTTTCGGCGAATTGCACGGCGTCGCGCTGGCCCGCACCTTTCTGCAGCAGCCCGGCGAGCAGACTCGCAACTCCGGAGCCACCCGCGGGATCGCTGACAGCGCCACCGCGCAGAACTGCGCTGAATGCGATCAGCGGCACGTCGTGCCGCTCCATCAACAAGACGACAGTGCCGTTAGGTAACTGCAGGCGTTCGAACGGCGGCACCTTGACGCCGTTGCCCGCAGCAAGCACGCACGCCGAACACAAGAACAGCACAGCGGTGACGAGCGTTTTCATCGGCCTTCTCCCTTGCCAGCAGCGGGAGTTGCCGCGGTGAGCACACCGACTGTGCGATTCGACGGCCGCAGCAGATCTACAGCGAGCTTGCGAATGTCGTCTGCTGTCACGGTTTCATAGGCGTGCGGCGCCTCGAACAATCGTTTGTAGCCGCCTTCCAGCACTGCGTACTGACCGAGTGCCTGCGCTTTGCCATCGATCGTCGCGAGCCCGCGCCAGAAGTCAGCGAGTGCCTGGCTGCGCGCACGCGCCAATTCCTGTGCAGTCACACCGCTGTCGCGCACGCGCTGGATTTCGGAATCGAACACTGCTTCCGCCTGCTTAGTGTCCCCACCGGCGGGCAATGTCAGCAGGAACCAGGTGAGACCAGGATCGAAGCCGCGATCGACGTAGCTGTCCGCGGAAATTGCCAGCTTCTTCTCTTCGACCAGCACTCGATGCAGCCGCGACGCGTCGCCGTCGGTAAGGATGCGCGTCAGCAGTTCGAGCGTCGGTTGCTGTGGGTCGGCGCCGGACATCGTGTGATATGCGAACTGCAGCAGCGGTGTCTGCGCGTCGGCCTCGATGTTCACGCGCCGTTCGCCCTCCTGCGGCGGCTCCTTCGTGCGGACGGGTTCGGGCGGCGCGTGCGACGGAATCGACTCGAAGTATTGCCGCGCGAGCGCGATCACGCTCTTCGGCTCGACGTCGCCGACCAGAATCAACGTGCAATTATTCGGCGCGTAGTACGTGGCGAAGAAGGTCTTGAGATCTTCGATGCGCCACGACTCGATGTCGGACGGCCAGCCGATCGTCGGGATCTGGTAGGGGTGCGCGAGAAACGCCGTCGCCTGCACCTGCTCCTGCAGACGACCGACGAGACTGTCTTCGACGCGCAGCCGCCGCTCGGAGTGCACCACACCGCGCTCGCTCTCGATCACCTTCGGCACGAACGCGAGATCGCGCAGTCGATCCGCTTCGACTTCGAACACGGTCCCCAATGCCGCGCGCGGCAGCCAATCCTGATACACGGTCACGTCGTTGGTCGTGAACGCGTTGTTGCGCGCGCCGTTCGCTTCGAGCACGCGATCGAACTCGCCTTGCGGGCGCGTCTTCGTGCCGTTGAACATCATGTGCTCGAAGAAATGCGCGAGACCGGTGATGCCGGGCACTTCGTTGCGGCTGCCGGCATGCACCCAGTTGAACAGCGCGACGTTCGGTATGTCGTGATCCGGCCAGACGATGACCTGCAGGCCGTTGGCGAGCGTGACCGCCTGCACCTGATCGGCGCCGGGCACCTGGGCCTGCGCTGAC
>Ga0070661_100001753_pt1 | contig 15059 bp, 11 predicted proteins | sample KBSC43metaG_FD_64663 | JGI IMG/M metagenome (GOLD analysis project Ga0070661, IMG submission 64663) | Corn rhizosphere microbial communities from Kellogg Biological Station, Michigan, USA - KBS C4-3 metaG | ecosystem: Host-associated > Plants > Roots > Rhizosphere > Soil ...
TACAGGTGAAGACCGCCGACAGCATGGCGCTCCGGCGAGCAGAACGCATCGCGTGGCTCGCGTGCGCGGTCGTGCTCGCCGGCTGGGCCGCTGCGTACCTAACGTGGCCCTTCTCCAATGACCAGGGCAACCTCGCGTGGGTCGGCGACGTCGTGCTTTCGGGCGGCATGCCCTTCCGCGATGCGTGGGATGTGAAAGGCCCCGGCGCACACCTCATGTTCGCGTTCGTCGAGATGGTCTTCGGCCGGAATGAATGGGGCGTGCGACTGTTCGACCTCGTGATGCTGGCGATCTGCGCCGCGTGCCTTCGATCGATCGTGCGCGAGTACGCGGGCCGTGGTGCGATGCGATGGTCGATCATCCTCTTTCTTCTATGGTATTCCTCGCTCGATCACCACAACACGGCCCAGCCGGACGCGTGGGCGGGCGTGATGATGACAGGGGCGTTTGCGCTCATAGTGGCGCAGACCCGGCTGTCGACGATCTCCGGATTTGTGTCCGGCGTCCTCATCGGGTACTGCGCGCTGATCAAACCCACCTATCTGCTGTTCCTCGCGCTCCCGCTGCTCGACGGCTGGTGTCATGTGCGCGCCGAGGGGGTTGGTCGAACGGTGCGCTTCTGGCTGGCGAGCGGTGTCGGGCTCCTGTTGCCCATCGTGCTGTGCATCAGTTGGTTCTGGTATCGTGGCGCGCTCGACGATTGGATCGCGGTGCATCTGCGCTGGATCCCGTCGAGCTATGTCGATGTCGACGCCGCCTGGCTCAACCGCGGCCAGTACCTGCTCTCGTTCCTGACGACCGAGCGTTTCGCGCCGGCTGTTCCGCTCGCCATCGGTGGGCTGTGGCTCGTTAGGCAGCAGTCTGACCGGGACGTCGTGTTGCTCGTGGCGTGGATACTGGCGGCCGCGTTCGGCGTGCTCGTCCAGGGTCATTTCTACGAGTATCACTGGCTGCCGATCTATCCGCCGCTGGCGCTGCTCGCGGGGATCGGGCTCGACACGTTGTGGACGTGGGTGACGGACGACGGTACGGTCCGGTCGTCATCGCCTGCGACAACGGAGCGGGTCCCACGCGATCTGCCCGTCGTCACCAGCATCGCTGTGTCGCTTGCGGCCGTTGTGCTCCTCGGCGCCGTGACTGGTCCGTTCCTGCACCTCTATCGTCTGTCCGGAGCCGTCGTGACCGACGACTTCAACGACTACGAAAGGATCGAGTTCGGCCCGTTCGCGCATCAGGGCGGGGTCTTCCCTGAGCTCGTCGACTACCTTCACGCGCGGACCGGGCCGGCGGATGTGATTCTGTTGTGGGGCAGCGCCGCGGGCGTGAACTACCTGAGCGATCGGCCCGCAGTGAGGCCGTTCGGGTTTAATCAGCCGCTCGTCGATCCTCCTGACACCGAGCTCCGCCGCCAGTATCGCGCTCGCTTCATGGCTCGCCTGACGAGTATGCCACCGCGGTACATCGTCGCGCTCAACGCCGCGGCGTGCTCGCGGTCGCCATCGCCCGGCGAGCGCAAGCTGATGGGGCAGGCAGAGGGGCTCATGCGCTGCCTTGATGACCTGCCACCGCTGAGCGCGTTCGTGAGTGCACGATTTGTGAAGGATCGTTTCTTCGGACCGATAGAGGTCTGGCGCGTTCGCTAGGGCGATAGCCGGGCGCGGGAACAGCCGTGGTCGCTTGGAATGCCAACGAAACGGGCGGTCACCGCGCGACCCGATCCGGCGTTAGGCATTCGTCGAATCCCTCGCGTTTTTTCCGCGCCGCGGCGCGGGCTGTGCACAAGGCACACAAACGTTGTCACGCGACCTGTGCGAGACCGCATAGTCGTCGGGTTCATGGTCCGGGATGGGCGGGATGAAGTCGCTGTTATCAGTCGTCGTTCCGTGTTTCAACGAGGCCGAAGTGCTCTGGGAGACACACGGCCGTCTCGTTCACACGTTGACGCAGATCATGGATCTCGATTTCGAGATCATCTACGTCGACGACGGGAGTCGGGATGCAACGCCCGACGTGACGCGGGAGATCCAGGCGCTCGACCCGCGCGTGCGCACGCTGCGCCTCTCGCGAAACTTTGGACACCAAACGGCTGTCACCGCTGGCCTCGAGCACGCGAGTGGCGATGCCGTCGTGTTGATCGATGCCGACCTGCAGGATCCGCCTGACGTCATCGTCGACATGGTCGCGCGCTGGCGCGAGGGGTACGACGTCGCGTACGGCGTCCGCACCGACCGCGACGGCGAGACGCGGTTCAAGCTGGCGACGGCCAAGACCTTCTATCGTCTGCTGAACCGGCTGAGCGAGACCGAGATCCCGCTCGACACCGGCGATTTCCGCCTCATGGACCGCGCCGTCGTCGACGTCCTGCGCGCGATGCCGGAGCGCGATCGGTTCGTTCGCGGCATGGTGGCGTGGGTCGGCTTCCGGCAGATCGCGGTGCCGTACCGGCGGGCTGCGCGCTTCGCTGGCGAGAGCAAGTATCCATTCCTCAAGATGGTACGCTTCGCGCTCGACGGACTGACGTCGTTCTCGCGCGCCCCGCTGCGACTCGCCACGTGGATGGGATTCCTGGTATCCGCCGTGGCCCTCGCGGCCATCACTTACGCGCTGTTTCTCCGGCTGTTCACCAATAACTGGGTGACAGGCTGGACCGCGCTGTTCATCGCCGTGCTCTTCATCGGCGGCGCGCAGCTGCTCTCGCTTGGCGTGATCGGCGAGTACATCGGGCGCATCTACGGGGAAACGAAACGCCGCCCGCTCTACCTGGTCGAGGAAGCGCGTGGCTTCGGTCACGCGCTCGAGCGCGCCACGAAATCGGTCGCGCGGAACGCACCGGCCGACGACACGTTGATGCCACACCGACGACGCCGTGACGACGAACGGCGGCGTCCGTACCGTGACCGAGGCACGTCGCTCCCCGTGTATCGCGAGCACGCGCCCACGCGCCCCGACGGCAACCTCGCCTGACGACGATGCGTTCTCACCTCCGAACCGTTGCGGGGCTGTGCATCGCGGCGGCGTTCCTGTGGCTCGCCTTCGGGCGCGTCGACTGGAGCTCGATCGGCACCGTGTTGAGCGAGGCGCAACCGGGCCCGCTCGTGCTTGGCATTCTCGCCCTCGCGACGGGCTTCCTGGTGCGCATCGTACGCTGGTGGACCATGCTGCGCGCACTCGAGCCAACCGTCTCGCTGCGCAGCTGCGTCCGGCCGTTCCTGTTGAGCCTCGCGGTGAACAACACGATGCCACTTCGGGCGGGTGACGTCGTTAGGGCTGTCGGCTTTCGTGATGCCCTGCGGTCTCCGGCCATGCGTGTCGTCGGCACGCTGCTCATCGAACGCGTGCTCGACCTGTTCGTCCTCGTTGCGATCTTCTTCGTCGGACTGCTCGCGGTGCCGGCCGGGATGATCCCACACGCGTTCGTCACCGCCGCCGCAGTGCTTGGCGGCGTCGCGCTCATCGCGCTGCTCGTGCTCGTGCTCTCACCCGGCATGCTCCGCGTCGGCGCCGACCGCGTAACCGCCAGTCGAGTGCTCGCACATCGCTCCTGGACGCCGCGCCTCCGCGAGTCCGCCCACCGCCTCGCCGACACGTTCGCCCTAGTCCGGTCGCCGACGCGAGCGCTCCAGCTCCTGTCGCTGTCCATCCTCGCCTGGTTGCTCGAGGGCGCCATGTACGCGTGTGTCGCCTGGGCGCTGCGCGTCGGCGGCTCGCCCGTCGCGCCCTGGTTCGCGGCCGCGACCGGAACGCTGGCCACGCTGATCCCGAGCTCGCCCGGCTACGTCGGCACCTTCGACTACTTCGCCATCCTGGGACTCACGGCCTTCGGCGCGCACCGCGTCACCGCTACGGCATTCGCCATGGTCGTTCACGTCGTGCTCTGGCTTCCCGTCACCATCGCGGGCGCGGCGTTCATGGTGAGGCCCGGCACGCTTCGCCTTTCCCGACGCCCCGAACGACAGCGCGCCAACGCCTAACGAATCCATTCGACCGAGCCACCCATGCAGCATGCACCACGGACCATTGTCATCGGCGCAGGCTTCACCGGCCTGTGTGCGGCCCTCGAGCTCGCGCGCCGCGGGCTTCCCGTCACCGTGCTCGAGTCGGAACCCGACGTCGGCGGCCTCGCCGGATCGTTCGAGGTGAACGGTGAGCGGCTCGAGCGGTTCTACCATCACTGGTTCACGAACGATCGCCACGTCGGCGACCTCGTGGAGGAGCTCGGGGAACGCGACCGCATCGTCTACCGTCCCACCCGCACCGGGATGTACTTCGCGAACCGGATCTTCCGGCTCAGCTCTCCCTCGGACGTCCTCAAGTTCACGCCACTGTCGTTCGCCGATCGCGTTAGGCTGGGACTGCTCGCGCTCCGGGCGCGGGCGGTGAAGGACTGGCGTGCGCTCGAAGGGGAAACCGCCGAGGAGTGGCTGATTCGTCTGGGGGGTGAACGCGTGTATGAGGTCGTCTGGCAGCCGCTCCTCGAGGGAAAGTTCGGGCCATACGCGTCGCAGGTCTCGGCGGTATGGTTCTGGAACAAGCTCAAGCTCCGGGGCGGAAGCCGCGGGTCGAACGGCGCCGAGATGCTGGCCTACTACCGCGGCGGGTTCGCGGCGCTCGCCGATCGACTTGCCGCGGAAGTCAGCGCGCTCGGCGGCGACCTCCGCCTCTCGACCCCGGTGCACGGTCTCGTCGTCGAAGATGGCAGCGTGCGCGGTGTGGAGTGCGAGGACGGAGTGATCGACGCCGAGGCCGTGATCGCGACGCCTGCCCTGCCGATCATCGCTGATCTCGCCGCGCCTCACGCGCCTGAGGAGTGGGTGGCATCGCTTCGACGCATCGAATACCTGGCGAACATCTGCGTCGTGCTCGAGCTCGATCGAAGCCTCTCCGACACGTACTGGCTCAACGTCAATGACCCGGGCTTTCCGTTCGTCGGCGTCATCGAACACACGAACTTCGAGCCCGCGTCCACGTACGGCAACCGGCGTATCGTCTACCTGTCGAAATACCTGCCGGAAACGGCCGAGCTGTTCCGCATGCCTGACGAGCGGGTGCTCGATTATTGCATCCCGCACCTCCAGCGCATGTTTCCGACCTTCGGTCGTGAGTGGGTGCTCGGCGCTCACGTCTGGCGCGCACGGTACTCACAGCCGATCGTCGGCAGGCATTACAGCCGACTGATCCCGCCGACGGCCACGCCAATCGCGGGACTCTTTCTGTCCACCATGGCGCAGATCTATCCCGAGGATCGAGGGACGAACTACGCGATCCGCGATGGGCGACGCATCGGGGTCACGGTCGCCGCGGCCATGCAGAAGCTCGGCCAGGAGATCCTGGTGCCGACGCAATGAGGCATCGCGATGATCCGTCGCTATCGTCCCCGCTGCCGATCTTCGTTCAGCGGCCGGAGGCAGCGGCGGATATCCCCTCGTTGCCAGCGCTGGAGCGCAGCGCCTACCGGCACTCGCCGGTCACCGGCTTCGAGTGGGCGATGCTCCTCGCGGGACTGGCGTGGATCATCACGGTAACGTTCGTGCGGTGGCCGGCACCGCTCTATCCGCAATTCGGCTCGAACTCCACGATCGACGCGGCATTCTTCGCGCTGGCCGGCCGAATGGTACGCGCTGGTGAGGTGCCGTACGTCGCGTTCTGGGATCACAAGCCGCCGCTCATCTATCTGATCAACGCGTTCGCCCTCAGTCTGAGCAGCGGCGGAGTCTGGGGGATCTGGGTCGTCACGGTAGCGGCGTTCGCCGCCACGTTAGGCCTGGCGTGGCGCGCGTGGCGTCCGACCGTTGGCCCGACCGCGGCCATTGTCGGGATGACGTGGGTCGCGGCGTCGGTGGGGCTCGTCGCGCCGTTCAACCTCACGGAAGGGTACGTGTTGCCCGTGCACGCCGGGGCAATGCTTCTCATGACGCGATGGTCACCGCTCCGCCGTCGGGTGTTGGTGTCTGGGTTGGTGGTCGGCGCACTCGCGGGGCTCGCGTTCATGTTGCGCCCGAATTTCGTCGGCGCACCCGCGGTCGTCATGGCCATGATGGTCATTGGCCTGCTGACCACTCGCCAGCCCCGCAAGCTGGCGGTGTGGGTCACCGGCGTGGTCGTCGGCGTCGCGCTCACGATCGCGCCCATTCTGGTGTGGTTGGGCACGCAGAACGCGCTGCGGCCATTCCTGGAGCAGGTATTCTCGTACAACGCGACGTATGTCGCGGCCTCGTGGTCGGCGCGTGCACGTGCCGCGTTCGAGGGCGTGGCGACGACCAGCACGTACGGAACGCTGCTCCTGCCAATCAGTGGATGGGTGCTCGCTTTGCGGCGGCTGGTCGTCCGTCGGCGCGGCGCGACGCCAACTCCGGTGCTGTGGTTCGCGGTCCTCTGGCTCCCCGTGGAGGTCGCGCTTGCGGCGGTTCCTGGCCGCACCTACATGCACTACTTCGCGACGCTCCTGCTTCCGTTCGGGCTGCTCACGGGCATCGCGGCGTGCGAGGTGTTCGCGATCATTGCACGCGTCGCCGCGCCGGCGGTGGCGGGTCGCTGGCGCCGCCACATCGCGCTGGTCGTCTGTGGGGTGATCGCCGTCGTTCCGGTCGGCCGGACGCTCATCGAGCTCCGAGATAGCGGACTGCGGGGAGAACGGGCCGAGCAGGTGGACGCTACTGCGCACTACGTGCGCGCGCACTCCGCCCGCGACAGCCGGCTGCTGGTATGGGGTCATGCGGCGGATGTGTACTTCTTCGCCGATCGTGAGCCCGCCAGTCGCTTCGTGTATCCGCTGGCGATGCTCACGCCGCGTTATGCGGATTCGAGCCTCGTCGCCGGGTTTGTCGACGAGCTGCGCGCGAACGCGCCGCCGCTCATCGTCGACGCGACCCCCGGTGTGGCGAAGTCGGAAGCGCTCGTCCCATCCCTTGCTTCCTGGAATCCTCGGTGGCGGTACCCGACGTCGGGCGTCGCCTGGTGGACCATGACGCCCGCGCTGCGAGCGTTCTATGACTACGTCGCGTCGAGCTACGCGCCCGTCGACGTCGTTGGGCCACAAAAGTGGGTCATCTACGCCCGAAGAACGGGCCCCGAAATGCGTTAGGCGTCTATGGCGACCAGAGGCGTGCGTGGCGGGCACATCGAGCTGCCGGAGGCCTCGGCCGAGGCCGTGGTGGTGCCCACGATGGAGACGCGGCCGCAGGCGGCGGTCAGCGAGTTCGTCAACGAACGCTGGCGGGTCCGGGCCGTACGATGGCCGGCCATCGCTACCGGCGTCGCCGCTGCGCTCGCGGTCTCGGTGCGGGCCTTCCTCGTCATGTCGCGCAGCTTCCCGCTCAACGATGGCGCCCTGTTCTTTCTCATGACGCGGGAGATCGCCGAGCACGGCTTCCGGTTGCCGATCACGACCGCGTACAACGCGGCGAGCATTCCATTCGCCTATTCGCCGTTAGGCTTCTATCTCGCGGCGTTCCTACACGCCGGTGTCGGCCTTGATCTGCTCGGGCTGTTCCGAGTTCTTCCGCTCGTATTCAGTTGCCTCTGCGTGCTGGCGTTCTACCTCCTTGCCCAGGACCTTGTCCCGACGCGAGCGACCCGGATCGCGGCGCTGGCGACGTTCGCGGTGCTGCCCCGGAGCTTCCTCTGGCTGATCATGGGAGGCGGGCTCACGCGATCGATGGGATTTTTCTTCGCGATCCTCACCCTCTGGCAAGTACATCGGGTGTACACGCGTGAGGGGCGGCGACACGTCGCCTGGGCAACGCTGTTTGCGTCGCTCACGGTACTCAGCCATCTCGGCACCGCGCCATTCGTCGCGTTCAGTGCGGTGTTGATGCTGCTGTCGTTCGGGCGGAGCTGGCACAGCGTCCGCGCGTCGCTCGTGATCGTCGTCGGGACCGTCGTGCTTACGTCTCCGTGGTGGGCGAGCGTGGCCGCGACGCACGGGTTCGCGCCGTTCATCGCCGCGGGCGCGACGGGCGGAACGATTTTCGGCACGCACCGAGGCGAGGCGCTCACGAAGCTCGCGTTCTTCGGACTTGGCACCGCGGAGCCACTCTTCCCCCTCATCGGTGCGCTGGCGATCCTCGGCTCGTTCGCGACGCTCACCCGGCGCGGCGCGTTCCTGCCGCTCTGGTGGCTCACGATCATTCTCCTCGATACGCGGGCCGGCGCGACGTACGCCTCGATTCCGGTCGCGCTGCTCGCCGGACTCGCGATCACCGAGGTGATCGTCCCCATCATCGCGCGACCACCGCTCTGGGGTGGTGCGGGCTCCGACATCGCGCAGCGCGGCGGGTGGGAGACCGTCGCGCGCGCGCCACGACGGCGTCAGTGGGCCGTGGGCGTCGTGCTGTTCGTGCTGATAGGATACGGCGTCGCATCGGCGGTCATCCGCCGCCCGAGTCTCGGGGCCGAGGGCCGATACCTGACGAGCCTAACGACTGACGATCGGCGGGCCATGTCCTGGGTGGTGCAACACACGCCGCCGACGAGCCGGTTCGTCATCATGGTCGGCGGCGCGGCTGGTGGGTGGTGGGCCGACCGCGTCGGTGAGTGGTTCCCGGTGTTGGCCCGCCGCGTGAGCGTCGCCACCGTGCAGGGCACCGAGTGGCTCCCAACGGGGACGTTCGAGGACCGTGAACGCGAGTACGATCGCCTCCAGGGATGTGCCGTGTGGGGCGTGACGTGCCTCGAGGAATGGGCGAGGGCCAGCGGACATCCGTACACGCACGTCTACATCCCGAAGACGCTGGCCTTCCCGTGCTGCGCCCCGCTCGATAGCGCGCTCCGACATAACCCAACCTACCGGCTCCTCTTCGACGGCCCAGGAGCAAGCATCTACGAAATCCGCGAGCCTGTACTCTGGTAGCGGCGCGAAAGACATAAGGCGCTCAAGCCCGAACTGCGCGACATCACTAACGGCGCGCAAATCACTAACAGCGCGCAAATCACAGATTTGCGCGCTGTCTGTGATCTCGCGCCCTCTGTGGTGACGCGCCCTTTGTGATTCGCGCGCCGTCCAGCAGTTCGCCCTGTCCACGACCGTGCGGACGCCCGACGGGACCGGCTCGGGCTGGGCGTCCGGCGGCGCCCGCGACTGGGGAAAGCTCGACCCGGCCGCGTTAGGCACCACCGCCGCACAGAAGGCGGTAGCATCCCGGAACCCCGTGGCGATCGAGCCCGGCATGTACACCGTCGTGCTCGAGCCTCAGGCGGTGGCCGACCTCGTGCCGCTCCTGGGCGGCGCGTTCAACGCCCGTGCGGCCGATGAAGGCCGCGGCACGTTCTCCAAGCGCGGGCCGGTGCCGCGGGCGGGACGCGGCTCGGCGAGAAAGTGATGGACGAGCGAGTCACCATCTACTCCGACCCGGTGGACCCGGATCTTCTCGCGCAACCGTTCGACGCCGAGGGATTGCCACTCCAACGGCGTGTGTGGGTCGAGAAGGGGGTCCTCAAGAATTTCTCGTACTCGCGTTTTTGGGCACGGAAACAGGGAAAGGAGCCGACCGACGAGCTCATCGCCGGAACCCAGCGCGGCATCCTCGTCACCCACTTCTTCTACATCCGGTTCCTGGACCAGCGCACGGTACTCGTGACGGGCCTAACGCGGGACGGGACGTTCCTGATCGAGAACGGGAAGATCACGAAGGCGCCCAAGAACTTCCGCTGGAACGAGTCGCCGCTCTTCGTGCTGAACAAGCTCGAGGAGCTCGGTCGGGCGGAGCGCACAGCCGCGGGTCAGGTGATGCCGAGCATTCGGGTGAAGGATTTCAACTTTACGTCGTTGTCAGACGCGGTGTAGCAAATCAAGACAGCCGCTCGAAAAACCGCCGTCAAACTGACATCTCGGTACTCAGCGCTGCACCCATTGCTAAGGCTGCCTGTCGCAAACGGCGCGCGATAAGACCTTAGTGGTCTGTCGGCGCCATCCGGGCTCACTTATTTGAAGAGACCCCCACGAACCGCCGATGGCAGCACGCGCGTGCCGCCATCGGCCCCGCCAGCGGTGGAACGCCTTCGCTGTGAGGACCCGCGCATGGCCACGCTACTGGACTCACTCACCTCACTCGCCACTCCGGCGGTGAGTCGAATCGCGCAGCGCCTCGGTGAGTCCGACGCGGCGGTTGCGCGTGGCGTGCAGACCAGCGTCGCGTCCGTGCTTGGCGGGTTGATGACCAAGAGCTCCGACGTCAGCGGCATCCATCACATCTTCGATCTCATCACGAGCCGCGACAATACCAGCGGCCCAGTCGATGACGTGAGCAGTCTCCTCGGCGGGAAGTCCGCGTTAGGAGCCTCCGTGATGGGCGCCCCCCTGCTCTCCGCCCTCTACGGCAATCGCGTCGGGAGCGTGGGCGAGCTCGTGGCGCGGACCGCCGGCTTCAAGAATCCCGCCTCCGGCGCATCAGTCCTCAATCTGACCTCGCCGCTGGTGCTCGGCTATCTCGGCAAGCGGGTGCGGGATGGCAGCCTGAATCTCGCGAGCCTAACGACCCAGCTCGCCGGCGAGCGAGACACCATTCTCGCCGCCGCGCCGGCGGGACTGAGCTCGCTGGTGGACATGTCAGCCAGCGGCGCCCGGCCAATCTACGTTGCGCCGCCGCGGAGCATGCCGGAACGGGATCGCGTCGCCGGCGCGGGCCACAGCAATCGGTGGCTGTGGCCACTGCTCGCGCTCGCGGCGCTGCTGCTCATCTGGTTCACCACCGTGCGCGGACGGGCAGCGGCCGGCACCGGGATAGTCGACAGCGCCGTGGCCACGGGCAGTGTGTCGATCGATACCGCGGCAACTCGCATCGGGGCGGCTACTCCCACGCCATCCAACACCCCGAGCGACACAGCCAGGAGGCTCGGTGCGTTCGGCAAGCAGCCACTTCCGGGTGGCGTCGAGCTCAATATTCCGGAGCGCGGGATCGAGTCGAAGCTGATCGCCTTCATCACCGACGGCTCGCGGCCGGTGAACGATACGACGTGGTTCAACTTCGACCGGCTGAATTTCGCCACCGCGTCGGCGACGATCCTCCCGGAATCGGAGGAGCAGTTGAACAACATAGCAGCCGTCCTCAAGGCGTATCCCGACGTGAACGTGAAGGTTGGCGGGTACACCGACAACTCCGGCGATCGCGCCGCTAATCGAAGACTCTCACAGCAGCGGGCCGAGGCGGTTCGGCGGGCGCTCGTCGGCAGGGGAATCGCCGCGAACCGCCTGGTGGCGGAAGGGTACGGATCGGATCACCCGGTTGGCGACAACACGACCGAGGAAGGGCGTGCGCAGAATCGGCGCATCGCACTCCGCGTGACGAAGAAGTAGCTACCCGGCGGCCGAGACGAAGTTGCGGATCCGCGCCTCGTCGGTTTCCTCCCACGCGGCCTCGTCGCCAGGCAGCGCCTTTCGCACCTTGAGGCCGGGAACCAGTGGGAGACCATCGCCACGCGTTAGGCGCGTGAGTCGGACGTGCACTTCGCGCACCCCGGACCCGTCGACGATTGCCTTCACGTTCTCCTCGCGCACGCCGCCGCCGGCCATCACGACGAGCCGATCGCCGGCCTGCCTGACGAGCGACGCGAGTGTCGCCACACCCTCACGAGCCGTCGGCGCGCCCCCCGAGGTCAGGATCCGCGTTATCCCGGCCGAGATGACCGTTTCCATGGCTGCGCCCGGGTCGCGAGCGAAATCGAACGCGCGGTGAAACGTGACCGGGAGATCGCCGGCCGCATCGACCAGCGACCGCGTCTGCTGTTCGTCGATGTCGCCATCGCGGCGCAGCACACCGAGCACCACGCCATTGGCGCCGAGCCCGCGAGCGGCCTCGATATCGCGACGCATGACGTCGAGCTCGGGCGCCGAGTAGACGAAACCGCCGCCACGTGGCCGAATGATCACGAACACGGGGATCGACGCACGGTGTCGACACGCCGCGATCATCCCCGCGCTCGGTGTCGTTCCCCCGTCGAAGAGCGCGTCGCACAGCTCGAGCCGACGCGCCCCTCCCCGCTCGGCCGCCAGCGCGGACTCGACGGAGTCCACGCATGCCTCGACGATCACCGCTGGCCGGGCACGAACTGCCAGCGCACGTGGACGACGGCGTTCACGGTGATCTCACCCGACTCGACGGGCGTCGGTGCGGCCATCCTGGCTTCCATGGCCATCCCGGCCGACATCCCGCGTAGCATGATCGGCTGCGGGACGCCGAACGGTTCTGTCGTGAGCTCGAGCAGCGAGCCTAACGACCCCCCGGCCGCGGAGGCGACGACCTCCGCATCCGCACGTGCTTTGGCAACCGCCTTCTGCAGTGCCTCACGACGCGCGCCATCGGTATTGGACGCGTAGAGGCTGAGCGCACTCAGGTTCGTCGCACCGGCGGCGAGCACGGCGTCGATGACTTTGCCCACTGATTCCAGGTTGCGGATCTCCAGCTGCACGGTGTTCTGCGCGCGGTATCCCGTGACGCGCGGCGCCTTGCCACTCGACTGCGCGTACTCGGGATAGACGTTGTACCCCGACGTGCGAATCTGCGCTGCGGCCACGCCGGCCGCTTTCACCGCGTCGATCACGTGGGCCTGCAGCTTCGCGTTCTCGGCCCCGGCGGCTGCAGCCGTCTGGCCCTGCGACTCCACGGCGACATTGAGCATCGCCCGGTCGGGCACGACCGACGTCTCACCAACTCCGCTCGTCGAGATGCTCGGCGGCGGTGGCGGCGGACCCGACGTTCCAGACTGAGCGGTCAACGGTAGTGCGGCGAGAGAAACAGCGAGAAGAGGAGCGAAGCCCAGAGCGGCTTCGCGAATCAACGAGTGCATGGATCGCCTCCATCGGTAGCGAGCACGAGAAACCTAACTACCGATGTTACACCAGCCGGCCCCATGGTGCCGCAACCGCGGTTGACCGATGACCGAGAACCTACGTCACGGAGACTGGAGTGAACCTCACACCCCGCAACTTCCGCGCGCGGAAGAACGCGTACACGGCGGGCCGCACGATGACGCGCCGGCTCGCCAGCGAGCGCTTGCCGTGCACGGGCCGGGCCCACTGGCCGGTGCCGAATCGCTCGGCGGTGCGCGCAAAATCCGGCATCCGCACGACGCTCTCGCCAACGTATGCGGGAATGAACGGCTCGGCGGCTGCGTCGAACCACCCATCGCATCCGCAGGTCACGCACGGCGCCTCGGTGCCGGTGCGGCCTCGCACCAGACCGCGTGCTGCCGCGATCATTGGCGGCATCGGATGCTCGATGAGCAGTTGGCGCCACGGCAGCGCATGGCCCTGCATGTCGACGACGTCGCCGAATGCGAGTCCGGTAAACCCCGCCGCGTACATCTCCTCGGCGAGCGAGTCGTGCACGAGCACATCGTCATCGATCGATCCGAGCACCCCGCTCTTCGGAATCTCCTTGCCGGTGATCATGAGCGGCGATGTTTGCCGGAGGCCATCACCGCATGAGGGACACGCACCCGAGGCGTCGTACGTCATGCCGGGTCGCGGATGGCCTTCGTGGCTGTGATGGATCCAGACGAACATGTGCAGCAGCCGTGCGGCCGAGAGCTCGCGCGCGGTTGGCTCGAATATCCGGTGCACGGTTGGCGCGGGAAGCGCCTGCAATCGTGCAGCGAGGCCGAGCCTCGAGACCGTGTCTTCGTTCGGGAGACTGACCTTCTGGAAACCGCTCAGCAGGGTCGGATCGACGACGACATCCAGGAGCCCTGCTTCGAGGAACATCTGCTGCGCGCGGGCACGGTCTTGTGGCAGGTAGTTGTATGTGACGTAGATCTTTTCAGGCACGTGACGCGGGGCAGAATTCGCAGGTTCCCGCGGCGGACGCGTCGCGGGTACTCCAGCGACGAAGAGGAGACGGCGGAGGAAACGCGTGTTGCCTGCCGGCTCTGTCACACTACGAGCCGTGAAAGACGGCAGTGAGCAGCGTACTGAAGCCGGCAGTGGGCGGTGGGCAGTAGGCAGACAGCAGAGGAGCAACGCGATGCCTGGCGTTCTCCCTGCCGGCTGCCCGCTGCCCGCTTCAGTTGTCTGCCGTCTGCCGTCTCACACGGCTCGTGCCAACGCCCCAAGCCCGTTAGGCGGGCGCGCCGTCTTACGCCCTCGCCGGCTCCGCAGCCGATGCCACCCGCTGCCCACTCGGCCGGAACAGGAACGCGAACACCAGCAGCACGATCAGCGCCCCCACCGACGGCACGATCCAGATCGACCGCCAGTCATGCGTGACCGTTAGGCACGTGCGCGCCGCCGCGCCGGCCGCATCACACGTCGGGTTCGGCGCCGTGTACCGGTTCACCACGGCGCCCGACACGAACGCCCCGATGAAGTACCCGACCCCGTTCGTGACGAAGTTGATGAACCCTTGGGCCGCCGCGCGAATCCGCTCACCCGCCTGCTCGTCGGTGTAGATCTGGCCCGCCACGAAGAAGAAGTCGTAACACACCCCGTGCAGCAGGATCCCGATGTAGATGAGCCACATGCCGTCCGACGCGTTGCCCTGACTGAACGCGAAGTAGCGGAGCGCCCACGCCAGCATGCCCACGAGCATGATCACACGAATGCCCGCACGCTTGAGCGCGATCGGCAGGAGCAGCATGAAGCCGATCTCGGACATCTGCCCGAACGTCTGGATGAATGCCGGTTCCGGCGCGCCGATTTCGTTCAGGAACGGGTTCGCGAACGTGTAATAGAACTGGAGCGGGATGCAGAGCAGGAACGACCCGAGCACGAAGATCAGGAAGTCCTTGTGCTTGAGCAGCTGCAGCGCATCCAGGCCTAACGCGTCGCGAGCGCTGAACTTCGTGCCCGCCCCTTTGGGCGGCGTGTGCGGCAGCACGAGCGAATAGACGCCGAGCACGAGCGACCCGATCGCCGCCACCCGCATGGGCAGCGCGAGCGCGTCCGCCTTGAGCACCTTCCCGATGATGATCCCGGCGACGATCCAGCCGATCGTGCCAAGCACGCGAATGAGCGGAAACTCCTTCGCCGGGTCCGTGACGTGGTGGAACGAGATGGAGTTGGTCAGGCTCAGCGTCGGCATGTAGCACAACGCGTACAGAATGAGCAGCGGGTAGAACGAGCCGAACGT
>Ga0070661_100001756_pt1 | contig 15034 bp, 15 predicted proteins | sample KBSC43metaG_FD_64663 | JGI IMG/M metagenome (GOLD analysis project Ga0070661, IMG submission 64663) | Corn rhizosphere microbial communities from Kellogg Biological Station, Michigan, USA - KBS C4-3 metaG | ecosystem: Host-associated > Plants > Roots > Rhizosphere > Soil ...
CTGCGCAAGCTCACCGGCAACATCAAGCGCTCGAACACCATCGTCATCTTCATCAACCAGATCCGCATGAAGATCGGCGTGATGTTCGGCAACCCGGAAACCACCACCGGCGGCAACGCGCTCAAGTTCTACGCTTCCGTGCGGCTGGATATCCGCCGCATCGGCGCGTTGAAGAACGGCGAGGAAGTCATCGGCAACCAGACGCGCGTCAAGGTCGTGAAGAACAAAGTGGCGCCGCCGTTCCGCGAAGCGGAGTTCGAAATCCTCTACGGGGCCGGCATCTCCCGCAACGGCGAGGTCATCGACATCGGCGTGGCGCAGGGGTTCGTCGAGAAGTCGGGCTCCTGGTTCAGCTACAACGGCGAGCGCATCGGCCAGGGCAAGGAGAACGCGCGCAACTTCCTCGATCAACATCCCGAGATCGCTCGGGAGATCGAGGGCAGGATCCGCGAGAAGCTTCTTCCCGGCAAAGAAAAGACGAAGAGGGACGAGGCAGTGAAGGGTGAGGCGACCGTCGAATAGCTCCGCAGCGGACGCGAAGACCGTCGAAGCAGCCGCTCTGCGGCTGCTCGCCGGGCGTGAGCACTCCACCGAGGAGTTGCGTCGCAAGCTCGTTCACAAGGGTTATCCGCCGCAGATCATCGAGCCCGTCATCCAGAAGCTGGCCGGCAAGCGGCTGGTCAGCGATGAGCGCTTCACCGCCAATTTCATCCATCACCACGCCAAGCGCGGGCAAGGCCCGGTGCGCATTCGGGCCGCGCTACGGCAGCAGGGCGTCGACGAAGCCCGAGTAGAAGAGGCGCTGCGAACCGCCGAGGTCGATTGGGTGCAGCGGGCCCGGGAAGTCCGCCGGCGCAAGTTCGGGGCGGCAATGCCCCGCAGCCTGGGCGAACGTGCAAAGCAGGCGCGCTTCCTTCAATATCGCGGCTTCGATGCCGAGCAGCTCCGGGCCGCCTTTCGCGACGAATCGGGCGAGGGGGAGGATGCGCCGGACATCACCCCAGACATCACATTCGAGGCCGAATGACGACCGGCAAGCGCCCGACCAGCGCCGAACTGCGCGCGCTGTTCCTGAAATTTTTCCGCGAGCGCGGGCACCAGATCGTGCCTTCGAGCTCGCTCGTGCCCGGCAACGATCCCACGTTGCTGTTCACCAACGCCGGCATGGTCCAGTTCAAGGATGTGTTCCTGGGCAAGGACAAGCGCAGCTACAACCGCGCTGCGAGCTCGCAGCGCTGCGTGCGCGCCGGCGGCAAGCACAACGACCTCGAGAACGTCGGCTACACCGCGCGCCATCACACCTTCTTCGAGATGCTCGGCAACTTCAGCTTCGGCGACTACTTCAAGCGCGACGCGATCCGCTTCGGCTGGGACTTCGTCACCGGCAAGGACTGGCTCGGCATCGACCCGCAGCGCCTGATGGTCACGGTCTATCACACCGACGACGAAGCGTTCGACGTGTGGAACAAGGACATCGGGCTGCCGCCGAGCCGCATCGTCCGCATCGGCGACAACCCGGGCGGCGGCTCCGACAACTTCTGGCAGATGGGCGAGACCGGTCCGTGCGGTCCGTGCTCGGAGATCTTCTACGACCACGGCGCGGACGTTCCGGGCGGTCCGCCGGGCTCGCCGGATGCCGACGGCGATCGCTGGATCGAAATCTGGAATCTGGTCTTCATGCAGTTCGACCGCTCGGCCGAGGGCGTGCTCACACCGCTGCCGAAGCCTTCGGTCGACACCGGCATGGGTCTCGAGCGCACCGCGGCCGTGATGCAGGGCGTGCACTCGAATTACGAGATCGACCTGTTCGTCAACCTGATCAAGGCGGCCGCGGAGGCCACCAACACGCGCGATCTCGAAGCGAAATCGCTGCGGGTCATCGCCGATCACATCCGGGCGAGCGCGTTCCTGATCGCCGACGGCGTTTTCCCCTCCAACGAAGGTCGCGGCTACGTGCTGCGTCGGATCGTTCGCCGCGCGCTGCGTCACGGCTACATCCTCGGCCAGAGCCAGCCGTTCTTCTACCAGCTGGTCGCCGCCCTCGAAAAGGAGATGGGCGCCGCATACCCGGAACTCAAAACTCAGCGCACGCAGATCGAGCGCGTCCTGAAACAGGAAGAAGAGCGCTTTGCGGAGACGCTGTCGCAGGGCATGGCCCTGCTCGACACGGCCATCGGCTCGCTCAAGGACAGCAAGGTCATTCCGGGCGAAACCGTGTTCCGCCTGTATGACACCTTTGGTTTTCCCGTCGACCTCACGGCCGACATCGCCCGCGAGCGCGGCCTCACGATCGATCTTGCGGGTTACGAGGCAGCCATGGAGAGGCAGCGCAAGCAGAGCCAGGAAGCGAGCAAGTTCGGCGTCGACCTGCGCTCCGGCGTGACCGTCGAAGGCAAGACGAATTTCAGCGGCTACGACCATCTCGCCGACACGGGCACGATCGTCACGATCCTGAAGAACAAGGAGCACGTGACCACGCTGCGCCAGGGCGAAGAAGGGCAGGTGGTTCTCGATCACACGCCTTTCTATGCGGAGAGCGGCGGCCAGGTGGGCGACACCGGCACGCTCGTCGCAGGCGCGGCGCGGTTCGAAGTGACGGACACTCAGAAAATCGGCAGCGCGTTTGCGCACATCGGACGAGTGACGAGCGGCGAGTTCAAACAAGGCGCGCGCGTCGAAGCTCGGGTCGATGAAGGGCGTCGCCGGGCGATCGTGCTGAATCATTCGGCCACGCACCTGCTGCATGCTGCCTTGCGCAAGGTGCTCGGCACGCACGTCACGCAGAAGGGCTCGCTCGTTGCGCCCGACCGCCTGCGCTTCGACTTCTCGCACTTCCAGCCGATGACGCAGGGCGAGTTGCAGCAGGTCGAGCGCATGGTGAACGAGCAGATTCGTGCCAACTCCGCCGGCGAAACCCGGCTCATGAAGCACGACGCCGCGGTCGCATCGGGGGCCATGGCGCTGTTCGGCGAGAAATACGACGACGAAGTGCGGGTGCTCAACTTCGGCGACTTCTCGGTCGAGCTGTGCGGCGGCACCCACGTGCACCGCACCGGCGATATCGGCCTGTTCAAGATAGTCACCGAAGGTGGAATACAGGCTGGCGTGCGCCGCATCGAAGCGGTCACCGGGCAGGGCGCGCTTGACTGGGTTGCAAAGTCAGACCAAGTGCTGCGCGAGCTGGCCGCCATCGTCAAGGCGAACCGCGACGACGTCGAGGACAAGGTGCGCCAGCTGGCCGAGCGCAGTCGCAAGCTCGAGAAGGAAGTGACGACGCTGAAGTCGAAGCTGGCGAGCGGGCAGGGCGGCGATCTTTCGAGCTCGGCCGTCGAAGTTGCCGGCGTCAAAGTCGTCGACGCGTGTCGATGGCGCCGACGCCCCGGCGTTGCGCGACGCCGTCGATCAACTCAAGAACAAATTACGTTCCGCCGCAATCGTGCTCGCCTCCGTGCAAGAACCGGACAAAATCGTGCTCATCGCGGGTGTCACGCAGGATCAGATCAAGAAAATAAAAGCTGGCGACCTCGTCAACGTCGTCGCCCAGATGATCGGCGGGCGCGGCGGCGGTCGTCCGGACCTGGCGCAGGCCGGCGGCAACGATCCAGCGAAGCTCGACGAAGCGCTCGCCGCAGTGGCGCCTTGGGTGCAGTCGCAGCTAGGCCCATCGTCCTAAGTCGAACTTTCCAACACCGTGTACGTGCTACGAATCCCGACGTGCACGGGTTGCGACGTGCCCCTCTCGCTTGCACAATGAGACGTACGACAGCGCCGGCGCGTTCGCGCCGTTGTTATGTATACCGGGCAGGTGAGAAAAACCGTCTACGCAGAAACTCGCAGTCGCGGCAACGCTGCGGAGGTGCGAACATACCGCGAAAATATTTTGTCTCTGCTGTGAGGGTGAGCCGGATGGTTTCAGGGAAATCCCGATCCCCATTACAGATATCGGTAACCTACTCTCGATTTTGAATGACTGGTGTGGCGAAGCTGTGGGAGGGCAGTGATTCCATTGCCGGCGACGCGCACGAAGTTCATTCAGCTACAGGCAAGGAGCGAACCATGTTGATTCTGACAAGGCGCGTCGGTGAGACCGTGATGATAGGCAACGACATCACAGTGACCGTCCTCGGCGTCAAAGGCAACCAAGTCCGAGTCGGCGTCAACGCGCCGAAGGAAGTTGCCGTGCACCGCGAAGAGATCTACGAACGTATCAAGCGCGAAGAGCAGGCTGCCGGTGGCGCAGTCAAGCGTCCGCTGACGGGCGCTGGGTCCTGACGATCTTCCTCACGTAGTGGCGAGCCGCGGCAGTGGCCCAGTAACCCACTTCCGCGGCCCGCCGAGCCACCGGACCACCAAACCCTCCAGTCCGCTCAACCCTTTACCTTCAGGGTTACGGCCAGTATTCTTCCCGGCCTTCGCAGCCGGCCCGCATCCCGCTCGACATCGTCCTTACCACCAATGTGGTATGTCGAGACTGCACCGGCCTGCCTTGACAGGTTTATCGGGCGCCGGAGAGATGGCCGAGTGGTCGAAGGCGCACCCCTGCTAAGGGTGTAAGGGTCAAAAGCCCTTCGAGGGTTCGAATCCCTCTCTCTCCGCCAAATTTTCCCCGACTCTCTGTTGCATTCCGCTTCCGGCCTCGACGTCAGCAAAGTTGACTGATCGTGACGTTCGGAAGCCGAGCCAGCAGTGCCGCGCCGAACGCGCTGCCGGGTGTGAATGCGCCGCGCAGGTCGCCTTCGACCAACGCTTCGGCGTTGGCAATCGCCGCCTCGGCCGCGGCCACGTAACCTTCGCCCGTATCGAGTTGTGCCACCACGGTCGTGCCATTCGCGTCGCGCGCTTCGGCCCACAGTTGCGACCGCAAACCGTCGTGCTGAACAGGCGTGGGCGCGGCCGCGCCAGCGCCATCGCGCGATGCATAGCGACGAATCGCCGAGACGGCGAGCGCGCCCTTGAGCAGCGGCGAAAGCGTTCTCAAGACCATCGCAGAACCGCGCGGCATCGGCCGGCCCACGACGATCTCGCCGATCCTGGTCGAATGGCGCAGAGAGGCAAGTTCGCCCATCGGTGCCGCAGCGAAGTCGACCGCGGCGCCGTTTGTCCGAACCGTCCAGGTCTGATCAGCGAGGCGGCGACGCGCAAAGCGGCCGCCTGTTACCACGTATCCACCGTCCGCCAGCACGGCGACGACAGTGCGTTGAGCGCCAGGCGTTCGCAGCGCGTTGGCCGCTGCGACCGACAGCCGCAGCTGGATCGCTGTCGGCAGTCGCTCGAGCAAACAGGACGCCAGTATGTCGGCATAAGTGGTTCCGAAGCCCGCGCCGGTGAGGAGCGCGAGGCCGCCCTTGCGCGCCTGCCCGTCCTGAGCTTCGACGTTGCGCAAATGCTCGAGCTCACCGGAGACATCGATATAGGACACGCCAGCATCGAGGCATGCGGCGATCAGCGGCGGGCCGGTTTCGGAGAATGGACCTGCTGCGTTCAGAAGCAGATTCTTGCCGCGAACCGCTTGCTGCGTCCTGCTGGCATCGGCGAGCGACATGGCCTGCCACTCGAGCCCATGACGCTGCGCCAGCTCTGCCAATTTGTTGGCATTCCGGCCGGCGAGTATCGGTTTGTAGCCGCGCCGGACGGACTCCTCGACGATCAGCCGGCCTGTGTAGCCGTAAGCGCCGTAGATCATCCAGGTCGAATTGGCAAGCGTGCTCATGATGATTCCCTGCTGCGGCAAGTCAGCGGTGCAACGCCGAGCCCGCCCAGTGTGCGAGCGGTATCAGCAGCGTTGCGAAGCAGAAGATGAATTTGAGCCGCGTGAATGCGGATGCCACGCGCACGGTGGCGGGAAGCGTGCGAGGCAGAGCTGCGATGACCCGCAGCAGCAGGATGTTTTCGGCGTAGTCGCACGCGGCAGCCGCTAGCGGGCTTGCGATGGCGACGACGCTCAAGCCCGGCCTCGATTCAACCCACAGCGACCACTTGTGTGCCAGCAGGGCGAGCAGTGCGCCATAAACCGCCGGGAACATCATGTCGAGCAGCAGCAATCGCTTCCAGTGAGCGATGCCAGACTCGCCGTAGAGATCGAGCAGTCGGTACGTCGCTTCTGCGCGATAGCCGAAAGTCAGATCCGGCGAGGGCTTGCCGCCGCCAAGACGCTTAAGAGCCGGGACGCCGATCGGCGTCAGCCAGAACAGCGCGAGAAACATCACTGCGGCAGCGGCAAGCATCGTGACCCACAACATTTGCGATCTCTCCAGAGGCGGTTGTGAGCAGGTTAGGCGGCGGCCTATGATGAATCCAATGAATTGACTGGATATCTGTTCATGAAAGAAATGAATCTTGCGAGGTTCGATCTGAACCTGCTGGTGGTGTTCGAGGTGCTCATGCAGGAACGGCACGTCGGTCGCGCGGGAGATCGCTTGCACTTGACACAGCCCGCCGTGAGTCATGCGCTGCGTCGCTTGCGTGGACTGGTCAACGATCCGCTCTTCGTGAAGCACGCCCGGGGCATCAGGCCGACGCCGCGCGCGGAATGCCTGGCGAGTTCGCTTGCACCCGTGTTGGCGTCGCTGCGCGGCAGCTTGTCGCGCGGTGATGAATTCACGCCGGCGGCGGCCACGCGCAGCGTCGTCATCGGCGCGTCGGACTACATCGAGTTGGTGCTGATACCCAGTGTCATGGCGCGCCTTCGCAGGCAGGCGCCTTCGCTCGACCTGGGCGTGAAAGCGATCACGCGCGCGAGCGTCACTGCGGAGTTGCGACGCCGCGAGATCGATCTTGCGATCGGGCCGCTGTCCGCGTCACCCGATGCCGTGCAGGCTACGCCGCTGTTCACCGAGCGCTTCGTACTAGTCGCCCGCAAAGGCCACCCGGTACTCAAGGGTTCCCTGACCGCGAAGCGCTTCGCCGCATACCCGCACCTGCTCGTGTCGCCGCAGGGCGATTCGTCCGGCGTCGTCGACCAGGCGCTGCGCGAGCTCGGGCTGCGGCGGCGCACGGCGCTCACGGTGGCGCATTTCCTGTGTGCTCCCTGGATCATCGCGGACACCGACCTGGTGACGGCGCTCCCGGAGCGTATCGCGCGACGCTTGCTCGGCGCGGCGGCCTGCGGCATGCGCGAGCTGCCGCTGAAGATTCCGTCTTACACCGTAGGTCTGGTGCAGTCGAAAGACTCGCTCGGCGATCCGCTGCTTTCCTGGCTCACGACGGTAATTCGGGAAGTGGCCGCGGATGGCTGACGAGACCGTCGACCGCACGTTCCCTGCCGGCCAATTCCCCACTCTCGATCGACGCAGTCTGTTCGCACGTGGAGTGTCCATCCGCCTAAAGAACCTGACAGCGCCTGTCACCTAACCGGGTCATGCTGCTCGCGTGACAACCCTGGACCTGTTCGCCCCTCGCGCCGAGCTCGGGCTCGATCGAGCGTTCACGACTGCGAAGCGCGCCCCGCTGGATCAGGCTTCGTGGGTCGAGCTCGTGCCCGAATGGTTGCGTGGCGGCGATGAGTTGCTGCAAGTGCTTGTCGAAGCCGTGCCGTGGAAGCAGCACCACCGCAAGCTGTTCGATCAGATCTTTCTCGAGCCGAGAATGACTGCGCAGTACAAGAGTCTGCGCGATGTGCCTCATCGCGCGCTCCGCGACGCCGCCAGTGCGCTGTCCGATCACTACGGAGTCGTGTACGACAACCTGTGGCTCAATCTCTATCGTCACGGCCGCGACAGCACCGGCTGGCATCGCGACCGATTCTCGTGCCGTCGACCCGAGTGCATCGTGCCGGTGTTGACGCTCGGCGCCGCACGTCGATTTCAGTTGAAGCCGCGTGCGGGCGGCTCTTCGCTCACGTTCGAGCCGCACAGTGGCGATCTGGTCGTCATGGGCGGCCGCTGCCAGGAGGACTGGGTCCACTGCGTGCCCAAGGGCGATCCGAGCATCGCAGTACGCATCAGCGTCAACTTCCAAAGCTCGGAGCAGGCCCGCGTTACGGAGCGCGCTCCGAAACGTTGATGGAGTTCCACTCCCACGTCTTGCCGTCGTCCGTCGAGAAGGCCTGGCTCCAGATCGGCAGCTTGGGATTGCGCGCGTCCCAGCGGAACACGACGATGATGTTCTGTCCCTTGAACGTGTCGCGCGCGAAGAAGTGACCGATCTTGTTCTCGAACGAGCCGACCACCGGCGGATCGAGATGGCCCGAGTTGCTGTCGGCCCAGTAGATGCTCCACAACTTCGTGTTGGTGTCGAACAGTCGCAACGCTACGCCCTCGTAGGGCGCGCCGCTGGCGTTGTCGGTGTATTTGTCGATGTTGCCCACGCCGTTGAGGATCTGGTGCATCTCGACGCGCGAGTCGAAGCTGATCCATTCGGTGGAGTGCGCCAGGCGCGCCTTCAACTTGCGATTGCGCAGCTTCCAGTTGCCGACCAGGTAGTCGAAGTCATGCACCGAGGAAGTCGGCGAGGCCTTGATAACCAACGCGCCGGCGTTGTCGAAATGCAGCTGCGGAATCGGCAGCGACGTGTCGGGAACGAGTGCGGCTTCCTGTGCGTGCGCCGCGCTGAAGATGACAGTCAGTCCCGCGAGCAACGCGAACGCGAGCGATCCGGATCGAGTCATTGAGGCTGCTCCTGTGAATGGGGACAGCCTATCGACCCGCTGCCGGATCGAAAGTGCCATTCACGCGCGATGGACTAGGCCACTGCGTTCGATCGCATCCGCCACGCTGAACAGCCGTTCGTCTTCGTCGTGATGGCCGAACAACATCAGGCCCACTGGCGGCTCACCTGCACGATGAATTGGCAGCGAGATCGAGCACCGATCCAGGAAGTTCGCAAGCGAGGGATTCCTCAGCACCAACGCGTTGAGGCGAATGTAATCAGCGTCCTTCTCGAATGCAGTCAGCGGCGGCGCGACGATCGGAACGGTCGGCATGACGAGCGCGTCGAACTCGCGCGTGCTGCGGTTCGTCGAGTCGATCACTGCCGCACGCGCCGCGCGCACTTCGTCTGCATTCACGTCGCGGCCTTTCAGGATGCGCATGGACACGCGCGGGTCGTATTCGTTGCCGCGTTGCTCGAGCAGCTTGCGATGCCAGGCGAAGGCTTCTGCGGCTGCAAGGCCGCCACCGGTGTTTATTTGCGGGATGCGCTGCAATTCATCCAGCGGTTGACGCACGATCGTCACGCCCGCTCTCGATAGAGATTCGACGGCACGTTCGAATGCGCGGCCGACTGCTTCATCCATTTCGTCGAGCACGAGCGTCGTCGGTAGCAGCAGGCGGATGCGATTCAGCGGCAACTCCGGCAGCGGCTGCGGCTCGACGCCGCGCAGAATTGCATCGAGCGTCGCGCAACACTCGGTGCTGTGCGCGAGCGGTCCGACGGAATCCAGCGATTGCGACAGCGGGTACACGCCTTCGCGCGGTACGCGGCTGGCAGTCGGCTTGAACCCGACGATCCCGTTGAACGCCGCTGGAATTCGGCACGAACCGCCTGTGTCAGTGCCGAGGCTCGCCGCCGCCATGTCATCGGCCACCGCAACGCCGCCGCCCGAGGTCGATCCGCCCGGAATTCGTCGAGTCGCTCGATCGAACGTGCTCAGCGGCGTGCCGTAATGTGGATTCAAGCCGAGGCCTGAGTACGCGAACTCCGTCATGTTGCTGCGGCCGATGAAGATGAACCCTGCCGCACGCAGTCGCGCGATGACCGGCGCATCGCGAGCGGCCGGCGGCTGATTCGCGAGCACGCGGGAACCTGCTTTGGTCACTTCGCCCGCGACGTCGAACAGATCCTTGATCGCGAGCGGGATGCCGGCGAATACCGGCAGCGATTGCCCAGCGGCGCGCCCTCGATCCACTTCATCGGCCTGGGCTCGGGCGGCGTCGCTCGACACGCTGATGAAAGCGCGGGCGCCTTCGCCTTGCGGATCCTGGATACGCGCCAGCGATTCATCGACCAGCGCACGGGCACTTACGCGGCCACTGACCAGTCGCCGCGACAACTCGCTGAGGGTGGGCATGCCTCAGTGTGCCAGAGGATCCTTGCGGGCAACACTTCCAGCCACGCACCACGCAGCGGCGCTGATGGTCATCGCGATGACGAGCATGGTCCATTCGGTGCGGTTCCCAGGGTCAGCAATGACACGGGGGATGTGGAGCAGCAGCACGAAGCCACTCACCATCGCGGCGAACGCGATGGCAGCGACCCGTGTCAGCACGTTGGCCAGTATCGCGACGCCGGCCGCGACGTGACCTGCGCCGCACAGGTACGCGAAGAACAGATGCGCAGGAATGAACGCCGGAATCATGTCGGCCGTGAACTGCGCATACGCAAAGTGCGACAGACCGAAGACCGGCAGACACGCGCCGAACGCAAACCTGCCGACGAGCATCGCCCTGCGCGCGAACTCCGTGCCCGGCACTTGCGTAGCCGCCAGCATCAGCGCACCGGCCGCGACTTCCAGACGCTCGGTAAATCCGAGCCACGGCAGGATGCTCAGCGGATTCGTCGCCACGCCCGGCCCGTGCAAAAGCACTGCCCACACGAAAAATGCCACGGCGGTCGCGATCGCGAATGAGTGTTTGTAGCGATCGACGAGCAATCCAGCGCCGAGCGCTACGAACACTGCGGCCGTGACATAAGCGAGCAACGTGCGCCCCGGTACCCACGCGGGCACCGGCTGCCAGTTCAGCGCAAAGTCGCCGCTGACGAATCCCAGCAGGCCCAGACCGAGCATCGATACCGCGAGGCCGATCCAGCCGATTCTCAGCAACGTCAGCGCGTGCGGCGCGGCCGCTTCCGCATTGACAGCGATCGTGCTTTGATTCACGGGCGATGCACTCCTCCCAACTTAGACCGGCAGGCTAACGCAGGGAGGGCTGCGGAGACTTGGGGGATCTTGCCGCGGTGGCGTATCGATGACGTTCTGGCCAGACATGCGACTCGATGGTATCGGCAGCGCGAAGATCGCCGATCCGACCGCTTACGGCATTGCGCCGGGGCCGGGTGGCTACAGCATTGCCGATCTGCACTGTGTGCCGGCGATTCAACGCCAGACGCAGGGGATTTACACGCAGAGCGGCGTCGCGCTGGTTTTGTCCGGCACCTTCGAGCATCTGAGCGACAGCCGGGCCTGCATCGCCGTCCCAGGCTCGCTGGTGTTTGCCAACAAGAGCGCGGAGTTCTCTTGTCGTCACCAGGGACTGGAGCGCAACCGACGAATCGTCGTGTTCTTCTCCGAGCAGCTGCTCGAGCCGCTCGCGGCCGATCTGCATCTCGACGAGCCGAGGTTTCACGCGGCGTGGGCGCCGCCTTCACGTCTGACGCCGAAGGTGGCGGGCCTGCTGTTGAAGATCGCGCGAGGTGCAGTCGACAGCGAAGAAGCGGCGGTTGCGGTCGCGCACATTTGCCTCGGGGCAGCCGCACGATTCTCCGCGGACAAGGCGTCGGATGCCGACACGCGCCGCATTCTCGATGCCGTGCGCTACATCAATGCTTACTTCGCGGAGCCTTGTCCGCTCGACACGCTGGCGGCGGTGGCCAAGATGACTCGCTTCCGCTTCGCGAAGCGCTTCCGTGCGGTGACGGGCGAGACTGCGAATCAGTATGTGATCAATCGCCGTTTGTCCGCGGCTGCGACGCGCCTGGCTTCGAGCCACGCGTCCATTGCGGAGATTGCCTTCGAAGTCGGCTTCAACGACATCTCGCACTTCGACGCGTGCTTCCGTTCCGCGTTCGGCTGCGCGCCGAGCATCTGGCGTCGCGGTTGAGTCAGCGCAGCGGCGGCCACCAGTAGCGCAACTCCGGAACCGCGAGTTCCTGGGCCACGGGCCTGGTTGCTGTCTCGACGATCTTGCCGCCTTGGCGCTCATAGAAGCGTCGCGCGCCATGGTTGCGCTCGACACACCACAGGTACATCGCGGTGCCCGGCGACACGTTCGCGATCCATTCGCGCGCAGCCTGGAACAGCGTGTAGCCGATGCCGGTGCCTTTCGACTCCGGACTCACGTGCAGATTGTCGAGCCGCGCGCCCCACTGGACATCGGCGTCGAGCAACACGCAGACGAAGCCCATCAGCTTGCCGTCGACGCTTGCTTGCAGCACGAGCCGGCGATCGGCAGGCACGTTCGCGAAGCGGGCGCGCCAGAATTCCAGCCGATCGGCCTCGACATGACGATCGAGATAATCATCGGCGAGCATGCCGCGATAGGCGTTGCGCCAGCTCTGCGCGTGCAGGCTGGCAATCGCTTCGACGTCTCGTGGGCTCGCGTCAGTGAGGGCAATCGCGCTCATTGCAGTTACATCGCGTTGTGACGCGCGATCGTCTCCTTGCTCAAGCGCAGAAAGCGGGCCGCGTTGTTGTACAGGATGTCGCGCTGCTGTTCCGGCGTCAGGAACGGAGCTTGCTCGATCACCTCGATCGAGGCTTCGATCAAGCCCGGCCACAGACCCGGATCGGTGCCGAACATGATGCGATCGCCGTAACCGGCTTCGACGAGTTCCTGCAGGTAGCGATAAAACGCTGCGCGCGGCTCGGTACCGACGATCGCTGCAATGTCGACATACACCTGCGGATGCGTGAACAGAACTGCGCGCAGATCCGCGATGAACGGATAGCCTGCGTGCATGATGTAGACGCGCAACCGCGGATGACGCACGAGCGTCTCTTCCAGTCCGAGCGCGCTGCTGTTGCGAGCACGATAGAGCGGGCTGCCGATGTAGGGATCGCCGGGACTGCCAGGGCCCATGTGAATCCCGACCGGGATGTCGAGCGACTCCGCGAGCGCCCAGTACGGTTCGAGACGTGCATCGCCGGGCTCGATGCCTTCGTATTGAGCCATCACCTCGCCAATGACATCGAGCAGCCCCTGCGCGTGCAATGCGCGCAGCTCGTCCGGCGTGCGCGCCCTGAGCCGACCGTCGGCGCTGCCGCGCAGGATGCGCAAGTCGCTGCCGACGATGACTCTGTTCGGAGCCGCCGCTTTCCACGTCGCCATCGTGTCTGGTTCGCCGCTCACCATGCCGATGATGTTCCGCTTCTCCATCAGCGCCAGCGTGTCGTGCATGAATTGGCTGGCACTCGTAACTGCAACGAGCGGCTGCGCGCAGGTGGTTTCCACGGGTACGCAAAGTGGCGGCGGCTCGCCCTTGTAGTCGCCTTGTCGCGCATGCAAGTGCATGTCGATGATCGGCGGCCGGGCCTGAGTCGCAGACCAAGGCAGGCACAGACAGAGCGCCAGCGCCGCGAGCGGCGCGCGCGAGAAGATATGCATAGTCCCGGCAGTTTAGCTCGGCGCCCGACTCGCGCGAGCCTGCTCCCACGCAATCCGACAGCGGCTGTGCATGTGGAGCTCGACCTCACGTTGCGGCATGCGAAACGCCAGGTCGAAGCCGATCTGGTCCGGCCGCACCAGCACCTGACAGACGCAGCACGGTTCGTCGCGCCCCGATCCTGCCCAGCTCGTGGCCGGATCGCTGGCGGGCAGTCGCCCCGTCACCAGTAGCTGTTTCGCGCGCTCGCGCAGTGCGGTTTCCTCGATGTCGACGCTGCTCATGGGAGCCTCCGGGCCTTTTCCTGACTGGCTCCAGGCAATACGATCCGGCCGGGTGCTTTATTCCCGGACCCTGTCGGTTTCGCAGGCTGCCGATCGTCATATAAATATGAATGCTCACCCGTACCGCTGGTCCATCGTCGGGATCGGCGCGCTCATGACCTGCGTCGCCCTGGGGGCGATGTTTTCGCTGGCCATCTTTCTCGAGCCGTTGTCGCGGGACACCGGCTGGTCGCGCGCGGGGGTTTCGGTCGCGATGACGATCAACTTCCTCGTCATGGGTGCCGGCGCCTTCGGCTGGGGTGCGTTGAGCGATCGCTACGGCACTCGCATCGTGGTGTCGATCGGCGCGGTGCTGCTGGGACTCGCGCTGGTTCTCGCGAGCCGCGCGCAGTCGCTGCTTCAGTTTCAACTCGTGTACGGCGTCCTCGTGGGCCTGGCCGCGAGCACATTCTTCGCGCCGATGATCGCGTTGACGACGGCTTGGTTCGACACGCAACGCAGCCTCGCGGTGTCGCTCGTGTCCGCCGGCATGGGCGTCGCGCCGATGACGATCTCGCCTTTCGCGCGTTGGTTGATCACTGCGTACGACTGGCGCACGGCGATGTTCGTCATCGGGATCGTGGCGTGGGTATTGCTGATTCCTGCCGCGATGTTCGTGCGACAGCCGCCAGCGACGGCAGCCCATGCACCCGCTTCGGGACCGGCGCTCGATGGACCGATCAGCTCGCTGGCCGAGGCGCTGCGCTCGCGTCAGTTCATCGTGCTGAGTCTCGTGTTCTTCCTGTGCTGCGCGGCGCACTCCGGCCCGATCTTCCACATGGTCAGTTACGCGATGTCGTGCGGAATTGCGCCGATGGCCGCGGTGAGCATCTACAGCGTCGAAGGATTGGCGGGCTTGGGCGGTCGCTTGCTGCTCGGCGTCGCGGGCGATCGTTACGGTGCGAAGCGAGTGCTGATCATCGGGCTGCTGGTGCAGGCGCTCGCGATCGGTTCGTATCCGTTCGTGCGCGAGCTCGGTGAGTTCTATTTCATGGCCGTGATCTTCGGCACCGCTTATGGCGGCGTGATGCCGCTGTACGCAGTGCTCGCGCGCGACTACTTCAGTCAGTCGATCATGGGCACCGTGTTCGGCGCCGCGACGATGTTGTCGAGTCTGGGCATGTCGGCCGGTCCCGTCGTCGGCGGCTGGATCTTCGATTCGTTCGGCGGCTATTCCTGGCTGTTCTTCGCGTCTCTCGGCCTGGCCCTCGGCGCGATGGCAATCGCTTTCGCGTTCCCGCGCGCGCTGCAGCCGCAACTGCAACCGGCGTGAGCCGGATCACTGCGCGGCAGCGCGCCGCTTGGTGATCTTGAAGCTTCCTTCGATGCCGTGCGCCATGATGTGCGTGACCTCGCCGTGCTCATCGGTGAAGAATTCGTAGCTGCCGAGCAGCCGCGGCGAGAGCAGCTTTTCCGACATGACCACCATCGGTACGTGGCCCTTGTCGTTGAAG
>Ga0070661_100001762_pt1 | contig 15013 bp, 17 predicted proteins | sample KBSC43metaG_FD_64663 | JGI IMG/M metagenome (GOLD analysis project Ga0070661, IMG submission 64663) | Corn rhizosphere microbial communities from Kellogg Biological Station, Michigan, USA - KBS C4-3 metaG | ecosystem: Host-associated > Plants > Roots > Rhizosphere > Soil ...
TCAATATAATTATATACGTTTACATTTATCCTTCCCTACCTGAAAACTACATTGTTTGATCCGACTATGTCGGAACGATCCAGATCCTATTTTTTAACTGAAAAACCTTTTCTATGAAAAAACTTCACTCAGTATTAGCCAACGAAAATGTACAGAGTACTCTTGTTATCCTGTGCATATTCCTGATCACAGGGTTGGTGATACTGGTATCAAAACATCCATAAAGCCTTTATTGGTCTTTATCCTTGACTGCTTCCCGGGGCAGATGGGCAACCATTTGCCCCTACTTGTCGTAAGAGACTTCCAGCCCTCAAGGAAAGTCGATGAAGCGTTGTAGCCGGCTATCCTTTAAATGGTCGTTGTAAACGGGCAACGGTAACCCAAATGTTGCGCGAACAGCATATATTTAGTATAGTAGTCTCTAATCTCAACCAAGATTGATGTTATGAAAGCAACAAGAAGTTTAATACTGTTCCTGATATCAAATTTGCTGGTTTCAGTCGGAACACTCGCACAAGCATTACCCGATTCTACGATCTCAAAAATTAATAAGCTTTTTGCCTTATGGGACAAAAAGAATAGTCCTGGTTGTGCGGTAGCCATTGTTAGAAACGACTCGATCCTTTTTGCCAAAGGTTATGGGATGGCAAATCTTGAATATGACATACCGATCGAACCTCAGACAATATTTCACATGGCTTCGATATCGAAACAATTTACTGCCTTTGCCATTGTGCTTCTTGCTAAGCAGGGTAAACTCCAACTCGACGACGATATACATAAATACCTCTCGTGGTTCCCTGACCTCAAGGAGAAAATCACAATACGAAATCTTTTGAATCATACAAGTGGTATCCGGGATCAATGGCAGCTACTGGCAATATCAGGCACAAGGCTGGATGATGTGATCACACAGGAACATATCATTAAAATCTTAAGCAAACAGCAAGCGCTTAATTTTAAACCGGGTGAACAATACAGTTATTCCAACAGTGGCTTCACCATGCTTGCGGAAATAGTGCGCAGTGTTACGGGTCAATCATTGAGACAGTTTACAGACTCAGCAATTTTCAAGCCTTTGGGAATGGCAAATACCCATTTTCACGATGACTACGAGGAGATCGTTAAAAATCGTTCTTATTCCTATTACAAAACAGACAGCGTCCATTTTGCAAACAGTATTTTAAGTTATTCCAATGCAGGTGCAACAAGCCTTTTTACCAACCTAAACGATATGAGCAAATGGATCATGAATTTTTATACTCATAAAGTGGGAGATCAAAAAGACATTGATCAGCTAACACAAAAGGGCAAACTGAATAGTGGCAAACAACTTAGTTATGCATTAGGCATTGTATCCGATACTTATAATGGCTGGAGGCAATTTTCACATGGTGGAGCGGATGCGGGTTATAGAACTTCACTGGCGGTTTTTCCCGATTTAAAAATGGGCATTGCCGTTTTCAGTAACCTGGGAGATGTCAATGCAGGACGTAAACTTTACCAGGTAGCCGACCTGTTTATTCCCGACACGACAAAACATAAGCTTGCAAGCGAGTCGGAAAATATTGATAGCGGTAAAGCAGTATTAAACGATACCGGTGCAATAAAAAAATTTACAGGAAATTATATTGGGGATGATGGCTTCCAAATTAATTTTCGGTTAAACAACAAAAAACTTTTTGCTGATGCGTTCGGGCGGAGTTTTCTTTTAATAAAAGCAACAAAGGATAGTTTTTCCTTGATTAGTGATCCGGGTGTAAAGTTTTCGTTTAGTGGGCCGGCATCAGGGGACACTACCGTATTTGTGGCTTTTTCCGCCGATGAAAAACATTTACTTAAAAAATATATTGCCGACACTTCACAACCGGACGAGGTATTGCGTGCTTATGCGGGCACTTATTATTGCCCTGAACTGGATTGCAAATACGGTATAGCTTTAAAAGATCATCATCTTATACTCACCAACAATAAGTACCATGATACCGTTCTGACTCTGGCAGGAGGAGATCATTTGGTCAGTGATTTTTGGTGGATGAATCATTTAATGATTATTCGCAACAGCAAGAAAGAAATAGCCGGATTTGAAGTCAACAGTGGCAGGATAATGCATTTGAGGTTTAATAAACTTGATGAGAAATAATGAAAGAGGGTTTCTCACAGATTACACCGATTTTCACTGATTGAGGACTTATAAAATCTGTGAACTCAGTGAGCCCTCGTGATGAGTTACTTATCATCACGTAGCAAACCCGACAAGACTCTGTTGATAAATGGAACAAAGCCTTCGGACCTGTTTCCCAGTCTTTCATGTGCACCGTTGTTGTATTGCTGGTGTTAAATACATACCTCACCACTTCAAGTCTCTTCTCAAGGTCTATGCCTGCACCCATGACTACGATTTCAATGGCATTATTATTTTTTTCGAAAACCTGCTGTACTGTCTTTAAATCCGGTGCGGCAAAATACTCAATATCTTTTATGGTAAGCTGGTCCAGGGGTGGAACGGTCGTAAGAGCCTTACCGACAAGCAATATTTTTTTCATACATTAAAATATAGGACAAAAATAGAGGCATTCTCCAATGCGCTAGCTTGGGTAAGGGCCGCGGAAAACAAATCAATACTGCTTGAAGACAATTACACCTGTAATAGAGAGCAACGCCTTATTGAATTCTTTGTTAGTCAGACTACGTTCCGGGTGGTCGATATCCTACTTTCTGCACAAGACCAAGTGCGTTCATAGTTTCCTCTACTGTGATCAGCGGCGTTGTTTCAAGCTTCGACAGGGCGCCACCTCCAGCCACCGCGATTGTAACGGCAGCCATCGAGGTATTGTTGGGTGCTTCCAGGAGGCAGTAACCGTCGTATGCGCCGAAAGCATACCAGTAGCCGTGTAGTTTCCCACCCACTGATTCAATGTATTTTCGAGCAGCTTCCCGGCGATTTTCTGGATTCTTTGTTAATCTACCCCAGGTTTCAGGCGTATAGCTGAAGCGTGTTAGATAGAGAGCCATGGTTTAGATTTTTAAGATGATTGCCTACTCTAGTCGGTTTTCGGCTTCTCCGTTTTGTAAAATTACTCAACTCGATTAATATTGAAATGTTGTGGAGGGAAGGCCCTACCATCATCAATCTGCGCGACGGGATGTCAGGCGACCGCCGTAACCCGGGGAACGAAAAATTTAAGGTGTCGTTTCCAGATACTGTCACTATCGCGACTAATATGATAACATCAATAAATGGTTTATAATTTAAGACACAGAATGAAAAACATAAACCTCTTTCGTTGCCTGGTAATCAGCATAATTATTTTTGTGAATTCAGATTGTAAAAAGGTTGTTGAGCCGCGAAATGATAGCGTACGAATTGATACTATAACTACGCCGACAGCAGCGCCACCGCAGCCACCACAGCAACCATCACCGCAGTCGCCACCGGGTACCATTTCTCTGCATGCAGGTGCAGGCCCTGACCATCTTGTCTTCCTTCCGACTAGTTATTGTACAATGTATGGATGGGTTAGTGGTCCAACGAGCTTTGCCGTTCTATGGAGTAAGATTTCTGGCCCAACATCATGCTTTATTGAAACCCCAAATTCATTGGGTACCAAAGTAAGTAACCTGGTCAATGGAGTATATCAATTCGAAATGACTGTGTCAGCGAACGGTCTGATGGGCAAGGATACGTGTACTGTTACCGTTGGAGCTATATCAACAAATCCGAGCGAAATTATTTTTGAAAATCAAAATTGGGGTGCTGAAGGACTAAATGGATCACTGTTGTGGGGCTCGGCGATTGTGATCAGGGACATTCATAAATTTATCCCGAGTGGAATTGTTTTCAAAACATATATTAGAAGAGACAGCACAGCCATTTGGGAAGAGCTGATCCAGGACTATGATAACTCATCGTATATTCTATCTATCATGAATGATAGCCTGGGTGTATGGTCATCATATGAGGAAACCGATACCCCTGACATTAAACTTGTTTATTAGATCGATGTGCGAGCACATGGTGCTTTTTATTTTGTCAGGTATGTAAAGTTTCCCAAGTCAAACCCAAAGAGTTTGTCGTAGCTTACGTAGACCACTAAACCAACATTTTTTACATGAAACAGTATGCCTGTAAACCACACTTCAGCACTTTACTTTCTGTTTTTACATTAACGGTACTTGCTTTTTTTTCAATTTCTCTAAATGCACAGCCGAAAAGGGTGAACCCGGCAATTTTCAGAAATTACATAAAACCTAACTCGAATGTAACGGTGAAAACTGTGGCAGCTCAGGAAGTCCGCCAATCAACAACGGCAAGCCTGAATAATATAGTTGTTCCAGACAGCGGCAAGGTTGTCGTAATGAACCCGGAAAGAAGAATCACAAAACTCGATGCTGCATCTTTACAAAAATATACGAGTGTCACCGAAGGGAAATTGCCAAACCAAGATGTAGAAGTAATACCCGAAACACACCTGGAAGTTGCGACTGGCGAAGCCATTGCATATCGAATATTATTTACAATGAAACAGCCTTTGTCATTCGACGCCAATTCGAATAGTTACAAAGGCAAAATTGGTTTCTTGCTAATGAGTGATTCTGACAACACGGCTCCTGTAAAGGAACCTGTAAAAATTGAAGTCCGGTCGGATAAAACTAAATCGATTGTTCCCGACAAAGTTTCGATTGACCATCTGAGCATCGAATCGACAGATGTAGACCTGGTGGCCGAGAATGTAGCGGATTCTATAAGCGTGAGAGTGAGTACTGTATCCAATCCAGAAGGTTACGTCGCATTTCTTAAAGTGGAACCGGCCTTAGAGATTTTCGCCAATCGCAAAGAGTTACAAGGTTTGGGAATAGAAGAAACGGAAATAGAAGTAAGGCTTAAGGGATCTAACTCCGCAGACTCCGCAAAAGTTGTATTCAGCCCGGAGAAAGGAACAATAACACCAAGCTCCATCAATTTAAAATACAGGGAGCCAGCTATCGTAACCCTCCGATCACAGGGGTTGGGCAATAGCAAAATAACTGCCTCCACCAGCAGTTTAAATTCCAATTCCCTGGAATTCGCCTTTAATTTTCCCTGGGCCTTTTTGTTGGCTTCGTTAATAGGAGGTTTATTGGGCGGGTTTGTTAAATTTTTATCCAGTGATAAGACAAAGAGATCCATGCAGAAAATTGTGATTGGAGGAATACTTACCGGCTTAATTGTGGCCGCTGTGTATTATGGCCTGGGGATAAGTGTTATCGGCATTAAGATCAGCGCTCTTGTAAATGAAATCGCAGTTTTTGCATTAAGTGCTTTGGGTGCAATTGTCGGCATTCAGTTACCAAAAGCTGGCAGTGCGGAATAATTTAATGTAATGGGTCTCACTAGCGCGCAAATGCCCACGGTGCCTTCTATGTGGTCAGGGGCTTTGCCCACCGAAATTCACAATCGTGGCATCAGCGTCAGGACGTCGCGGCCATCAAGAGTGGGGTTGCAAAAAGAAAATATTGGATATCCCTATTAATGAACGAACTTTAATAGTCCTCCTTTTTTCTAACTCCAAATCATTTTTTATGTCACTCGTTCTTCATTTCAAGCCTTCTGGCTTTCCGCTTGCCACGTATAAAGAAGTTCTTAAGCAATTAGAAGCCGCCGGTGCCGGCTCACCCAAAGGAAGAAGTTATCATGTGTGCTATGGAGATCCAAATAATGTGCAGGTAACTGATGTTTGGGATAGCGTGGAAGATTTTCAAGCCTTCGGCAAAACTCTTGTACCTATTATGCAGGCATTAGGTGCTGATCCCGGACAACCTGAGATACAGGAGGTAAACAACGTTATTGTAGGGGAAGTGCATGCCATGGCATAATCGCTACGCTTCTTTCGGAAATTCTTGCTTATATCCAATTCGTCTTGGTTTATAAATTGACTGAACCGGGATCATGTGGTTTTTTGTCCAACACTCATCGACCTTGTGTAGGACGAAATCCCGGAATCAAATTGTTCACAGCGTCATTTACATTGCGAAGTGCGGTGAGCATTCTATCTTGAAAGAAATTCTTGTGGGCATGAGCTGAAAGGACGTGCTAAAAACACCATTAACATTTCAAACTTTCCCCTGGAGTTCTCGCAAAATTCATTTTGATAACCCCGTCTACATCGGGGGTTCACCTAACCAATTAATACCGTCGTGGATCAGCTAATGGGACGGCTGCCTTTTTCCCTACCTGCCGGCAGGCAGTTTCTTTTGGGCAAGCAACAGAAACGATTCAAATAAAATCCTGTGATGCGAACCGCACTACCGTGAGCTCTTTATTTTTTCGCTTCCGCCAGGGCCTTTTGATAGACCGCAAGGGCTCGCTTTCTCGCAAATTCATGTTCAACGATGGGGTGTATGTTGTAAGAATCGAAATCCCTGATCCATTTTTTTATGTAGATCAGCCCTGCATCGAATTTTTTTGTTTGTTCAGTGGGATTGAATATTCTAAAATAGGGCGCCGCATCACAACCGCAGCCGGCTGCCCACTGCCAGTTACCATTGTTCGATGACAATTCGTAGTCCAGTAATTTTTCCGCAAAGTAGGCCTCGCCCCATCTCCAGTCTATTAATAAATGCTTCGTAAGAAAACTCGCAACGATCATACGAACCCGGTTGTGCATAAAACCGGTTTCATTCAATTCTCTCATGCCCGCATCAACTAACGGGTATCCGGTTTCGCCCTTGCACCAGGCGTTAAATTCTTTTTCATCATTCCGCCACGGAATGTTGTCATAAGCTATTTTGAAACTTTCTGTAACCACACGCGGAAAGTGATAAAGTATCATCATAAAAAATTCCCTCCAGATCAATTCATTCAGCCATTGATCGTTTTGTTCAATAGCGATCTCGGAAAGCTCACGAACACTTACAGTGCCAAAGCGGAGGTGAACGCTCAACCTTGTTGTTCCATTCAACGCAGGGATGTTTCGATTTTTGTCATAAGAAGAAATGATTTGCCTGTCGATCTCCAGTGGTGCAATACGGTGATCATTTTTTTCGAAACCAATTTCTTTTAAAGAAGGGAAATGAAATGGTTGCGATTTAAGAAAATTAGCTTCCGGTTTTTTAATGGAGTAAAGCACTGGTTTTTGAACCTTATATTTTTCTTTCCATCGTTTTGAATAGGGAGTAAAGACGCTGTAAGGTGTGCCATCGCTTTTCACGATCTCGTCTTTTTCAAATATTACCTGGTCTTTAAAAGTTTGAAAAACGATTTCTTTTGATTGGAGGTATTCAGAAATCTTTTTGTCTCTCTTTATGGCATAAGGTTCGTAGTCGTGATTGGTATAGACTTCCCTTACATAAAAGCCGGAGCAAAGTTTTTCAAAGGCTTTTAGCGGTTCATCATGCATGATGAACAAGGAAGCTTGGAGCTTTTTCAAATCCTCGTTTATCCTCTCAACGGTATCATAGATGAAGTTTACCCGCTTGTCCTTTTTGTCCGAAAGTGGTTCGAGGATACTTTTATCGAAAATGAAGATCGGAAGAACGGGGTAATTACTATTAAGTGCCTGGAACAGCCCACGATTATCCTGTAAGCGCAAGTCTCTTCTAAACCAAAAAACTGATATGGGGTTTTCAATCGTCACTGTTTTATCGTCACAAATCTTTCCTCCGGGAGCTTGTGCCTTTTCCTGTCGAGCAGTTTTTGAAACAATTCGTAAAAAAAGGTTGTCATAAAAATCAATTCAAAGCCAAAAAAAACATCTTCAAACGGTATGGTGAGAATTCTGAAGTTCATTGTTTCATTATTGTTATACCAAACGATTGGTTCCTGTAAACCGGTGCCGGTCAAGATTCCATTAACTACCAAAAAAGGGATAAGCAGCAAGGCATAAACCTTGTATATGCGGCCGGCCCAGTCGATGTGCAAAACATATCTGCACACAAAAAGCAAGAGCGCTGTAGAAATAAAAGTGGCCGCTGTGTAAGTATTTTCCCAGAAAAATATTCCCGCAATAAACAATACGCAAATGAAGATACCGGTAAGGCGTTTTTCCCGCGGTCTTTTTTTGAAAATAATAATAAAGCAGTGGTATGTAAACAGGCAGGCAAAAGGAATGCAAAAGAAAAAGAGAACTTCTTCTACCGGAAGATTCAAAAAATGAAGGCCCATGATATATTGTTCATTGAACCCCCAAATCCCCTTTGCTGTAAACGCGACATCCCATGAAATGAAACAAATTGCTGAAACAGCATTGGCAGCAAAGAAGGCTTTGAACTTTTCACAAAATCTGATTTTTGGATGAAAAGAAAAAATGGCTGGGATCATCACAGAAAAAAGATCTATTAACAGGTAGGTAAACTTCATGGGTCATTCCGCATTTAAGGTTTCTCTGAAATATTTCATCGGCACCCATAACATGCCAAAGCATTCTCCATCATTTTTTCCTATGTGTTTATGGTGCATTTTATGTGCGCGTCTTATCGCTTTGAAATAACTGTTGTCCGTCTTTCGGAAAATTTTAAAGCGTTGATGGATGAAAATGTCGTGTACAAGAAAATAGGCCAGGCCATAAAGCGTAATACCCAGGCCCACCCAGAAAAAAGCATTGAAGCCATTTTTCAACCCGATGAATAACCCCACCATGCCCGGTAAGGCAAAAACCAGGAAGAAGAAATCGTTGTGTTCAAAAAATCCTGGCGATTCTTTTTTGTGATGATCCCTATGTAAAACCCAAAGCAAGCCATGCATGATATATTTATGCGTGAACCATGCCACAGCCTCCATGCCAATAAAGGCGACGAAAATTGTAAGAATATTAATTGCTATCATAAATCTGAAACATTTTTGTTGACGCTGTGCCCTGTTGCTCTTATGACGAAAAGCGAACCTGCGCCGGGATGAATATTAATTTTTAGTCTTCACAGAATGTTTAGTTTATACCTTAGGTTCGACTTCATCATTAGCATCAGTTTTTGGAAATTGGGTATTCTGATTCTTTCCTTCAGAATTCTTTCTGCGGGCAATCTTTTAATTTTTCTGAAGAGAGATAAATAATAGTAATAAGCCAGGTACACCCCGCTTTGGGAACTTGCCGGGAGCTTTTTGATGCCTTTCAACGCCTCAGCGAAATCTTGTTCAATTTCTTTTTCGATCTTTTTTTTCTGGCATGCTGAAAAATTTGACAGATCCACGTTTGGGAAATAGGTTCTTCCCAGGTTGAGATTATCGGCTTGCACGTCCCGTAAAAAATTTACTTTTTGAAAAGCGGCGCCAAGCTTCATGGCGTAGGATTTTAATTTTTCAAACAATTCGTCGTCCCCTTCAACAAAAACGTGCAGGCACATCAAGCCGACTACCTCGGCGGAACCAAAAATGTATTTGTTGTAGTTTTCATCATTGTACTCCTGCTGTTCAAGATCCATTTCCATACTGTCGAGGAAAATATCGATCCACTGCCGGCGAATGCCATAGCTGTGAACCACGTGTTGGAAGGAATTGAGGACCGGGTTCAATGAAATTTTATCCCTGATCGCCTGTGCAGTTTGCTCCCTGAAGGAAGCCAGCAATTCCCTTTTGTTGTAATCATGAAAGCTATCCACAATTTCATCCGCAAACCGGACCATCGCGTAAATCGAATAAATAGGATCACGCAAGTGCCTCCCAAGAAATAAGATTCCCAACGAAAAGCTTGTGCTATATGCTTTTGTTGTAAGCCTGCTGCACTCCACTGATACTTTATCAAACAACGACTTCATCTTTTTTCTTCGCCAGGTATTTACTTAATAAACCGGCTGCAATCCTGCCGGAAATAATGGAGGGTGGAACGCCGGGGCCAGGGACAGTCAATTGCCCTGCATAAAACAAGTTCTTAAGTTTACGGTTTTTGATCTTGGGTTTTAGAATGGCAGTTTGCAAAAGGGTATTGGCCAACCCGTACGCATTGCCTTTGTACGAGTGATAGTCTTCAACAAAATTGTTAATGCAGTAACTTTTTTTGAACACAATATTTGGTTGAATGGACTCATTGACGAATTCTTCAAGCCTTTTTATCATGACAGAAAAATATTGCTGCCTCGTCTCACCATCGTCATCCAAACCTGCTGCTATTGGCATCAGGAGAAAAATGTTTTCATGGCCTGCCGGCGCAACGGTGGGATCTGTTTTCGAGGGACAGCATGCATAGAACAAAGGTTTTGACGGCCATTGAGGTTCTGTGTATATCTCGTAAGAATGTTGTTCCAGGTCTTCATCAAAAAATAAAGTATGATGGTGGAGTCTTTTAATTGTCTTATTTATGCCCAAATAAAAGATCAGGCAGGATGGAGCAAGGATTTTCTTCTTCCAATAGTTGGGTTGATAGTTCCTGTCTTTCCAGCTTAATAGACTCTCTTCCACGTGATGATAATCTGCAGCCGCCACAATTCCGTCAGAGAAAATGGAGGTACCATTTATTTTTAAGCCGGAGGCCAGTCCGTTTCCAACGATGATTTTTTCAACTTCTGCATTAAGGTGAAATTCGGCCCCATTTTCTTCAGCGACGTTTTTCATGGCAGCAATCACTTTTCCAAAACCCCCCATTGGATACCAGGTTCCCAGTTTTAATCCTGCATAGTTCATTAAGCTGTAGAGGGCAGGAATTTGCGTAGGTTTTGCGCCCAGGAACAAGACAGGGAATTCCATCAGTGCGATCAACCGGGAATCGGAAAAATATTTTCTGACGTGCCGGCTGAAGGAAAGAAACAGATCAGCCCTTAAGCTGTTTTTGATGATTCTTGGGGTAAAATATTCCGTGATCGACAACGAAGGTTTATACACTAAGTCTTCCATTCCCAGCCGGTACTTTAATTCTCCTTCACTCATGAATCTTTTCAACTTCGCAGAGCCGCCGGTCTCTATCGAATCAAAGATTTTGCAAAGCTCTTTGAAATCCGCCGGAATGACCAGTGTTTCATTGTTTCCAAACACCATTTCAAAGGAAGGATCAAGTAATTGCAGCTCATAAAAATCTCTGGATCGGTAACCAAAGTCATTGAAGAATTTTTCAAATACTCCAGGCATCCAATACCAGCTTGGGCCCATATCAAACACGAAACCTTCGGGAGTGGTCAGTTGACGGGCCCTGCCGCCTGCTTCTGCATTCTTTTCAAATACATGAACCTTGTATCCTTGGCTGGCTAGATAAGCAGCAGCGCTTATTCCCGAAAAGCCCGCCCCGATTATGCTCACTGTCTGTTTCAACTTCTGTTTATATTTTTATAGTTAAGGTTGAACGGCTATTTCAATACTTTCTCGAGGTCATCCACGTCATGAAGCATAAGTAGATTTTTTGATTTCCTTATATTTCCGCTTCTTGATGGCTCACAGGCTAAATAGATTCTTTTATCAGCGAATTGCCCGGTAAGTTGTGATACCACGTTCTGGTCATTTTCTTTATCATTTTTCCTCACGAGAAAAAAGAGGAGCGAGGTGGGCTTTGTTTTGGTGATGGCATCTTCTAAAGTTTCAAACGGTACGTTGGCCCCCAGATAAATTACTTTATGTCCTGCTTGCCGGATCAAAAAATTTGCAAAAAGTAACCCAGTTTCGTGAAGTTCATCCTCAGGGAGGAAAAGCAGCCACTTTTGTTTTGCAGGTGCTGGCAGCGGAAGAGCATCAATTGCAGATAATATTTTTTGCCTGAATAAAGATGTGATGAAATGTTCGTGCGCCGGGCGAAGACTGTCTTTCGCCCATAGCAGCCCGAGCCTGGTAAGAGCGGGATACAGAACAGAACGATAGGTTTCCTTTAGCCCGAAGCGAAGAACCGCGCTGGAGAAAAATTTATCGAATTGCGCTTCATCGAATTCCATCGCGCTGGCAACAATCTGGGAAATGAAGTATTCATGAAAAGGATCTCGTGCTGTCGTCCCCGATATTTTTACATCTAAGAGCTTATTCAACTTGTTGTCCGGCATTTTACAGAGTTCGGAAACTTTATGCTCTGTATCCAACAGGCTGACGATATTCAATAACCGCCGTAGCTGCTTGCCGTCATAATATCTCGTGTTGCCTTCACTTCGCTCCGGGCGTAAAGCGCCATATCGTTGCTCCCAGATCCGTATCGTATGTGCTTTTATTCCCGAATATTGCTGCAACTCTGAAATGGAAAACAAATCCACTTGTTTAAATTTTTGTAAAAATATTTAAACAAAACAGAATGGCCAAAATTTTTTATCCGGTAGGTTTTGCTGTGATGTGTTCCGCGTTAGAAACAGAGGATAAACCAACACAAAGCGATGAGAGATGGCAAATGGAAATATTTCCAACAACGGGGATTGCTGTTATTTATAACCTTTACGAAAATGATCTGACCTTACGCGATTCTTAAAATTTCATATACAACACGAGCTCCACTTTTTCAGCGTAATCAATATTTGATGGTTGTGCAAGGTTAGCCAAAACATAAATAGATCCGAGGGGAATTTCTGCAGGCCCAGGAGAAACCAGGTCCGATAGAGTGTAAAAAATAAGCGGACTGGTTTGAGTAATTTGATCATATTTAACATAGGGAAGGAATACAGCAGTATTGGTGGATTCCTGTATGAGCTGTACTTTCCATTTAGACCCTTCGTTATCTTCAGGGGCAATGCCGAATTGCCAATCCTGCAGAGGTCCAATTCTCATGAATCCGGTTGTATCGGAATTCCATGAAAGTTCGCGATAAGGCCACGGGTAAAATCCGATTGGATGTGGTGGATAGTTGTAGTCTTCGATCTGGATGGTGACGGTATCATACGAATAAGCGCCCTTGTCGTCTGTAGTCTTTAATCCAAACCGGTAAATACCAGGGGCCAGATTTGTTACCAGCGTTTGCTTCGCATTTGGATCTCCTATCGTCGACCTTGAGCTGAACGGAAAGACTGGAACGGTATACCATTCATATTTAATGATGTTGCCATCGGGATCAAAGGAAGCACCCCCGTTCAGTAAAATATTGTCGGGCGGGGATACAATAATGGTATCTTTTCCGGCATTTGCAACAGGCCATTTATTATCCTCCGCGCAATATTGACAAACGTCTTTCTTCGTGCATGACATGCTGCTTATTATCACTGCAATGAAAAACAAAAACGCCCACGTTAGATGAGCTGTATATTTTTTCGCTGCCGCAGGTATTCTGAAGAGTAGAGTGAGCATTTTAATATGATTTGCAAACAATGCAACCGAATATCGTTTGGGGACCAACTTATGAAGCTCTGCTGTCACGCAACAGCAGACACTTCCCAATGGCAGGCCCAAATTTCCGACCGGCGTACAAGAATACTTTTGGTACAGCTCCAAAAATGAGGCGTGAGCCTGACAGTTTTGATAGAAACTTTTAGAATAAAAATTGAGATAGGAGTTGGAACATCTATGAAAAGCATCTAGACCTCGGCACAGACCTCTCACTTAATTTATTTTAGTAACCCGGTCGGCATCGGATGTAGAATCTAAACTACTCACTTCTTAGCAGCTTTCTTTTTAGGAGTACCGTCTTGCATCATGTTGGACTGAAAGTTTGGCCACATGTAATCTAAATCAATGACACCCCATTTGCGTCTGTCGTCAGCACTTCACTCATATAATCAAAATAAGGTCTCAGGTTCCTGAACGTTTGATTGATTTGTTTCAAAAAATCATTGGCCAAAACTTCTTTGTCTGTAAAACGTTTCGAAAAATAAAATTGCTTGTGCTTCAATAACTCTATGGAAGGATTATCCTTGGAAAAACCTTTTGGTGATGTGGCTACCTTCTCACCTCTCAATTGACCGAAGGCGTTAGCTATCTTTTTATCGTTCAGCATTTTTTCCCAATCACCAGAGTTTAGATCAATGTCCTTCCTGATCCGAAGCAGATCTTTGGGATCGGGGTTGAAAAAACCTCCGGCTGCCATTGTCTCTCCCGGCCCGATCTGAAAATAATAGCCGCCTCTAAGTTTTTTTGTAGCCCTTTTAAAATGTCCAGCCCAATATGTTTTATAGGGTGATTTATCTTTTGAAAACCGTATGTCCCTGTATATTCGAAACAGGCTGTCTTTGGCAGTGCGAGTTTCTATAAGATCATGCTTGCGCATTTCTGATAAAAGTACTTCCACAAAAGAAACCACGTTCTCGTGAGCTACCAGGTAAAGGTTTTTGTTCTTATTGAACCATTCCCGGTCATTGTTTTTTGAAAGTTTTTTCAAAAACTCTATCGTAGAATTTTTGATTGTGATTGCCATTCATATATTATTTCATCTTCAATTTAAGTAGAAAGACTCGTATGCTACCTTTTCTCTGGAAGCATTATTTATTTTTTTTTTGAAAGAAAATTCAAGGCAAATTCAATTTTTTACACGACCTGTCTGTTGAAAAAAAGCGCTTCATTTACTTTTTTTCTTGATAAAAAAGTAACAAAAAAATCAAGCCGATTTTGAAGCAAGAATAGTCTTCGGTTGAACATCCCTTTTGCCAAAATCGGCGCTTAGCAACAGAACGCCGTTGAAGACTTTGAGCTGGACATCCTGCCAGACGGCGGTGACGAACTATGTTGAGCAAACTATGCCGAGTGGGTGAGCCCGAGTGTTTTGAAAAAAACTTTTAGAAGTAAAAGTTGAGATAAGGAGTTAGAACATCTCTGAAAGCAACTGGACCTCCATACAGACCCTGTCGCATATTTACTTTGGTGCCTCGATCGGCATTTGCTCCATAAATACCTGTTTCGTTTTTGTCGGAATCACCAAAGTAGAAGAATATCTCTTTTTATTTTCCTTCTGCAACTTTTTTCAACCCTTCCAACACCATGCCCCAGTTTTCTTCGAGGTGTTTTTTCTGTTCTTCAGTTTTACAATTATCCTGTGTAAGCGAGACCAAAGTACCACCTTCTTTTTTTGCCAGCTCATAGGTTACGGTGGCATAATTCTCCGGCTTATCTTCTGTGCCTGACATAGAGCTCCAGTAAGTAGATTGAAAAATTTTCCCCGGTACTAATTGCAAAATGGTGCCGCCGTCTTCATATTCTTTTCCTTGCCAAACGCCTTTG
>Ga0070661_100001772_pt1 | contig 14981 bp, 20 predicted proteins | sample KBSC43metaG_FD_64663 | JGI IMG/M metagenome (GOLD analysis project Ga0070661, IMG submission 64663) | Corn rhizosphere microbial communities from Kellogg Biological Station, Michigan, USA - KBS C4-3 metaG | ecosystem: Host-associated > Plants > Roots > Rhizosphere > Soil ...
GCGGGGATCCAGTCGTAACGTGAGACTCCGTCATCCCCGCGAAAGCGGGGATCCAGTCGTAACGTGAGACTCCGTCATCCCCGCGAAAGCGGGGATCCAGTCGTAACGTGAGACTCCGTCATCCCCGCGAAAGCGGGGATCCAGTCGTAACGTGACGGCAGGTCCGCTGCAGCGCCCCATCCCCTGCGCCAAGACTGGATTCCCGCTTTCGCGGGAATGACAGGAACCGGTGCGGGGCCCGCCCAACGGCGGCGGCCTAGTCTTCCTCGTCGTCCCACTTGCGCCAGCGGGTCGGGCGCCCTTCTGCGCGCCGGCGCGCGATGAACGCGAGCCAGCCGGGCGAGTTCTCGCCCGACAGGAACGCGCGGACGATGATGCCCCCGACGATCAGCACCACCACGCCGAGTATCAGCACGGCGATCCAGACGTTCTCCATCGCGGTCTCCTTGCGGCGTCGAGTCTACAAAAAAAGGCGGCGAATCGTCGGATTCGCCGCTGAATCCTGCAGGGGAGTGCAGGCGGCCCGGGGTGGGCCGGGGGGAGAGAAGTTCGCGACCGGCGTCAGCCTCGCTGGGCGGGCGCCTGGCCGGCGTCGTCGGCGATGACACCCGTCGACGTCGCGCATTTCGGTTGATGGGCGAGCGGCCCGGCGTGAAGCGCGATGCATTGCGCTTCGACCGGCGCCGTCACGGCCCGCGGATGCCATGGCTCGATCTGGGAGCCCAGCGCCACCGTGCCGATCACGATGACGACGACCGCGAGGGCGATCGAGTCGAGCCATGCATCCAAGGTCCGGATCCTTCCGCGGCTAGATGTTCGACGCGCGGCCGGTCGGCGATGTCGGGCTGTCGGCCAGCGAATCGTAATAGCGATCGCCGAACGCCTCGACCTGCTTCTGCGCCTCGTCGCGGCCGATCCCGTACGCTTCCTGGACCTTGCCGACGAGTTGATCTTGACGGCCGCCGATCGTGTCGAGCTGGTCGTCGGTCAGCTTGCCCCACTGTTCCTTCGCCTTGCCTTTGAGCTGCTTCCAGTTGCCTTCGATGCGGTCCCAGTTCATGGTGTCTCCCTCTCGTGGAAAGCGCGGCGCACAGGCCCTCGCATGAAATGCATTGTCGGCGACGCGACGCGCCCGCAGGGATCGGCCGGAATTGGATTGGCGCGTCGGACGGAAGGCGACGCCGCGGAACTCGCCTCCGCGGCGCGCGTCCTTGACCGCGCCCCGCGCGCGGACTACGCTCCGTGGGCTTTGCGCCGGGCATCGGCGAGTCCGCGCGGCCCGCGCGGGAGCGATGCGGCGAACTCTGGAGCTCGACGAGTGCAGACGTTGCAACGCGCGCTGGCGGTGGCGTCGCTGATCGCTTCAGCGACGCTGTGCGGCGGCGCGCTCGCAGGCTCGATCCGCGGCACTGTCCTCTATACAGGTCCGGCGCCGGCGCCGCGCAAGGTCGACGTCACCATCGACCAGTACGTCTGCGGGACCGACAAGGACCCCGGCGACCTCATCGTCTCGGCGAAGAAGGGCGTGCGCAACGCGGTGGTGTGGATCGACAACCCGCCGCCCGACCGCGCCAAGCCGGTGCCGGGACCCGCCGTGTCGATCGACCAGCAAGGCTGCCTGTTCGTGCCGCGTGTGGTCATCGTGCAGGCGGGCGGCACCGTAGACTTCCTCAACAGCGACCGGCTGCTGCACAACATCCACGCGACGCCGAAGCAGAACGTCAGCTTCAACCGCACGCAGCCCAAGGGCCGCACGATCCCGGTGACGTTCGCCAAGCCCGAGATCGTGCGCGTCGCCTGCGACCTGCATTCGTGGATGACCGCGTGGGTGGTCGTCGCCGCGCATCCGTTCTACGCGATGACCGACGCCGACGGCCAGTTCGCGTTCGACGACCTGCCGCCCGGCGTCTACCACCTCTCCATCTGGCAGGAGCGCCTCGGCACGACGCGCGCCGACGTCGTCGTCGACGCGTCGAAGCCCGCGCGCGTCAATGTCGAGATGGCGCCGCCGCGCTAGGCCCGCGACGCACGCCTCGTCATTCCCGCGAAAGCGGGAATCCAGTTCTCACGCACCCGTGTGCGCCACGGATCGCCAACCTGGCGTCACGACTGGATCCCCGCTTTCGCGGGGATGACGATCACGGCGTCACTTCGATCTTCTGCGTGGCGACCCACGCGGCCGAATGCGTGGGCTCCTCCATCGCGCGCAGCTCGCCGCCGTGGTCGAGCGCCACCGTGAACGTGACGATCGGCGCCGAGTAGACGGGATGCAGGTAGGCGCGCGCGATCTCGACCGAATCCTCGTAGAGCGCGATGTAGCGGACGAAATGCTCCTGCAGCGACGGATGCGCGCTGCCCGCGCCGACGCTGATCGTCACGTTGAACCATTGCCCGCGCTTGACCGACGCCGGCGCGACGATCTTCGGCGTGTGCTTGGCGTCGTAGTTGGTGTGCACCTGCGCGAACTCGGGCGTGAACTGCTGCGCCTGCTCCTCCTCGGCGCGCACTGCCGGCGCCAGCGCCGCCTGCGCGGCGACGAGCGCGACGGCGGCGAGCGCGGCGCGCACGCGTTGTGTCGTGTCCATGGGCAACTCCCCGGTGAGGCGTCAGCCGGCCCCTTCGGGCAGGTACTGGCGCACGAGCGCGAGTAGCTCGCGCGGGCTGTACGGCTTGGCGAGGTAGCTGTCGGCGCCCGCCGCCGCGGCCTTCTCGCGGTCGCCCGACAGGGCGAACGACGTGATGATGATGATCGGGATCGCGCTGGTGCGCGGATCGGACTTGAGCAGGCGCGTCGCGTCGAGCCCCGACATCCGCGGCAGCTGCACGTCCATCAGGATCAGCGACGGCAGCTCCTTCTGCGCGATCTCGACGCCGCTCTCGCCGTCGTTGGCCTCGATCAGCCGGTAGGTGGTTCGCGTGACGAGCTGGCGCACGATCTTGCGGTTGTACTCGTTGTCCTCGATGTAGAGGATCGTGCTCTGGGCGGTCATGTCGAGGCCTCGCCGACCCGCAGCGGGATCGTGAAATGGAACGTCGAGCCCTTGCCGAGCGCGCTCTCGACCCAGATGCGCCCGCCGTGCATCTCGACGAACCGCTTGGTGATCGACAGGCCGAGGCCGGTCCCGCCGAATTCGCGCGTCACCGTGTTGTCGACCTGGCGGAACTCGGCGAACACGTTCTCCAGCTCGCCGGCCGGGATGCCGATGCCGGTGTCGGCGACGCGAAAGTGGAGGTCGTCGCCGCTGCGCTCGACGCCGATCTCGATGCCGCCTTCGCGCGTGAACTTGATCGAGTTGCCGGCGAGGTTGATGAGGCACTGGGTGAGGCGCCCGCTGTCACCGCGCGCGACCGGCAGGTCGTCGGGCACATGGGTCCTGAACGCGAGCCCCTTCTCGGCGGCCAGCGAGCGCAGCGACGTGTGCGCGACGTCGACGATCTCGCGGACCGAGTAGTCGTCGAGCGCGAGCTGCATGCGCCCGGCCTCGATTTTCGACAGGTCGAGCACGTCGTTGATGAGGCGCAGCAGGTGCCGGCCGTTGAGCTGGATGTCGGTGAGCGGCTCCTTGAGCGGCTCCGGCAGGTCGCCGTAAAGGCCGTCGATCAGCATCTCGGTGAAGCCGAGGATCGCGTTCATCGGCGTGCGCAGCTCGTGGCTCATGTTGGCGAGGAACTCCGACTTCGCCTTGCTCGCCTGCGCGAGCTGCTGGTTGAGCCGGCCGAGCTCCGCCGCCGCCTGGCGCTGCTCGGCGTCGAAGCGCTGCAGCTCCGCGCTCATGTGGTTCATGCGATCGGCCAGCACGCCGAACTCGTCGCGGTTCGGCACCTGGATGCGCGCGCCGAGGTTGCCGGCGGCGACCTTGTCGAGGAAGCCCTGCGCCTCGCGCACCGGCAGGATGAACGACCACGAGATCACGAATCCGCACAGGAGCGCGAACACCACGGCGACCAGCGCGAATCCGCTCGTCAACAGCAACGAGCGGCGGTTGGTCGCCGCCACGCTTCCGCGCAGCCGGTCCATCCGGTCCTGCTGCGCCTCGACGAGCTGGCCCACGCGCGCGCTGATGTCGGCGTCGAGCTTCTCCTGCCGGTGCAGGAGCGCGCCGGTGGAAGCGCCGAGGCGCCCGTCGCGGATCGCGTTGGCGATGTCGGCGACAACGCCCATCGCCTCGTCCTGCAAGCGGCGGATCTGCTGCATCAGCGCGGGGTCCGACGTGCCCGCCGACTCGAGCTTGGCAATGTGATCGTTGAACTCGTTGCTCTCGCGCAGGATCCGCGAGATCGACGCGTCGTCCTGCGACAGCAGCGCCAGGTCGGTGTAGTGCATCTGCCGCGCGAGCGACGACTCGCCGCGCTGCGCGAGGCTCACGAGCTCGTGCGCCTCGTCGAGCATCCGCGTCGCGCGCGCGCCGGTGACGATCGTCTGCAGGCTGACGAGCGCCATGCCGATGAACAGGAACGTGACGACGAGGAACGCGACCAGCAGCTTGGTGTGCACCGACGCGCGCACCGCCGCGACCGCCAGCACCACGCGGTGCAGCGGCGTGCGGCGCTGCACCGCGTCGCCGAGCGACTCGAGCCGGTGGTCGCGAGCGCGCGGCGTCGCAAGGTCCTGCGCGTTGTCAAGGGAGCTTGCCACGTTGCGCGTGCCGGACTTTCGTTCTTGTGCGTCGACGGGCGAGCCCGTATAGTCCTCCGACCTCGAAAGCAACGATTGCGCCGGTGAGGACCCCACCTCGAATTCTCATCGTCGACGACAACCCGACCAACGTCAAGGTCCTGCAGACCCGGCTGGCCGCGGACGGCTATGACATCGTCACTGCCGCCGATGGCGAGGAGGGCCTGGCCGCCGCCCATCGCGACTCGCCCGACTTGATCCTCCTCGACGTGATGATGCCGAAAATCGACGGCATCGAGGTGTGCCGGCGGCTGCGCGCCGACGCGAGCTTCCCGTTCACGCCGATCATCATGGTCACCGCGATGGCCGACGTGAAGGACATCGTCGCGGGGCTGGAGGCCGGCGGCGACGAATACCTGACCAAGCCCGTCGACCATGCGGCGCTCGCCGCGCGCGTGCGCTCGATGCTGCGCGTGAAGCGCCTGCACGACGAGGTCGAGGGCCTCGCCGCCGAGGTCAGGAAGTGGAACGTCGAGCTCGAGGCGCGCGTCGCCGCGCAGGTGACCGAGATCGAGCGCGTCGGCCGGCTGCGGCGCTTCTTCTCGCCCAAGCTCGCCGAGCTGATCGTCGCCGGCGGCGCCGACGATCCGCTCAAGAGCCACCGTCGCGAGATCACCGTGGTGTTCCTCGACCTTCGCGGCTTCACCGCGTTCGCCGAGGTCGCCGAGCCCGAGGACGTGATGGGCGTGCTGCGCGAGTATCACCAGGCGGCCGGCGAGCTCGTCATCGAGTACGAGGGCACGCTCGAGCATTTCACCGGCGACGGCATCACGATCCTGTTCAACGACCCGGTGCAGGTGGCGAATCCGGCGGAGCGCGCGGTGCGGATGGCGCTCGCGATCCGCGAGCGCGTGCGCGCGATGGCGGAGGATTGGCGCAAGCGCGGCTACGAGCTGTCGCTTGGCATGGGCATCGCGCAGGGCTTCGCGACGATCGGCGCGATCGGCTTCGAGGGCCGCTGGGACTACAGCGCGATCGGCAGCGTCACCAACCTCGCGTCACGGCTGTGCGGCGAGGCCGCGGGCGACGAGGTGCTGATCTCGCAGAAGGTGCTGGCCGGCGTCGAGCCGCTCGTCGACGCGGCACCGCAGGAAATGTTGACGCTGAAAGGCTTTCGGCGGCCCGTGCCGGCCTACCGGCTGCGCGGCCTCAAGGCCTGACGCCGGCAATCGTCGTTCCCGCGCATGCGGGAATCCAGCCTCGACATATCGCCGGATGCACCCGGCCGACTTTCGGCAGCGTCACGACTGGATCCCCGCTTTCGCGGGGATGACCACACGATCAGCCGCGCAGCGCCTCGGGATGCTTCTCGAGCCACGTGCGCGCGTACGAGCAATTGGGCACGACGCGCAGGTTCGCCGAGCGCGCATACGCGACCGCCGCCGCGACGAGCTTGCCGGCGATGCCGCGGCCGCCGAGCGACGGCGGCACCTCGGTATGGTTGATCATGAACGCGTCGCCCGCGATCCGGTATTCGACGCGCGACAGCTCGCCGTCGACGAGCGCCTCGAAGCGGTGCTTCGCCGCGTTGTGCACGATTTCGATGTTCGTCGTTTCGCTCATCGCTTCGCTCGCAGGTTGCAGGTCAATCGAGGCTAACCGATCGCGCAGCGCCTGTCATTGCCGCGCGATCAGGCCGGGTTGAACGCGTAGGCATCCATCGCCAGCGCGCCGCCCTCGATGCCCTTGTGGAAGCGCTCGGCATGGGCATTGGGCGCCGCGGCGCCCCAGGCGACGAAGAGCGGCATCAGGTGCTCCTCGGTGGGGTGAGCGCGCGCGCCATCCGCTTCGGTGTCGCGATAGTCCTCGACCGCGCGATGGTCGCCGGCGGCGATGCGCGCGGCGAGCCAGTCGGCGAAGCGCGTCGCATAGTCGAGCGCGCCGCTGCCGCCCGGACGCCAGTCGCGCAGGTTGTGCGTGACGTGGCCCGAGCCGACGACCAGCACGCCCTCGTGCGCGAGCGCGCCCAGCGCGCGGCCGAGCTGCCAGTGATGCGCGGTGCCGCGCGCGGTCTGCACCGACAGCTGCACGACCGGCACGTCGACGCCGGGATACATGAACTTGAGCGGCACCCACGCGCCGTGATCGATGCCGCGGCAGCCGTCGATGCCCGCGGTGATGCCCGCGTCCTTCAGGAGCGCGACCGCGCGCTGCGCGAGCGCAGGCGAGCCGGGCGCGTCGTAACGCTGCGCGTAAAGCGGCGCCGGGAAGCCCGAGAAATCGTGGATCGTCGACAAGCGCTCGGCGCCGCTCACCATCGGCACCGACGTGTCCCAGTGCGCTGAGGCGATCAGCACCGCGCGCGGCTTCGGCCAGCGCGCGGCGAACGCGGCCCACGCGCGGCCGGCGTCGCCGGCGTCGAGCGCGTGCATCGGCGAGCCGTGCGAGACGAAGAGCGTGGGCAGCGTTTGCATGGGAGAGCTCCAAGTGGGTCGAAGGCTGCGCGCGGGATCGATGCGTCGCAGCCGCCGCCTGGATCTAGTGGTGACGTCCTTCGGCCTTCAGCACCTCGGCGACCTTGGGGCGCGCCTTGACGCGCTCGAAGTACGCCTCGAGCGGGCCGATGTCGAGCTTGAGCCAGTCGCGCCACGTCAGCATCGTGAAGAGGTACGCGTCGGCGACGGTGAACGTGTCACCGGTCAGGTACGGCTTGTCGCCCATCTCGCGCGCGATCCACGCGAAGCGCTTCGCGACTTTCGCCTTCACGGCCGCGCGATAGTCGTCGGTGATCGACTTGTCGAACAGGATGCCAAGCGACTTGTGCAATTCGGACGTGATGAAGTTGAGCCACTCCTGGACGCGGTAGCGCTCGAGCGTACCGTGCGCGGGCACGAGCTTCGACGCGGGCGCCTTGTCGGCGATGTACTGGACGATGACCGGGCCTTCGGTGAGGAGCGAGCCGTCGTCGAGGCGCAACGCCGGCACCGCGCCCTTCGAGTTGACTGCGTAGTAGTCGCTGCCGTCCTCGAGCTTGTGCGATTGCAGGCTCACCTTGACGAGCTCGGCGGGAACGCCGGATTCGGCAAGGACGATATGCGGGGACATCGAGCAGGCGCCCGGCGAGTAGTAGAGCTTCATCGAATCTCCTTTTTCGGGGTGAATTGGACGTTGCGACCGCCCATGCCTCCATGATCCGTCTTCAATGGATTGGGATAAACTAGTCTCATCGCCATAAATTGTTGCAATTTCCGGGATAATCTATGGACCGACTCCAGGCGATCTCGGTGTTCGCGCAGGTGGTCGAGCAAGGTCACCTGTCGCGGGCGGCCGAGCGCCTCGGCCTGTCGACGTCGGCCGTTTCGCGCCATCTCGCCGACCTCGAGGCGCATCTCGGCGTGCGTCTTCTCAACCGCACGACGCGCCGGTTGTCGCTGACCGAGGCGGGCCAGGCGTTCTACGAGCGCTCGGTGCAGCTTCTCGCCGACCTCGAGGAAGCCGAAGCCGCCGTGTCATCGGGCGCGGTGACGCCGCGGGGCACGCTGAAGATCACGTGCTCGATGACGTTCGGCATCCGCCTGCTCGCGCCGGCGATCGCGGCGTTCGCCGCCCGCCACCCGGCGGTGAGATTCGAGATCGAGCTCTCCGACCGGCAGGTGGACATTGTCGACGAGGGCATCGACCTTGCGGTGCGCATCGGCGACATCGGCCCGCAAACGCTGATCGGCCGGCGCATCGGGTCGATGCAGCTCGTCTGCTGCGCCGCGCCGGCGTATCTCGCCGCGCACGGCACGCCGCGGCTGCCGGCGGACCTCGCCCGCCACGCCTGCCTCACCTATGCGTACTCGGCCACCGGGAACGCGTGGCGATTCCTCGACGCGCAGGGGCATGAGCACATGGTGCGGGTGCAGGGCGGCGTGCACGCCAACAACGGCCAGCTGCTGGCGGTGCTCGCCACGTCGGGAATGGGCATCGTGCTCGAGCCCGATTTCATCGTCGCGCCCGAGCTCGCGTCGGGCGCGTTGGTGGCACTGCTGCCCGGCCACGCGCCGGCGGCGTCGGGCATCTACGTCGTTTATCCGAGCCGCCGACACCTCTCGGCCAAGGTGCGCGCGTTCGCCGATTTCCTCGTCGAGCGATTTCGCGGCGAGGGAGGCCAGATGGAACCGTTGGCGACCTTACGAGTGCCGCGAATGCCGGCTGGACCAACGATGCGGCGGTAGTCGACGGTCGGGTGCGCGGCGCCTACGCTCAGGCCGGCCAGGAGTGTAGCCGCTTACTTCGCCTCAGCGAAGCTGGATCTTGCCCTGCGGCGGGAGCGCGCCCGTCTCCGGGATCACGATCGACGACTGGGCCTCGCGGCGCATTTGCTGCAATTCGCGCATCGCGCGGTCGACACCCACCTTCGCCGCCTCGCCGTAGCGCTCCACCGCGTCGGCCAGGTTGTCGGCGTCGATGTCGAAGCTGATCGGCAGCGGGCCCATCGACGTCATCAGCTGCGCCTCGCCCTGGTAGATCGTCGGGCGGGCGGAATCGGGCGCGCCCGCGCCGGTCACCGGCTGGAGCACGCGCAGCGTGCCGACCTTGCGGTCGGTGAAGATCTCCTCGCGATAGAGGTCGGCGACGTCCATCCGCGCATCTCCGACACGTGTCTCATTGGCCATGGTGTCCTCTCGAGTGACTTGGTCGTATTCTAATGGCGGCGGCGGGAACGATCGACTTCGCGCGGTTGCCCAAACCGCTGCGTCGACGCACATCGGCTCCCGAGCGTTCCTGCCTCGTCGACACTGAAGTTGAGGACGAAACCATGAAACGCAAATCGATTCTGATGGCCGCGGCGCTGGCTTCCGCGCTGGCGGTGGCATCCGCCGGCGCGTATGCGCGTGGTGGTGGTGGCGGTGGTGGCGGCGGCGGCGGTGGCATGCACGGCGGCATGGGTGGCGGCTCCTGGCAAGGTGGCAGCGGCAGTGGGGGCTCCTGGCAGGGCGGCAGCGGTGGCGGAGGGTCGTGGCACGGTGGTGGCGGCGGCTCCTGGCACGGCGGCGGGGGCAGCTCGTGGCATGGCGGCAGCTCGTGGCACGGCGGCGGCTGGCACGGTGGCTACTGGCACGGCGGCTGGTACGGTCCCTCGGTCGGCTTCTACTTCGGCTCGCCGTGGTACTGGGGCTATCCCTACGCATACGGCTACCCGTATTACCCGTACGGCTACGGGTATGGCACGACGATCATCTACAACGACCCGGCGCCGGTGACGTATGGCGATCAGCAGATGCCGTCGGGCAGCTTCGAGCCCGCGCCTGCGCAACATTCGGCACCCGCGCCGCGCGATCCGCCCGTGCAATTCCGTTATTACTGCCCGGACAGCGGCCAGTACTACCCGGCGGTGAAGACCTGCCCGCAAGGCTGGCAGCAGCAGCCGCAGACCTGACGCGTTACTTGCGCAGCGCGTCGATGCCGCGCGCGACGCCGTCGAGCGTCAGCGGGAACATTCGCGCGCCGAGCGCGCCCTGGATCATCTGCGTCGAGCGGGTGTATTCCCAGGCGCGCTCGGGCTCGGGGTTCCACCAGACGACGCGGCGGAAATGCGCGAACACGCGCGCAAGCCACGCGAGCCCCGGCTCGTCGTTCGCGTACTCGACGCTGCCGCCGCGCTCGGTGAGCTCGTAGGGGCTCATCGCCGCGTCGCCGACGACGACGACGCGCCAGTCCGGCCCGTAGGTGCGCAGGAGCTCGAGCGTCGACACGCGCTCGGTGCGGCGGCGCACGTTGTCGCGCCACACGTGGTCGTAGATGCAGTTGTGGAAGTAGAACGATTCCAGGTGGCGGAACTCGCGCTTCGCCGCCGAGAAGAGCTCCTCGCACGCGGTCACGTGCGGGTCCATGGAGCCGCCGCTGTCGAGGAACAACAGCAGCTTGACGCGATTGCGGCGCTCGGGACGCATCCTGAGGTCGAGCCATCCGGCGTTGCGCGCCGTGCCGTCGATCGTTCCGTCGAGGTCGAGCTCGTCGGGAACGCCCTCGCGCGCGAAGCGCCGCAGCCTGCGCAGCGCGATCTTCAGGTTGCGGGTGTTGAGCTCGACGTCGCCGTCGAGGTTGCGAAACGCGCGCTCGTCCCAGATGCGCACGGCGCTGCGCGCGCGGCCGCCATCGACGTCGCCGCCGATGCGCACGCCCTCGGGGTTGTAGCCGTAGGCGCCGAACGGGCTCGTGCCGCCGGTGCCGATCCATTTCGAGCCGCCTGCGTGCCGCGCGCGCTGCTCGGCGAGGCGCCGGCGCAGCGTTTCGAGCAGCTTGTCGAGCCCGCCGAGCGCGGCGATGCGCCGCCGGTCCTCGTCGGAGAGCTGGCGCTCGAACTCGCGCCGCAGCCATTCCGCCGGCACTTCGCCGCGCACGTCGAACACCGCGTCGATGCCCTTGAAGTAACTCGCGAACGCCAGATCGAAGCGGTCGAAATGCTGTTCGTCCTTGACGAGCGTCATCCGCGCGAGCGCGTGGAACTCGTCGATCGAGCCCGCGACGACGCGCTTGGCGAGCGCCTCGAGCAACGTCAGGAATTCGCGCGTGCTGACCGGCAGCCGGAACGCGCGCAGGTGCAGGAAGAAGCCGATCAGCACGGTTGCGCGCGCGGTGCAGCGCTCAGCGCCGCTTGTCGAGCTGGAAGCGCAGGTGGCGCTTCACCGCCGGCCACTCGTTGTCGATGATGCTGAACACCACGGTGTCGCGCTTGCTGCCGTCGGCGAGCACCTGGTGGTTGCGCAGCACGCCGTCCTGCTTCGCGCCGAGCCGCGCGATCGCCGCGCGGCTCGCAAAGTTGAACCAGTGCGTGCGGAACTCGACCGCGATGCAGGAGAGCGCCTCGAACGCGTGCGTCAGCAGCAAGAGCTTGCACTCGGTGTTGAAGCCGGTGCGCTGCACGCGCTTCGCGTACCAGGTGTGGCCGATCTCGAGCCGGCGGTTCTTCGCGTCGACGTTGAAAAAGCGCGTCGTGCCGACGATGTCGCCGCCGGCGGCGAGCCGCGCGACGAACGGCATCGCGCCCTGCTCGTCGCGCATCGCCAGCGCCGCCTTCACGTAGTCCTGCATCTTCGCGGGCTCCGCGACGCTGGTGAACCAAAGGTCGTGAAGCTCACCGTCGGCCGCGGCGCGCGCGAGCCCCTGTACGTGGTCCTGCGACATCGGCTCGAGCGTGGCGTGCGCGCCCGTGAGTATCACCGGCTCGATGAACCCGGTCATGGTGCTTCGTGTGAATGGGCCATGCGGCGCGAAAGCAGTCTGCGCGCGGTCGCGCCGTTCGCTGCCGGAACGGCCGAGTATCGCCAGTCCGACGCCACGCCAGCCGCATCCGCGCGCAAACAGATTTTCCGCACACGAACCCCGCGCCGAGCGTCACCGCCCCGCGCGCGCCATGAACGCGACGCGCTCGAAGAGGTGCACGTCCTGCTCGTTCTTGAGGAGCGCGCCGTGCAGCGGCGGCAGGAACGCCTTGCGGTCCTGCGAGCGCAGCGCCTCGGGCGGGATGTCCTCGGCGAGCAGGAGCTTCAGCCAGTCGAGAAGCTCCGACGTCGACGGCCGCTTCTTCAATCCCGGCACCTCGCGCAGGCTGAAGAACGCATCGAGCGCCTCGCCGAGCAGCGCCTTCTTGAGCCCCGGATAGTGGACGTCGACGATGCGCATCATCGTCTCCTTGTCGGGAAAGCGGATGTAGTGGAAGAAGCAGCGTCGCAGGAACGCGTCGGGCAGCTCCTTCTCGTTGTTCGACGTGATCACCACCAGCGGGCGATGCCGCGCGCGCACGTCCTGGCCGGTCTCGTAGACGTGGAACTCCATCCGGTCGAGCTCGCGCAGCAGGTCGTTGGGGAACTCGATGTCGGCCTTGTCGATCTCGTCGATCAGCACCACCGCGGGCACGTCGCTCTCGAACGCGTCCCACAGCACGCCGCGACGGATATAGTGCGCGATGTCGCCGACGCTCGGAGCGCCGAGCTGCGAATCGCGCAGCCGCGACACCGCGTCGTATTCGTAGAGTCCCTGCTGCGCCTTGGTCGTCGACTTCACGTGCCATTGCAGCAGCGGCCGGCCGAGGCTCCTCGCCACCTCCTCGGCCAGCATCGTCTTGCCGGTGCCCGGCTCGCCCTTCACCAGGAGCGGCCGCTCCAGCGCGAGCGCCGCGTTCACGGCGAGCTTCAAGTCGTCGGTGGCGACGTACGAGTCGGTGCCTTCGAAGCGCATGGGTCGATGGTAGCCGAAATCAGCGCAGCACCGCCTCGAGGCCCCACAGCACGGCCATGCCGACGCTCATCGTCGCGAGCGTGTTGTGGGTGAAGTAGCCGACGACGGCGGCGACGGATGCCGCGATCACGCGCGGCGAGGCGAGCGTCGCCACCGACGGCGCGCCGACGACGACCATCGGCAGCACCAGCGCGGTGAGCATCGCGGCCGGCACGTAGCGCAGCGCGCGCGCGAGCAGCGGCGGCATCTGCCGCTGCGCGAAGAACGCGATGAACGACAGCCGCGACAGGTAGTTGAGCGCGCCGACGATGACGATCACCGCCCAGAGCGTCAGCGCGCGGTCCATCGCTCCCTCGCGAAGTCGACCAGCGTGCCGACGACGATGCCGGCGAGGCCCGCGGCAATCAGGTTGAGCTTCATCGGCAGCCCCGCCAGCGCGAACACCGCGAACGCGGCGCTCGCCGCCGCGGCGATGGTCGGCAGCCGGTCGAGGTGCGGCGCGACGAGCGCGATGAAGCACAGCGGCACGGCGAAATCGAGCGACCAGCGCGCGGGGATCAGGTTGCCGGCGAAGTAGCCGACCATGTTCGTGATTTGCCAGCAGCCCCACAGCGCGAGCCCGCCGCCCAGGAAATGCAGCGCCCCGCCGCGCGGGTCGTGCTTCGCGTCGAAGCGGCGAATCGACGCCGCGAATGCCTGGTCGGTCAGCAGGAACGCGAGCGCGTTCTGCCAGCGCGCCGGCAGCGACTTGAGATAGGGCGCCATGGCCGCGCTGTACATCAGGAAGCGCAGGCCGGCGACGAAGCAGGTGAGCACGACCACCGCGAACGGCGCGCCTTCGGCGAGGAGCTGCGACGCGAGGATCTGCGCGGCGCCCGAGAACATGATCATGCTCATGCCGAGCGCCGTCCACATGTCGGCGCCGGCCGCAGCGGCGCCGACGCCGCAGACGGCCCCGAACGGCACGAGGCCGAGGCAGGCCGGCAGCATTTCCGTGAAGCCTTCGCGGAAGTCGGGAGACGCGGCGATGTGGCGCATGAACGACGACAGGGAGGCGCCGCCTCCCTGTCGCCATGCATTATAGCGGCGCGTGCGACGGCGCGCGGCGCGCGGCGCGCGCTCTGCTACGATGGGAGAGTCGCGCAATGGCGCGGCCGGCTTTCGCGCATTGCGGCGCGCGATGCTGCCGGCGCCCGCGGCGCGCGCTTCCCGACACGACAGGCCACGATGGAAATCCCCGCCAACCCGTTCAAGAAGGCGATCGCCGGCGCGCGCCCGGCGCTCGGCTGCTGGATCTCGTCGGCCTCGCCGGTCACTGCCGAAGCGATGGGATTCGCCGGCTACGACTTCCTCGTGCTCGACAGCGAGCACGCGCCCGCCGACATGAGCGAGATCATGGGCATGCTGCGCGCCGTCGCCGGCACGCCCGCCGCGCCGGTGACGCGCGTGCCGTGGAACGACATGGTGATGATCAAGCGCGTGCTCGACGCCGGCGCGCAGACGCTGTTGCTGCCGTTCGTGCAGGACGCCGGCGAGGCGGCGCGCGCGGTCGCGCACATGCGCTACCCGCCGCACGGCGTGCGCGGCGTCGCCGGCACAACGCGCGCGAGCCGCTACGGCCTCGTCCGCGACTACGCCAATCGCGCTGGCGACGAGCTCTTCCTGATCGTGCAGATCGAGACCGCCGCGGCGCTCGCGCAGCTGCCGAAGATCGCCGCGGTGCCGGGCGTCGACAGCATCTTCATCGGCCCCAGCGACCTCGCCGCGTCGATGGGGCACCTCGGCGACTTCATGCACGCCGACGTGCAGCGGGCGCTGGAGGAGGCCGCCAAGGCCTGCCGCAAGGCCGGCGTGCCCGCCGGCTGCCTCGCCGGCAATCCGGCGATGGCGAAGCGCTACCTCGACTACGGCTACACGTGGATGGCGATGGGCTCCGATCTCAACATGATGATGTCGCGCGCGCAGGAGTGGCTCGGCGACATGGGCCGCGGCGAGTCGGCAGCGCCCGCGGGACGTTGAGCGCGACGCTCGAGCTGCGCGCCGGCGACGCACGCGTCGCCCTCGTGCCGGCGACCGGCGGCGCCATCGCCGAGTTCACGCTGGACGGACGCGACGCCATGCGGTCGATGCCCGCGTCCGC
>Ga0070661_100001787_pt1 | contig 14912 bp, 19 predicted proteins | sample KBSC43metaG_FD_64663 | JGI IMG/M metagenome (GOLD analysis project Ga0070661, IMG submission 64663) | Corn rhizosphere microbial communities from Kellogg Biological Station, Michigan, USA - KBS C4-3 metaG | ecosystem: Host-associated > Plants > Roots > Rhizosphere > Soil ...
AGCCGATGAACCATATCGGCCTGCAGAGGCACCCATACGGATGGGGAACGTCCCGTGAGTTGGCCCGGGCTCCTCAAGCGGTCCCGGGCCGAGGCGCCACGAGCGGTTGCTTCCGATGATCGGGAGTTGCTTGCGCGCGTCGCCGGCAGGGACCTGCAGGCGTTTGAGCGGCTGTACCGGATCTACCAGCCGCGGCTGACCAGGTTCCTGACCACGCTTCTGAAGCGTCCCCATCTGATCGAAGAGGTGCTGGACGATACGATGATGGTGGTTTGGCAAACGGCGGATCGGTTCAGAGGCGGCAGCAAGCCTTCGACCTGGATCTTCGCCATCGCGTACCGCAAGGCCCACAAGGCCAAACTGCGTTGGCCGGACCCGGTCGAAGAGCCGGACTTCGCGGAGCGTTCGAGCGATGATCCCCAGCCGGATGAGCAGGTTGGCCACCAGCGGCTCCATATGTCGCTGATGAAAGCGATGGACCATCTGTCGGCCGACCATCGCGCGGTCGTCGACCTCACCTATTTTCATGGCCTGGGCTATCGCGAGATCGCGGAGATCGTCGACTGTCCGGTGGACACGGTGAAGACGCGCATGTTCCATGCCCGCCGGCGGCTCAAGCAAGCGATGGGCGGCAGCCTCGAAGATTGGCTCTGAGGATCGACATGGCAGAACCTTCACTTTCAGAGCATGGGCCGCACGACGAGGCGGAAGAGCTGCTTCCGTGGTACGCCACGGGTCAGCTGGGCGAGGCCGACCGCGCTCGCGTCGAACGCCATCTCTATTCCTGCGCAGCCTGCCGCGAGCAGCTCGCCCTGGAGCGGCGGATGACCGACGAGTTCAGGTCGGCGAAGCCGGAGCTCGAGTCCGGATGGGCGAGGCTGAAGGCACGGATCGAACCGCCGCGACCCACAGCCGCGCCTCGCCTTAGTTTCCTTGCCGACCTCAAGTCGCTGGTCGGCAGGCCGGCGGTGGTGGCCCTTGCCGCGGCGCAGCTTGCTTTCGTGATCGTTGCCGGGGCGAGCCTGATGTCGCTCTCGCAGCCGGACTATCACGCGCTCGGGTCCGCGCCCGCCGCTGCCCCGACCAACGTGATCGTGATTTTCCGTGCGGAAGCGACCGAGCAGGACATGCGCGACGCGCTTCAGGGAGCGGGAGCTTCGATCGTCGGCGGGCCGACGGCCGCGGACGCCTATCTCCTCCATGTCGACGCAGGTCAGCGGCAAGCTGCCATCGCCCGCCTCAAGGCGAGCCAATCGGTGCAGATGGCAGAACCGGTCGACGGAAGCCCCCAGTGATCAGGATATGCCGGCTGCTGGTAACGGTCCTCGCCTCGTTCCTGGCGGCCTCGTCTGCGCCTGCGGCCGCCCAGAATGCGAGCGGCCGGCCGGACCGCGAGATCCTCGTCATGGTCAAGCATCCAGCCGACCATTATCGCGCCACGGGCGCTTACGGCGGCAGCTATGGCGACGAGCTTGGCCGGAGCGCGCGGGAGCGGCTGGCTCGCCAGATTGCGCGGCAATATCGCCTTACTCTGGTGGACAATTGGGCGATGCCGATGATCGGCGTCGATTGTTTCGTGATGATGGTCGAGGATGCGCGATCGACCCATGCGGCCGCGGACGAAGTGTCGCGCAACCCCAATGTTGAATGGGCGGAGCCGGTGCAGCTCTACGCCACCCAGGCGGCGCCGCCGGCGAGCCATAACGACCCACTTTATCCGGCGGAGCCGGCGGCCTCACAATGGCACCTGGCCGCGCTTCACCAAATGGCGAGCGGTCGCGGCACGCGTGTCGCAGTGATCGACAGCGGGATCGACGCGGCGCACCCCGATCTCGCCGGCCAGGTGATGGTCAATCGAAACTTCGTCGCCGGGCAGCCGCTCGTTGCCGAGCAGCATGGCACCGCCGTCGCCGGAATCATTGCCGCAAAAGCGGACAATCGGATCGGCATTGCCGGTATCGCGCCGCGCGCCCGGCTGCTGGGGCTGAGGGCGTGCTGGCAGGGGCGCGGATCCACTTCCTGCGACACGCTCAGCCTCGCCAAGGCTCTCTATTATGCGGTCGACAGCCGTCCCGACGTCATCAATCTCAGCCTCAGCGGACCCAATGCAAGGCTGCTCCGGGAGATACTGAGTATCGCCTATGCGCGCGGCATCACGGTCGTTGCCGCTTTCGATCCGAAGCAGCCGGGCGGCGGCTTTCCCGCCTCAGTCGCGGGCGTTATTGCCGTCTCAGACGCGCCCGCACCGGGCGCGGATCGCGAGGTCTATGTCGCACCGGGCCGCGACGTGCCGACCACGCAGCCGGGGGGACGATGGTTTCTCGTGAACGGGAGCTCTTTTGCGGCGGCGCACGTCAGCGGCCTCATTGCGCTGCTGAGAGAACGGCGCCCCTCGGCGCCGCTCATGTTGGTATCCCAGCGTCGCGGGGGGTCGATCGACGCTTGCGCAACCCTCATCAAAGTTGCGGGCGCCTGTGACTGCGGTTGCCGCTCAGCAGTTCTTCGGGCGGGGCTGCACTAGGCTCATCCGAGCCCTGATTTCGCTGGTCGCGATGGCGGTTCCGTCGCAGGCGATGGGCCAGGTGGGCGCAGTCCTGTCCGCCTATACCGACCTCCGGTTTCGCGGGCTATCGCTGAGCGACGGCCGGCCGGTCGGCCTCCTCGATCTCTCCTACGATCATCCGGCCGGATTCTATGGGGCACTCTCCGGAAGCATCGTCGCAACGCGCCACGATGGGCTGAAGCCGCTGGGGCTCACCTTGAATGCCGGCTACGCACATCGGGTCGGACGAAATCTGTCGCTCGATCTCGGCGCGGTTCATTCGCGCTACTCCCGCTATTCGGGCGGCATGTCCGAGCAGTCCTATACGGAGCTGTACGCTGGCCTCTCCACAAGGTTCGTCGGGACGCGGTTTGCGCTGTCACCGAACTATCTCGGCCCTGCTCGTTGGACCTTGCACGGTGAGGTGAACGGCCATCTCGACGCGGGCTCCGATGTCTCACTGGATGCGACATTGGGGGCGCTGCTTCCCTTGCAGGACAAAGGCTACCAGGGAAGCAGTCGCGCGACGTGGGATGCTCGCCTGGGCATAGCGAAAAGGGTCGGACCCGTGTCGATTCACGGGGCTTTGACGGCGCGCGGCCACGGAAACTTCTACGGCGCCTACGGTCGCAGTCGAACCGCTTTGATCCTCGGCCTCAGTACGACGCTCTAGTGGACAGCCTCGACCCGTTCGAGACCGGATTTCGCAAGCTGGTCGTCGATTTGCCCGACTAACCGGTCCAGCCCCGCCGAGTCCGCCGCTTCGGCGCGCGCAACCAGCACGTCCTGTGTATTAGACGCGCGCAGCAGCCACCAGCCGTCGGTTGTGCTGACCCGAACGCCATCCGTGGCGTCGACCTTTGCGCCGTCTGCCGCGAGCCGGTCGCGGACCTCTTCGACGATGGCGAACTTGCGGGACTCATCGACCTGAAAGCGCAGCTCGGGCGTAGCCACCGACTTCGGCATCGCTTCCATGATGTCGGTCAGGCTCCTGCCCGAAGCGCTGACCGCTTCGATCAGCCGGACGGCGGCGTAGAGCGCATCGTCGAAGCCGTACCAGCGGTGCTTGAAGAAGATGTGGCCGCTCATCTCGCCTGCCAGCGGTGCTCCGGTTTCCTTCATCTTCGACTTGATGAGACTGTGGCCCGTCTTCCACATGAGCGGGGTTCCGCCCAGCTCGCTGACGCGGTCGAACAGGGTCTGGCTGGCCTTCACGTCGGCGATGATGGTCGCTCCGGGCTGTTCCTGAAGCACCGGCACGGCGAGGATCATCAGCAGCTGATCGCCCCAGATGACGCGGCCTTTCCCGTCGACCGCCCCGATCCTGTCGCCGTCGCCGTCGAAGGCGATGCCGAAGTCGAGACCCTTTTCCGCCACCAGCCGCTTCAGATCGTCCAGATTCTTTTCGACGGTCGGGTCGGGATGGTGATTGGGAAAGCGGCCGTCGACCTCCGTGAAGATCGCGTGATGCTCACCGGGGAGTTTCTCGAGGAGCTTGTCCAGGATTGGCCCGGCAGCGCCGTTTCCGGCATCCCAGCCTATGCGGAAGGCTTTGCCCGAAAATCCTTCGAGGAGACGGGTTACATATGCTTCGCGGATGTCGACTTCCTCGGTCCGGCCACTGCCTTCGCTCCAGTCGCCACCGGCCGCGCGGCGGCCGAGCGCCTGGATTTCTTGGCCGAAGACAGAGCGGCCTTTCAGCAGGAGTTTGAAGCCGTTGTAGTCGGCTGGATTGTGGCTGCCGGTGACCTGGATGCCGCCGTCGACGTCGAGATGATAGGTCGCAAAATAGAGCATGGGCGAGGGGCCCATGCCAGTCAGCACGACATCGATCCCGCCTTCGGTCAGACCCCGGCCCAGCGCTGCTTCGAGCGTTTCGGAATGAGTGCGCCCATCGCGGCCGACCGCGATGCGCTTCGCGCCTTCGTCACGGGCGAGCGCGGCATAGGTGCGGCCAAGGGCGTAAGCGTCGGCTTCGGTCAGCGTGTCGCCGACGACCCCGCGGATGTCATATTCGCGGAGGATGGTGGGATTGAACTGGTGGCTCATCCCGCTGCCCTAGCGGGAGAATTTCGCCTCAGCCAGCCGCTGCGACCTTTTGCTCATCGTCGGCCCCCGGCACGCCAAGCCCCGCGATCATCTCGCGCAGCTCCTGGCGCGCGGTGATGTGGCCGATGCCGACGTCACCGATCTGCTGCAGGTCGAGGAGGGTCAGGCCCTTGGGGAAGAGCTCGCGGTAGATGACGCGCTCGCCGAGACCCGGAATGACGCGGAATCCCACGCGGCGCGCAAGTTCGTCGAGTGCCGCGCCTACCCTCTTCAGATTGTGCGATTCGATATGCTGCAGGCGATTTCTCAGCACCACCCAGTCGACTGTCTTGCCGGTGACCTTCGCGCGCTGCGTGCGGCTGTTCCAGATGAGTTCCGCGTAGAAGCTCGGCCGAGTGATCTTGTAATTCTCCGGGTGAACCTGACCGATGAGGTCGAGGTCGACGAAGCTGTCGTTCATCGGGGTAACCAGAGTATCGGCCTTGAGGATGGCGGCGCGCGCGATCGCGTCGTCGCGGCCGGGCGTGTCGATGACGATCACGTCGGCATCAGTTGCGAGGCGGCCGATCGCGGCAGCGAGACCTTCTTCGGAATGGTCTTCGAGGACCTCGTAGGCCGCCCGCGGCAGCTCCTTTTCCAGACGCCGCATGGTGGCGTCCCGGTTCTCCAGGTAGCGAGTCATCGTGCGCTGGCGGCTGTCGAGGTCGAGCGCGCCGACGCGATGGCCCGAAGCGGCGAGTGCGATGGCGGTGTGAACCGCGGTCGTCGACTTGCCCGTCCCGCCCTTTTCGTTCGCGAAGACGATGAAATGCGGCTGGCTCATGCTTGATCTTTTCCCCTGCGGCATCGAAACGCCGCCCCAACGCAAGATTAACTGAGGCTCCCCGCAGGTGCAAATCGTTCGTAACAGTGAAGAATTGGCACGCGCGAGGGTCCGGATGAAAGGCCGCGTGGCGCTCGTGCCCACCATGGGCGCACTCCACGCGGGCCATCTTGCACTGGTGGCGGAAGCGAAGAAGCAGGCGAACAGCGTCGTGGCATCGATCTTCGTGAATCCGACGCAGTTCGGCGCTGGCGAGGACTACGGCCGCTATCCGCGTCAGGAAAAGGAGGACGCGGCCTTGCTGGAAAAAGCGGGTTGTGACCTGCTCTGGGCGCCTGCCGTGAGCGACATCTATCCCGACGGATTCGCCACCAAGGTCAGTGTAAAGGGCGTCTCCGAGCGATGGGAAGGCGAAATCCGGCCGGGTCACTTCGACGGTGTTGCGACAGTGGTCGCCAAGCTCCTGCTCGCAGTTCGGCCGGACGTCGCCCTATTCGGCGAGAAGGACTTCCAGCAACTCGCCGTCATTCGGCGAATGACCGGCGACCTGGCGATCCCGGTGGACATCGTCGGCGTCCCGACGGTCCGCGAGCCGGACGGCCTCGCCCTATCTTCTCGCAATCACTATTTGCTCGCCGAGGAGCGGCACCAGGCAGTTGCGCTCCCGCGGGCGCTGGAGGCGGCGCGGGCAGCCATCCGCAGCGGCACGACGGTCCCTGAAGTGCTCAACGAAGCGCAGCGCGCACTTCGCGACGGAGGCTTTTCCCGAATCGATTATTTTGCGCTGGTCGACGCCGCCACGCTCGAACCGCTCGGCGCGGCCGAGGGCGATATGCGCCTGATCGCGGCTGCGGTGATCGGCACCACCCGCCTTATCGACAATCTGGCCGTTTGACGTGGTTGAATCGCGTTAACCATTTTTTTGCTGTTCGCGGACGAACTTCTCCTCAACAGAACCGAGGGGACGATCATGGGGGCAATTAGTCAGAAGAGCGCGGAATTCCTTCTCAGGAGCCGCCTTGCCGATGCCGAAGCAGGCGACGTCGATGCCTTGTTCGAGCTTGGAATCACTTATTCCACTGGCCGCGGCGGCATCGCCGTCGACCTGATCGAAGCCCACAAATGGTTCAACCTCTCGGCACTGTCCGGATGCACGCGCGGTCAGGAATGCCGCGCTGAAATCTCGCTCGAGATGACGGCGCGCGAAATCGCCGAGGCGCAGCGGCAGGCCCGCGCATGGCTGACCACGACCGGCTATCAGCGGCGCGCGGCCTAGTCAGCGCACCAATATTGTGACGGCGCGGCCGAGGCCCGGCCGTTCCTTGCCCCAGCTGGTGATCGACACCTGCGGCGCGGGCACGCCCAGGAGTATCAGGTAACTGCGCGCTTCCTCAGCTCGCCTGGCCCCAACGGCCAGCGCATGATCACGGGTGTCGCCGGCATCACCATAGCCTTCCACCCGGACGACCACCTCAGGATGGCGGCGCAGCCAGGCGGCCTGCGCGGTGAGAACCGTCCGTGCCGGGGCGCTCAGCCCCGAGCTCTCGACTCCAAAATAGACGGTAGTGCCCCCCGACTGGGCGGCAAATTCGGCGCGTTGAGCGTCGATCCCCTGAAGCACGGGCTGCGCCGGCCCGCGCTTGGTCAGGAAGGGAAGCTGCGCATGCGCCGAAGCGCCCGCGACGACCAGTGAGGAAAAGAGGAGAAAATGGCGCATCAGTCGATCACTCCGGACCAGTCGGGATCCGATCCATCCTGGGGGATGGTCATCGCCCTGGCATCACTCCCGTCCAAGGTGACCCGGTAAAGACCCGATCGCCCTCCCGAGCCGACCCGTTGGAAGAGCAGCTCTCGGCTGCTGGCCGCCCAGGTCGCGCCTTCGTCACCGGGGCCGTTGGTCAGAACTCTCTCGCCCGTCCCGTCCGGCTTGACGATTCCTATCCGGCGACCGTCCTGTCCGCGCCTTGTGAACGCGATCAGATTGCCATCAGGGCTCCATTGCGGCGCCCCGTACCAACCGCCGCCGAAGCTGATCCTGCGCTGGGCCGAGCCATCAGCGTTCATGACATAAAGCTGCTGCGATCCGCCGCGGTCGCTTTCGAACACGATCCGGCTGCCGTCGGGCGAGAAGCTCGGGTCGGTGTCGACCCCCGGCGAGGTAGTGAGCCGCTGGGGAGCACCACCACCCGCGCTAACGACGTAAATGTCGCTATTCTGTCCCTGCATCATCGAGAAGACGATGCGGCTTCCGTCGGGCGAATAGCGCGGTGCGAAGCTGATCGCATCGCTCGGCACCAGCGCGCGATCCTGCTTGGAATCGAGATCGAGGATGCGTACCCCGGGCTTGCCGCCGGCGAAGCTTACATAAGCGATCTGCGTCGCCTTGGGAGAGAGGCGGGGGGTCAGGACGAGTGCTTCGCCGCCGGTCACGTAGCGATGGTTGTATCCATCGCTGTCCATGATCGCGATGCGCCGCATTCGCCCGTCCCCGACGCCGCTCTCCGCGACATAAGCAATGCTCGTGTCGAACATGCCTGGAGCGCCCGTGATCGCAGTGTAGGCGAGGCCCGAGCATTTATGGGCGGCGCGGCGCCAGTCGTTCGGCCCGATCACAAAACCCTTGCGCGCGAGCTCGCGGCCCTTTTCCGCATCATAAACGTAGCAGCCGACGGTCAGGCGGCCGTCGGATCGCGACTGGACGAATCCGGTGACCAGAGCTTTCGCGCCCGCCGACCGCCATTTCGAGAAGGTCGGGGCCGTCACCTCAGGGTAGGAATAATAATCATCGCGCTTGGGCTTGAGCGGCATCAGTTCGGAGGTTTGCCGGAGGTCAGTCTCGATCTGCTCGGTTACCTGCCAGCCGACCGCCAGCATCTCATTGCCCCGGCTGCCGCCGGTCGGGCTCGTCAGCGGCGGCACTGCGATGACCGTCGCCGCCGGCGTGCCGGGCTGTTGCGCCTGGGCTGCTCCGGCCAGGCCGGTCAGCAGGAAGGGTAATAAGAGTCGCTTCATGATGTCTTGGTGATCGCCTTGAATTTCTCGACCCAGCCAGGGGGTTGTCGCCGCGGCCGCCCTTGTCCGTCGAGGAAGGCGGCCGTGACGCGTGCGTCGGTCAACAGTTCGGGCCCGCGCATGACTCGCTGATGAATATCGACACTCGATGCGCGGACCTGCTCGACATGGCTGACAACCTGAATGTCGTCTCCGAGGCGCGCGGGACGTCTGTACTTGATGTCGACCTCCACGACCGCATAGGCCGCGCCGGATTGCCGGAGCTCGGCGGCCTGGTCGACGCCGACTGCGCGGATCATGTCGGACCGCGCCCGCTCCATGAATTTGAGATAATTTGCGTAATAGACGATCCCGTACGCGTCGGTGTCTTCGAAATAGACGCTGAGCGCGAAGCGGTGCTCATTGCCCACGAAGCCGCCGCGATAAGGGGTGTCGAGCGATTCAGACGCCATTCTGACCGCCTGTAGCCACCGGTGAGTCAGGCCGTAAACCCCGCTTGACTCCGATGTAACGCGAAGGTTACATGTAACCCATGAGTTACATAGGGGACGCGTAATGAATCATCGTTCGACCGCCGAGAGGGCTGAATATCTGAGCAAGCGTCGGGCCCGGATGCTTCCCGTGCTGGCGATCGTCTTCCTGTCGCAGCAGGCGACATTCTTCTCGACCGTCGCCTCGCCCGCGCCTCACTCGGCCTATGCCGTCAAGATCTCGGCGTGGCTGGTGCTCTCGATCGTGCTTCTCGCCGCGCTATCGACCAAAGGTTTCTGGCTTCAGCCGAAGGAGGTCCGCGACCTGATCGACGATGAGAATACGCGAGCGAACCGCAACGAGGCGATGCGCTGGGGGTTTCTCTTTTCGATGGGCGCGGCGATCGCCGTCTATGCCCTGACCATGTTCGACATGACCGTCACGGCGCGGGACGCGGTTCACATCGTGATGACGATCGGTCTCGCGACGGCCCTGATCCGCTGGGGAGTCCTGGAAAGGCGTGCACATCGGGATGGCTGAGCGCCTGGCGAACCGCCTGAAGGACCGACGGACTGAGCTCGGCCTCACCCAGGCCGAGCTCGCCGAGCGCGTAGGGGTCACTCGAAAAACGGTGAACACCGTCGAAAACGGCGTGTTCACACCGTCGGCCACACTGGCGATAAAGCTTTCACAGGCGTTGGAGCTCAGCGTCGAGCAGCTGTTCTGGATCGAGCGCTGAGATCGCCGACCTGGCGGAGCAGATCGCCCTGGGCTTCATAAACGTCGGACAAATGCATTCCCCAACCGGGCAGGAACATGTTCATGACGCCCACTTCACCGCCGATCCGGTCGGTCCACTTCTCGCCGGCCTTGTGGTTGGTCCGGATCCACAGATAGCCGCGCTGGCCGTCGTTCACGCATTTTGCCGAAACCAGGCCTTCGGTTCGGACGAACGGCGTCGCCGGAGCTCCCTCGGCGGACCAGCTGATGGGCCCGCCGGGCACCGGTAGAGCCGAGCGCGTGTACCAATAGCTGTCGAGCGACACCCAGTCCGTCGCACCCGGCCTCGCGGGATTGACGCAACCGACAGTCATTCCCGGCTCGTCGGTAACGCCGAAGATCGCGCCGGCGGGCGGCACGTTCTTCTCACGGAAGCTGACCCAGCTTATCACGCATGCCGTCTGGCCCGGTCGGCTGCACAACGGCGTCTTCTTGAACGTACCGCCGACCAGTTTCCCCTGCGGAACGATCGTGTTGAAGCCGGGCAGGATCGCGAGCTTCATACGAGCCGCGACTGCCGGATTGGTTTCGATCTCTCGCGAGATCAGCGTCTGCAGCATCGCGCTGCCCTGACTGTGGCCGATCAGGACGAACGGCCGCCCCTTGTTCCTTGTCGCAAGGTAATTGCGCCACGATGCGGCCACGTCGCGGTAGGCGAGCTCCCCAGCCGAAGTGATGTTCGCGCCAGCGGCAAAGGCAGCAACGGCGCCGAGGGTCATCTGACGGTAGATGGGCGCGAAGGTCCGGCACACGCCGGCAAAGCGCGCGAACTGAACCTGCGCGGCGCCGATTTCCTCCGATGCCTTGAGGTCGCTGTTCATGCCCTGGTCGCGGGACACGGTCGGGTAGACGTAGAAGCAGTCGAGCGGCGGGTCCTTCTCCACGCTGCTCTGCCCGGTCGAGCCATAGCCGTTCGCGCTCAGCGCCGTTGTGGCAAGCGGGGTCGAGCAGACGTCTGCTCGGCCGGGGAGGCATAGCCAGCTCGAGGCGGAGTTATAGTCCGGCGCGCTCGCCGCCGGCTGTGGCGATGCAGGAGCAGGTATCGCCGCAGTCAGTGCTGCAGCGGCAATCACGAGCAAATTACGCATTATTTGGACGCAGCTCCCTGATCGAACAATCCCGCCTGACCGCCCTGCGGCACAGGAAGCCCAAGATGGCCATATCCACGGCCGTTGAGACAACGGCCCCGCGCCGTCCGAGCGATGAGGCCGAGCTGAATGAGATAAGGCTCGATCACATCCTCAATCGTGTCGCGCGGCTCGCTGAGGCCGGCGGCCAGCGTCTCCACCCCCACAGGGCCGCCGCCGTAAAGGTCCGCGATCATGGTCAGGTAACGGCGATCCATGGCGTCCAGGCCAAGAGCGTCGATTTCCAGCCGCGACAGGGCCCTGTCGGCGACTGCAGCATCGATCCGGTCGGACGCGGCAGCATGCGCGAAGTCGCGCACCCGCCGAAGCAATCGTCCTGCGATTCGCGGCGTCCCGCGCGAGCGGCGAGCAATCTCGCGCGCACCATCGTCCGCCAGGTCGACCCCCAGCAACCGGGCGGCGCGCCGAACGACCTGTTCCAATTCCTCGACCGTGTAGAAATTGAGCCGAACCGGGATTCCGAACCGGTCGCGCAGCGGCGTCGTGAGCAATCCCTGACGCGTCGTCGCCCCGATGAGGGTGAAGCGCGGAAGCTCGATCCGAACCGATCGGGCCGAAGGACCCTCGCCGATCATCAGGTCGAGGGCACGGTCCTCCATCGCGGGATAGAGTACCTCCTCGACCGCGGGATTGAGGCGGTGGATTTCGTCGATGAACAGGACATCGCCGTCCTCGAGATTGGTCAATAGCGCGGCGAGATCGCCCGACTTGGCGATCACGGGGCCGGATGTCGCGCGAAAGCCGACGCCCATTTCGCGCGCAAGGATTCCCGCCAGCGTCGTCTTGCCGAGGCCGGGGGGGCCGTGAAGCAGTACATGGTCCAGAGCTTCGCCGCGGCTCTTGGCCGCCGTCACGAACACTCTCAGATTCTCGCGCGCCGCCTGCTGGCCGATGAATTCGTCAAGGCTCTTCGGCCGAAGCGCCGCATCCGCATCTTCGCTCGTGCGCTCGGGGGTCGTGATGCGGGCGGGGTCGGTGGCCATCCGTCCCGTTGATTCGCAGATGGATCGGCTTACGACAAGCAGTCAGCGCGTCTCACGGACGAAGGGGGGCATATGGAAGTCGATCGTCGAACTCTTCTGGCCGGAGGAGCGGCCTTGCTTGCGACGGCGCCTTCAATCGTAAACGCCAAGTCGGCAGCGGGCCCGGGCTGGTACGATCGCGCCATCATCATCGACGCGCTCGGCGGCACGGGCGATCCCTATGCCCCCAACGACCAGTTGCGGTGGAGCGATCGGGCCTGGTCGGAAACGGTCGGAACCGGAGTTACGGTCGTCCGCGACACTATTTTTCCGGTCGGCAACGGCGCCGATCCTTGGGGAGACTACCAGCGGGAGATTGCGACCAGGAAGAGCATTTTCAGTGCCAATCCGGATCGGCTCCTCCTCATTCGAAGCGCTGCCGACATCCTTAAGGCCAAGCGCGAGAAGAAGTTCGGCGTTCTCATCGGCACACAGGACACCTGCATGGTCGGGCCCGATCTCGATCGCCTGGCGACGATGAAGAAGGACGGAGTGATGACCGTCCAGCTGACCTACAATCTGCGCAATCTCTCGGGCGACGGCTCGCTGGAGCCCGCGAACTCCGGGCTCTCCAACCTGGGCCGTGACACGATCCGCAGGATCGAGTCGGAAAAGCAGCTGCTTGATCTCGCTCATGGCGGGGCACGCACGATCGAAGAGGCGATCGCTTACGCGAAGCGGCCGCTGGTGATCAGTCACACCGGCGCCCGTGCGCTCATGGACCATCCGCGCAATACCTCGGACGCCTCGATGAAGGCGGTTGCGGACAAGGGCGGGGTCGTCGGCGTCTATTTCATGCCCTACCTTCGGGCGGACATGCATCCGACGGCGGCCGACGTGATCGCCAATGTCGAGCATGTCGCGAAGGTCGTGGGCGAGGATCATGTCGGCATCGGCACCGACAATGGCGTGTTGCCGCTCTCGATGGATTCGGTGAACAAGAAGCGCATGGACGACTGGCAGCGGCAGCGGATCAAGCTCGGCATTGCGGCGCCCGGCGAGGCCGTCGGCGTCTATCCCTATGTCGCGGACTACAACAGCGTCGACCGCTACCGGCGCTTCGTTTCTGACCTTCAGAAGCGGGGCTGGAGCGAGGCGCGGCTCGAGAAATTGATGGGGGGCAATTTCCTGCGGGTCTATCGAGACGCTTGGGGCGCCTGAGCTTCAATCGATGTGCTGGACATCGTCGCCAACGATTTCCACCCAGCCGTGCCTGCGCTTTTCCCACACGGAATAATCGATGGCTTCAACAAAGGGATCATCAAGCGCGCCCAGCGGGATGGCAACGAGGTCCGGGTAATTGCCGCCGCTATAGTGGACGGTTGACCCGCATTCGGGGCAAAAATGATAGGTTGTCGTCTGGCCGCTGTCGGCAGTTCGCTGCCAGCTGGTCGAACGGCCCTCGATCGTCACGCACTCCGCCGGCCAGCGGGCCTGTGCGGAAAAGGCGCTGCCCGTCCGCTTCTGGCAGGCGAGGCAGTGGCAGACCGAGATGCGGACTGGCTCGCCCTCAATCGTCGCCCTCAGCTGCCCGCAGCGGCAGGAAGCCGTACGTTCGGTCATTTCGCCGCTTTCTTGAGCGCTAGGCGAACCAGAGCATCCAGCGATGCGTCCGATCCAAGTTCGTCCTGGGCGGCGTTCACGGCCGCGCTCGCTTCTGCGGGCTTGAATCCGAGATTGGCAAGGGCGGAGAGGGCGTCCGCGGCGGCGCCGCCGCGAGGTGCCGGTGCCGCGCCACCGATCGACGCGACGCCGAGCTTGCCCTGCAGCTCATTCGCGATGCGCGCGGCAAGCTTGGGTCCGACCCCATTGGCCCGGCCGATCATGGCCTTGTCCTCCTGGGCGACCGCGCGCGCGAGCTCGTCGGGCGACAGCGCCGACAGGATCGCGAGCGCTAGGCGGCCGCCGACCCCCTGGATCGAGGTCAGGGCGCGGAATGAGTCGCGCTCGGTCGCGGAGCCGAAACCGAAAAGGGTCCAGGCATCTTCGCGTACCTGAAGCTCGGTAAGGACGAGCACCTGCCCTCCGATCGGGCCAATCGCGTCGAGCGTCCTGGCACTGAGATGCACGAGGTAGCCGACCCCGCCGACATCGATAACGGCAGTGTCGCCGGTCGTTTCAGCCAGGATCCCGGAGAGACGTGCGATCATCGGTCGTCAGGCTTAAGCGATGCGGCGGCCGGTCGCCAGATGATGCGCATGAGTGATCGCCACAGCGAGCGCATCGGCAGCATCCGGTCCAACGATCTTCGCGCCGGGTAGCAGCCGCGACACCATCGCATGCACCTGCGCCTTCTCCGCGCCGCCCGTCCCCACGACAGCCTTCTTCACGAGTGTCGGCGAATATTCGCCGACATCGATCCCGGCGCGCGCTGCGCACATCAGGACCACGCCGCGCGCCTGGCCGAGCTTCAGCGTCGATTGCGGATTTTTGTTTACGAAGACTTCCTCGACCGCCGCCGCGGCCGGCGAGTGGTCGGACATCAAGGCTTCGAGCTGGTCCGCGAGCGCCGAGAGGCGCCGCGGCAGAGGAGCGGAAGTGTCCGTCTTGATCTGCCCGTTGGCGATATGGGTCAGGCGGTTGCCTTCGGCCTCGATCAATCCCCAGCCCGTCGTGCCGAGGCCGGGGTCCAGGCCGAGAACCCTCAGCCCAGTTTCTCCAATTCGTCTTCGGGCACATCGTAATTGCCCCAGACGGTCTGCACGTCGTCGTCCTCCTCGAGCGCATCGATCAGCCTCATCAGCTGCTGCGCGTCGTCGCCCCGCACCTCGACCTCGGTCGACGGCCGCCACGCCAGCTTCGCCCCTTCGCTTTCGCCGAGCATCGGCTCAAGCGCTCGCGCGACCTCGTGCAGGCTGTCGATGCCGGTCCAGATGCGGTGGCCGTCCTCATCGCTTTCGACGTCCTCGGCACCCGCCTCGATCGCCGCCTCGAGCACCTTGTCCGCATCGCCGGCAGTCGCCGGATATTCGATCAGGCCCAAGCGCGAGAAACCATGACTGACGCTGCCCCCCGCGCCGAGGTTGCCGCCGTTCTTTGAAAAGGCCGTGCGCACGTTGGTCGCG
>Ga0070661_100001791_pt1 | contig 14900 bp, 15 predicted proteins | sample KBSC43metaG_FD_64663 | JGI IMG/M metagenome (GOLD analysis project Ga0070661, IMG submission 64663) | Corn rhizosphere microbial communities from Kellogg Biological Station, Michigan, USA - KBS C4-3 metaG | ecosystem: Host-associated > Plants > Roots > Rhizosphere > Soil ...
CAGGTGGCCCGCGCCATCGAGACGATGCTCGGCGGGCGCAATGTCACGCGGTACAAGCGTGAGGCCGAACAGTACGACGTGATTGTGCAGACTGAGCAGCGGGGGCGGGCCACGCCTGAAGACATCGATCGCATCTTCGCACGGGGCCGGGGCGACGCGATGATTCCGCTGTCTTCGCTCGTCACCGTGAAGGAATGGGTCAGCCCGCGCGAGCTCAACCATTTCAACCAGCGGCGTTCGGTGGCCTTGACGGCGAACCTGGCACCCGGCTATTCGCTGGGCGAGGCGCTCCGGTTCATGGATCGCACCGCCGCGCGGGTGCTCGAGCCGGGGTATGCCACCGAGCTCAGCGGCGTGTCGCGGGAATATCGGGCGTCGAGCGGCGCGCTCGGCCTGGTGTTCGTGCTGGCCCTGGTGTTCATCTTCCTCGTGCTGGCGGCGCAGTTCGAAAGCTTCATCGACCCGTTCGTCATCATGTTCAGCGTGCCGATGTCGATGCTCGGTGCGCTCGGCGCATTGCAATGGTCGGACAGCACGCTCAATGTGTATTCGCAGATCGGGCTGATCACGCTCGTGGGCCTCATCACCAAGCATGGCATTCTCATCGTGGCATTCACGAACCAGTTGCGCCAGCAGGGGCTGGACACGCTCGAGGCCGTGGTCCAAGGCGCCTCTCGGCGCCTGCGGCCCATCCTGATGACCACCGGTGCGATGGTGCTCGGGGCCTTGCCGCTGGCGCTGGCCAGCGGGGCCGGTGCCGAGAGCCGCCATCAGATCGGCTGGGTGGTGGTGGGCGGCATGACGGTGGGTACGCTGCTGACTCTCTTTGTCGTGCCCACGGTGTACGTGCTGATGGCGCGCCGGAAGGTGCCTGGGGAGGTGGAGGACGCTGCGTTCTCTTGACGCTGGCTTGTTCATCTCGTGAGCCGGGGCACCTGGGTGCAGCGAGCAGCGCCATCTCAGCCCATTGCAATGGCGTCTGCCTTACTATAAAGTAAGGATGGCAAGGAGTGCAGCAGATGACTACCGCAACCATCACGTCCAAAGGCCAAATCACCATCCCCGCCAATGTGCGTCAAGCACTCGACGTTGACACGGGCGATCGAGTCGAATTCGTCGAGATCGAGCCCGGCCAGTTTCTGTTCGTGGCCGCGAATCGGTCCGTGACGGAGCTCAAAGGCATGTTCGGCAGGCCCACCAAAGTCGTGTCCATTGAGGACATGAATCGCGCCATTGCATCTCGTGGAGCGTCCGCAGGATGATCGGCTTGGACACCAATGTGCTGGTCCGCTACATCATGCAGGACGACGCCAGGCAAGCAGCCAAGGCGACAAAGCTCCTTGAAGCACTGACGGCGCAGGCCCCGGGCTTCATCACGATCGTGTCGGTCGTCGAATTGGTGTGGGTTCTGTCGTCCTGTTACGACTTGCGCCGCGATCAAATCGTGCAAGCCCTGGATGTGATCCTTCGGTCCGAGCAAATCGTCGTCGACCAGGCCGAGCATGTGATTCGCGCCCTGAGAGCCTACGGTGCGGGCAAGGCTGATTTTGCGGACTGCCTGATTGAGCGCACATCCGCGGCAGCCGGTTGTACTCAGACGATGACCTTCGACGTGGCCGCTGCGAAGACGGCTGGCATGGCGCTGATTCAATAGCCGAGGCGCCGCAGCTCTTCGGGGGTGTTTGCATTGGCAAACGCCGTGGCGTCTTCGAACAGCACCACCGCCACGCCTGTGCGTGATGCCCAGGCCCACGGGCTGGCGCCGCCTTCGGCCACGAATGCGGCGAGGCTCGATTCCAAGGAGCGCGCCAGCAGGCAGAACACCGGTTGGTGCTGCAGCGTGCCGTTGTCGCGGTGCGTGGCGGCCATCGCGATGCCTCCGGGCGCCACGGCCTCGCCCAGGCGGGCGGCGAGGTCGGCGGGAAAGTCCGGGGCATCGCATGGTACGGCGAGAAGCCAGTCGGTCGTGCAATGCCGCAGGCCGGCGAGCAGGCCGGCGAGCGGCCCAGGGTGGCCGGGCATCGGGTCTGCCAGCACTGGCACACCGAACGCCTCGTAGGCCGACCGGTTCCGGTTGGCCGATACGAGACAGGTCGCGACCTGCGGGCTCAGCCGATCCAGCGCAATGCGCACGAGCGGCTGGCCGCGCATCGGCTGGAGGCCTTTGTCCACCCAGCCCATCCGGCGGCCCATGCCGCCGGCAAGCACGAGGCCCGTGATCTGGTGGCGCGGAATCATCCGCCGATGTAGTGCATCTCGGCGCGGCGTGGGCCGTCGGCCGGGGCCGCCGGCAATGCGGCGCGCAGTTCGGAATAGCGGTCTGCGCGCCCGCGCCAGATCGCCGCGATGGCACCGGTGAGTTGCGCGTCGGTGCAGCCTGCACGCAGCAGTGTGCGCAGGTCATGGCCCTGGGTGCCGAACAGGCACAGGAACAGCCTGCCCTCGGTGGTCAGGCGCGCCCGGTTGCAATCGCGGCAGAAGGCCTGGGTGACGCTCGAGATCACGCCCACCTCGCCCTGGCCATCGCGGTAGCGCCAGCGGGAGGCCGTTTCGCCCGCCCGGGAAGGGGCGACAGGCTCGAGCGGGAATTCGGCGTTCAGTCGGGCGATGACATCGGCCGATGGCAACACCTCATCCATGCGCCAGCCGTTGGTGGCGCCGACGTCCATGTATTCGATGAAGCGCAGCACCACCGGCGTCCCGCGGAAGTGGCGCGCCATCGGCAGCACCTCATGGTCGTTGGTGCCGCGTTTGACGACCATGTTGACCTTGACGGGGCCGAGGCCCACGCGGTGTGCGGCATCGATGCCCTCGAGCACGTCGGCAACGGGGAAGTCCGCATCGTTCATCCGGCGGAAGGTGGCGTCGTCGAGGGCGTCGAGGCTCACCGTGATGCGCTGCAGGCCGGCGTCCTTGAGCGCGCGTGCCTTCCGGGCGAGCAGGGATGCGTTGGTGGTGAGGGTGAGGTCGAGGGGCCGGCCGTCGGGCGTGGGCACGGCGGCCAGCATGCCGACCAGGCGTTCGAGGTTCTTGCGCAGCAGCGGTTCGCCGCCCGTGAGGCGGATCTTGCGAACGCCCAGGTCCACGAAGACGCGGGCGGCGCGGGTGATCTCCTCGAAACTCAGCAGCGCGTCATGGGGCAGGAAGGCGTGGTGCTTGTCGAAGATTTCCTTCGGCATGCAGTAGCTGCAACGGAAGTTGCAGCGGTCGGTGACGGAGATGCGCAGGTCGTGCAGCGGGCGCCCCAGGGTGTCGAGGAGCGGGCCGCCGGCGAACGGCGTGCCATCGGCAGGGAGGGGCGGGGTGCTCGCCAGCACACGGTGGTCGGCGAGCGGAATCACTTTGGCGACCATGGCCTCCATTGTGCCGCCGCTGGGCGGAGCCGGCACGTCAGCTGGGGTCGTTGAAGGTGGAACGGGTGGGCGTGGGTGGAGTCGCCGGTGCCGGGGGGGCGGCCGGCGCCGTGCTTTGTGGCGGCGAGGCGCTGTCGATGCCGGGCGCGCGCCGGGCGCCCGTGAAGCGCTTGGACCAGTACGAGACCCTCATGTCTTCGACCCGAACGCTGCTGCCGGTGCGCGGCGCGTGGATGAACTTGTCTTCACCGACGTAGATGCCCACGTGCGAGAACGTGCGGCGCAGTGTGTTGAAGAAAACCAGGTCGCCCGGCCGAAGGTCTTCCCGCTTGACGGTCAGGAGCCCCGCGGCGGTGGCTTGCTCGTCGGCGCGGCGGGGCAGGATCAGGCCCAGGCTGTTCTCGAAGACGTAGCGGGTGAAACCGCTGCAGTCGAAACCCTCTTCGGCATTGTTGCCGCCCCGCACATACCGCACCCCGAGAAAATTCATGGCCGAGATGACCATGCTGGAGGCCGAGTCGCGCACCTTGCCGACGAGACTCGGGCTTGCCGGCGCGGCCATCGGCAACGGGCCGGGGGGTGGATTGGCAACGAACGTGGTCGCCAGGCCACGCTCCTGCAGCAGCGCGGCGACCGGGTCGGCCGGCACCTGGGGCGCCGCCTGGACCACCGCGCACAGCATGGCGCCCGCGAGCGAAAGACCCACGGAGCGGCAAAAGATGTGTTGTCGCTGCGGCATGGCGGCGGAGCATAGGGAAGGGGACAAAGGGCGTCAACCTCGAAAAGTTTCCGTGAACCGGCATTCAACACGGCCGTCGGCCGCTGCTGCGGAGAGGCGCTTTATGAGGTTTTCCGTGATCAATGCGCGATGTGCATGACCACCGCGAGGCAGGCGGATGCAGAGATCAGCTGTGTCGGCGTGACACAAATGAACGCAATTTCGGCGTCGATTCCGTCAATCGTTCACAGCGGTGGTACGGAGGGCGGCGTCCTTGTCCTCTCCCGGGTTCCTTCAACGGCGTCCTGCACCGAGGCCGCCAGCACCGTGGCGTCGGCATCGGCCCGCGTGATCCAGCGAAGGCCGAGCAGTGCACTGATCTGCCGCAGCAGGTGATCCACTTGCACCGGCTTGCTAAGGAAGGCATTGGCACCTGCATCCAGGCTTTGTTCGCGTGTGCCACGCGATGCGGTGGCGGAGAGCGCAATGACCGGGATGTCGGTGAATCCAGGCATGGTCCGCAGGCGTCTCACGGCCTCCAGGCCATCCATCGGCTTCATCACGATGTCGGTGATGATCAAGTCCGGCTGGACCAGCTGGGCTTGCCTGATCAGCTCATCGCCATCGGTTGCAAGGTGCATCTGGAATCCGAGGGAGCCGAGCAGTTCCTCGAGCAGGACGCGGTTGGGTGCAACGTCGTCGGCGATCAGCACCTTCTTGCGCGGCCCCAGGTGGCCGATCACTTCCGGTGCGTGGGGCATGTCGCCCGGTTCCTCCTGTTCGAGCACCGGCACAGTGATGTCGAACCAGAACCGGCTCCCTTTGCCGCGCTGCGTCTGGAACTCGATGTCGCCGCCCATGAGACGCACCAGTTCGCGCGAAATGGTGAGCCCGAGCCCGGTTCCCATCGCGCGCTTCGAAGCATCGCCCGCCTGCTCGAAGGGGAGGAAAATCCGTGAGGCTTCTTCGGGCGCAATGCCGACGCCGCTGTCGTCGACTTCGATGCGCAACCTGGCCTGGTCGCCCTTGGCCTCCAGACACCTCACTCGCAGGCGCACGAAACCGTGGTCCGTGAACTTCACGGCGTTGCCCAGCAGGTTCAAGACAACCTGCTGCAGCCGCTTCGGATCGCAACGCGATGTGCGCGGCAACCCGGCGTCCACCTCGTGGATGAACTCCAGGCCCTTTGCCTGCACCGCCATGGTCATCGTGTCGGCGATGAGTTCGAACAGTGATCTCAGGTTCACGGGGCAGGGCTGCAGCTCGAACTTTCCTGCCTCCACGCGGGCCAGGTCGAGGGCGTCCTCGATCAGCCGCTGAAGATGCTGGCCGCTCTCTTCCATCAATTGCAGATGGCGGCGTGGCCGCTCGCCGAGGCTCGTGTCACGCTTGAGAATCTGCGTGAAACCGAGCAGTCCGTTCAGCGGGGTGCGCAGTTCATGGCTCATGCTGGCAAGGAAATCGGTCTTGGCACGATTGGCCATTTCGGCTTGTTCCCTGAGTTGCTGCGCGGCTGCGAAGCGCTCGCGCAACTGCTCCTTCTCGCGCAGCTGAAGTTCGAGCATGTCCACTGAATGTTGCAGGCGCTCGACTTCTCCCCCTTCGGGCAACTCCGGCAGGTGTTCCGCTTCGGCTTGTGCACCGCTTTCGCCGGCATAGCGACGCGATCGCTCCGCGGCATCCCGGGCCATCCGGTGCAGCGCTTCGGTGGCCCGTGCCATGGGCGATGCGATGCGATGGCCCAGCCACCACCCCACGGGCGCGAGCATCGCGGCCAAACCGGCACTGATCGCAAGGACGCGAGTCACCGCTTGCGCATAGCGCTCCTCGATGGGCTGATGGGAGTAGGCCATGAGCAGGTCGCCCATTCGCTGGGAATCCGAGGAAATGAGCGGCAGACGGACCAATGTGGACGATTCGTCCTGGATGGTCACGTCGGCCAACACCGGCTGCTTGCCCACGGATGCCAGGGCAGCCGCGTGCTGGAATTGCTCGCTGGGCCCGACACCGGCACCCATGGGAAGCTTCTTCGGATCGGACGACACGAAGACGCGCTGTTGCGCATCGAGCACGACGACGTCGCACCGATAGCGCACCCCCTCGGCCGCGGTCACTGCCTCCACCGCCTGGAACGCCTCCCACACATCGTCGCGCGCCATTTGCACCACGAGGCTGCGCGCCAGCGATTGAGCGACCGAAGACGCATGGCTGTGAAGATCGTCCAGCAGCCAGCCGCGCAACGAGAGGGCGATGGTCAGCGAGATCGCCAGCGCGGTGACGAGCGAAATCGCAATGACCAGCACCGCGACGCTGGTGCGATGGCTGAATTGTCGAAGATGCAATCGGATTCCCACACTGCTGACAGTCACCTGCGACGTGAGGCCATGATCTCCACCAACTTCGCAATGCCGTCGAAGACATCTTCCCTGAATGGGCCGAAAGCCGTGAGATTCAGCGCTGCAAGCAGCGCCTTGCCCTCCGTGGAGTTGGTCATGCCGATCAAGACCTCGCGCAGGCGCACCTCGACGTCCATCGGCAAGGTGCCGCGCACCACGAGGGGCGGAAAACCGTACTTGTCACTGCGCCACGCCACCCGGGTGCGGCTGGTGAGTTCGGGGTCGCTCAATTGCAGCGTCTCCCAGACGTAGCCGTCGACGGAACCCCCGTCCGCCAAGCCCGAGCCCACGGCACGGACGACATTCGGGTGACCCCAGGTGAAAAAGGTGCGGCCGAAGTGATGATCGGGATCGATGCCCTCCTTGACGAGCGTGGCCCGAGGCACCAGGCAACCGGAGTTCGAATCCGGGTCGGAGAAGGCGTAGGCGCGTCCGCTCAGGTCGCGCAGGTTCGTCGTGGTCTTGTCGTGCGCCGGCACGATGAGGTAGGACCGGTACCAAGGCTCACCCTGCCAGAGCGGCAGGACGAGTCCACGCAGATACTGGCGGTTGACCACCCAGGGATACCCGCAAATCCAGGCCGCATCGATTTCGCCGCCGCGAAGCAGGGCCATGACGTCGCGGTAGGCGCGGCGCTCGACGAATTCGACCGGCATGCCGAGTCCGCCGGACAGGTAGGGCGCCCAGCGGCCGAGGAAACCGAGGTGGTCGTTCAGGAAAACCGGTGTCGTCCCGAATTTCAACCGTCCGGAGACCGGCACTTCATCGGAGCTGGGCAAGGCGCGGGCCCCGCTCAGCAGACCGAGGCTGCCGAGAACGCCGGCTTGCGCGCAGGTGCGGACGAATTGCCTTCGCTTCATGACCCGCTCCGTCTTCATCGGGCGTCTTACAGATTAGCGAACGGGCCATGGTGCGGTGAGGGTACAAACCCTCTCCATTCATTCCGCTTCCGCCCGTTGTTCGCCGTCGGACCGGGGCTCCCGCTTGAGTCGGGATGGGCAGTGCGCCGGGCCGGGGTCGTGCAGCCTGCAAGCCCTCAGCAAACTTGCGTGAACTTGTGCACGGGGCCTGTCCGGCGTGTTGCGAGGTGTGTCGTGGTCAAGCTTTTTCGGACGGTCCGATAAGGGAAGTTGTGAACTTCAATGGGCGGCTGCGTGCTGCTGCTCGTAGCTGCTTGGGGATCGATAGCCCAGCGTCGAATGCAGTCGCACCGGGTTGTAGAAGCCAGTGATGTAGTCAGCGATGTCGGCCTGCGCTTCGCCGTGATTGGCGTAATCGCGTTGCCAGACTCGCTCCATTTTTAAGTTCAGGAAAAACCGTTCCATGACGGCGTTGTCCCAGCAATTGCCTTTGCGACTCATGCTGCACACGAGGCCGTGGCGCGAGAGCAGCGCGGTGTGGGCTTGGCTTGCGTACTGGCTGCCGCGGTCCGAATGCACCAGCAACCCGGGCGCAGGCTTTCGACTGACGATGGCCAGATTCAATGCCGTGCAGACCAGGTCAGCCGGCATGCTCGGCGCCATGGCCCAGCCCACAATCTTGCGCGAGAACAGGTCCAGCACGACCGCCAGGTACAACCAGCCGCTGCGCGTTCGGATGTAGGTGATGTCGCTGGCCCAAGCTTCATTGGGGCGCGCGGGCTTGAAGCGACGGGCCAACACGTTGCCCGCCACGGGCAGCTCATGACGGCTGTCTGTCGTGTGAACGAACTTGCGCCGCCAACGCGCCTGCAGCCCGTTGCTGCGCATCAGCTGTCGTGCTCGGTAGCGGCCCACCTTCAGGCCGTTTGCTCGCAAGGCGGCGCTCAGTCGCCGACTGCCGTAGTTCCGGCCGCTCGCGTCGAACGCGGCCTTCGCGTGCACTGCCAACGGGTTCACCGGCTTCGGTTCTTTCATCCTTTGGCGAGCCGCGTAGAAGCCTGATCTGCTCACGCCCAGCAACCTGCACCACTGGCTCACCGGGGCCTTCTTCGCATCAACCGTGGACTCGGTCAATTGATGAATCACTTCATCTCTCGGGCGAAGAAGGCCGAAGCTTTTTTTAGCAGGGCGTTGTCCGACTTCAGTTGCTGGTTCTCGGCTTCCAGTTGCCGAATGCGCTGCTGCTCAGGCGTCAGCGGCTTGCCGACACCGGGGCGGCCTGCGGTCTCTTCGCCGAACTGCTTCAACCAAGCGCGCACCGCGCTGTCGGTCAAATCCATGTCTCTGCAAACCTGAGAAACGCTCAGTCCCTGTTCCTTGATCATCTTCACCACCTGAAGCTTGAACGCGGGGTCCATCGGGCGGCGTGGTCGGCGTTTCGTCTTGTCTGTCATGCTCGTCTCGGTCTCGGGGGTTGCAAGCCCTCATCGAGCTGTCCGATTTAATTGGACCACGACAGTGTCATGGCGGTGACCAAATGTCGGGGCTACCATACATGTAATCTTAGTTACTGCCAAAGGCACACCCGTCGAAAGGCGGGGTCGCAAAGCTTCCGGTCTACCGGCAATGCCATCGCATTGCCCACGACAGCGGGGCCGCCAGACACCCAGGCACGCACCCGTCTCGCGGGAAGGCGTGTCCTGCCCGCCGGGCGGCCCCGATTCACGGGCGCTTCGAGATCCCTCTTCACGACAGATGGCCCGTCCGCGGTGGCTTCGCGCGCACCGTGGCTTCGGGCCAGGGCGGATCGCGAAAGATGGGTTTGTCCAGGCCGGCAGTTGAGTCTTGCGACCGTGGTCCGCAGGTTCATGAAGCCGGAACAGCACCGGACATCCCCCTCTTTCCAAGCGATACCCCGCCCGTTCTCAAGCCGAAACTTCGGTCCGCCGATATGTACGCGTACGGTTAACAAGGATACGAAGGGGAGAAGGCATGGGCTTCGAAGTCGCAACCGGCATCCAGGCGGATCTGGCGTTGATGCGCGCGGGTGCACAGAGCCTGACGGACAGCGTTGCGATCGCACCGGCGTCGAACCCGTCCCCGGGCGTGGCCGGCAGCTTCGCGGGCAGCCTCGTCGATGCGGTGCACCGCGTGGACGCGATGGAGCGCACCGCATCCGAGAAGATGGCCGAGGTGGACAGCGGCCGCAGCGATGACCTCGTGGGCGCGATGCTCGCCAGCCAGGAGGCGAGCCTGTCGTTCTCGATGCTGATGCAGGTTCGCAACAAGGTCATGGGTGCGGTCGAAGACCTCATCAAGCTGCCCCTGTAAGCCGACGGGACGTTCACCGTGATTGCTGCCCTCAAGACGGGACTGGACAGGATGCGGGCCCGGCCCGCCGGCCTGCCCTCGGTGCCGCCTGCGCTGCTCAAGAGCCTCGGCCCGCTCATGGTGCTCGCGATCGGGCTCACGGCGCTGGTGCTGATGTACCTGTGGCAGGACCAGGCCGGCTACAAGCCGGTGTTCGGTGCGCGGGAGAAGGTGGCCGCGGCGGACATGATGGCGGTGCTCGATGCGGAGCACGTGGCCTATCGGCTGCATCCCGAGACCGGCCAGGTGCTTGTGCCCGAGGCGCAGCTGGGCAGGGTGCGCATGCTGCTGGCGGCCAAGGGCGTGACGGCCAAGCTGCCCGCTGGCCTGGACCTGATGGATCGCAACGATCCGCTCGGCGTGAGCCAGTTCGTGCAGGACGTGCGCTTTCGGCGGGGACTGGAAGGCGAGCTGGCGCAAAGCATCATGACGCTCGATGCCGTGGACAGCGCCCGGGTGCACCTGTCGATCGCCAGATCGTCGTCGTTCGTGGCGAGCGACGGCGAAAAGAGTTCGGCTTCCGTCGTGCTGGCCCTCAAGCCCGGCCGCACGCTCAGCCCGGAGCAGATCGCCGCAATGGTGAACCTCGTGGCCGGCAGCGTGGCCAGCCTTTCGCCGCAGCGGGTGAGCCTGGTGGACCAGGCCGGCAACTTGCTGTCGGCGCGCGTCGATCTGTCCGAAGGCTTCGACGCGCAGGCGGGCAGCGACGCCGCCCGCCGCTTCCAGGAGGAAGCGCGGCGCAACGTGCGCGATCTGCTCGCGCCGGTGCTCGGCGACGACAACTTCAAGGTGAGCGTGACGGCGGACGTCGACAACGACCGCATCGAGGAAACGCACGAGAAGTATGGCGACAATCCCAAGGTCACGAACGAGGCGCTGCGCAACGAGCAGGACCGCAACGCGATGGCCCTTGGCGTGCCCGGCTCGCTCAGCAACCGGCCGGTGGCCGTGGCCGCCTCCGCCCCCTCGGATGGCAGCACGGCGCAGAAGAACGCGACCTCGCGTCAGTACGCCTATGACCGCAGCATCACGCAGATCAAGCGCAGCCGCGGGCGGCTGCACAAGCTGAGCGTGGCAGTGGCGCTCAATACTGCCGCGGCACCAAAGTCCGAGACGGGCTGGACGCCGGAGGAGGTCGCCAACATCGATCGCCTGCTGCGCAATGGCCTGGGCATCGATGCGACACGGGGCGACAACCTCATCGTCTCGACGCTGGCCTTTCCGGCGCGTCCGGTGGCCGGGCCCTGGTGGCAGCAGCGTGACAACGTGATCGACATCGGCAGCAGGCTCATCCCGGTGGTGGGGGCGCTGCTCGGGTTCCTGCTCATCGTGCGTCCGCTGCTCAAGCTGCTGACACGTCGCCTGTTGCCGCAGGCGGCCGCGGCGGCGCCGGAGTTGCCGCCGGTGCGCGAGGCGCCCCCGCTGGCCGCCCCCGCCGGGGAGGCGGCGCCTGCCGCTGCGCTGCCGAACGGGCTGGGCGCCACCGCAGCCCGGGCGGCGATGCCGGTGGTGCCGCTGCTGGAGAACTACGACCTGCCGCCGGCAGGCTCTCCGGTCGATGTGATGGTCGACCATTTGAAGGTCCTGGCGAGCAAGGAGCCCGAGCGGGTGGCCGAGGTCGTCAAGCAATGGGTGCAAAAGCATGGCCGAACCGAATAAATCCACCGAGGTTGCCGTGGTCAGCGGTGTGCCGATGACCCCTGTCGAGCAGGCCGCCATCGTGCTGTTGAGCATGGGGGAAGAGCCGGCCGCCGCGGTGCTGCGCTGCCTGTCGCGAGAGGAATTGCTCGAAGTGACGCAGGTGATGTCGCGCATGAGCGGCATCAAGGTCGAGGCCGTGAAGACGGCGATGCAGCGATTCTTCGACGACTATCGGGAGCAAAGCGGTGTGCACGGTGCATCCCGGGCGTACCTGAAGCGCTCGCTCGACCTGGCCTTGGGCGGCGACATCGCCGGCAGCGTGCTCAACAGCATCTATGGCGACGCCATCCGCCCGAAGATGGCGCGCCTGCAGTGGGCGTCGCCGAAGTGGCTGGCCGAACACATCGTGCATGAGCATGTGCGCATGCAGGCCGTCTTCCTGGCTTTCCTGCCGCCGGCACTGGCCGGCAGCGTGATCGATGCGCTGCCTGCCGAAGGCCGCGATCTGGTGCTGCTCAATGTGGCCCGCCTGAATGAAATCGATCATGAGCTGCTGGTGGAACTCGAAGAGCTGGTGGCCCGCTGCCTCGGCAGCCTCGGCACGCAGAGCGCCAGCGTCGAGGGCGTGCGCCAGGCGGCCGAGATCCTGAACCGCCTGCCGGGCGATCGCCAGCAGATCGTCGAACTGTTGCGGGCGCATGACCCGGCGGTGGTGTCCGAGATCGAGCTGAGCATGTACGACTTCTTCATCCTGTCGCGCCAGCCCGAGCCGGTGCTGCAGCGGATCATCGAGGCCGTGCCCATCGAGCAATGGGCGATCGCGCTCAAGGGCGCCGAGCCCGCCATCCGCAACGCGGTGCTTCAGTCGATGCCGCGCCGGCAGGCGCAAGGGTTCGAAGACACGATGCGCCGCTCCGGGCCCGTGCCGCTCAGCCGCATCGAACAGGCGCGCCAGGAGATCATGGTCGAGGTCAAGGCGCTGGCCGATGCGGGCGAGATCGAAGTGCTGTTGTTTGCCGAGACGGTGGTCGAATGAAAACCTACCGCCCGCACCGCTTCCCGCCGCTGCCGGCGCGCACGGCCAACGCTCTCGTGCCGATGCAGGCCTCGGTGGCCGACGGCTTCCAGCAAGGCATGGCCCAGGGATATGCCGAAGGGCATGCTTCGGGGCTGGCCGATGCGCGCGCGCAGGGCCTGGCCGAGGGGCACCGTGAGGGGCTTCGGCAGGGCACCGAGGAAGGCCGACGGCAGGCCGAACTGGCGTTCGAGGCTGCCGCACGGCCGCTGGATGCCATCGTGGCCGAATTGAAACGGCTTCATGCCGACTATCAGCTCGCCCAGCGCAAGGAGGTGGTGGAGCTGGTGGCCCGGGTGGCACGCCAGGTGATCCGCTGCGAACTGACCCTGCAACCCACCCAGCTGCTGACGCTGGTGGACGAGGCGCTGGCCGCGATGCCGGCCACCCGGGAGCAGATCGAGGTGTACCTGAATCCGGAAGATCTGCAACGCATCCGCGACCTGGAGCCTGAACGGGCCCAGCGGTGGTCGCTGCTGCCCGATGCCCGGCTGGAGACGGGCGAATGCCATGTGCGGGCTGGCGATCATGAGGCCGATGCCGGCTGCCAGCAGCGCCTCGCCGCGTGCATGCAGCAGGTCTCGGCCCAACTCGTGGACACGGCCGGCGCGCACCTGCAGATCGTTCCGTCACCGCTGCAGGAGGCTGCATGATCGGCGCCGCGCTTCGCCGCCTGGAGCTTGGGGATGTGCCGGTGGCCACGCCCACGGGGCGGCTCGTCGGCGCCTCGGGCCTGCTGCTCGAATCGGTGGGCTGCCAGCTCGCCACGGGCCAGCGCTGCCAGATCGAAACGGCCGCGGGCGGCTGGATCGATGCGCAGGTGGTGGGGTTTCGCGACAAGGTGTCGTTCCTGATGCCGTTCAAAAGCCCGAACGGCTTGTCGACCGGCGCGCGTGTGCTGCCGATGGCCGATCGCACGCCCCTGATGATCGGGCCCTCCTGGCTCGGCCGCATGGTCAATGGCCTGGGCGAGCCCATCGATGACCTCGGGCGGCTCGGGGGAGAGCATGTGCTGGAGCCCATCCCACCGAAGGTCAATCCGCTGAAGAAGCGCCGGGTGGAGGAACGCCTGGACGTGGGCGTGCGCGCCATCAACGGGATGCTGACGCTCGGCAAGGGCCAGCGTGTGGGCCTGATGGCCGGCAGCGGCGTGGGCAAGAGCGTGCTGCTCGGGCTGATCACGCGGCAGACCGTCGTGGACGTGGTGGTGGTGGGATTGATCGGCGAGCGCGGGCGCGAGGTGCGCGAGTTTGTCGAATGGTCGCTCGGGGAGGCGGGGCTGCGCAAGGCCGTGCTGGTGGTGGCGCCGGCCGATGAATCGCCGTTGATGCGCCTGATGGCCACCGACCTGTGTCATGCCGTTGCAGCGTACTTCCGCGACCAGGGCAAGGATGTGCTGCTGCTCGTCGATTCGCTGACCCGCTATGCGATGGCGCGGCGCGAGGTGGCCCTGGCCCTCGGGGAGCCGCCTGCCACGAAAGGGTATCCGCCGTCGGTCTTTTCGATGCTGCCGCAGCTCGTGGAGAGCGCAGGCAACGGCGAAGGGGAGGCGGGCAGCATGAGCGCCATCTACACGGTGCTGGCCGAAGGGGACGACCAGCAGGACCCGGTGGTCGACACCGCCCGCGCGATCCTGGACGGCCACATCGTGCTCACCCGTGAACTGGCCGAGCGCGGCCACTACCCCGCCATCGACATCGCCCAATCCATCAGCCGCTGCATGGCCCAGGTGGTGGACAAGCCGCATCTGCAGGCCGCCTGTGCGCTGAAGGAAATGGCGGCTCGCCATGCCCAGGTGCGCGATCTGATTCCGCTGGGCGCCTATGTGCCGGGCGCCGACCCGGCCACCGATCGCGCCGTGGCGCTGTCGCCGCGCATCGATGCGTTCCTGCGCCAGGGCACGTCCGAGGCGGCACCGATGGCGGCCTGCGTGACGCAACTCGAGGAATTGATGGCATGAGCACGAACACCACCCGAAGCCTCGCCACGCTCGTGGACCTGCGCGAGCGCGAAGTCGACCGCCTGGCGATGTCGATGGCGGAGAAGCAGGCCGTGCGCGAACGCTTCAAGAGCAACCTCGAACGGCTGGAGCGGCTGGGCGCAGGCAGCAGCAGTCCGTGGCTGGCGGGGGACCGGCTGCCGCCGGCGCTGGCCATGAACCACGCCGGCTACAAGCAGGCCGTGCTGGCCATGGCCGACACGCACCGGCAGGACCTGGCGCTGCACGAGGCGGACATGGCCTTGACCCGGGGCGCACTCCATCAGGCATCCCGGCAGCGCGAGGTGCTCGGCCAGGTGCTCGATGACCGGATGGCTCGCCTGCGCCAGGCGCGGGACCGCCAGGATCAGAAGCGTCTCGACGATCTGGCCATGCAGATGTGGGCACGGGGGGCGATGCGATGAGCCGCCCGGCATTTCACCCGGCGTGCACGACGGTCGCCTTCCCCTTGGAAAGCCTTGTTTTCCAACCACCGGGAGTCTTCCATG
>Ga0070661_100001798_pt1 | contig 14878 bp, 10 predicted proteins | sample KBSC43metaG_FD_64663 | JGI IMG/M metagenome (GOLD analysis project Ga0070661, IMG submission 64663) | Corn rhizosphere microbial communities from Kellogg Biological Station, Michigan, USA - KBS C4-3 metaG | ecosystem: Host-associated > Plants > Roots > Rhizosphere > Soil ...
CCGGATCCGCGCCGTGAACGATCGCCTCGCGAACTGCCGTACTTCCGAACCGCTCGTCGAATACACGATCTCTGATCTTGAGCGAGTCTGGGTGGACTCGGGTGAGCGCCCAGAGAATCGCTGCCGCGACATGACCCGACAGGATCGCGTTTCGGTCCGTGACCGCGATACGGATTCCAGGAATTCGTTGACCGTTGTACTTCGAGTCGCCGGCGTTCTGCGGCGTGAATGGATCGACGTCGAAGCGTACGCCGGCGAGACGCCGCCCATTCAGCAAGTCGGCGACGCGTTGCGCGTCCATCCACGGCGCGCCAAAACGTTGGAACGCGTCGCTCGTTCCCCGACCGACCGATACGTTCGACCCTTCGAACGCGACGAGCGACGGATACACCAACGCACTCGTGAGATTCGGCAGATTCGGCGAGGGGCGAACCCAGGGAAGTCCGGTGTCGTCGAACCACATCGACCGGCGCCAGCCCGCGACGGGGATGACGTGAAGCGCGGCGCCGATGTGCAGCACGTCGTTGTAGAAGAGCGCGAGCTCACCCATCGTCATTCCGTGACGCAGCGGGAACGGATATAATGCGTACGCCTTCCCCGCGCGCTGCGCGGTTGGTTCTTCGGGATCCGAGAGTGTGGTGTCGAGCATGGGACCGTCGACATGCTCGCCTGTGATCGGGTTTGGTCGGTCGAGCACGATGATGGGGATGTGACGCCGCGCCGCCGCGTGCATGGCATAGATCATCGCTCCCACGTACGTCCACGTCCGGGTACCAATGTCCTGTAGATCGTACACGAGCGCGTCGAGATCGGTGGTCAGGCTGTCGGGCGGCGCGATCGTCGTGTTGGTGTAGAGCGAATGCACTTGAAGACCGCTTCGCTCGTCGATCCCGCTCGCGATGTGCTCTCGGTCCTCCGTCCCACGAATGCCATGCTCGGGAGAGAAGAGCCGCACCAGGTTGACACCGGCGGCCTTTGCCCGCGAATCGCGGAGCAGGTCGATGTCCGATCGGCCCGCCGCGTCGACTCCTGTTTGGTTGGTGAGCAGGGCGATCCGCTTCCCGCGGATGAGCGCGATGCTGTCGTCGAGCAACACGCTGATTCCCGGCCGAACCGTCGCCGACGACGGGGCGGGCGTCGGCGCGGTCCGGCTCATGCAGCCCCCTGCCACCGCGCTGGCCATCGACACCGCAACCAACAGCTTCACACCCCGATGCATCGACTTTTCTCCGTTGTGATTTCCGCTGCCCTGCTTGTCTCGGCCTGTCATCGTTCGTCGACGGCGACCGGAACGCTCGCCGCAGTCACGCAGCCGAGCGGCACGCCAGTTCGCGACGTCATTCGCGCCGACCTGCAGCGCGTCCTCGATCGCGCGAGAGCCGACAGCGCGTTTCCCGGCGCGTTCGCGGTCGTCGGTACGCATGATGGCATCATCGCCGAATATGGCGTGGGTCAGCTCGATTGGGCACCCAGCCCTCGTCCCGACGAGCACACCATTTGGGATCTCGCGTCGCTCAGCAAAGTCGTCGGCATGACGACCGCGATCATGCAACTCGTCGAGCAAGGCCGCGTCGACGTCGACGCGCCGGTGCAGCGTTACCTCCCCGACTGGACCGGCCCGAACAAGGAGCGAGTAACCGTTCGTCATCTGCTGACGCACACCGGCGGATTGCCGCCCGATCAACCGCCCGGCTCGAAGCCGTACGACGAGATCACGCACAACGCGGACAGCGTCGCGATGCTCATGTTCGCGACGCCGCTCGACACGCTGCCCGGCATCAGAATGGTCTACAGCGACATCGGCGCCTACTTGCTCGGCAAGATCGTCGAACGGCTCAGCGGCCAGACGCTCGACGCCTATCTGCGCGACCATGTCTTCCGTCCGCTCGGCATGACCGAGACGATGTACAATCCGCCCGCGTCGCTGCTGCCGCGTATCGCGCCGACCGAGGTCGATCCGCGGCGCGGTGGTCTCGTTCGCGGCAAAGTGCACGATGAGCGCTCGTACTATCTCGGCGGCGTCTCGGCGCATGCCGGGATCTTCAGCAGCGGCCACGATCTCGCGCGATTCGCGCGCATGTACCTCAACAACGGAACGCTCGACGGCGTGCGCGTGCTCCAACCCGCGACGATCGCTCGATTCACCGCCTACGTCGATTCAGTCTTCTCGGACCGAGGGCTCGGCTGGCAGAAGCCGGACCTCCCCGGAATGCGTTTCGCGAGCCCCTCGGCGGCCTGGGCGGGACACTCCCTATCATCGCGCGCGTTCGGACACACCGGCTTCACCGGCACTTCGATCGCCATCGACCCGCAGCGTGATCTCTTCATCGTTCTGCTCACCAACCGCGTGAACCCGACGCGCAACAACGGCAAGATTACCGAAGTGCGGCGTCAGCTCGCCGATGCCGTTGTTCCCGACTTCGATCGTCTCCGCCCTGCTGGTTCCTCCTCAACCACGCGACCATGAACCTCACCGCGATCGACTGGGCTATCGTAGCCGCGTACTTCCTGTTGTCGGCCGGCATCGGCTTCGCCTTCACGAAGCGCGGCGGCGAAAGCCTGAGCGAGTACTTCATCTCCGGGCGCGCGGTACCGTGGTGGCTTGCCGGCGCGTCCATGGTCGCGACGACGTTCGCGGCCGACACGCCGCTCGTCGTCACGGGCCTCGTCTCGGCGCACGGCGTCGCCGGAAACTGGCTGTGGTGGAACATGCTGATGAGCGGCATGCTCACCGTGTTCTTCTTCGCGCGTTTGTGGCGGAGAGCGAATGTGATGACGGACGTGGAGTTCGCCGAGGTCCGGTACAGTGGCAAGCCGGCGGCGACGCTCCGTGTCTTCCGCGCCCTGTACCTCGCCATTCCGATCAACCTGATCATTCTCGGCTGGGTGACGCGCGCGATGATCAAGATTCTCACGATCTCGCTCGGCCTGCACCCAGTAACGGCCGGCGGCGTGACCATTTCCGGCGAGGTCATCGCCGTCGGCATCTGCTTCATCATCACGATGGCCTACTCGGTGGCCGCGGGGATGTGGGCCGTGCTGTGGACGGACCTCGTGCAGTTCGTGATCAAGATGACCGCGGTGATCGTGCTCGCGGTGTTCGCGGTGCGCGCGGTTGGCGGCATGGACGTGATGAAGATCAAGCTCGCCGAGCATTTCGGGAGCGAGAAAGCGGCGCTGTCGGTGCTACCGATTTCCTTTGGACCAAGCGGTCTAGTGGCCTACGCCTGGATGCCGATTCTCACGCTCGCGGTGTTTCTCGGCGTGCAGTGGTGGGCGGCGTGGTATCCGGGCGCCGAGCCGGGCGGAGGCGGCTACGTCGCGCAGCGAATCTTCTCGGCGCGCTCCGAGCGGGACGGAGTACTCGCGACGCTTTCATTCCAGGTCGCGCATTACGCTCTGCGACCGTGGCCGTGGATCATCACGGGCCTTGCAACGGTGATCCTCTATCCCAACGGCATCGGTCCGAATCACGATCACGAAGCGGCGTACGTGCAGTCGTTCGTCGATCTACTACCGACGCCGTGGCGTGGTTTCATGATGGCCGGTTTTGCCGCGGCGTACATGTCGACGGTCGCCACGCAGCTCAACTGGGGCGCGTCGTATCTCGTGAACGACGTATACCGCCGGTTCCTGAAGAAGGACGCCACCGAGAAACACTATGTGTCGATGTCTCGGCTCGCGACGGTCTTGTTGTTCTTGATGTCGACGCTCGTGACGTGGCGCCTCTCGTCGGTCGAAGGCGCGTGGAAGTTCTTGCTCGCGATCGGCGCCGGCACAGGACTCGTGCTCATTCTCCGCTGGTACTGGTGGCGCATCAACGCCTGGTCCGAGATCAGTTCGATGCTCGCGTCGTTCGCGATCTCGGCGATGTGTTTCCAACTGGTACCGGGGCGCTGGTTCCCGGCCGACGATCCTCGGAACGACTCCGTGATCATGCTCATCACGGTCGCTTTGAGTACGGTCGTTTGGTTGTCCGTGACGTTCATGACTCAACCAGAAACCGAAACGGTGCTGGCCTCGTTCTACGAACGCGTACGTCCCGGCGGCCCAGGCTGGGCGCGTGTGTCCGAGAAGCTCGGTTATGGACGTGAGCAGATTCCGGGCGGGGCGCTGGCGTGGACAAACTGGATCGCGGGGATCGTCGCGGTGTACGCGACGCTGTTCGGCATCGGGAAGCTTGTCTTTGGCGAGCTTGGCTCGGGGCTGATCCTTTTGGTGATCGCGGCGGTTGCGTTCGCCTGGATTGCCCGGTCGTTCAGAAACGAGGCGCCACCGCCCGCGATGGCGCAGAGAGAGGTGGTATCAATTGCAGCCGACTGATGGAAACGGCGCAACATCGCTTTCAGCTATGGTCGGCGGCGGCGGCGGACGGCCGGGCTGTCGGCTGACGGCTGAAGCTGTCGGCTGACGCAGCTACCCTGTGCTCGGGATGGCTCCCCGCTGGCGGCGGCCGGCCGGGAGCCGGCTGACGGCCGTCGCCGAAAGCCAACAGGCCGCCGGCCGGGCGCACCGCCGCGAGCCGCAAGCCAGCGGCCAGCCGCCGCTGCCGACCATAGCCGCCGGCGACGTCGCGCCGTTTGACGTCGCGCCGTTTCGGGCGTTGCGGGGTACAGCTCAACGTCGTGTTTGAACGCGACTTCCATCCTCGTTATTATTACTGGTGCATATCTGAAGCGCCCGCCATCTCGACGGGCCTCAAGGGGAGATCCGCGATGAGCACGATGAATCAGCCCGAGGTGTTGGTGACCGTTACCGCGGTCGCGTCCGCCGAGGTCAAGAAGTTCATGGAAGCTGAGGGTGTTGACCCTGCGAAGGGCGGACTCCGCGTGAGCGTCCAGCCCGGCGGGTGCAGCGGCTTCAAGTACGGCCTGTTGATCGAGGACGAGGCCGCTGAAGACGATCTCGTCGTCGCGCAGGGCGAGTGGAACGTCTTCGTCGATCCGTTCTCGGCGCAGTACTTGAACGGCGTCATCATCGACTATGTCTCGTCGATGCAGGGATCTGGTTTCACCTTCAAGAATCCGAACTCCACGGGTGGCTGCGGCTGCGGGAGCTCGTTCTCCGCGTAGCGGCGTCGCCGATACGGTTCAACACACATGGAACGGTCCGTCGCTGGCGCACGCCGGGACGCGGTCGTGAATGAAGCGAGGGGGGTGGGCGATTCGACGGATCGCCCCCCCCTTTCTCATATCGTTCACGGCGCCGCGCAACGAGAGCTCATTCGCACGGTCATCGTCGACGATCACGAGGAGATCGCACGGCTCGTCGCGAAGCGCATCGCGACCCTCATTAGAGAGAAGGGGGCAAAGGGAGAGCCCATAGTCCTCGGTTTGGCCACTGGATCGACGCCGATCGGGATCTATCGCGAGCTGATTCGCATGCATCGCGACGAGGGATTGAGCTTCAAGAACGTCGTGACGTTCAACCTCGACGAGTACTACCCGATGCCGAAGGAGAGCATCCACTCCTACCACCGCTTCATGTGGGAGAATCTCTTCACGCAGATCGACATCGATCCGGCGAACGTCCACATCCCGCCGGGCGAGATGTCGCGTCAGGATATCGGGCCGGCCGCTCGCGAGTACGAGCAGGAGATCGTGCGCGCGGGCGGCATCGACTTTCAAATTCTCGGCATCGGCAAGACGGGCCACATCGGATTCAACGAGCCCGGCTCGGGCGCCGACAGCCGCACGCGGCTCGTCACGCTCGATGCGGTCACGCGCAAGGACGCCGCCGCCGACTTCTTCGGCGAGGAGTTCGTGCCGCGCGAGGCGGTGACGATGGGCATCGCGACAATTCTCGACGCGCGCGAGATCGCGATCATCGCCACCGGCGAGCACAAAGCGAGCATCGTTCAGCGCGCCGTCGAAGGCGAGATCGACGTCGAGGTCGCGGCGACGTTTCTCCAGCGTCACCCCAAGACGACCTTCTATCTCGACCGCGCCGCCGCCGCGGAGCTCACGCGCATCAAGACGCCGTGGCTCATCGACGAGGTCCAGTGGACGCAGGACCTCATCCTGCGCGCGGTGATCTGGCTATCGGAGCGGACCGGCAAAGCGATCCTCAAGCTCACGCAGCGCGACTACGCCGACGCGCGCATGTCGTCGCTCGTCGCCAAGTTCGGATCACCGGGCGAAGTGAACGGCAAGGTCTTCAACCTCCTCGGCTCGAAGATTCGCGGGAAGTCCAAGCTGCCCGTCGGCCGACGGATCATCTGCTTCTCGCCGCATCCCGACGACGACGTCATCTCGATGGGCGGCATCCTGCGCAAGCTCGTCGAGAACGACAACGACATCATCGTCGCGTACATGACGAGCGGCAACATCGCCGTGTTCGACCACGACGTGCGCCGTTACGTGGACTTCATCGAGCGGCTCGCGGTCGAAGGGTTGATCGACCGTCCGAAGGAAGAGCGGCTGGCGGGAACCGTGCACGAAGGGCTCGAGCGGAAGACGCCGGGCGAGGTCGACGTCCGCGAAGTGCAGGACATCAAGCGGATCATCCGCGAGGCGGAAGCCGTGAGCGGCATCGAGACGGTCGGACTGCCGCGCAGCGCGGCGCGCTTCCTCAACCTGCCCTTCTATCAGACGGGCAAAGTGCGGAAGGACGAGATCAAGCCCGCCGATGTCGCGATCGTCCGCCAGTTGCTCGAGGAGTTCAAGCCCGAGCTGATCTTCGTCGCCGGAGACCTGTCAGATCCGCACGGGACGCATCGCATGTGCAAGGAAGCGATCGATCGCGCGCTCCGGGAGCTCGGCTCGGCGGAGCGAGCGAAGTCCTCGGATGGCAAGCAAGGCCTCCCCGAGGTATGGCTATACCGCGGTGCCTGGCAGGAGTGGCCGATTCACGAGGCGACGTGGCTCGTGCCGCTGTCCCAGGAGGAGCTGCGCCTCAAGATTCAGGCGATCTTCAAGCATCAATCTCAAAAGGACTCCGCGCCATTCCCCGGTGGCTACGACGAGCGCGAGTTCTGGCAGCGCGTCGAAGCGCGGAACAAGGGGACCGCCGCCGAGCTGGATCGTCTGGGACTCGCCGAGTATTTCGCGATGGAAGCCTACGTGGTTGAATAGTGCTGTCATCCTGAGCGACGCGAAGGATCTATTGTCCCGTTCCGGTAAATAACCCGTGAAAGTAGATCCTACGGCCGCTCCGCGGCCTCAGGATGACAGCAGATGCGCGGGCTGAACGCGCTCGACTTTCTCGTCATCGTCGCGTATCTCGTCGGCGTCACGCTGCTCGGCATCTGGGTCGGGCGCCGGCAGCGAGACGCGAACGACTACTTCGTCGCCGATCGCGCCATCCCGTGGTGGGCGGTCATGTTCTCGATCGTCGCCAGCGAGACGAGCGCGCTCACGTTCATCAGCATCCCCGGGCTCGCCTATCGCACGAATCTCGGCTTCCTCGAGATCGCGACCGGATATCTCCTCGGCCGTATCGTGCTCGCGTACACGCTGCTGCCGCGTTACTACGAGGGGAACCTCGTTACGGCCTACGCGCTACTCGAGAAGCGTTTCGGCCTCGCGGCGCGTCGCTTCACCTCGATCGTGTTCATGGTCACGCGCGGCATGGCCGACTCGGTGCGCGTGTTCGCCACCGCGGTGCCGATCGCGTTGATCATCGGGCCCCTCCTGCCAGCGGCGGCGGTCATGCCGGTCGCGGTGCTCGTCCTCGGAACGCTCACCGTCGTCTACACGATTCGCGGCGGCATGCGCGCCGTCGTGTGGACGGAGATCGTGCAAGCGTCGGTCTACATCCTCGGCGGACTGTCGGCGATGATTCTCGTCGGCCGTCTCGTGCCGGGCGGCTGGGGCTCGATCCTTCAGACCGCGGGCGCCGCGGGCAAGCTACAGGTCGTCGCCTGGAAGCCATTCTGGTCCGATCCGAACACGATGGCCGCGGGAATCATCGGTGGCGCGTTTCTCTCGATGGCTTCGCACGGCGCCGATCAATTGATCGTTCAGCGACTGTTGTCGGCGCGTTCGCTCAACGAATCGCGCGCCGCGGTGATCGGTAGCGGCGTCGCCGTCATCTTCCAGTTCACGCTCTTTCTCTTGCTCGGGATCGGGCTGTGGGTGTTCTACGACAGAGGTCGCACCACCTTCAATACCCCCGACGCGATCTTTCCGACATTCATCGTCGATCAGATGCCGCATGGACTGGTCGGGCTGCTGCTCGCCGCCATCCTTGCCGCGACGATGAGTACGCATTCGGGCGCGATCAACTCGTTGGCCGCGGCGTCGACGCACGACATTTACCTGCCGCTGACCGGCCGCGATCCCAATGATGCACGAACGCTGCGCGTCGGCCGGATCTTCGCGCTCATTTGGGGCATCGTGCTCACCGGCGGCGCCCTGCTCTTCCCGAAGAATCAGCAAACGCCGGTGGTCGTCATCGCGCTCTCCATCGCCTCATTCACCTATGGCGGACTGCTCGGCGGCTTTTTCCTCGCTATCTTCTGGCGTCGGGCACGACAGCGTGACGCGATTCTCGGCATGTCCATCGGCATCGCGGTGATGGGCGTGATCGTGTTCGCGAAGCAGATCAGCGCCGCTGTGCCCGCATGGGCGCCTGCGCTCAAACCGCTCTCCATGATCGCCTATCCGTGGTACGTGCTGATCGGGACGACGATCACGCTCACGGTCGGCATTCTTTCTTCTTTGACACACGGACCGGCGCCGAGCGCCGCGACGGAATCAGCATGACGTATATCGTGATTGGCATCGACGGCGGCGGCTCCAAGACCCACGCCATCGTCGCGGATGATCAGGGACGCACCATCGGTGAGACGGTTGGTCCAGGGAGCGCCGTTCGCCCCGGACAGGCGGAGCAGTCGGCGTCGGTCATCGCCGACGTGGTGCGTGACGCGCTCGCGTCATGCGACATGACGCACGTAACACCGCGTGTCCTTTCGGTCGGTGTCGCCGGCGCTGGACGCGAGGCTGAGCGGCAGCAGCTTTGGCAGGCGCTCGTGAGCCGCGATCTCGCTTCGGAGCTGGTGATTCACTCCGACTTCAGCATCGCGCTCGACGATGCCTTCGGTGACGGGCCCGGCGTGCTGCTCATCAGCGGCACCGGGTCGGTTGCGTTCGGCCGTGGACCGACCGGCGTGACGTCGCGCTGCGGCGGCTGGGGCCCGGTGTGCGGCGACGAAGGGAGCGGTGCGTGGATCGGTCGCCGCGCACTCTCCGTCGTGACCGGCGCCGCGGACGGACGCGAACCCGAGACGGCGCTCACCGGCGCCGTGCTCACCGCGGCGCAGGTGAACGAGACGTCGGACTTGGTCGGCTGGGCAGCGGCGGCGAGTCCGGCGCAGCTCGCGTCTCTCGCGCCGGTCGTGTTGGCGGTGGCCGAGTCAGGCGATCTGCGCGCGAACGCGCTCGTCAGTCTGGCTGTCGAGGAGCTCGTGCTGCACGCGCGCGCGCTGGCTCGTCAGCTCTTCGGAGACGAACGCGCGGCACTGACCGTCGCGCTCTCCGGCGGCATGTTGTCGCGCGGCACTACGCTGCGCAAGCGTCTCGAGCATCGCCTCAAGTCCGCGGTGCCAGGCGCGCAAATTCGGACCGAGCCGGTCGTCGCTGCACGCGGCGCTGTCCGCGCGGCACTGCGGATCGTCGGCGAAGTCATGGCGTAGCTCATGAGTTTGGACGATCTCCGCCGCGCGATCGACGGGATCGACGACGAGATCCTGGCGCTCCTCGAGCGCCGCGCCGAGATCGCGCGCGACGTGGCGCGGGCGAAGCAGGAGACACACGCGCCGACCTACGATCCCGAGCGGGAGCGGGCGGTCCTGGCGCGCCTCGAGGAGAAAAGTGCGGGGCGATTCCCTCGCGAGGCGATTCGCGCCGTGTTTCGCGAGGTCATGAGCGCCTGCCTCGCGCTCCAGGAGCCGGTGAAGGTCTCGTTCCTCGGGCCCGAGGGGACGTTTACCCACGCGGCCGCGCGCGAGCTCTTCGGGCTCGCCGCGCGTTACAGCGAGGCGACGACGATCGACGGCGTGTTCGACGCCGTTCGTCGCGGCGACGCGACCTACGGGGTCGTGCCGATCGAGAATTCGACCGAAGGCTCGGTGACGTCGGCGATCGACGCGCTGATCGAGGGCGGTGTGGTCATTCGTCGAGAGCTGGTGCTCGAGATCGGCCACTGTCTGATGTCGACCGCGAAGGGGCTGACGCAGATCGAGCGCGTGTACTCGCACCCGCAGGCCCTTGCCCAATGTCGCGAGTGGCTGGGCAAGCACCTCCCCGGCGCCCAGCTCGTCCAAACGCCGTCCACGTCAGCCGCCGCGCGCGAAGCGCTGGCGGACGGCGCCGGGGCGGCGATCGGCAGCAGACTGGCCGCCGAATTGTTCGGCGTTCCGGTGCTCCGCGAGAACATTCAGGATCGCGTCGAGAACGCCACGCGCTTCGTCATGCTGGCGAACGAGGACGCGCCGCGCACCGGCAGCGACAAGACCACGCTCGCCTTCGCGGTCCACGACAGCCGGGGCGCGCTGCGTCGTGTGCTCGAGATCTTCGACGACGCCGGCGTCAACCTCACACGCATCGAATCACGGCCGAGCCGTCGGCGCGTGTGGGACTACGTCTTCCTCGCCGATCTCGAGGGTCACCGCGAAGACCCCCACATCGTCGCCGCCCTCGCCACACTCGGCGACCGCTGTCCGATGCTCAAGATCCTCGGCAGCTACCCCCGCAGCAATTCCCCCCCGACCTGAATCATTTTCCTTCAATTGGGGTCAGACCCCGATTCGGGCACTGAATCAATTTGACGCAGTGACGAGGCGATGGGCATCAGGTCCCGCTCGCGACACGAATCATTTTCGCTCAATTGGGGTCAGACCCCAGTTTGAGTTGTGGGGTCAGACCCCGTCGCGTAAAAGAAGTCCGACGACGCGTTGCGGCTCATCGCGCGTCACAACCGGTAGCCGGCCCACGCGCTCGATCACCGAACAACTTTCACGCCGGCCATAGCCATGCAGCGCCACGAACGCCACTCGAGTCGCCGTGCGCGTTCGAGACGACTCGAGTCTGTATCGGGCGAGCGGCGAGGGGCGACCGGCGAGAGGCGACAGAATCCGAGAAGACATGTTTCGGAAGCAGTGACGTGACGGCGCCGGCCAGCCCGGGCAAATTCGACATTCCGCCCCCAAGCACGATGACGTCGGGATCGAGCAGGTTGATAACCGACGCGAGCGCGCGCGCCAGTCGGCTGTGGTAGATCGCGACGCTGCGCGACGCATCTTCATCGCCCAGCGACGCGGCGGTCACGATATCGCGCGACCGCTCGTCTCGGCCGGACCGCCGCGCGTGATCTCGCTCGAAGCCCGGCCCGGAAAGAAACGACTCGATGCATCCGACCTTTCCGCAGTAGCACGCCGGTCCAGGGAATTCGTCGGCGGTCATCCAGGGCAGCGGATTGTGTCCCCACTCACCCGCGATGAGGTTCGCGCCGACGACGCAGCGTCCGTCGATCACGACGCCACCGCCGACGCCGGTGCCGAGGATGACCCCGAAGACGACGGCTGCTCCGGCGCCCGCGCCGTCCGCTGCTTCAGACAACGCGAAACAATTCGCGTCGTTCATCGTGCGAATCGGACGCTCGAGCAAGCGTGCGAGATCGCGCTCGAGCGGCTGACCGATCAGCCAAGTTGAATTCGCGTTCTTGACGAGGCCCGTCGACGGGACGACGACACCCGGCACCCCGACGCCAACGGTGCCGCGCACACCGACCTCCTCTTCCACGCCGCGCACGAGGCGTACGATGGCGTCGAGTGTCCCGTCGTAACTCGGCGGCGTGGCGACACGCTGGCGCGCCAGCACGTCACCTCCGCCGCCGAGTGCGATCACCTCGATCTTCGTTCCGCCGAGGTCGACGCCGATCCGCATGTCTCCAGCCTACGCGATCAACCCCACTTCAAATCCTGCTTGGAAAGTGGGAGCGAACGAACGCGCTTGCCCGTTGCCGCGAAGATCGCGTTGCAGAGCGCGGGAACGACCGGCGGCAATGCCGGCTCGCCGAGCCCCGTGACCGGAGACTCGGTGACCTTGAACGCGACGTCGACGGGAGGCGCCTGACGCATGCGCAGCAGCGGATACGCGTTGAAGTTCTGCTGCACCGCGCGCCCCTTGTCGATCGTGATCTCCTGGCCGAGCGCTTCCGCGATACCGTCGAGCACCGCGCCCTGCACCTGATTCTCGGCGTTGCTCGGATTGATGATCTGCGCGCCGACATCGCCGACGACCCAGACCTTGTCGACCTTCACCACGCCGTCCTTGCTCACCGTCGCCTGAACGACTTCTGCGAAGTAGCCGCGGTGACTGAAGTGGAACGCGACGCCCATTCCGGTGCCCTTGGGCAGGTTCTGCTTGCCCCAGCCCGATCGCTCGGCGACCATCTGCAACACGCCGGTCATGCGCTTGCCGTCGAACTGAATCGGCGGCGGGCCACCGCGACCTCCGCCTGGTGCACCCGCCGCGGGCGTCGGTTGCGCCGCCTGCGCCGGCGCGGGCTGCTCATTGGCGAGCAGATCGAGGCGGAACTGTACCGGATCCTTCCCCGCCGCGTGCGCCAGCTCGTCGATGAACGACTGCACGGCGTACGCGATGCCGTTGCTGCCCGGCGCGCGCAGCGGACCGGTTGGCACGCCGAGCGGAATCAGCGACTGATCGATGACGAGATTCGGAATGAAGCGCGCCGGGAACTCGGTGGCGCCGAGGTTCGCGCTCGATACCGTGCGGCCGTCCGCGCCGAACGTGACGAAGTGATCACGCCACGCGACGAGCTTTCCGCTCCCGTCCACGCCGCCGCTGAAGTAGTGGAATCCGGCGGGGCGATACGGATCGTGCGTGAGGTCGTCCTCGCGAGTCCAGAGCAACTTCACCGGGACGCCAGGGATCTGCTTGGCGATCGCCGCCGCTTCGACCATGTAGTCGTTGGCGAGACGCCGGCCGAAGCCGCCACCTGAACGGCTGATGTTGATCGTGATGTCTTCCGGCTTGAGCGCCAACGCGCTCGCCACGATTCCACGACCGCCCGCCGGCTGCTGCGTCGGCGACCAGAGCTCGATCTTGCCGTCTTTGAACAGTGCCGTCGTGTTCTGCGGTTCGAGCGGCGCGTGCGTGATGAACGGATAGAAATACGCGCCCTCGGCCTTTTTCGCGGCCGAGCTCATTGCGGCGTCGAAATCGCCGTCCTTTCGAAGATTCTGATGGGGCGGCTGCTTCGACAGAACCGCGGCCTGCGTCGCATACCCTTCACTGCTCTGCGAAGCCGTCGCGCCTTCGTCCCACGTGACGTCGAGCTTTCGGCGCGCTTGCTGGATCAACCACCAGTTGTCGCCGACGATGGCTACGCCTGACAGAAGGCCCATCAGCCCGCCCTGCCCCGCTTGATCGACGATGAACGCGTGCTTGATGCCCGGCTGCGACTTGATCTCGTCGAGGTTGGCTTTCACGGCTTTGCCGCCGAACACCGGGCACTTCACGTAGCTCGCGTAGAGCATGCCCGGCAGCACCATGTCGATGCCGAACTTCGTCCGGCCGCGCACGATGTCTTTCACATCGACGCCGGTCACGCGCGTGCCGATGATCTTGAAGTCTTTCGGATCTTTCAACTTCACCGTCGCGAGGTCCGGCGCCGGTACGGACGCGGCCCTGGCGACCAATTCACCGTACGTCGCCTTGTTCGTCGTTCCGTTCTGGAACACCACGCCCGACTTGGTCGACAGCTGCGACTCCGGCACGTTCCACATCTGCGCGGCCGCGGTGACGAGCATCCCCCGCGCCGCCGCGCCAACGCGTCGCATCGGCTCCCAGTTCGTCGGCGTCGCCGTGCTGCCGCCGGCGCTCTGCCCCTGGAACTTGGTCGTGTCGAGCGGCGCCTGCTCGATGCGCACGTTTTTCCAGTCGACGTCCAGCTCGTCGGCGATGAGCATCGGAAGCATCGTCTTCACGCCCTGACCGATTTCCGGGTTCTTGGCGATGATCGTGACGATGCCGTCGGGCGTGATGCGAATGAAATTCCCGATTGCCGTCTCCGCCGCGGCGGTTCCCGCGGCGAACGCCTCGGCCGTCTCGCCGAACTTGATGTAGCTGCCGAGCAGGATGCCGCCGCCGGCAATGGCGGTGACACGGAGGAACGAGCGCCGATCGACACGGGTCTCGGTCGTGGCTTCCGTTTGCGGAGTTCTCTGGGTGGTCATAGTCCGGCCTCCTTACTGGTTCGACTTGCCGGAGCCGACAGTCGCGGGCATCTGCGCGGCGCGATGGATCGCTTGGCGAATTCGGAGATACGTCGCGCAACGACAGATATTGCCGTTCATCGCTTGATCGATGTCGGCGTCGGTCGGATTCGGCTTGCTGGCGAGCAGCGCCGCGGCCGACATGAGCTGACCCGCCTGGCAGTAGCCGCACTGCGGCACGTCGATCTCTTCCCAGGCGCGCTGCACCGGATGCGTCCCGTCGGGTGAAAGCCCCTCGATCGTCGTGACGCTCATGCCGGCGACGCTCGCCACGCGGCGTTGGCAGGAACGCGTCGGCGTCCCGTCGACGTGGACCGTGCACGCGCCGCATTGCGCGATACCGCAGCCGAACTTCGTTCCCTTCATGTCGAGAACGTCGCGCAGCACCCAGAGCAACGGCATGTCCTCCGACACGTCCACGGAGACCGGCTTGCCGTTCACCTTGAATGAGACTGCCATCGGATGACCCTCTGCGTTGTGACTGCTGGAAACGACAGGCCCGATCCTACACCGGGTCGGGTGTTCTTACCGCTGGAACGCGTAACGATTCGCCGGCAATGGCGTCGACTACGGGCGTGGAGGCGGCTGGCTTATCAAACTCGCCCTCCCACCTCGCCATGACGACGGTTGCGAGACAGT